>Ga0335075_10001333_pt1 | contig 40822 bp, 43 predicted proteins | sample Lox_Sample_24_FD_206723 | JGI IMG/M metagenome (GOLD analysis project Ga0335075, IMG submission 206723) | Soil microbial communities from Loxahatchee National Wildlife Refuge, Florida, United States - Lox_Sample_2.4 | ecosystem: Environmental > Terrestrial > Soil > Wetlands | place: USA...
GCCTCCGGGATCGTCTTGCCCTCGCCGAGCAGCCGCTCGGCCTCCCGCAACTTGCGGATGATCTGCTCCGGCGTATGCCTGCGTCGCTTCATCGTGGAGTTCCTTCCTCGCCCATCATCGCGGACGCAAGAAACTCTCACAAGGGCCGGACCGAACTCAGGGGGTCAGGCCACACGCGGGAGGGACGCGACCGCGACACGTGAAGGACTCTCGCAGCTCGTCCAACTCGATCGTCTGCGCGACGTTGGCCCTGACGCTCGCCTATCAGAGTGAGGCGGCAATCAGTGGTTGTGCAGCGGGAACCTGCAGGCCGCTGCCGCCGGCGTGAACACCGGCGACTGCCGGTTGTTCGAGCTCGGGAACAGAAGGATCACGCCTTCGATATCGCTCAGCTCGCGGATGCCGGACGCGAACGGGTTGGGCGGGGCGGAGGAGCGAGGGTCGGGGTAGTCGGAAATGCCGTGCGCGCGCATGCACCGCGCAATGTTCAGGAACTTCGCCAACGTCTGCCTTGAGGGTGGGGGCCCCGAGCCGGGGCCGGGAGGTAGTAGCTGCCGGCATTTCGCGCGCGCCGCGTTGACCGCGGGCGACTGGGGATCGAATCCACCACGCACGGCGAAGCCGCCGCCGGCGCTCGGGTCCGGGAAGTTGGGCACTCCGTTTGAGCGCATGCACGCGGCGAAGGCGATTTCCTTCTGCTGGAGGCTCGACGGGCTTTCGGGCGAAGCGCTGCCGCCTTCGGGCCTCGCCTGCGAGGCGCTCCTTGGCGAGGAGAGTTGCGCAACGCCGGGGCTCGAGGAGCTCCCGCAACCAGCGATGGCCAGCACAACACTCAGAAGGGCTGCAGCGCTGAGCAGTGGCGCCTGCCGCGGGGGAGGCCTCCCGGTGTGAATGCTGTACGACATCTGATTTCCTTCAGGCACCCCAAGGATTTTGCGTTCTCGTCCCGCACCGGTTCTACGCGTTGGGGTGTTTCGGCGCCGTTTCGGCGCTGCACAGCGCCCGCAGACAACTAGCGGCATTATCCGCCTCGGACGCAACGCTTTGGAGGCATCCCGAGGCCCCGCGTAGCGTGGCTAGCGGCTCGCCTCAGAAGGCGACCCGTATCAGCAGGCGCGGCGCGGCACCCCCGTCCACCCCGGGCCTCTGGGATGAGCTGCTCGACACGATCATCCGGGTCGCAGCGTCGGTATTGTTCGGCAGATACCGGCCGTTGGTCAACGGCAACAGCGTGCATCGCCGGGCTCGAATGGCACCGGTCCTGCACATCTCGGAGCGTCTTGTGGGTGCCGAAAGGCAAATAGGAGGCAGCATGACCGCGTTTTTGGTCACCTACGCTGGCGGTAGCGCGGCCGGGTGATGTTGGTGCGCGAGGGCCTGCGCGCACCAACATCGCAAGCACTCACGTTTCGATATTCAGTGTGAGTGTTTGAGGGGCCATCTTCCCAGACACACTCACGATCTTGACGAAATATTCTGCCTTGGTCCCAGGAGTTTTCGGCCGTAGATATTTGATTTCTTCCTTGCAGGCGGCCGTTGCTGCCAACAATATCATTTTTTCGCAACCGAGGCGGCTTTTCGGGACGCGAAGCTTCGCTTTTCCCCCATTCGTCGACTTGATGCCTTGCGCAACAACCTCGATAGCTTCTGCCGTTTCGCTTTCTACTTCGACTCGGCAAACGAGCTTTGGTATTCCGTTTTTGAAGTTGCGACACGCCACATACGGGCCCCCCAATGGTACTTCGCTTACCTTGAACTTCACCTTCGGCTTCGGTGGTCCGAAGAGGCCAAATGCGAGCGCTTCGTTGTTGTTGTTGGTTGCTTCGACCTTCTCTTCCGACGGGAACGGGCCGAGGTATTCGTTACCGCCGTCGATGGAGACTTCGGTTAGAAGATTTTCTTCGCCCGCGAACTTGGTGTCCGTTTTGAGGCTGTATACGCCTTCTTCCGGACTTATGATCACGCCAATCGTGTAGCCCTTCGTGCGGATCAGCAGCCCTTCGCATTCGAATTCGGCCTGGTAGCCTTCGCGGCCGGAGTTCGAGACGAACTCGACCGCCGGTTTCCCTTCCTTTTCGGCAAGGATCGTTTCCAGCTCGGCCGTCTTGATCGTGCCCGCTTTCTCGCCTTTGCTCGAGCACTTTTTGCCTTCGGTTTCGCATTGTTCGAATGTGACCTGGTCTTCGCCGGTGGTTGGGCCCGTGATCTTACCTTTGTCTTCGCTCTTCACGCAAGTCACTTTGCCGCCGAGGTCGGGCGTCGAAAGCACTGCCGTGCCAGTCTTCGACTTGTATGCCACACCCACCGCCGACCCGATTTCGTATTTGCCTTTTTCTTGGGATTCGACTTTGCTACACGTTGAGTTTGAGTATTGGCCTTCGGCTTTCTTCAATTTCAGGCAGGCACCGTATTCTGGCGCTGCCTGCGCCGCGCTCGCAAGCGCCGCCGTCATCCCGAAAACGGCGGTCATGCACAGCCCTACAATCCTGATGCGTTTCATCTCGTCCACTACTCCTCCTCCCTCTCGGGTAGGTGTGAGTGGCATCCGTTCCCCCAAATCGTCCCTCGCGGCGCACGACCCCGATGCTACGCGCCGCGAACAGAATCGCACCGACGGGACGTCCAGTCAAGCCGAACGTTGCAGATTGTCACAGCTAGCTGTACGACCAGCCAGTCTAGCTTTCGCTGGGGCGCAGCCGTAGTCCGCTGGGGACGCGGCGGCGCTGCCCCTCGACCCGGCTCGGGTCGTCTTGCGTTCGGGTCATGATCGCGCCTCACGTGCATGGTGGATCCGTGTAATCGCGGGGTTTTTGGATGCTGCCGAGGGTGATGACGACGGCTTGGCCGGTGGCTAGCGGGTCGTCCATGAACGTTTGCCCGGGAAACTCGCTGCCGATGTCGAAACAGGGGTGCATGTCCCCGAGCCTGGAGGTGGTGATGCGTCCGCCGGAGGTGTTCGGGCGCGAGCTCTCGTTGGAGGAGGGCGCGCGGCTGAAGTCGATATCTAGACGCGCGAAGTACCAGTCAAAGCGACAGCGGGTGATGATCCTGCTGGCGTCCTCGACTGGGATGCCGGCACCGCAGATCGCGGCTGCCGTGCGCAGCGACGAGTCGCACGTGCGCAAGGTGATCCACGCGTTCAACGAGCAGTGTTCAGTTCGCTGGACCCTGGCCACCGGGGCGGGCGCCCAAGGGAGACGACGCCGTGCAGCGCGACGGGATCGTCTCGGTCGCGCGCGCCCGCCCCGACACGCAGGGCGTCCCGCCCACGCGCTGGTCGCTTGCCAAGCTCCGTGAGCATCTCGCCGGGATGGGCATCTCCTTGTGCGAGGAGGCGTTGCGCCAGACATTGATCGGCGCGGGGCTCTCCCACCAACGCACCCGCTCCTGGAAGTGGAGCCCAGACCCCGACTTCCAAGCCAAGGCCGAGCGCGTCCTTTCGCTCTACAGGCCAAGCCCGTGGACGGCGTGGTCGTGCTTCGACGAGACGGGGCCCGATCGGGTTGATCCCCCACCACGGCTCGGGCTGGGCGCTTGCCAAGCGACCCGAGCGGCTGCGGGCGACCTACAAGATGCCCAACGGGGTGCGCTACCTGTTCGGTGACTACGACGTGCACGCAGACCGGCTGCACGGGCGCCTACGCACGCACAAGAACAGCGGCGAGGTGCTCGCCCACTACCGCCAGATCCACATGCGCTACGCCCCACGCCTACGGATCTACCTGATCGCTGACGACCTCTCCACCCACAACGGAAACCAGGAAACCATCGAGTTTGCACGCCTATTGTGAGGGGTGAGCGATGGGGCTCGAACCCACGACCGCCTGGACCACAACATGCCGAATCCGGTGCCTGTGGGTGCTTTTGGCCCGTATTCATTGGGGTTGGGGTCTGTGAGTGCCCCTGAGTTTTCCTCAAATTGATCCCCAAATTGATCCCCAGGTTGCGTGATGCAACTGGCAAGGCGGACCCGGTTGCTCGACTTGGCCGCCTCGGTCCGGTCGTGAACGCTGGGCGTCGTCGACGGGATCGCTGCGGAACCGGTATCAAGTCCGGCTCGTGGCACAGAGACGGACGCTAACCGAGAGCCAGGTCGAGCTCCTGCAGTGGATCGCACGGGGGTGCCCTGACGGCGTCATGGAGGGCCACCTCTACCGGATCTCGGTGGCCGCCCTGCGCTCAAAAGGCCTCGTGACCATCGCCGGGCGCGTACCGACCTGGACCGCGAAGCCCACCAAGGCAGGGCAGGAGTATCTGACGCGGCTCGCCAGCGAGGACCCGCCGATTCCAAGGCAGGCGAACGTCGCGGTGACGCAGCAGCTGGTCAACGACGTCATCGCGGCAGGGGGCTCGCTGCGCGTCCCTCGGCGTTACTGGCGCGCCGACGACGGGGTCGACTACGAGCGACGCGCACTCCTCGCGGGACGACACCGCAAGCTGCCGCCGGGCAAGCGCTTCCGGATCACGAGCCTCGAGCACGAGCTGGAGATCGAGCTCGTCGACGCGCCACTTGGTGCCACGCCGCCCAAGGAGCTGACGCTGGTTCCCATCCCAGAGAACGTCGCGCGCTATCACGTGGCGGCCCGACGGTTCCGTGACGGCAAGGAACGCCACGAGGTATCCCGAGCGCTGCTACCTCGGGCAATTCGGATCATCCACGCGATCGCCGGCGAGGCCACACGAAGGGGCTGGGACGTCTCCGGTCCGAGCACCGACAGCGGACCACGCTCCCGAGGTCCAGACCTCACGATCCTCACGACCGGACACACGTTCGGGCTGCGCCTGTTCGAGGAGGGCGTCCACCCCCGCGGTGCGTGGGAGGAGGAAGTCCGCACCTATCGCAACGCGTATTACTGGCCGGGCTCCTCGCGTGAACGGACATCGCCCAGCGGGCCATACGACGCGGATGCCACTGGACGTCTCGGACTCGAGCTGCTCGCCGGCAACTCGAGGATCTTCGCCGAGCGTCAGTGGCGCTGGGGCGACCGTCGCCGCTGGACGCTCGAGGAGCGTCTCCCGCACCTATTCCGTGAGATCGAGGAACGGATCGTGCTGGCAGCGCAGGCTGTCGAGGTAGAGCGGATCGAAGCCGAGCGGGCCGCGGCGCGTGCTCGGCTCGCGGCGGAAGAGCGGGAGCGTCAGTGGCGGCTCCTCATGAGCAAGGCCACGGAGAGGCTGGTCGAAGACAATCGCGCCCAGCAGCTCAAAGAGCAGGCCAGCGCCTTCGCTGAGACGCAGCGGCTGCGAAGCTACCTCGAGGCTATGGAGGCCGCCTATGGCGACCACGAGGAGACCGCGCCGTGGCTCGTATGGGCCCAGAGCTACGTCGAGCGGCGCGACCCGCTCATGAAGCCCCCGGGCATGCCTCCGGCACCCAACGCGACAGCACAAGCCCTGCAGGCATATCTCCCGTCGGGGTGGAGCGCGGAAGGACCGCACGAGGGCACAGTCCGACGGTTCCCGGTCCACCGCCCGCGGTATTGACGATGCTTCGCGCAGCCTGTGAGTGCGTCGGCCGGACCCCGTACTCGCGCGCTTGCGTTTAGCTTGCGCTTGCGAAATGCTTGCGCTACCATAGGTGCCCATGAGCCCGACGAGTCTCGCTAAGACAGTCCTTTCCGAGCGCGCCCCGGAGAGGGTCGCAGATGCGGCGGAAGGGATTGCCCGAGCGGCGCTGAAGGAGATCGAGTCGAGCGTGCCTGACGCCCTCGGAGGCGAGCGTGCACAGGTCCGTGCCTACGTCGACGCATACCGCCAGCTCGGAAGCCAAATGCTCGATGCCGTCGGCAAGGAGCGCCCCGACCTGATCCTGGTCGATGAGGCGCACGACGTCCTCTTGCTGGGCGAGGTGAAGGCACATGGCGTCAAGGGCGAGGGATCGGTGCGCTGGCTCAAAGCCGCGTTGGACCAGGAGGCCATGAGTGCGCCGTTCAGCGAGTGGGTCGGGACGCTCGGCGTCGGTCGAGGTACGGCCGTGGCGTTTGTCGCACAACTTCGCTCGATGCTCCGAGACACCAAGCCGCTTACTCTTCCGAGCGAGCACCATCTGCCGGCCTGGACGCTAAGCGACGATGAGGCCGTACGTTTCTATCGCGCAGTCGGTGATGAGCTGGCACGCGTCAGGACTCCCCTCGACCGCGTCGCATCGGTGCTCGGTCTCAGCCGCACTGAACTCGCGCATTTGTTCGGGGTGCGTCGCCAGGCAATCGAACAGTGGGAGGCGCGGGGTGTTCCCGGCGAGCGCCAGGAGAAGCTCGCGACGCTCGACGCAATCGTCGACTTGCTCACTGCAAAGCTCAAGGCGGACCGCATCCCAGGCGTGGTCCGACGCCCAGCAGCAGCCTATGGAGACAAGTCGATCCTCGAGGCCATCACAGCCGGCAACGAGGCGCTCGTCCTCGTTGAGCTCCGCAACGCATTCGACTGGGCCGCAGCGGCGTAGTGCGCCGCATTCGCCGCGGCGGCTCCTACCTGCGGGTAGCGGACCCTTCCTGGGGTGACCCCTTGTCCGGCGAGCACTCACGCATCCGCGGCGGACGTTGGAACGCACCAGGAGCGTTCGGCGTCGTCTATCTCAACGCGTCCCTGGACGTTGCGCGGGCGCTGGTTCGCACCCGACTAGAGGATCGCGGCATCCGGCCGGAGGACATTCGACCCGAGGCCGGGCCCGTACTGGTCCGGACGAGGGTTCCCGACGACACTTACGTCAATGCCGTGACAGACGCTGGACTGCGCAGCGTGAACCTCCCCACCACTTACCCTCTCGACGGCCGAGGCAAGATCATTGCCCACGGCGTCTGTCAACCGATCGGCCAGCTCGCGTGGGATGCAGGCGAGCGAGGGATAGCCTGCCGTACGGCGACGAAAGGCGCTCCAGCCAACGGGGAGGAGCTCGCCTACTTCGGCCGCCACAGCCTCAGTGTGGCGAAGACTGAGCAATTCGCCACTTGGTTCTCGTGAGCCAAGGCACCGAGTTGTAGCGCGCTACTCCCGGACTGGACCCTCCCACCCCGACGGGCCGCGTGCCTTTAGGCTGCCGCGGATGACTCCGGAGGCGCCTGGCCCGCGCGACCACCTGATCACCCACACGCTTGAGCGCCGGCTGGCGGCCCTTGAGAGCGAGCTGCTAGCCGAGCAGCCTCTCGATCCAGCGGAGGGGCCGGAGCGCCTCGCAAGACACACGATGGCGCAGATACGCAGTGAGCTTGCCGGTCTGGATACAGCGGACGACCAAGCCGCTCGCATCAATCGGCTCCTGGAGACGATCGGAGGCGAGGAGGCTCAGGACGCGCAACTAGAGCTACCCGCCCGCGTGCTCACAGGAATCAGAGGTCGCTCCCCCCTCGGAGATCCGCTGCCCCTTCCCCCGTTGCCGGCCACGCCGCTTAGCGAAAGCGATCTGCTCATCAACGCCGAGGGACAGCCGAATATCGGCTCGGAGCTGCGGGCGGAGCTCGCGAGCGCCGACTCGGTCGACCTCATCTGCGCATTCGTGATCTGGTCTGGCGTGCGCCAGCTCCGCCAAGCGCTGGCTGAGCTCGTCAGTCGCGGCGGTCAGATGCACTGAATCACGCGCTGCGCGCCACGCAGTCGCACAGCGGGTAGCCCGACCGAAGCGTCTCCGGTTCGCGAGGCAGAGTCCGCCGCTATCGAGCGCGAGCGTCCTCTGGCCAGTCGATTCGCTCGCTCAGCTCGCCTGGGCCGAGTTCGATGAGCCCGCTGCGCTCGAGCGGCCGGTACTCATCGCCGGCCAGCCCGAGCCAGTCGACCGAGCGCTTCCGGGGGTCGACGATCAGCACCTCGTCGACGTGGTGGCTGGAGTAGAACGGCAGCTTCTCGCGGGACTCGTCACCGGGCGAGACGATCTCCACGACGAGCGCCGCGGTTGGCAGCCAGGTGCCGCCCGCGCCTGGGCGGTGCAGACCGCCGTCGGGCACGCGGTAGTCGTGTTCTGAGTCGCCGAGGTTGAACTCGCCCATCGCCGGAATCAGGCCGGCGGCGCGGGCGGGCCCGTCGAGTATGACGGCCAGCTGCTGGGTCACCGCGGCGTGTATGAATCCGGGGGCGGGAACCATGTGCAGCACACCGTCCCACATCTCGTCCAAGCGATCGAGACCCGAGCGGCGGCGGCGCTCGAGCAGCTCGTCGAGCCCGGCCGTCGGAGGATCGAGCACCACCGCGCGCATGATCGTCAGGATACCGCCGGAAGTGAGGAGTTCGGGCGGTCCGAAGTGCCCGTATCAGGGCGAACCTCGCGCTTGGGTTCAGCTCCGAGCCCATGCGGCGATGGACGTCGCACGTCGATCGGCGCCTCTACGGATTGGCAAGCTCGGACACGAGCCCGCTCGCGGGCGTGCCGATCCCGGTCATCGAGTCGAACCCGGGGCCGGTGCTCAGGATGTTCTTCTGCTGCTCGCAGCTTGCCGCCCCGTCGCAGTATTCCTGGCGACCCTCGTATTCGATCACCCTCACCGACGTGAGCAGCCCTTCCTTGGCGTTGACCGAGTTCAGATAGTCGACCCTCGCCATCGCCTGCTTGCCGCCGGGGACGACGTCGTAGAAGGCTCGTTCGGCCGTCGCGGGCAGGGAGTCGAGCTTGTACAGCAGCGGGTTGACGAAGCCGAGCGCTTTGCCCGCCGCCTGGTCGGCGTCGGCCATCACGCCGGCGAACAGCGGCGATGCCAGGCTCGTGCCGCCGAGGCGGTATTCGTCGTAGTAGACGCCGTTGGGGAATTCCTGCGTCTCGCCCACGAGTATCCCGGTCGAGGGGTCCGCGTCCATCGAGATGTCGGGCACGACCCGGTTGCGCTCGCCCGTGAGCGCCGAGTTTCGCTCGGCGAGCGCCGCCGGCACCACCGCTTCCTGGTAGGAGGGCTCCGGGTAGTCGTAGGTGGTTCCCCCGCCGCCGCCGTAGTCGAAGAAGCCGGGTGCCGGCGGAAGCCACGTTTCCAGCCTTGCGGTCTTGCAGCCGGGGTATTCGTCGGCTTCCAGCAGGGAGGTGCACAGCACGCTCTTGCCGGTCGACCAGCCGAACTCGCCGATCCGTTCGTCGCCCTTGCCGATCTGCAGCGAGGTCCCGCCGACCGCCGTCACGTACGGGCTCGAGGCGGGGTAGTTGGCGACGTCCATGCCCACGACCGTGAACTCGTCGCCTTCGTCTCCGGCCGAGAACTGGACGCCGACTCCGGTCCCGTCCGCCATCAGCAGCACGTTGTCGAACGCCTTGCGGGAGCCTTCTTCTTCGAGCAGTTCTCCCTCGTCGCCCGTCCAGGAGTCGGTGATGATCTGTGCCAGGTGCCCGTCGACGACCTTCTGCACGGCCGCGTCCAGGTCTTCGTTCAGGCAGCTCTTGGCGCCGACGTAGAGGATGTGCGCCCCGGGGGCGGTCGTGTGGACGGACTCGACGTCGAGCGTCTGCTCGACCGACCATTCGGGCGCTTCGCAGAGTTCGAGTTCGGTGAAGGTCTTGCTGATCGACTCGCTGAACTGGCTGCTTTCGAGCAGCTCTCCGGACTGGTTGCGTTCGCTGTACTCGTGCGCGTCGCTGAACAGCGTGGGGGAGGCGTACGCGTCGACGATCGCGACCTTCACGCCCTTGCCGTCATCGCCGCCGGTGATGTACGGCGCGAGCCCGTAGGCGCCCTGCAGCTGGGCCGGCTTGTACCCGCAAACCGCATACGGCAGCGGGTAGGGAAAGCCGTCGCCGTAGGGAGGGTCGGTGGTGTCGTGCTTCTGTCCGTAGTAGCTCGAGCATGGCGGCGCGCTGCGGAAGCCGGGAGGTGGCGGGATCGGTTCGCTCTTGGCCGGCTTGCCGGCGGCGCGCGGCCCTTCGCCGCCGGTCAGGCTCGTCCTGCGCGCAAGGCTCTGGCCGACGCCGCTGATCCCGCTGATCAGCCCGGCGAGCGAGCTCGGCACCTTGAGCGCTTCCTTGGCCAGCCGCACGAGGTGGCCCTGCTCGCTGAACTCGCCCAACGTGGTCCCGAACGCCTGCTCGACCGTCGCCGCCGGAGCGCTCGCGTGGATCGTCATGCGGTCCGGCGTCACGGCGTCGACGGTGATGCCCTGCGAGCGCAGCCACGCGCTCACCGCGCCGACGCTGCTCTCGGTGGGCGAGAAGCGCGCCTCCCATTCGCCCGGGGTCAGATACTGGCCGTAGCTCGGGCTCGAGGGTTCGCTCACGGCCTGCGCGAGCGACACCGCGCCGGCCGGGTCGCGGGGCTGCAGACTCACGGAGAATTCGATTGCGCTGGCGGCCGGGGTCGCTTCGATCTGCGCCGCCGACTGTACGATCGGTGAGGGCTCCTGCACGACGGTGCTGCTCGCCAAGGAGGTGCTCGCGCTAACAGACGCCGCGGACAGCGCCGCCCCGCTGCACGTCAGCGCGAGCGCGATGGCCGTTGCCTTGACCGTGCGATGCCTCACCGTGACCTCCTGTCGTCGCTGTTCAGTGTCGGGTCTGCGCGCAGCGAGGACCCGCGATGCTCGGCGGTGATGTTTTCACATCCGCGCCCTCAGCTGCCCGCCGCGACCTAAGATTCGGCTATGGGCGTTACCGTCGAGCAGCTCGCTCCGGCTGACGTCTCCGGCCTCGGCTCGCGGGTGGCCGCGAGCGTCGCCGCAGCGGTCAAGGTGCCCGAGAAGATCCTGCGCGAGGTCCTGATCGCGCTGCTCGCCGACGGGCACGTCCTGATCGAGGACCATCCCGGGGTCGGCAAGACGGCGCTCGCGCGGGCGCTCGCCCGCTCGATCGACGCGGACTACTCCCGGATCCAGTGCACCTCCGACCTGCTGCCCTCGGACGTGGTCGGCGCGAACGTCTTCAACCAGCGCGAGACGCGCTTTGAGTTTCGCTTCGGTCCGGTGTTCGCGCACGTGGTGCTCGTCGATGAGATCAACCGCGCCTCGCCCAAGACCCAGTCCGGCCTGCTCGAGTGCATGCAGGAGGGTCGCGTCACGGTCGACGGCGCCAGTCACCCGCTGGCGCGTCCGTTCATGGTGCTCGCAACCCAGAACCCGGTCGAATACGAGGGCACCTATCCGCTCCCGGAGGCGCAGCTCGACCGCTTCATGGTCCGGGTCTCGCTCGGCTATCCGTCGGGCGACCAAGAGGCCCGGATGCTCGCCGAGCACGCCGCCGGAGATCGTGTGCTCGACGTCTCGCCCGTGACCTCCATCGAGGAGATCATGCTCGCCCAGCGCGCCGCGGTCGCGGTGCACGCCTCGGCGCCTCTGCGCGAGTACATAGTCGCGGTTCTCAACCACACGCGCAACGATCCCCGCGTCGAGCTCGGCGCGAGTCCGCGGGCGGGGCTGATGCTGCTGAAGGCCGCCAAGGCGAGCGCCGTGCTCGACGGCCGCGACCACGCGCTGCCCGACGACGTCAAGGAGCTCGCGCCCGCGGTGCTCGCCCACCGCCTGCTGCTCGCGCCCGCCGCGGTCGGCATGCAGCGCTCCGAGGTCGTGCGCGACGCGCTCGCGGCGGTCCCGGCCCTATGAGCAGGGCGCGCGATCTCGCGATCGCGGGGGCGCTCATGTGTGGGCTCGCGGCGCTGTTCGCGTTGCCCGCCCTGTACGTCCCCGGATTCGCGGCGCTGCTCCTCGCCGTGATCGCGCCGGTGTGGGTCGTGCTCGCCGCCGCCGGCGCGCAGGTGACGCTGCGGGCACCCGCCACGACCATTCACGAGGGAGAGCGCCTGCGGGTGACCGTGAGCGTCCGTCGCGGTCCGCTTCCGTTCCCCGCCGCGACGCTCACGCCGTGGCCGGGAGGTCAGGCCGTCAGCGTCGCCGCCCGCCAGCGGCGCAGCGAGCTCGCCGTGTACGCCGTCGCACCCAGGCGCGGACGCCAGACGCTCGGCCCCGCCCGCCTGCGGATCGCCGATCCGCTTGGCATCTGCGTCCGCGAGCTGCGCTCCAGCGAGCACCAGCTGCTCGTGCTCCCGCGCGTGTATCCGATCCACGCGCTCGCGCTGCGCCAGGTCGAGCAGGCGGGCCGCGCGCAGCCGCACGGCGCGCTCGAGCTCGACTCGCTGCGCGCCTACGCTCCCGGCGGTCCCGCGGCGCGGATCCACTGGCCGACCGTCGCGCGGACCGGCGTGCTGATGGAGCGCAGCTTCACCGGCGAGGCGGACCCGCGGGTGCTCGTGATGCTCGACGCTCACGACCCGGAGTCCGAGGAGGCGCTCGACCAGGCGCTGCGCGCCGCCGCCTCGCTGTGCGTGCACCTCTCGCGGCGCGGGGGCTGCCTGCTGATGCTCCCCGACGACCGGCGAGCGGCGGTGCTCGCGCCCGACCCGCGCTGCTGGCCGGCGCTGCACGCCCGCCTGGCGCTGATCGAGCCGGGCGCGAGCCTGCCGCGCGTGCTGCCGGCGCTGCACCCGCGCACGGTGCTGTACGTGACGGCGTGCACGAGCGACGCCCCGGCGGTTCGCGGCGAGTGCTACCGCGTGGGTCCGCGGCCGCTGCCGGGGTTGGCGGCGGCGTTCACGGTCGCGGGCTGCACCGGTCAGATCGTCAGCGGCGCGAGCAGAGCGAGGACCGCGTGAGCGCTGCCGCGACGCTCTCGCGGCGCGTGAGCGCGCCACCCGCGTCGGGTTGGCTGGCGCGGCCGTCGAGCTCGCTGCCGGTGGGCGCGCTCGGCGCGTTCTTCGCGCTCTCGCTGATGGCCGGACTGTGCTTCGCGTCGCTGCTCGCCCACCCGCCGACGTGGCGCGTGCTCGGCGTCGTCGCGGCCGCGAGCGCCGGCGGGGCAGCGCTCGCGTGCACGCGAGCGCTGCCGGATCGCCTGGGCTTGGCGACGCTCGCCCGGATCGCGATCCTCGCGAGCGCCGCGTACCTCGCGATCCGCGCGACCGGGGCGCCGGCGCGACTGCTGTGGCCGTGGCATTGGGGCGCCTTCCAGCGCGAGGTCGCTCACGGCCTGGACGCGCTGGACGGACTGTGGCCGTACACCGGCGGCGCGCCGCGCGCGCGGCTGGCGTTGCTGCTTGCGCTGCCCGCGACGATCGTGCCCGCCAGCGCCCTCGTCTTCTGGCCGGGCGCGTGGCGCGCCCCGGCGCGCCGGGCGCTCGCGCTCGGGGCCCTGATCGGCATGTATGCGATCGCGGCGATGAACGAGCAACACGCCGCGTGGCGGGTGCAAGGCGTCCTGTTGCTCGGATTGCTGTGCGTTTGGGGCTGGGCTTGGCGCTCGCTGCCCGTCGAGCGCGGCCGCGCGGTCGCGTGGCTGCTGGTCGCGGGGGCGCTCGCGCTGACCGGCGCCGACGCGCTCAGCTCCGGCGCGCCGCTGATCGACTACCACGCCTGGAACCCTTTCGGCCCCGCGTTTCCCGCCACGAGCTTTAACTGGAATCAGACCTACGGGCCGCTGTCCTGGCCGAACACGACTGAGCAGATGGTCTCGGTGCGCTCCCGGGCCCCGTACCTGTGGCGGGCGACGACGCTCGATCGCTTCGACGGCGTCGACTTCGTGCGCTCGAGCGCGCAGCCGCCCGACGCCGAACAGCTCTCAGGGGCCGCGCGACACCCCGGCTGGGTGACGCGCACGACGGTCACCGTCCGCGGCTTCGCCAGCACGCAGCTGCTGAGCCCCGGCGAGGTGATCAGCGTGAGCATCGCGGGACCGCACGTGCCCCGGCTCGAGCCGATCGCGTCCGACGGGACGGTAGGCGTCTCCGCCAGGCCCGAGAGCGGGGTCCGCTACACGATCACCGCCTACGCGCCGCGCCCGAGCGCCCCCGAAATGGCCAGGGCGCCACGTACGCTCCCCGCGGCCTACCTGCCGTACACGCAATTCGAGCTGCCGCACGACGGCCGGCGGCCGGTGTCCGCTGCGAGCCCCGCCGGCGTGAAGCTGATCGAGGCCTCGCCCTACGCGCGCGTCTACGCGCTCGCGCGGCGCCTGGCGAGCGGAGCGGCCAACACCTATCAGGCGGCCGCGCGCATCGAAGCGTTCCTGCACGTCGGCTTCCTCTACGATCTCGACCCGCGGCGCAGCGCCTACCCGCTGGTCTCCTTCCTGCTGAGAGAACGCAGCGGCTACTGCCAGCAGTTCTCAGGCGCGATGACGCTGCTGCTGCGGATGGACGGGATCCCCGCGCGGGTCGCCGCGGGCTTCACCTCCGGCGCCCGCGACCCTGCGGGCGGCTCCTTCGAAGTCACCGCGCAGGACGCGCACGCGTGGGTCGAAATCTACTTCGCGGGGATCGGCTGGGTGCCCTTCGACCCGACGCCCGCCCGCCCGGCGACCGGCTCGAGCGACGGCCTGCTCGCGCGGGCGGCCGGTGGCGGCTCCGCACTGGCGCTGCGCCACCGTGCGCGCCCGACGCGAACGGGCGCCGCCGCGGGGCTTGCGGCGAGCCCTCGCGCGTCCGCAGCCGGGCTGGGCTTCGGCGAGCTGCTCGCGATCGTGATCGTGCTCGTGCTCGCGAGCGTGCTCGCGCTCGGCCTCGCCCGGCGCTCGCGCGCCCGGGGAGTCGCGCGCGCGTTCGCTGACGATGCCGAGGGCGCCGTGCGCGAGCTCACGCGGGCGCTTGTGCGCGCGGGGGTTCCGCTCGCCGCGGGCACGACGCTCGCCGAGCTCGAGCCCCGGCTGGCGCGCTCGCACGGAGCTGACGCGGGTCGTTATGTGCGCCTGCTGCGCGAGCGGCGCTTCGCCCCCGACCCCGATCGACGCTCGCCCGGCGCGCGCGATCGGCGGCTGCTGCGCCGCGCCCTGTGCGCGGGGTACGGGCCGAAGACGAGGTTGCGCGTGCTGCTCGCGCTGCCGCCGCTCAGGCTGCGGTCGCGCCCGCCGCGCCGCGATCGGCGTCGCCTGAGGACCGTTTGATGTGCGGCTTAGCTGCCGCTCAAGTCGGCGCGTAACTCTTCCGATGGGGGTTCGGATATCACGCCCACCCGAATCGAACCGACGGAGGTTTCATGGCCAGGATCATCGTGACAGCCGACCCGAGCGAACAGCGCGACAGCGCGATCGTGCTCGACGAGCGCGTCTACCCCGTGCATCTCGCGAGCGATCACGCCGCCGCGCAGCTGATGGAGCGGCTGGCCTGGGCGGTCGGCGACGCCGAGAAGACAGATCTCGCCGCCGAGCGCGTGGCGTAGTCCCGCCCGCACCAGAAGCGCGACATAGCCCCGACCTCGGGTGGCGCGCCGAGCGCGTCCGCCCGCTTGCGCGCGCTTGCTTGCAGGGGCTCAGGCCGCGACGGCCTGCTGGGGCTCCCCTGCGTCCTCGGTGAGCGACAGCGCGACCGGCGCGGGCAGCTGCTCTCGCGGCTGGCGCAGCAGCGCGGCGGCGAGCAGCGCGCCAAGCAGCGTGAGCGCGGCGCCGACCGCGAACGCCAGATCGAAGCCGTGCGTCAGCGCGTGCGCGATCCCGCTCGCGGCGTCGTTGCGCGCGGCGGCGTCGGCGATCGTGGAGAGCACCGCGAGGCCCAACGCTCCGCCTACCAGCCGCGAGGTGTTCAGCAGGCCCGAGCCCATTCCGCTCTGAGAGGGAGGCAGGCTGTGCATCGCGACGATCGTCGCGGGCACGAGCGAGAGCCCCATGCCGACCGCCGAGAGCACCGCCCCGGGCAGCACGGTCGGCAGATATGAGCCGTGCGGGTTGATCCCGACCAGCAGCCCCAGCCCGACCGTCGCGATCAGCATCCCGGCGCTGATCACGCGCCGCACGCCCACGCGCGCGACCAGGCGCGGCGCGAGCGTCGAGGCGGCGAAGATCGAGAGCGTCATCGGCAGGAATGACAGCCCCGCCTCGATCGCGTCGTAGTGGAGCACCTCCTGCAGGTACAGCGTGAGGAAGAACCACACGGGGAAGAACGCCGCGTACAGCAGGATCACGATCACGTTCGCGACCGGCAGCTGGCCGCCGCGCAGGACCCCCAGGGACACCAGCGGAACGGCCGCCACGCGCGCCTCGACGGCCAGGAAGGCGCCCAGCAGACCGACGCCCGCGAGCAGCGGCGCGAGCACCCCGAGCGAGCCCCAGCCGAGCGTGTCGGTGCGCACGATCCCGAAGGTGAGGCTGACGAGGCTCGCGGTCACGAGCACGGCGCCCGTGACGTCGAAGTGCCGCCTGGCGGCGAGCGCCGGCGAGGCCGGAAGCACGCGCAGGCCGTACGCGACCACGAACGCCCCGAGCGGGACGTTGACCGCGAAGATCGCGGGCCAGCCAAAGCCCTGGGTCAGCAGGCCGCCGAGCAGCACGCCGGAGGACGCGCCGAGCGCGCCCATCGCACCCCAGATCCCGACCGCACGATTGCGCGCGGGACCGGCCTCGAAGGAGCTCGTGACGATCGACAGCGTCGCCGGCGAGAGCACCGCTCCGCCGAAGCCCTGGAGCGCGCGCGCGCCGAGCAGCAGGTCGCGCGAGTCGGCGAGCGCGCACGCGAGCGAGGCGAGCGCGAACAGACCGGTACCCGCGAGGAACACGCGGCGGCGCCCGAGCAGGTCGGCGGCGCGTCCCCCGAGCATCAGGAAGCCGGCGAACGTCAGCGTGTAGGCGTTGACCACCCACTGCAGGCCGGTCGTCGAGAAGTGCAGGCCACCGCGAATCGACGGCAGGGCGACGTTCACGATCGACACGTCGAGGATGACCATGAACTGCGCGAGGCACACGACCAGCAGCAGCGGTGAGACGGGAAGGCGACGGTTTGTGGATATCCTCTCGAGTGCGCTCATGAGATCAGTTTGAGGCGTTTCTTATCCGGGTAGAAGAGGATCGTTTATCCTAGTAGTAGTTATGCCAGGCTCGGTTGTTGACATGACAGCGGCGGCGATTGCTGGCGAGGATCGCGGGGAGCTCGATGACGGCGCTCGGCGCGACGGCGCCGAGCCGCGTCGCAACGGCCGCGACAGCGCGGTTCGTGAGACGCTGCGCTCGCGCGAGCGCCGGCGCGGGGAGCTCGCCCACTTCCTGCGCAGCCGCCGGGCGAGCCTGAAGCCGCAGGACGTCGGTCTGCCCGACGGCGGGCGCCGGCGCACGCCGGGGCTGCGCCGCGAGGAGGTCGCGCAGCTGGCGGGCGTGGGGGCGACGTGGTACACGTGGCTCGAGCAGGGCCGCGACGTGCGCGCCTCGCTGGAGGTGCTCGAGGCGCTCGCGCGCGCCCTGCGCATGAGCAGCGCCGAGCGCACTCACCTGGTCCTGCTGGGACGCGGCGAAGAACCGGCCCCGTGCAAGGCGCCGGCCGAGCGCGTGTCAGCGACGCTGCGCCGGCTGATCGAGAACCTGGGCCCCAACCCCGCTTACGTGCTCGGTCGCCGCTGGGACTACCTGGCCTGGAACGACGCCGCGGCAGTGCTGTTCGGCGATCTTGCGCGCATCCCGCGCGCCACGCGCAACCACGCGTGGCTGACGTTCACCGATCCCGCGCGCCGGGTGATGTTCACCGACTGGGAGCGCAGCTCGCGGCTGCTGGTCGCGAAGTTCCGCGCCGACAGCGCCCGCCACATCGGCGATCGGGAGTTCGAGTCGCTGATCGCGGCGCTGCGCAACAGCAGCCCGGAGTTCGCGCGTGAGTGGGAGCGCCACGAGGTCTCCCAGAGCGGCGAGGCCCGCAAGGATCTGCGTCACCCGAGGGCCGGGATGCTGTCCTTCTCACACGCGGTGTTCCATCCCGTCGAGTTCCCCGAGCAGCGTCTGATCCTGTACTCGCCGCTGCCGGACAACGACACGCCGGCGAAGCTCGCGGGGTTGCTGGCCGGGCGGGCGCCGCAGGACACCGCGCCGGCCAGCCGCTAGAGGGGCCGCCGCGCGAGCGACTGCGCTCTCGCGCGGCCGAGGTCTCGGTGTGAGCGACACCCGGCTTTGCGCGGCCGAGGTCTCGGTGTGAGCGACACCCGGCTTTGCGCGGGTGAGGGCCCCACGCGAGCGACACCGGTCGAGCGGCCGGGCGGCCTACGGCTTGGAGGCGAGCGTCTGGCGCTGGATGTACCAGTCGGCGTGAATCGGGTTGAGGAAGTGCGGCGGCTCCTCGATCTCCAGGCGGTTGTCGTAGACCGCGTCATAGGGGTAGCCATGCACGATTTCGCCGTTGCCGCTGAACTGCCCGGTCAGTCCGTTGCTGAACAGGCCGGCCACGGCGCCGTACACGTTCAGGTGTTCGAGGTTGGCTGCACCGCAGCTGAAGTTGTCAACCACGACGGCGTGTTTGAGCGCGAGCATGGCCGCGTCGATCACGGGATTCTTGAGGACTTCCTGGAGGCCTTCGGCTTCGGCTTCGGTGGCGGTCATGTTGGGGGCGTCACATTCGCTGGCGCTATCCGTGTATTCGCACTTGTGCGAGCCGAGGTAGGTGTCCTTCCCTTTGCACGACGTGCCGCTGACCGGATAGGTTTTCGCCACGGGATGGTAGATGCGCACGAAGTTGTTGGCGATCAGTCCGAGCAGCGCGTTGCCGGTCGGCACCGTGCCGCTGCGTGGGAGCGACAGCAGGTTGCCGTTGATGACGACGTCATTTTGGGCGGCGACGGTCAATGAGTCATCGTATTCACCGCGGATGTACGCGTTGCCGCACTTCGTGTCTTCCTTGTATCCGGGCTTCGGCCCATACATCGAGTAGGTGTCCGGACAGCTTTCTTCTGAGACGTAGATCACGCCGTTCGGCGGGAAGGGGACGTTGGTTTCTTCTTCTTCTTTCGGCGTGCCGCTCGATCCTGCGCCCTTGTGCTTGATCACGGTCATCGTGGTGCCGTTGAGCACGATTTCCGTCTTGCCTTCGTAGTGGTATTTCGGTTCGACGATGTGCAGCAGTTCTTCATCGCCGGGCGGCGGTTCGAGCGAGCCGACTTCGCTGGCTGGGATCTTCGTGCCGACGAAGTCGGGATGGGCGCCTCCACTGCAGGACGAGTCTTCCTCGGTCGAATAGCCGAGCGATTCTGTTTTGAGCTGGCCGAATTCGATACGGTCGGTCGGCGAGCGACCGAACACCGGGTCGCCGCAAATACCAACGTGGTCTTCGGTGTGCATCGGGCCGTCGACGGTTTCGCCTGAGATGAAATAGTTGTTCGCGCATTCGTGTTCACCCGGCCGTTTACCATAGAAGTTTTCGCACTGCGTGCGAATCGGGGTCCCGTACATGGCCGGATCGAACGTTTCGTACTTCGTATACCAAACGAAGCTGACGAAGTTGGCGTTTTTGAACGTCGCGACGATCGCTGATTTCGCGTGGCCGGAGAAGCCGGTGGACTTGATCCGGAACGTGCCCGTCGCGGGAGGTTCCTCTTCGAGCATGCTTTCCACGAGGTTGTCCGGGTTACATTTCTTGACCGTTTCTTTGTCCGAAGCTGCGGGGAGCAGCTGGATCGCGTATTTCTCTTCGGATTTTTCTTTGTTTAGTTCCGGCACTTCGGCGGAGTGCGCCTCGAGTTCCGCGGTCGTCATCGGTTTGCCGGTCGTTTCGCTGAGTTCCTGGTTGAGGGCGGGATTGGCGGGCGTGGGGTTGGTGCAGTAGGTGAGGTAGTCGCTGTCCTGCGTGAGGTGATACTCGTAGTCCTCGATCCCGGCCTCGGCGGCGTAGTAGGCCTTCTTCTCTTCCGTATCGCTGTTGGTCAGGTGCACCTCCCCGCTGGCAGACGTGAACGCGGCTACCACCAACATCGACGTCACCAGCATCACTCCGAGCATGATGATCATGGAGATGCCGTCTTGCCGGCGGAGCAGGGAAGGCAGACGAGCGAAGGAGCGTTTGACGAGCCGTTTCATGTCTTGGGAGAGCAGGGTAGGTTGGTCGCCGTTTCGGAAGCCGGCGCGAGGCGAAAGACGGCCGAGTCTTCGAGTGCAACCGGCCGATCGTGGTTGAAGGAAACGGCTTCTTTGCCTTCGGGCGCAACCGTGAAGCTGACCGTCGCCTTCACGATGTTCTCCGCTTCCGTGGAGGACACGCTCGTGAGCGCGGTCGGGTAGAGTTCGCCGTAGGGGAGCGACGAATCGCCCGCGGGAATCGTGTCGCCCGCGTGGTAGTAGCGGTAGTAACGGAACATCGGCGTCTGTTCTGCGCCGTATTTGGTCTTCTCGACGCCGGTGAGCAGCTTCGTCGTGGTGGCCGTGGACGCCCAGGTGTAGCTCCCTTCCGTGCCGCCCGTGCTCTTGTAGGCCTTTTCGACGAGCGTCCCTTCGGTTGTGCCGGACGGTTCAGTGAAGATGAGTTCGTGCTTTTCCACGGGTTCGATCGCGGGCTTTTCGCCTGTACCGGTGATGAATATGAGTTCTTTTTCGTTGCTGCCCGCTTGGATCGGGACGGTGTTCGGTGCGACGCAGCTCGAGTGGAGCTCGGAGATGATCCTCTGCATCGCCACGCGTCCGTTCTGGTCGACGCCGACGCGTGCGGTGATGTGCGAGACGTCTTCGGTGGTGAACTGGAGGAAGGCGAAAGCGGCCATCAACAGAACCGTCAACGAGATCATCGAGACGAGCAGTTCGAGCAGCGTAAAGCCACCCTCGTCATCCCACAGTGTCCGACATGCCTGTCGCGGGCTCATGGACAACCCGATTTTTCTTCGCCTTCGCCGAGGTACATTTCCACGGTCTCTCCGGCCGGGAGGTTGTTTTCGACGACCTTCGTGAGCTTGCGGGGTTTTCCGCTGATCGTAGCCGTGACGCACAGTGAGTAGGTCCCGTAGGGGAAGTTGGGATCGGCGAGCTTGCCAGTGCTGGCGAGTGTTTTGAACGTCCGTTTCGCGGTTACGCCTTCTTTTTCACAGCCCGTGTCGATGAGGGTGCCGCTCGCTTCGATCGGCGAACCGTGGCTCGCGGACGTGCCGTTGGTCACGAGCAGGTTGATGGCGGGCTCTGCGACGGTGGCTTCGGCGCTGCCGCCGGCGGGTACCAGGCGCGTGGGCGGGGCTCCCTGGCCGTTGGCGGCCGGCGAGTCGGCGGGGCAGCTACCCGCATACACGGAGTATTCCGCGCCGCTGAAGGGAAAGAGTTTTTTCGCCGTCACGAGGGCTTCGGGTTTTCCGAGTTCGCCGAAGCTCTTGAAAGACGGGGACGGGGCCTGCACGTTGAAGGCCACGAAGCTTTCGCCGGTGACCGCGGCTTTTGTGCTCGGGTTTTCAAAGCTCACCTTGAGTTCGCCTGCGAGCCCGAACTCGTAGCTCTTCTTCACGGTGTTCTCCGCGACGACGAAGAACGAGGCGTTCGTGGCCGGGTCTTCGTCGGAGTTTTCATAGTCGCGATTGTCGATATAGCCGGGCTTGCTGACGTTCACCGTGTATTCGCCCGGCGCCACGGCGAGGCTCGCGCATCCGTCGCTGGTGGTTTCAGCGGAGAGGTCCGACGGCCCTTTGGTGGCCACGTCCATTTTGGGCAGCGGTTCGCCGGCCGGCCCTGTGACCTGTGCGATGATCGCGGATCCTGGAGGCGGGCTGATGATGCTCGTCTCGACCACGGGCTTGCCGGTGCCGAGCGAGCTCCACGTGACCTTCGTCGCCGTCTCGATGTAGTCCGCTTCTGGCGAGCTCGCCGAGCAGCTCGCCGTGCCGGACGCGGTGACGAGTTCGGCGGTCGAAGACAGGACGTAGCGAGTGCCGCTCGCGTCTACTTCGTGCTGGACCACGTCTTTCGTTTCGCTGAGCTGCGAGATCTTCTGGATGGGCTCGCTGCGCAGTTGATCCTCTTCCTGCTGGGCGAGCAGATCGGCCTGGGACCGCTCCCTGTCGAGCGAGGTGAAGCGGTTGGCGCTGTTCAGGCCGGTCAACGTGCCGACGACGATGACACCGAGTATGAGCGCGCTGACGATCACCTCGATGAGCGTGTCGCCGAGCTGCGAGGAGGGGTCGGGCAACCTTGCGTGGAAAGTAGCAATCATCACAAGCACGAAAATCGGCTGTACAGTCAGCGCTTCGGCATGCCGGAGGGCCGGCTTGAGCTTTCCTTCCGCGCTTAGAACGCTTGTGGTCGGGCGCACGTCCCGACGATCGGCCCGGCCGACGCGCGCCGGCTAGAATCGTGCACCCGATGGTCTGGCGCCGCATGGCGGGCCCAGGCGCGCTGCCGCCGTCGCGTCGGGGGACTGGTGTATCGGTAACACGGTGGTCTCCAAAACCGCAACGCGAGGTTCGACTCCTCGGTCCCCCGCCTCTGTTCTTTGGCTTTCCTATGCCGTTTTCCGCACGGTTGAGCGGGATACGGCGGGTTGGTCGCTAGCGTTGCGCGGCACCGCGAAGCCGCTGTGAACCGCCTGAAACCGCACGATCCGCGCTTGAACTGGCGCGAGTTTGGCGCGAGTCAGGCGGGGTTGGTTGAGGTTTCATCGGGCGTCGGACGGAGGTTCCCGGCGAGTCCCCGGCTTCGCAGCGAGGGGCGTTGCTCGGCTGCGCCGGCCAATCGCTAGCCTTGGGGTGCGGCCTGCGCCAGCGTGTCAGTGAGCGCGGTGAGTCGATGACTGCGCCCGGCCAGCTTGGCCAAGCCATGCTTCGAGGGAAGGAGCGGCGCTGCTCACGCTGGCGATGCGGCGGCTACTTCGACCGAGACGACGCGGTTGGGGGCGGCGAGCGCCGACTGGGCCGCTGCCTCGAGCGCTTCGCGGTCGAGGTCGTAGCGATCGGCCACTGCTGCGAGCGGCTCTGTGATCCCCATGTCTGGATAGAGCAACTGCACCTCGACGGGCCGGCCCGCAGAGAGGGCGACGATCGCCCGTGGATGTACCTCGTCGCTGTGCTCGGCAGTCTGAGTTTCGACGATCGCGATCGAGATCGCGTTGGCGCTGGTGTCGTAGTCGGCTCGCATGTCAGCTCCGAAGAAAGACTGTGATCACGAATCCGGGCTCGTTCCCGGCCACAACGACAAGGATAGGGCGGCCATCGCCTGTCTCGCCGGCAAGCCGAAGGTTGCCGCGTTCATCCAGATCCCGACCAGAGGGGTTGATGACCGTGCGCTCCACGTCATCGACGTCGATCCGGTAGAGCCGCATCGCGTTCTTAGCGTGCCTGCTGATCCTCATCGCGGGCATCAATCCTGACGCGCCTGGCGGCGGTCTGGGGGCCTCCTCGCAGAAGGAGACTACCGGTAGCTAGCGTTTGTTATTATCAATAAGCCACGGATGGTTGATATTGCTGTTGCGTCGTCGTCGGCGCTGCAACTCGATGGTTCTGCGAGCCCCGCTGTGGCGCTGTGGCGACTCGTCGGCACCCTGACGGCGGCGCAGGCCGAGATGCTCGCGGGCGAGATCAAGCTGCTGGCCGGCGTAGCTTCGCCTAATCGGCCGTCCGGTGGGTCTGGTGTGCGTATCGCGGAGGGCGTGCGCGAGCGGCATTCCAGCTGGTGTGCGGTTCATCATGGCGGTGCTTGTGGGTGCCTCCCGCGGTGGGAGGCGTGGGTGTATTCGCGCGCTGACCGGTGCAAGATCCGAAAGACGTTCGCGGCGTACTGGGAAGCGAAGGTCTGGCGCCACCAGCAGCTTGAGCTGGCGAGCATCCGGCGAGTGCGTGCGCCGAGCCGCTATACGCTCGCTGAGGCCGCGTCGCTGTGGGTCAAGATGGCCTGGGAGGGGCAGATACGCAATCGCTCTGGGCGGCGGTATAAGCCGAGCGCGCTGCGCACGATCGAGGCAGACCTACGCCTGCACCTCGTCCCGGCCCTGGGCACGAAAGTCATGGCCGCGGTCACCCGCGCGGACCTGCAACGGCTTGTGGGCAGCCGGCTGGCAGCGGGACTGAGTGCGAGCAAGACCCGGTCGATCGTCAATGCCGCACGCGTGCTGTGGCGAGACTTTGATCTCCTGGCCGGGCACGATGCCCCGCCGCTGATCGATCCGACACGTGGGTTGCGACTGCCCGCCAGCACCGGTCGACGCGGACGGGTCGCGACCCCCGAGGAAGCCCGTCGGCTGATCGAGGCGCTCCCACCACGGGATCGTGCGCTGTGGGCGACCGCGATCTACGCTGGGCTGCGTCACGGCGAGCTGCGCGCCTTGCAGGTCCGCGACATCGATCTCGAGCGACGCCGGATCGACGTGCGACGAGGCTGGGACGCCTACGAGGGCGAAATCGACCCCAAGAGCGAAGCCGGCAACCGGCCAACGATTATCACGGTGCCGCTCCAGCGACTCCTCACCGAACACCTCCAAGGCACCGCGCGCAAAGATACCGATCTCGTCTTCGGGCGCACCCCGACCGAGCCCTTCGCCAGTAGTACTGTCACCAAGCGTGCCCGTAGGGCGTGGGCCGCCGCTCGCGAGCGAGAAAACCATCAGAACAGCAGGCCCGCGACCGATCGGATTCGCCCGATCGGGCTCCAAGAGTGCCGCCACACCGCAGTCTCGCAAATGCTCGACGCCGGGATCACGATCGACAAAGTCAGCAAGCTCATGGGACACGCCTCAATCACAATCACAATCGACCGCTACGGACACCTCCTCCCCGCAGGCGAAGCCGCCGCCATCACGCTCCTCGACACCTACCACCAACGCCACGCGCACCAGTAGGCACGACCCACAACGGCTCATCGGGGTCGATCAGAGCGCGCACGAGCCCGCACCCGCGCGCACGAGACGCCTAGAACCTCGTCCTCAGCGAGCGTCAGCGAGGACTCAGTTAAGACGCTCGCTCAGCCGCGAGAAGCGGGCGCGGTGCGTCGCCCTCCTTCTGGCGATGAGTGCGACTGCGGCTGCCGGACCGCCGATGTTGCTTTGCGTGGACGGCGCAACTCTGAGCACGCGAACCTCGTTGCGCGCGGTGCGCGCCGGTGGTGTTTCAGGTGCTTGGGGCGCGGTCGCGCGATCGGTGGGCGGTCAGCGTGAGGGCAACGTACCGCATGGTGAAGGTACCACCGGACAGCTCTATGGCGGCTTTGATGCCGGATAGGAGCTGATCGAGCTTCTCGGGGGCAAGGGTGCTGTGGCCTCCGAATGTTGGTATCTGCTCCCGCCATTCCTCGGTTGTGTAGCGCCGTTCCCAGTCGACCCGTGACCGCTCAGGGTCTGTGAAGGCGCTGGTCGTTTTGATGCCGGCAGCGACGGTGTCGAGGAGCTGGCCGTAGCCGGCCACTGGGTCGCGTGGCGCGGCCGCGAATGGTGTGTCGGGGAGCACACGCTGATAGACCTCGGCAAACGCGCCCGCGAGCTCAGCTGGTGGCTGGTGGACGTTCCAGAACAGCGCGAGCAGCCCATAGGGGCGCAACACCTGCGCAGCTTTGAGTGCACCTGCCTCGGGATCGACCCAGTGCCAGGTCATGCCAGCGATGATCGCGTCGAACATCCGGCCGGCCGGATCCCAGTCCTCGAACTTCGCGGTCTCCACCACGAACCCGCGCTCACGCGCGAACGCGGCCATCCGGGGATCAACCTCAACGCCAAGGACTCGGCAGCCGGCCTCCTGAAATGGGCGGGCTGAGACCCCGGTGCCGATCCCGACGTCAAGCACATCACGCCCGGGGATCGCGGTGGTGATCTGGTCGATGAGCGCCTGTGGGTACCGGGGCCGGGTTCGGTCGTAGCGCTCCGGATCGGTGCCGAACGACTCCGCGACGTGCCGCGCTTGGTGTGGCTGTCGCGGGGTGGGCGACGGTATAGTGGGCATGCGCCCACTATACCGTGGGCAGCTGCCCACTCGTCAAGAAGCCTTGTGAATCGTGCCGACTGGAAGGCCTATCCACGACATCCGCGAGCAACTGTTCAAAGCAGCCGAGTGTGTTCTGCTGCGCGACGGGCCGGACGCTCTCACCAGCAGAGCGGTCACCACGCAAGCCGGCGTCGCAAAGGGCATCCTGCACCGTCACTTCCCCGACTTCGACGCGTTTCTTGCTGCGTTCACGCTGACCCAAATCGAGCGGCTCGACAGCCTGTCCGCCAAGCTCCGCGCCACCGCTGGCGCCGGAACGGTGCTCGACAACCTCGCGGACACGCTCGCCGCCGTCCTGACCCCCACAGCCATCCGCACCATCAACCTTGTCTGCTCACGCCAAGCGCTGCTCACGCGGCTGCGCCTCACGACTCCGATCGGGATCCCAGTAGCTGCGGAGATCACCAAGATCGTTGCTGCCTATCTCACGGCGGAGCGCGGGTTCGGCCGGATCGCGATCGACACCGATGTCGACGCCCTCGCCATCATCCTTGTCGGCGGCGCCCACCTCCGCGCAACCGAAAAAGACAACCTCCTAATCGATCCCGCCGATCTCCAAGACGTCCTAAAGGCCGGCATCGGTAGTGGCGTCACACAGCGACTCCACGAGGCGTGCTCCGCTTGACACCTATCGCGCAGGACCAGCGCGTCCTGCTCTGACTACACGACGGGCATCGCTGCTTCCTCGCCGAGACACCTGAGCGCGCGGGAAGCAGGTGTCCGCATCAGACGCGGCTCGCTGCCGCCGTGGACGAGCCGCGGGCGCGCCGGCCAGGGAGCGGCAGACGATCGCTTCCTCAGCGCATTGCGGGCGTCTCGGGGCCGGCGAGCATCCGTGCTCCTGCTCGTCCTTTGCGGCGCTGAGCTTCGCTGCTGTACGGGCTGTCGCTCGCGCAGGGAAGCAGGTGGCAGTTCGCCAAGTCGCCATCGGAAGACCGAGGTCCGCGACCGGATTACCAGGGCCCTCTGGAGGGCCTGTCAGGATGCGACGCGCTCGCTCGTGTGGCCGGGTCTCGCCGCGAGCGCGTGATGCGGGACGGATATGAAATCGAGCGCGTGCCCACGATCGTCGCTGATCTCGACGAGCGCCAGCTCATCGTTGGCCTCCACCACGGTGCCGATCGTCCCAGCCGGCCAGCGGCCCGAGTCGACCAGCAACTCGACCACATCGAGAATCGCGTATCGCGTGTCTGCCATCGCCCGATGATTTTCGCAGACCTACGGGATATCCACCCAGGTCGAGGTCAGCCGCGGCGGTCGATCGCCTTGACTGATCCACGTTGTGACTACGGGGTGCGTCGCTCCGTTCAGGCCGTCAATCATCACGACCACCTCGTATCCGACTCCGAACGGCGTGATCCGAGTCGCCCGGACCTCTGCCTCGGGCAGCGCCGCGAGGATCTGGTCGTGCAAGTAGCGCCAGTCCGACGCGGTGATTCCGAGCGCAGAGGCGAACACGCGCGCCTTGTGGCAACCTCGTTCGTGAGCGAGATCGAGCGCGTAGCGGACGAGCTTGTCCGTGGGGATCCGCGCCTCTCGAGCCCTCGGAAGACGCACCGGCCGATTCATCGCCAGACCGTATCCGCGAGCTATGACGTACGGAGCCGAGGCAACCCCAACAGTGATATGTCGTCGCGCCCCCTTCCACGGACGAGCAGGCGCGCGAGTCCTCTTGATCGAGGCTTGCGCACCGGACGAAAGGGGAGTATCGAGGCTCATGACCTGATCACGACTGCTTTGTCGGGTGTGAGCGAGCGTCTGCCGCCCTCAGACGACGCGCTCGGAGCTCGACGGGAGCGCTGCGTCCGCACATGCCGATCACTGGCGCGCGGCATGGCGCGAGAACCCAAGCAAGCACAGCTCTGTATCGCCGGAAGACCGGCCGTCGGCCCACCCAGACTCCGCCACGCATTCCCTGCGCCAGAGCCAGATTCCACGCCGATCCTGGAACCGCACGACACCGCTCAAGACCGCTAGAAACCGCTGGAGACCGTAGGACGCCGCAGAAGTCTCCAAAACCGCAACGCCAGGTTCGATTCCTGGGTCCCCCGCTTTGGCCAGGCCCCGGATTTCCGGGGTTTTTGGCTTTGTGGAGCCGATTCAGGGGCGATGTGGGCGCGGGCGGCGATCCGCATCGATCCGCTGGAATCCGCTCGGATCTATCCTTTTCTATCCCTAGGGCTATCCCTTGAGAGGTGTTGGGTAGTACAGGACACCGGAGCCCGCAGGCTCGGCTGAGCGCGGGGTGCGACGAGCATCGAACCTCGCACCCTCGTTCGATGCGCGGTCATGTACGACCAGCTCCCGATCCAGCATCGCGGGGTCGCTGACGACGTGCACATCGTGGCCGTAGATCGCTACAGCGAGGGGCCAAGCTCGCGGGTTATTCTCCGGAGGCATGGGAGTTACGGCTCCTTTGCCACGCCCCCGGCTGTTGACGCAGCGCGGGGGCACTATTTGCTGGACGCCGCCAGCCTACGCCTAAAGCTCTCCAGGGCGTCAATGCCAGGGAGCTTTAGCTATGGACTAAGCGCCCGGGCGGATGCGATGTTTTGTAGATGTCCCGTGCCCCCGCTCCAGACCCGGCGCTCATCGCCGTCCTCAAACGCCTACGCGAGGATCGCGGGCTCACGCAGGAAGCTCTCGCGTTCAAGTCGGGCGTCTCGATCAGCTCGCTCGGCCGGATCGAGACGGGCCATACGAGCGCCGCGTGGACAACCGTGCGCCAGCTCGCTGCAGCCCTCGATGTGAGCATGGGCGAGCTTGGCTCGATGGTGGACGCCGAGCGGTAGACGTTCGCCGAGCTGGCAATACAATCTGTCCGATGACGACGAAGGAGCGGCTACATCAACTCGTCGACACGCTGAGCGACCGGGAAGCCGAGGACGCATTGCGGCTGCTCGACGCCGAGCTTGAAGCGCAGGCGAAGGTCGAGCATCACGACGAGACCGAGATCGCAGCGCTGCCGGAGGGGTGGGGTACGACCCTCACGGGCGAGCCGATGCCCGATGTAGTAGCCGCCGTCCGTCGCTCGCGCGCAACGCACTGACCACGTGCTCGTCGTCGATGCCTCGCTGGTCGTCGAGTTCGCCTTGGACACACTCGGCGAGCAAGCCGGGCTCTCGTTCGGCGGCGAGCAGGAGTTGGTGGCGCCCTGCCTGCTCTGGAGTGAGGTGCCATCGGCCATCAACGAGATGGCCTTCCGAGGCGAAATCTCCCGCGCTCTGGCGACCCCCGCCATCGAGCGTTTCTTGGCCGGCAAGCTTCACGTAAGCGAGCGTCGTCACCCCGAGCTGACGATCACCGCGGTGAGTATCGCCTCAGAGCTTGGATGGGCGAAAACCTACGACGCCGAATATCTCGCGTTGGCGCGACTGCTCGACACACGTGTCGTCACGCTCGACCTTCGCCTACGTCGCGGCGCTGAGCGACTCGGTCTTGTCGTAACCCCGGACGAGCTGACGGGTGCAGCCGAACCGGAGTCGGCGGCAGCCCACGACGAGCCGCCACCGTCTGGATGAGACATCGATTCCCGTCGCGCCCTGTGGCGAGGGATCGGCCATTACAAGTTTGATATAGCTCGGGTCGTGAACCTCTCCGATCTGCCTACGCACGAGGCGGTGCTCGCCGCGCACCTGGACGCCGATCCCGAGTACCGTCGCAAATGGGAGCGCACGGCGCTTGCCCGCGCGGTGGCCGTAAAGCTGATTGCCTACCGCGCCGAGCACGGACTCAGCCAGACCGCGCTCGCCCGGCGCATAGGGATGAGCCAGCCGGCCATCGCGCGGCTTGAGAGCAGCGAGCACAACCCGACCTTCCCAACACTGCTGCGCCTCTCGAAGGCGCTCGGGATCGAGTTCGTGATCGACATCGCTCCCGGCGGACAAGAGCCGCAGCTCATCGGCAGCCGCGCGCGCCGTAACGCCCTCGAGTCGTTCCAGGGCAATGGTTGCGTCGTCGTCATTGCAGCCACCTGATCGCAATACAGTCGTGGACACTGCCTTGCTTCGGTCGGCGATCGAGAGGTTCTCAGCCCTCGCCGTCGGTGGGCGTCTCGCCGAAGTGCTGCTCGAACTCGTCGGGTGTCAGCTCGCGCTCGGAGTGGCGGGAGAGCATTGCCGTGACGCTCAAGTCAGGGCGCAGGACAAGATCGCGCGGATCATCGAGCCGCACGTCGCGCAGGTGCTCGTCGTGAGCCCGAGCGATACGGGTATCCGTCAGGCGCGTGCGAAGACCGACCGTCTCGACGCGCGGACGCTCGCGAGGCTGTTGGCGGCGGGGTCGCTGGACGAGGTGTGGATGCCTGACCGGTGGACGTGGGTGATGCGCCGGCGCCTGTCGCGTCGCTCGCAGCTGGTGTGGGCGCGCAGCCGCTCCAAGAATCAGATTCACGCGGTGTTGATGCGCCAGCTCGTGGGTCGCCCGCCGGTCTCAGACCTGTTCGGCGTTAACGGGCGCGAGTGGCTCCGGGGTCTTGAGCTGGCGACCGAGGAGCGCGAGACCGTCGACGCGCACATCCGTCAGATCGAGTTCCTCGAGCGAGAGCTCGCCGAGGTCGAGCGGCTGATCGCCCAGGCAGCACTGGAATCCGCAGAGGTCAAGCGGTTGATGAGCGTCCCCGGGGTCAACGTGATCGTCGCCGCGAGTTTCCTCGCCGCGATCGGCGACATCCGCCGCTTCAAGAGCCCGCGCAAGCTCATCGGCTACCTCGGCCTTGATCCGCTCGTGCGCCAGTCCGGTGCGGGGCCCGCAACGCACGGGCACATCTCAAAGCAGGGCTCGGTCCGCGCGCGCCACGCACTGGTCGCTCGCCCCGGCTGTGGGCGCCGCTCGGAGCTTGCAAGCTCGCGCTTTGTGCACGACCTCGTGGCGGTGCTCGCGAGCGTTCGCCCGTGAGCCGAGTCGCCTGCTAATCTACATAAAGTCGATCGAAAATCTTATGAAGGTAGACGTACACCAGCACATCTGGACCGAGCCGCTAGTGCAGGCGCTGGCGAGCCGTAGCGAGCTGCCGTTCGTGCGCCGCGAGCGCGGGCTCACGGTGCTGTACATCGCGGGCGAGCGGCCCTACGTGATCGACCTCGCGAGCGAGACGCACGAGCGCCGCGCGGCGCTCGTCGAGCGCGATGGCCTGGACCGGGCGCTCGTGTGCCTGTCGAGCCCGCTCGGGATCGAGTGGCTCCCGCGCGCGCAGGCGCACAGGCTGATCGACGCCTATCACGAGGGCGCTTTGTCGCTCGCGGACCCGTTCGGCGTGTGGGGAGCGATCGCGCTCGACCGCGCGGACCCCGACGACGTCGATCGTGCCCTCGCGCGCGGCTGTGTCGGCCTGTCGCTGCCCGCGGGCGCGCTCGCGAGCGTGCCCGAGCTCGCACGCCTCGAGCCGCTGCTCGCGCGCCTGGAGGCAAACGACGCGCCGCTGCTCGTCCATCCCGGTCCGAGCGCACGAGACGGCCTCGGCCGCGAGGTGCAGGCGGTGCTCGGCGATCCGCTGTGGTGGCCCGCGCTCACGGGCTATCTCGCCGGCATGCACGCGGCGTGGCTGGCGTTCATGGTCGCCGGACGGCCGCGCCATCCACGCCTGCGCGTCGTCTTCTCAATGCTCGCCGGGCTCGCGCCCGCGCACGCCGAGCGCCTGGCCTCGCGCGGCGGCCCCCGCCCGGCGACGCCCGACCCCCTGACCTTCTACGAGACCTCCTCCTATGGCCGATCGGCGGTGCGCGTGCTCGAACAGCTCGTGGGGCCGGCGCAACTGCTGTACGGATCGGACCGCCCGGTCGTCGAGCCCGGGGAGCTCGGCATGCCCGCGGGGCTCGAATGGGACGGAGTCCTCGAGTGCACGCGCCGCGCGTTCGGCGCTCCGGCGATCGCGGTCACACGATGAGCGCCGCGGCCGCGCGCCCGCTCGCTGCTCTGCCCATGACGCCGGCCGCCGCGCTCCAAGCCGACGGGATCGCCGAGGTTCCCCGCCCGCGCGGGCGCGACCTCTGCGGCCCGGAGCTCGAGGCGTTCGTGACCGAGCTCGCCGACCGTCCGGAGCTGTGGATCGAGCTCGTCAAGCACGACAGCTCCCAGCGGGTGTACGAGGAGCTGCTCAGCGACGAGCACCTGACGGCGTGGCTGATCTGCTGGATGGACGAGCACGACACGGGCTTCCACGACCACGACGTCTCCGCGGGTGCCGTCGCGGTCGTCGGCGGCGCGGTGCGCGAGCAGCGCCTGACGATCGAGGGACCGACGCGCACCGCGGTGTTCCGAGCGGGAGGCAGCTTCCAGTTCAGCGCCTCGGACATCCACCGCGTCAGTCATGCAGGCTCCGATCCGGCGGTCACGCTGCACGTGTACTCGCCGCCGCTGCTGCGGATGGGCTCTTACGTCATCGGCGAGGACGGCGTCCTTGCCCGCCATCCGATGTCCTACAAGCACGAGCTGCGCTCGTTCGCCCGCCGGCCGTGAGTGTTTCAGCGGCGCCCGGCCACCCGCCGGCCGTGAGTGTTTCAGCTGCGCCCGGCCGCCCGCCGGCCGTGAGTGTTTCAGCGGCGCCCGGCCGCCCGCCGGCCGTGAGCGTTTCAGCTGCGCCTGCTCGCCGGCCCGCGGTGAGCGTCTCAGCGGCGCGCGCTGCCGCGCAGCCGTACCAGCGGGCGCCACGGCGCCGAGGTGGCCGTGCCTGCGGCGCCGCGCAAGCGCACGCGCTCCGGCGAGGTGGGCCCGTGCAGCAGGAATCCCTGCCCGACCGTGCAGTCCAGCTGGCGCGCGAGCGCGAGCTGGCGGTTGGTCTCGATCCCGACCGCCACCGCCGTCACGCCGGCCTCATTCGCGAGCGCGATAGTCGCTGCGAACATCGCACGCCGTTGCTTGTCCTGGTCGAAGCTGCCGGTCAGCGCGCGGTCGAGCTTGACGAGGTCCAGCGGCAGGTTTCCGGGCAGACCGAGCGAGAGCTGGCCGACGCCGAATTTGTCGAGCGCCACGAGCACGCCCAGGCGCTTGAGGTCCTTGAGCGCCGCGCGCGCGCGCTCGGGGTCGCGCAGCACCGCCTCCTCGCTGATCTCCAGGCACAACGCGCGGCCAGGAAGCCGGCAGTAGGCGAGCTCCTCGCGGACGCGCTCGGCGAGGTCGAGCTCGGTGAGCTCGCGCGCCGAGACGTTCACGGACACCGGGATCGTGATCCCGTTTCGCCGCCAGATCTCCGCCTGCTGGCACGCGGTGTGCAACACCCAGTTGCCGATCTGCACGATCAGCTCGCTGTCCTCGGCCGGCGGCAGGAACGTCGACGGCAGCACCGTCGTGGCCAGCAGCGGGTCGCCGCCCGCGGGGCGCCAGCGCACGAGCGCCTCGGCGCCGATCGCCTGTCCCCCGGCGAGCCGCAGGATCGGCTGGTAGGCCAGCAGCAGCTCACGCTGGGGAAGCGCTTCGCGCAGGCGGCCCTCCATCTCCAGGTGCGCGCTAAGCTCGCGGCGCAGGCGCTCGTCGAACAGTTCCAGGCGGCGTCCGCCGGCGCCCTTGGCGCGGTACATCGCGACGTCGGCCTCGCGCAGCATCGCCTCGGGGTCGGCGCCCGGGTTGCGCGAGATCGAGATGCCGACGCTCGCCAGGATCGCCACTTCGGCCGAGCCGAGCGGGAACGGCTCCTCGAGCGCGTCGAGCACGCGCTCGCCGAGCGCGATCGCCTCGCCGTCTCCGTCGGTGTCCTCGGCCAGGATCACGAACTCATCGCCGCCCAGGCGCGCGACCGTGTCGCTGTCGCGCATCAGCTCGCCCAGGCGCTGTGAGACCGCGAGCAGCAGGCGGTCGCCGACCTCGTGCCCGAGGTTGTCGTTGACGGCCTTGAACCTGTCCAGGTCGACGAACAGCATCGCGACCACCCCGCTGCTGCGATGCAGGCGCGCGAGCGCCTGGCGCGCGCGATCCATCAACAGCAGGCGGTTGGGCAGGCGCGTGAGCGGGTCGTGCAGCGCCTGGCGCTCGAGCCACACGCGGTCGGTAACGTCCTTGGCGGCCGCGTACCAGCTGTCCCCGTCTCGTCGCGCGCTCCACAACAGCCAGCGCCAGCTGCCGTCGCGGTGCAGGTAGCGGGTCGTGATGTTCTGGAGCTCCGCGTGCTCGTCGCCCGCGTCGAGCATCGCCCCGAGGGTCTGCTCGACGTCCTCCGGGTGCACGAGCTCGCGGATCGGCCGCGCGCGCAGCTCCGCGGGAGTCCAGCCGAGCAGCTGCTCCCACGCGGGGTTCAGCAGCGTGAAGCGCCCGTCGAGCGAGATCGTCGCGAGCAGGTCGCTGGTCAGCTCGAACAGGCGCGCGATGCGCGCCTTGCCGTCGAGCCCTGACTCGATGCTCGCGTGGACCTGCGTGCTCGTTGCGTTCGCGCCCATCCTTGACCCTCACGTCGGCTCCGCGGAGCGGTTGCTCGGCCGCCCGGCGCGCCCGTTGGACGGATGAACGGGCCTCAGGAGGCGCTGCCCAGCGGCGTCGCCGAGTCGACGGCGGCGCCTCCAGCCTGGCCCGCATGGAGGCCGTCGGGGAGCAGCTCGCCGCCGTCGCCGCGCAAGAAGCGCCACACCGACAGGCACATGAGGACCGTCATGATCGCCGCGCTCGCCACGCAGTCCTCACAGATTTTGTTCAGCGTGAAGACCTCGCGGTAGGTCAGGTAGGCGCTGAAGCCGAAGCCGCCGAGCGCCAGCGCGGCGGTCGCGAAGCGCGCGCGTTCGCCGTCGGAGGCGAGCAGCGAGCCGAGGATCACGAGGTAGCCGATCGCGCCGATCAGCGCCACCGGTACGCCGAGGAGCTCCGAGTAGCGCGATTTCTGGACCGCGGCGCACGGGTCGCCCTTGAGCGAGCACAGCGGCGTCGAGCCGGAGTAGTGCACATAACTCAGATACGCCGCCCAGCCCATCCCGATCGTCGCGAGCACGATCAGCGTGATCCTGAGGGTCCGAGCGCTCATCGCGGTGCTAGCTCGCGAGCAGCTTTTCCACGGCTTCGTCGACGAAACCGGGTTCGCCGGGCGAGCCCGGGTACGTGAGCTTGCTCGTCGCGCTGCCCGTGTGGCCGATCAGGAACGAGGGCGTGCCCGTGAAGCCTTCGGTGTTGGCTATCTGGGTGTCCGTTTCGACCTCGTCCGCCAGTTCCGGATCGCCGCGGTCGCTGCTCCACTTCGTGAGGTTCAAGCCGGGCACCTGGCTGGCGATGCCCTGGATGAATTTTTCGGTCACGTAGCCCGAGTCCTCTTCGCCCTGCTCGTGGTAGAAGGTCTCGATGAAGTACCACGCCTTGTTCTGCTTGCCGGCCGCATAGGCCGCGACCTGCTGGGTCTTGAAGATTTCCGCGGGCTCCGCGCCATCCTTTTCCGCGTTACCCGTCGCCGTGGACATCGAGTGGTATTCGATGCGCAGCTTGCCCGTCCGCACCCACCGGGGGATGATCTTGGGGAGAGCTTCGACCGTGAACTCCCGGCAGATCGGGCACTCGAGGTCGCCGAAGTACTTGAGCGTCACCGGCGCGGTCGGAGAGCCGAGCGTGTTCCCGCTCTGGGGAATGCCGCCGATCAGCTTCTTGATCTCCGCGACCGTCGAGTTGGCGGCCTTGCTGCCGACCGCCGGCGGCTTCGACTTGCCGCCGGTGGCGATCAGGATCACGACGATCGCGACCACGACGACCGTCACGACCACACCCAGCTGCGTCAGGCGCATGCGCCGGGCGGCGCTCGCCGCGGCCGCCTCCTCCATCGCTTTGCGCTGCGCCCTCGCCTGCTCGCGCCGCTGCTTGCGCGTGAGGTCGCCCTCATCCCCTTCTACAGAGCTCATACGGGAACTTTTACAGATTTCTGCTCAACCGCGTCTAAGTTCGGCCAGCGCGACGCCCGCCAAGCCCGCGCGTCGGTCCTTGCGACGTGCCACGATGCACCATGCGAGCGGCGGTCCGCTCGCTGCCGGTGGGCCGCTCGCCGGCGCCTTCAGCCCCGGTAGCTCAGCTGGATAGAGCATCGGACTTCTAATCCGAGGGTCGCTGGTTCGAATCCAGCCCGGGGCACCTGATGTTCCTCGCGACCACGCTGCTGTACCCGTGCGTACTCGCGGTGTTGAGCCTCGGCGCGGGCCTCGCGGTGGATCGCGCGTGCGGGCGCTTCCTGCCCGCGTCGCTGCTCGTCAGCGTCGGCATCGCCACGCTGATCGGGCTCTCGCAGCTGAGCACCTACGCAAGCGGCCTCGCGCCCGCGACGCCATACCTGATGCTCGCGCTCGCGCTCGCCGGGCTCGCGCTCGGGTGGGAGCGGGCACGCGCGCTGCTCTACGCCTGCGCGCACCGGCCTTGGCTGCCCGCCGTGTCGGTGCTCGCATACGCGCTCGCGCTCGCGCCCGTCCTGCTCGCCGGCCGGCCGAGCTTCTCCTCCTACATGGCGCTGGCCGACTCGGCCGTGCACATGCTGGGCGCCGACTTCCTGATCCGCCACGGCCAGGACTACGCGCACCTGGACGTGCGCAACTCCTACGGCCAGTTCGTGCGCAACTACTACGGCTCGAGCTATCCCTCGGGCGCCGACACGCTGTTTGGCGGCAGCGCCTTCCTGCTCGGGCTGCCGCTCATCTGGGCCTTCCAGCCGTTCAACGCGTTCGTGCTCGCAAGCGCCGCCGGTCCCGCGTGGCTGCTCGTCCGGCGCGTCGGCCTGCGAGGGCTGTGGGCCGCGCTCGCGGTGCTCACGATCGTGTTGCCCGCGCTCGTGTACGCGTACGAGCTGATCGCCTCCGTCAAGGAGCTCACGGCGCTGTCAATGCTGCTCGCGCTCGGCGCCCTCAGCGTCACGCACCGCGACTGGCTGGGCGGCTCGCCCGCCCGCGCGATTCCCCTCGCGCTGGTGCTCGCCGCGGGCGCCTCCGCGCTCGGGCTCGCGTTCGGCGCGTGGGCGCTCGCGGCCGTCCTCGTGCTCGCCCTCGCGCTCGCGCTGGGGCCGCGCCCGCACCGGCGGGATGGCGGCGCCCGCGGCCTCGGTGCTCAGGGGTCCGCCGGCGTGCTCGCCGCGCGCGGGCCAGCGCCCGCGCGCGCTCGCTCGCCGCTGCGGCTGTCGAGCGCGCGCGGGTCAGCGCCCGCGCGCGCTCGCTCGCCGCTGCGGCTGTTTCTGTTCGTCGGGGTCGGCGCGCTCGCGCTGCTCCTCGCCGCCCTGCCCACGTGGCTCGACACCGGCGGCGCGCTGCGCGTCGCACAGGCGATCGCCACGACCAGCAACCCGGGCAACCTGCACGCGCCGTTGCGCGCGATCCAGGTGCTGGGCGTGTGGTTGGACGGCAGCTACAAGCTCGAACCGACGGGCGCGCAGCTGGCGGCCACGCGCGTGCTTGTCGCGCTCGCGCTGCTCGCGGCGCTGCTCGGGGCGGTGCACGTGCTGCGCGTCCGCGCGTACGCGCTCGCCGGCTGGCTCGCGCTGACGCTGCTCGCCTCGCTCGTCGTCAGCCGGTCGGTCACGACCTGGGCCGAAGCCAAGACGCTCGTGCTCAGCTCGCCGCTCGCGATGCTGCTCGCGTGGGCCGGCGTCGCCGCGCTGCTCACGCTGCCGCGGGCCGCGCTCGCGCGCGCCGGAGCGGGCGCCGTCGCGCTCGCGCTCGCCGGCGGCGTGCTGGCCTCCGACGCGCTGCTCTACCACAGCTCCGACCTCGCCCCCACGGCGCGCTATCAGGAGCTCGCCTCGCTGGACTCGCGCTTCGCCGGGAGGGGGCCGACGCTGTTCACGGACTTCGACGAATACGCGCTGTACGAGCTGCGCGATCTGGACATCGGCGGACCGGACTTCGCCTACCCGCCCCGTCCGCTGGCGAGCGCCGCGGGCGGCTACGGAGACCCGGTCGACCTCGACCGCCTCGCGCCCGACGCCCTGCGCGACTACCCGCTGATCGTCACCCGCCGCGACCCCGCCGCGAGCCGTCCGCCAGCCGCCTACCGCCTGCTGTGGCAGGGCTCCTACTACCAGGTCTGGGGCCGGCGGCGCGGGGCGCCCGCCGCGAGCGTCCACGTCGCCCTCGCGGGCTCGCCCGCGCAGCAATGCGCGCGGATCGCGAGCGTCGCCGCGCGCGCGCGCGGGGGCGAGGAGCTGGTCGCGGCGCAGGCGCCCGAGCTCGTGCGCGTGGACCTGCTGCGCGCGGCGCGTCCGGCGCGCTGGGGGCGGATCGTCAGGAGCACGCCGCCGGCGGGCGCGCACCCTGAAGGGCACACGCACGAAGGCGAGCTCGAGGGCCTCGTGATGAGCACCCCCGGGCGCCTGGCGGTCAGCTTCGCGCTGGCGCACGCCGGCGTGTGGGACGTGTGGGTCCAGGGCGAGATCATGCCCACCGTCACGCTCGCGCTCGACGGCCACCGGCTGGCCTCGATCGCCGGACAGCTCGACGGCAACTCGCTCGTGCCCAACACCGTCCCGCCGATCGCCGTGCGCCTGCCCGCGGGCGTGCACCGCCTGACGCTCACGCGTCAGGGCTTCAGCCTCGCGCCCGGCGAGGGCGGCGAGGCGGTGCTCGACGCCATCTTCCTCACGCCCGCCCACCTCGATCCCGAAGGTCCCCTGCGCGAGGCCCGCGCGCGCGACTGGCGCAGCCTCTGCGGACCCAGCTACCAGTGGATCGAGCTACAGGGGTCCATCGGCCCTCGAACGTAGGCTCTTGCCCGTGGTCGCCGGCGTCGATCCATCTATACCCGACCAGATCCTGCTCGGGGACAACCTGCAGCTGCTGGGCGCGTTCGCCGACGAGTCCTTCCAGCTCGTGTACGCCGACCCGCCGTTCAACACCGGCAAGCTGCAGGCGCGCAAGACCGTGCGGGCCGTACGCGACGAGAACGGGGAGCGCACGGGCTTCCAGGGCCGGCGCTACGCGACGCGGCTGCTGTCCGAGTCGAGCTACCTCGACAGCTTCGAGGACTACGCGCAGTTCCTCGCGCCGCGGCTTCAGCACGCGCGCAGGCTGCTCGCGCGCGAAGGCACGCTGTACTTCCACATCGACTACCGCGAGGCGCACCGCTGCAAGCTGCTGCTCGATCAGATCTTCGGCCCGGAGTGTTTCTTGAACGAGATCATCTGGGCATACGACTACGGGGCTCGGACCAAGCGCCGCTGGCCGGCCAAGCACGACACGATCCTCGTGTACGTAAAGGACCCTACGGCGTACTTCTTCGACTCCCAGGAGGTCGACCGCGAGCCGTACATGGCGCCCGGGCTGGTCACGCCGGAGAAGGCCGCGCGGGGCAAGCTGCCCACGGACGTGTGGTGGCACACGATCGTGCCCACCAGCGGACGCGAGAAGACCGGCTATCCGACCCAGAAGCCCGAGGGGATCGTCCGCCGCATGGTCCACGCCTCGACGCGCCCAGCGGACTGGTGCCTCGACTTCTTCGCCGGCAGCGGCACGCTCGGCGCGGTCGCCGCGCAGCTCGGGCGCCGCTACGTGCTCATCGACTCCAACCCCAAGGCCGTCGAGATCATGCGCGCGCGGCTGCGCGCCGTCGAGCTCGCGCGCGCATAGCGCGCACGTGCGACGCTTCGCGCATGTACCACGTCGAGCTCCGCCAGTTCCCGCACAACATGTGCCGCTTCAACCTCGACCAGCGGGCGCTCGGCGCGATCGTCGAGCCGTGGGTGCGCGACCAGCAGATCGAGTTCGGGGAACGACGCTGGAGCCCGCGCTCGGCCACGCTCGTCATCATCGAGGGCCCGCAGCTGCCGCTCGAGCAGCTCACCATGGGACGCGGCTGGCGCGCCGCCCAACGCCACGGCACCGACGTCACCGAGCGGGTGCTCGCGAGCGCGCGCCAGCACGCGAGCGCCGCGCTCGCTCCGGGCGTGCCCGCCAGCGCTGCTCCAGCCAGCGACCCGTTCGCGCTCGGCATGCAGATGGCGGCGCTGCTCGGCGCAGACGCCATGCGCCTGCTCGAGGCCTGGCAAGCCACCGCCGCCGGCTCACCCGGGCTCGCCCCCAGCGAGACGCTCGCGCTCGCCGAACAAGCGCTCCGGGATCCTCGTGCTGCGGGCTGACGCGCCGCTAGACTTCGCAGTCGCAGCACATGGTGGGCGTAGCTCAGCTGGTAGAGCTCCTGGTTGTGGTCCAGGCGGTCGTGGGTTCGAGCCCCATCGCTCACCCCTTAGAAAGGCCTGCAAATCAGCACTTTTTTGTACGCGTTCAGTTGGCCTGGGGGACATAATCTGGGCGTGTCGAGTCTGTTTGCGTGGAGCGCGCTGAGGCGGAGGCGATCTACGATCAGGGCCGTGAGGTCGTGGTCGCGGTTCTTCTTCGGATGGACGAGCAGATCCGTCGGTTGGGAGCGCGTGTTGCGCGTCAGGATGAGCGGATCGCGGTGCTGGAGCGCAAGTTGAATCGCAGCTCGAGTAACTCCTCTAGCCCGCCGAGCGTCGATCCGCCGAACGAGAAGCCCAAGCGGGGGAAGGACCCTTCCGGGCGTTCGCAGGGCGCCCAGTCGGGGCATGAGGGTCACGGTCGTGAGCTTTTGCCGCTCTCGGCCGTGGATGAGGTCATCGAGCACTGGCCTGAGCGCTGCGGGTGTGCTCACGTCTTCGCTGCGGGGGATCTGCTCGCGGTTGGCGACCCCCTTCGTCACCAGGTCGAAGAGCTACCTGTCATCTCCGCCCAGGTGATCGAGCATCGCGCTCAGCGGGTTTGCTGCCCGGGCTGTGGCAGGCGCACGCGGGCCGAGATCCCGAGCGATATCGCCCGAAGCGCATTCGGGCCACGCTTGCAGGCGGCTGTGGCGGCGCTTTCGGTGCGCAACCGCGTCAGCCGCCGTGATGTGGTGGAGCTCTGCGAAGAGCTCTTCGGCGTGCGCGTCTGCGCCGGCACGGTCGATGCGATCCTGACGCGTACCGCGGACGCGCTCGAGGACCCCTATGAGGATCTGTTGGCGCGCGTGCGCTCAAGCGAGAGCTTGAACATGGATGAGACTGGCTGGCGCTTGAAAGGCAGCCAGCGCACGCTGTGGGGCATGTTCACAGGACGCCACGCCTTCTTTCGGGTCGCGTCCGGCCGCCACGAGGAACACGCCAAACGGCTGCTCGCCGGCCACGAGGGGATTGTCACCTCAGACCGCTGGTGGGCCTACAGCCACCTGCCGCTCCCACGCCGCCAGCTGTGCTGGTCACACCTGCGGCGAGATTTCACTGAGAGTCGACGTCTGATCTGGCCCCACTGTCGACGTTTGAAGTGGCCCCACCTCTGTCCGATCTGAGCCGGACGCTGGGCGCTCTGTTGAGCGCTACGCGAAAGGTCGGAAGGAGTGAGCAGAG
>Ga0335075_10001334_pt1 | contig 40820 bp, 42 predicted proteins | sample Lox_Sample_24_FD_206723 | JGI IMG/M metagenome (GOLD analysis project Ga0335075, IMG submission 206723) | Soil microbial communities from Loxahatchee National Wildlife Refuge, Florida, United States - Lox_Sample_2.4 | ecosystem: Environmental > Terrestrial > Soil > Wetlands | place: USA...
CCAGCGGGAGAGGCGGACGTCGCCGGTCTTGCGGTCGATGGTGGCGCGAATGTCCTTCTCGTGGCCGTACTTGGCGCGGCCGGCTTTCTGGATGGCCTGCTCCATCGCCTCGATGACTTCCTCGCGGTCGATGGATTTTTCCCGCGCGACGGCGTCGGCGACCAGCAGGAGCTCGGGGCGGGCGATGGCGGTTTCCATTGATGGCCTCTTCAGTTGGTCCGCGCCGGTTGCGCGGTCGCGGCGATCAGCGCGTCGGTGAGCACCAGCCTGGCGCGGCGGATGTCGTGCAACGGCAGCACGACCTCGGTGCCGTCGTCCAGCCGCATTCGTGCTGCGTTGTCGTCGGCGCCCAGGACGATGCCGGAGAAGCGCTTGCGCCCGTCGATCGGGGTGGCGCTCTCGGCGCGGGCGAGGTGGCCGGCGAAACGGTTCCAGTCCTTCGGCCGGGTGAGCGGGCGGTCGATGCCGGCGGAGCTGACCTCCAGCGTCCAGGCGCCCGGGATGAGGTCGGCAACGTCGAGCACGGCGCCGAGCGCGTGACTGATCGATTCGCAGTCGGCCACCGCGATTGCGGCACCGTCGGCGCGGTCGGCCATGACCTGCACCGTCGGGCGGTCGCGTCCGATCAGCGCGACGCGCACCAGCTCGTAGCCCATGCCTTCCAGCGTGGGGGCGATGGTCTCGGCGAGGCGCGTTTCCAGGCGCTGATTGGTCGGATTGTTGTCCAAAAACAAAAAAGGCGGCCCGCTAAGGCCACCCCCCGTAACACAGCGGAGAATGATTGTGGTGCTGAGATAGCCAAGCCGGTATCGGGTTGCAAGTGCGGGGAAGGGTTCACACGGAGTGCGCGGAGGTCCCGCGGAGGGCCACGGAGGTTCGGTTACCGGGCGCTTTGGCTGGGCGGGTCATTGGTGGTCGGCCATGGCTCGCGAGGCGCGGCTTGATTCCGCGAATCGGGCTGGCCTTGGGCCGGTCCTGTGCGTGCTCTGTGTGTGACGATCGCGGCTCACCGGCCCGGCCCCCTCCCGCAACCCCCTCCCGCAAGGGGAGGGGGCGTTCGCGGCGCATTAATCTTCGTTGGGCGATCGTATCCGGGTGCGACGCTTGGAATGTCTCGACGGGCTGCGCGGCGTGCTGGCGGTCTATGTGCTGCTGTCGCACATGGCGCCCTTTGCCGTAGTGCCGCATTGGCTGGCGCAGTCGTTGTCGCACGGCGAGGCAGCGGTCGATGTGTTCTTCATCCTGAGCGGCATGGTGATCGTCCGCTCGCTGGAGGGATTCGGCTACGACGCAAGTGCCTTTCTGATCGCGCGCGCAGGCCGGATCTTTCCGGTGTTCCTGCTGGTGTTCCCGGTGGCTGTCGCCGTGCAGGCGCTGCCGATCGGGTTCGAGCGGATGCCCTGGATCGGGCCGGATAGCCCCGCACGCTCGATCTGGTCCGGCGGTTGGCCGGCGAGCTGGCTGCCCGAGATCGTTGCCCATCTGACCATGAGTCACGGCCTGTTCCCGGATGGCGTGCTGCCCGATGCCTGGGTGAGCTTCCTGGGCGCGTCGTGGAGCCTCAGCACGGAATGGCAGTTCTACGTACTGGTGGCCGGGTTGGCCGAATGGTTGCGCCGCGATCGCCCCGGAGCAATGCGGCTGGCCTGGCTGTTGCTTGCGCTGGCCGCGGCGGGCGTTGCGTGGCACGCGGCGGTTCCGGCGGGATGGCGGTTCAGCCGCGCGTTTCTGCCGAACAAGGCGCAGTATTTTGCGCTCGGCATTGCGGCTGCGGTACTGCAGCGCAAGCCGGAGACGGGTTCGGTATTCCGCTACGCGGTGGTGCTTGCGGCTACGCTGCTGCTGTGTGTTGCCGGCGGTGGTGCCAAACTGTGGGCGCCGCTGGTCTGGACCGTGTGCCTTTGCGCGCAGATGGCGCCCCGCTCGCCGGGCCTGCGCCCGCTTGCGGCAGTGCTTGCTTCTCCGCCGCTGCTTTGGCTGGGCGCGGTTTCCTACTGTATCTATCTGGTCAACGAGCCGATCCAGAAGATGCTCGGCGTGGCGCTGGCCGCGTTGGTCGGCAACAGCGCGACGCTGTTCACCGCCTGCTGGGTGCCGGCAGCTATCCTGTTACCGCTGGGGCTGGGCTGGGTGCTGCACGTGACGGTGGAGCAGGCGGGCCAGCGCTGGGGGCGCGCAGCGAGCAGGCGCGCAGTCCATGTTCGCCTTTCCCGTACTGGCGGGAGAGTGGGTTTGCAAAGCGAACCGAGCGAGCGTCCCGCAGCGGCTGGCCGGCCTGAGGGCATGCGATGGGGCGCCGCAGACGGGTCACCGTCAAACGCGCCCAGTATAACTTAACGGGATCGCGTGTTACACTATGGTTGCATCACCCGTGCCTGACAGGGTTGTTGCCGTGTCTATAGCCGCTATGATGACCGCAAACCGCGCGGCAGAATCCGCAGGATGGCCATCTTGGCCGTATTTGTGGGCGCAACATTCCGTGAAGTCGATCCCGCTCTCGATATCAGTGGTCGTTATCCTTCTCGCCGGTCCCGGTATCGCGCCGCGATCTTTGGCAGACGAACTCGTGCAAGTGGCCCCCCATCGAGCGGACATAATCCCCAGGGCGGAAACGCTGCCATTGTTCGGGTATCTGTCGCGCCCCGCCGGGCCGGGGCCGTTCCCGGCAGTGGTCCTGCTGCACTGGTGTTCCGGCTTCGGTCTCCATGACATCATCGCGGCGGCTCGATTGAAGTCGTGGGGATACGTCGCCTTGGCGCTCGATAGCCTGGGCAACTCCAATAGATGCGAACACGGCGGTGGGGCGTACCCGGAGGCGGTGGATGCCTATGCAGCACTGAAGTATTTATCCCAACTCAGCTTCGTCATGGGCCGACGAATCGCTGTCATGGGTTACTCGATGGGCGCGATTGCCGTGCTGGATGCCGTCGAGGCCGGATTGTTCGATTACACAGGGTCCGAGCGCTTCCAGGCCGCGATTGCATATTACCCGAACTGCGAAGCCAGCACCGGCATAATGACAGCACCCACGCTCATCTTGATCGGTGACAAGGATGATTGGTCACGGGCCGCGGCGTGCGAAGAAATGGCGGCCGGCCAAAGCGAGATCGGTATCACGCGCGCGAAGGGCAAGGGCGCACCCGTTGACCTGATGATCTATCCGGGCGCGACACATGCTTTCGATGCGCCGGAGCCATCACGAATCTACCTTGGGCATTTCATGGAATATGACCCCAAGGCGGCTGGGGATGCAGAGATGCGAGTGCGCGCATTTCTGCAAAGCACCTTACGATCACCCGGATAGCCAATCGTGCCCGATCGGCACCTTCAATGCTGCGCATGGGATAGTTGCGCTCTGATGCGCCTGTCAGAGCGGAGGCACAACCGTAACCATTAAGATCGACAATATTTGGCCTGCGCCAGGAACTCACGCGCATATTCGAGAAAATCGCTCAAGAAGGTCTGTGCGATCGCAGACAAGGGGCGCGACCGGGAGCATACGACGGCGGTACCGATCGCAATCGGGGGTTCCAGCGGCCGCAGGACGATGCCCCGCCCCACATATTCGCTCGCGCTGAAGGGGTCCACGATAGCGAGACCCATCCGCTCGGAAACCAGCGTGCAGGCGACTGCCGCAAGCGACGTCTGGATCGCCTGGCGCCGTCTGACGGAGTGAAGAATATTATTGATCGGATGGGTGCTGGCTTTGCGCAGCAGCACGAAATCCTCGTCGGAGAGGTCCTGCGCACTGACGGTCTTTTTTCGCACAAGCCGATGACCCGCCGGCATTGCAACCACCGCCTTGTCTTCGAGCGGATAAATGATGAGAGATTCCCTGTTGAACGGAAACGCTGTGATCCCGATGTCATAGTGACCTGTCGTTACGCCGTCGCGGATGACAGTCGATGGCAGTCCCTCAATCGAGACTTTTAGGTTCGAGCGCTGTCGGCAAAACGCGGCAACGAATCGCGGAGCAAATCCAGCCGCCATGGCGGGTAGTGCCGCGACGCGAAGCGAGATCTGACGACCTGCACGAATATCGTCAGCGACGCTGCGGATCTGTGCGAGCCCAATGAAGTGGCGCTCCACCTCGGCCATGAGCGCATGAGCTTCTGCCGTCGGGATTACCGAATTGCCGTGGCGATGAAACAAAGCAAGACCAAGCTCCGCTTCGAGATCACGCACGAGTCGACTGATTGCCGGTTGAGTAACATGAATGGCTGCCGCGGCAGTGGTCATCGCTCCGGTCAGCATCACCGCCCGGAACGCCTCGATTTGTCGGCTCTGGATCATGAACGACAGCATAACATTCCGTTATGGGCGGTTGTCAATTTCGCATTTGATTCCGGAATGAAGATCCCGTTAACGGTTCCGTGTGGACAGCAGGAGACGGCGACCAACATCGCCATGCAAGACTATGCCATTACTTCGGTTCGTAAGGAACACACGCCGGCGTTCATCGTTGCTTGCCGGGGCGGCGGTCGTTGCGCTTTCGGCAACCGCCGCACAGGCGACGTCCGTGACCGTGAATGCGGATGCCGCGATTTACGACGCCGGCAATACGTCGCCCGCCTATGGGACGCTGCCGCCGTCAATTTCGCTGTCTGCCGGCACCACGTCGGTGACGTTCGGCAGCATCACCGGCGGCCTCGCCTGCGGTTCGTCGGAAGGCTGCATCACGATCAACGGCTATGGGAACCTCAACGACGCGGACGGCAACTACGCCGCTCCCTCCTCCTCCAGCAATTCCGGTACATCCACCATCTCGGGCATCGTCGCACCGGGAGGCGGCTATGTGGTCGGGCTGTTCGTGGCGGGCACCGTTCCGTCGGGATCGGCCCCGTCGGCGCTCGATTTCACCTCGATCGGAACCAGTTTCACCGCCCTTTCGCCCCAACTCGACCAGACCTTCTTCATCGGCGACGGGCTCACCGGCGACGGCACCGGCACGACGCAGGTCTTCAACGTGCCGACCGGGGCCACGACTCTCTATCTCGGCATCAGTGACGCCTGCGGCTACAATGGTGGGCCTGGTTGCTATGGTGACAATTACGGCTCTTTCGCCGTGCCGGTCACGTTGCACTCGGGAATCGCGGTTCCTGAGCCCGCTTCTGTTGCCTTGTTCGGCGCCGGGCTGATCGGCCTCGGTTTCGGGAGCCGCCGCCGGTCGCGGGGGTAACGCGGGGCTTCAGCGGATCGCCCCGCTCCTGAAACGAGAGGCGGGGAACGCGGGACCAGTCGCGAAAACGCGGCCCGCCCAGACGCTGCAGCCGATGACTGCGGCTGCCCAGCTTTTGCGTGCGGCCGGCCGACACGGCACGGTCGCGGCGGATGAGTGGTGCACAGTCAATTCTATCGACGGACGAACGACCAATAGGCCGGCTGCCTGCCGGCGGCGAGTGCCTTCGCCTCGTAGCGGGTCGGCGGCCAGTCCGCAGGACGAACCGAGGCCGCCGGGCCGGTCGAGAACAGCGTCTGCGCCGCCATCACGTCTGTCACCCACGCCTGGTGAATAGGATCATCCGTAACCACCCGCCATTCGGCTCCCGGCTTCAGCACGCGCGCCAGCATCGGCAGCAACGCCGGATGGACGAAGCGCCGCTTCGCGTGGCGGGCCTTCGGCCAGGGGTCGGGGAACAACAGAAACAGCCGGTCGAGCGAGCCGTCCGGCAGCATCCGCAGCAAGGTGCGCGCATCGTCGGGCCACAGCCTGAGATTGCCCGGCAATTCCGCTTGCGATTCGCCGCCTTCGGGCACCAGACGGGACAGCAGCGAGCAGATGCCGTTCTCGAACACCTCGCCGGCGATGAGGCCGATATCGGGCCGCGCGGCGATCTGGGCCAGCGCATGCTCGCCGCTGCCGAAGCCTATTTCCAGCCAGAGCTCGGAGACTGGCGTCGCGAAGGCGCGCGTCGGGTTGGCGGCGTGTTCGGCGGGGAAAGCGATGCGCGGCAGGGTTTGTTGCAACAGCCGAATCTGGCGTGGCCGCAGCTTGTGCCCGCGGCCGCGGCCGTACAGCCGATCGGGCGGCGGCTTGACCTGCGTCATCGGGCGGCCCGCACGTCAGGGCCGGCGCGGCCGCACTGCTGACAGCGCAAGCAGCGCCCATCCGACCATCAGCAGCGTCCCACCGACTGGTGCGAGGGCGCCTACCGGGGGCCCGGCGATCGCCAGCGCGTAAACGGACCCACAGAAAAGCAGCACGCCGGCAAGGAAGGCCACGCCGGCGGCATCCACCAGCCTGCCGCCGCCGCGCCCGCTCCAGAGTCCACAGGCCAGCAGCGCCAAGGCGTGCCAGCCCTGCATCTGCAGGGCGTTCCGCACCATCTGAAGGCGCGCCGGACTCAGTGTGTCCAGCCCATGCGCCGCCAGCGCCGCCATGCCGACGGCGGCGAGCCCGACCAGCGATCCCAGACCGATCCACATGCGTTCCAATCGCGCTCTTCCTTGTTTCGTCCGCCGCGCCCTGCCTATACCATCGGCATTCCCATGCCGCGCGGTGACCTGTTTCCCGAGATCGGGCCCTTCGAGACCGGCTACCTGCCGCTGACCGGCGGTCACGTGATGTATTGGGAGCAGGTCGGCAACCCGCGCGGGCGGCCCGTCCTGTTCCTGCATGGCGGTCCGGGCGCCGGGGCCGGGGCCGTGCACCGCCGGTTCTTCGACCCCGACTTCTGGCGAGTCATCATCTTCGATCAACGTGGGGCCGGGCGGTCGCGGCCTCTGGGCAGCCTGGCGCACAACACCACCGCCGATCTGGTTTCGGATATCGAGACGCTGCGGCGGCATCTGGGGATCGAGCGGCTGATCCTGTTCGGCGGGTCGTGGGGCTCGACGCTGGCGCTGGCGTATGCGCAGGCCTATCCGTCGCGGGTCGCCGGATGCGTGCTGCGAGGCGTGTTCCTGGGGCGCGAGCCGGAGGTGCACTGGTTCCTGTATGGGGTGCGGGCGGTGTTTCCGGACGCCTATGCGACATTCGCCGGGTTCCTGCCGGAAGCGGAACGAGAGGATATCCTGGCGGGGTATCTGCGGCGGCTGACGCATCCCGATCCGGCGGTGCACATGCCGGCGGCGCGTGCCTGGTCGGTGTATGAGGGTACGTGCAGCACGCTGCTGCCGAGCCCGGACACTGTCAGCTCGTTCGCGCAGGACCGTACCGCGCTCGGGCTGGCGCGGATCGAGGCGTATTATTTCGCCAACCGGCTGTTCCTGCCGCCCGAGGGACTGCTGCCCGGCATGCACCGGATCGGGCAGATTCCGGCGGAGATCGTGCAGGGCCGCTATGACATGATCTGCCCGCCGGCGACCGCGTTCGAGCTGGCGGCGGCCTGGCCGGCGGCGCGGCTGTCAATCGTGCCGGACGCCGGGCACTCGGCGCTGGAGCCGGGGATCCGGCGGGCCCTGGTGGCGGCGGTGGAGCGGTTCCGACACGGGAGGTGAGGCGACATGCAGGTCGGGGTGGTGGGGCTGGGCAACATGGGCTTCGGCGCCGCGGTCAACCTGGTGAAGCATGGCCATCGTGTGACCGGGTGCGATCTGCGCGCGGATGCCCGGGATGCCCTGGCCGCTGCCGGAGGTGTCGCGGCGGCCAGTCCGGCGGAGCTGCCCGAGGGGTTGGAGGCTGTGCTGGTCCTGGTGGTGAACGCCGAGCAGGAAGAGGAAGTGCTGTTCGGGAAGGCAGGCTGCGCGGCACGGTTGCCTCGTGGGGCGGTGGTGATCTGCTCGAGCACCGTCGCGCCGGCGGTGGCGCGGCGGTTGGAGACGCGGCTGGGCGAGGCGGGGCTGCTGATGCTGGATGCGCCGGTCTCGGGGGGCAGGGCAGGGGCCGAGGCGGGGACGATGACGGTGATGGCGTCGGGGTCGGCGGCGGCGTTCGAGAAGGCGGCGCCGATGCTGGAGGCGATCTCCGGCAAGGTGTGGCGGCTGGGCGAGACGGCGGGTGTCGGCAGCACGGTGAAGATGGTCAACCAGTTGCTGGCGGGCGTGCACATCGCCACGGCGGCCGAGGCGCTGGCGCTGGGCATCCGTGCCGGAGCGGATCCGGCGGCGCTGTATGACGTGATCTGCTCCTCGGCGGGCAATTCGTGGATGTGGCAGAACCGGGTGCCGCATATTCTGGCGGGCGACGACACGCCGCTTTCGGCGGTGAATATATTCGTCAAGGATTTGGGTATCGTGCTGGACCAGGCACGGTCTTTGGCGTTTCCGGCGCCGATGGCGGCGGCGGCGCACCAGTTGTTCCTGGGCGCAGCGGCGCTGGGGCACGGCGGCAAGGACGATGCGTTCGTGATCCGGGTGTGGGAGGCGCTGACCGGGATTGCGCTGCCGGAGAAGCGGGGTTCCTAGCGCTTGAGACGATATGGATGCAATCACGGCTGAGGCGAGGCAGCGCGGCCTGACCGACGAGGTTTTCGACGCGGAGCTTACTCTCGCTGCTTGCAGCTTATAGCGGCAGCAGCGACATGCGTCGGTGGCGACCATCATGCCCCAATCCTTGCCCCGGCGCTCCCTCAGGGCTAAATCCGAAACACACCGCCATGCCGAGCGACACCCGCACCGTAGATGTCGCCATTCCCGTCGGGGCCGACGTTGTCCCTGCGCTTGAGGACGCAGCGACGCGCGCCCGGATCGGCCGTCTGGTCAGCCGGATGCTGCGCCCGCCCAGCGTGGAAGATCTCGCCGCGACGATCGCCGCGCTGAAGGCTGAGGCGCACCGACGCGGGCTTACCGACGAGATCGTTGACGAGGAACTGACCGCCTACAACGCCGAGCGCCGAGACGCGCCGCCGCCGAGGTGATCGTATTCGACGTCTCCGCGCTTGTCGGGGCCGCCATCCGCCGCGACAGCGTGCCCGAGCTGGTGCTCCGCCATGCGCGCGGACCAGCTCGCCGTGTCAGAGGCCGTGATGGCGGAACTTCTCGATGTCCTGCACCGGCCGCGCCTCGCGCGCTTCCTTGACCGCGACCTTCGTAATGAACTCGTGGTGCCGGATCTACACGTTCGGTGTGTTCTTCGTGCCAACGATCCCGGTGACCGACTGCCGCGACGCGAAGGATAACAAGTACCTGGAACTTGCCCTCGCGGCGCAGGCGGAGGCGATCGTCAGCAGCGACACGGACCTGCTCGTACTCCATCCGTGGAGCGGTGTGCGCATTCTTTGGGCTGTGGAATATCTGGCGTTCGTCGGGGAGCCGCGGTGAACGTCGGTCTCCGATTGGTTTGCCGAGCCGCCGGACCCGGTCGAGCGGCAAAGCTCGAGCGCCGAGGCGGCACGAGGACGGTGATGGCGTCGGCCTCGGCGGCGGCTTGGCGTGACAACGTCGGGCATTCGTCTTTGAACGAGATTCCTTGGACCCGGGAGCCGCCTTGCACTGACGGTGTGAAGCGATCGAGACTGTGACTTTACTCGCTATGAATTGCCGACGGCGTGTCTCCGCGTGCGAATCTCGGATGAGGAGGTGTCAAGGCGGAAGCGATCCTCGGGGATTTCGCTAAAGAGATCGGCATAGCGCCACGGCACGGGGATGTCGTTCAGTGTGCGCACCCGCCCGGCTGCGTCGATGCGCACGGCGACCAAAAAGCTGGCCCCGGAATTGGCGATTTCCTCGAGTGCCGCGTGCATTCGATCCTCGTCGTCGCCATAATATCTCGGCGCCACCAGCCGCTCCGCCGTGTCCGCGCCGATCACGAAGGTCGTCCTTGGAAACAAGCGCGCCTTGTGGAGGAAGGTGGGCGCTCGCGTGAGTACCACCGGCGACTTCCAGGTGAACTGCGCGAGCCGGTGCCTGACGGTCTCGGCCGACAGCGGCGGCTTGTCGACGTTAATGACAGAGATTTCGAACGCCAGCGGCTGCTGCCTGTGCTCTTCGGCGGCCCGCGCCAGCATCACATGTCCCTGGTGCAACGGGTTGAAAGAACCTGGAAACAGCACAAGGGGCGACGGCGATGACGGCATCATTTGTCCGTCGGGGTGGACCGCGACGCTATCGAGGTCGCCGGCGAGGAGCTGATCGATGGTGTCCACGGTCGCGACCTCCGTCTCGGCGAAATGTTCATCCGCATCGAGCAAACTGCGTGGCGACGGCGCGGCAATGCCGCATGCAGCGGCCAGCCACAGGATAATCGCGCGCGAAACGAGGTCTTCTTCAGCGGCGCGATCGCGTCGGCCCTTGGCCATCACGAACGTGCAGTGCACGATGCCGGCGGGGTTGGCGAATGCGATGTGGCATCGATGCTCGCCCTTACGCGGGCGATCGCTCACCAGCGCCGCCGTCGCGCCGAGGCCCACCAGATCGCTGCCCGGCGCCAGCCCCACCGCACGTGCCCGCGCGGTTCGTGCCATTGCGATCGCAGTGTCGGCGCTGCATGCCTGTGCCGGTGCGAAGCCCAGAAACGTTGCCAGTGCCTGCTCGTCGTAGGGCACCTGCGCCTCGATGAGCAACCGGGAGCCGCCGGGAACACGAAGCAACTCGCCGATCGCCCCACTGCCGCCGCCGGTGATCGCGAGTGCCGCCTTGCGGCCGGATCCGTGCAGTGCGGAGATCAAGTTTTGCCACGCAGCATCCGACGGACTCATGGTGCGTGTTTGGTCCAAAGCTGAAAACTGGCTCACCGATGCTGAAAGGCGGTCGGGCGGGAGTCAATAGAGCGGGCCAGCGTGCTGCCGAGGAGAGCAATGCCCGGCATGATCAGTATGGCGTGCGTTGGCAACGGTCGGGCGATCGGTGCCCTGGAAAGCCGCGTCGTCGATTCCGTGCTCGCGGCCGCCGACCATGGCAGCCTCAGGGCGGCAGCGCCGGCCCTTGGCATCACCCGACCTGGCGTCGAATGGCTGCTGTTCCGCCCTTAAACCGTGAACTGCTCGGCGATGATCCGCTCCGACAGACCCTGGTCGGGGTCGAACAGCACCGACACGCTTACCCCGCGGTCCTCGCAGACCGCCACCGAGACCACGTCGCGCACCTCGGCCGAATCGGCCACCGCGGCGACCGGGCGTTTGTCGGCCTCCAGTATCTCGAACAGCACGTCCGCGGTGCTCGGCAACAGCGCACCCCGCCAGCGCCGGGGGCGGAAGGCGCTGATCGGGGTCATCGGCAGCAGATTGGCCGACAGCGGCACGATCGGGCCGTGTGCCGAGAGGTTGTAGGCGGTGGAGCCGGCCGGGGTCGAGATCAGCACGCCGTCGCAGATCAACTCGGGCAGCCGCACGCGGTCATCGACCGTGATGCGGATCTTGGCGGTCTGAGCAAGCTGGCGGAGCAGGCTCACTTCATTGAAAGCCAGCGCCTCCTCGACGGCCCCGCTCGCGGTGACCGCGTGCATGCGGAGCGGGTGCAGCAGCGCCTCCTGCGCCTGGGCCAACCGCTCGAGCAGCCCGTCCTCGCGGAACGGGTTCATCAGGAACCCGACCGAGCCGCAGTTCATGCCATAGACGGGGGTCGGCCGGCCCAGGACGCGGTGCAGGGTTTGCAGCATGAAACCGTCGCCGCCCAGGGGCACGACGACGTCAGCCTGCTCGAAGGGGCAATTGCCGTAGCGGGCGATCAGCCGCTGCTCGGCCTCGTGCGCCGGCGCAGTAGGGGCGGCGGCGAAGGCGATCCGCCCCGGAGCAGTGGCCACGCCGCGCGACGGCAGCGCGACGGCGCCCGCCGCCGGAGCGACCAGCGGGCTGTTCACCGCAGCTTCCGATGCTCCAGCACGGGCATGTCGCGGCGCACCCGCGCGGTTACCGCCGGATCGATGCGCGCCGTCGCCCAGCCGGTGCCGTCGGACACCTTGGCCACCACGTGGCCCCAGGGATCGCAGACCAGCGAGTGTCCGTAGGTGGAGCGCGGCTCGTTCTTCGCGCCCTCGGTGTGCTGTCCCCAGGTCGCGGCGGCGGCGAACCAGCACTGGGTCTCGATCGCGCGGGCGCGGATCAGTGTCTCCCAGTGGTCCTTGCCGGTCTGCAACGTGAAGGCGGCCGGCAGGAACACCATCTCGGCGCCGGCACGGCGCAACTGGAGAAACAGTTCGGGGAACCGCACATCGTAACAGATTGCCAGTCCCAGCTTCACGCCGTCGGCCTCGCAGGTGACCACCTTGTCGCCGGCGCCGTAGGTGTTGCTCTCGCGATAGCCGGTGCCGTCCGGGGCGACGATGTCGAACAAGTGGATCTTGCGGTAGCGGGCGATCTCGTCGCCGTCCGGCCCGAACACGACGGTGGTGTTGAACAGCTTGTCGCCGCCCTTCTCCGCCATCGAGCCGCCATGCACATGCAACTTCTCGTGCCGGGCCACGTCGCGCAGGAACTCATAAGCGGGGCCGCCCGGCCGGTTGGAGCCGGGTTCGGGCAATTCCTCGGCCTGCTCGAACTTGGCGGCGCGCGTCCCGCCGAGACAGGTCCACATCTCGGGCAGGCTGACCAAGTCCGGATGATCGGCGCTGACGGCGTCGCCGACCAGCCGGCGGGCCTGGTCGATATTGGCGCTCTTGTCGGCGCCCGGGCTCATCTGCACGACGCTGACGCGCATTGGGATCCTCCGGTGACGGGTGGTCGGGTGCTGTCTGGTGCAGAGATGACCCGACCGGCGGCGTTGTGGCAATCGTCGCTATCTTGGCCAGTCCAGCCTGGGCTCCAAACGGCCTTCGCGGCGGGGCGGCTCTGGGCGCTTGCCTGCGCGTGCCAAGCTGCCGGGGGGTGGTGCGTCGCGCGACGGCTGATCTTCTTCGAGCTCGTGGGCAGCCGGGGGAATTGGCGGGCGGGTGATGACCGGAGCCCGCCGTTGCGGCTCCGGTGGTTCCGGCGGGGTGTACAGATCGTCGAACTCCATGGCCCTTGCCGCTTCCGGAAGGCGCAGCGCCAGCGTGCGGATCTCGGCCTGGATCTCGTCGAGCCGCGCCTCCAGCCCGTCCAGCCGCGACTTCACGCCGATCACGCTGAACGGCACCAGCAGGAAGGCCAGTCCCCAGAGCAGCGCTGGAACCAGGAGGACGAGGGGCACCCACCAGGGCAGCCACTGGGGCAGATTGAAGGGTAACGTCATGGGCGCAAAGTAGCACTGTGCATCGGCAACGATCCATCCATGTCCATTCTACCGGTTCTGTCAGCAGGGCTGACGGACGCGCGAGGAGAAATGAACGGAGGTCACGGTCAAGGTCACACGGAGTTACACCGAGGCGCGACGGAGTTTCACAGAGGTGAATTCATGCAGCTTCGCGCCGGCGGCTGGCTGAACCGTCTCGAACTGGAATTTCCGTGAAACTCCGTCGGGCCTCGGTGTAACTCCGTGTGACCTTGACCGTGACTTCCAATATCCCATCCGGCAAGATGAACGACTCGCTGCATTAGTCGACGTGCGCGATTCGTATTGCTTGACCATCCGCAATTTTGTGCAAAGTTTAACGGGTTATCGGGCGTGCACGCAACACGTCGAACAGCCGATGGAACTCGGCCGCGAGGGGGCTACATCGGCAGCCTGCGGGCGTGCCAGTCCTGCCGCGGTCGACAGGCGCCACGCATGGTCTAGAATGACCAGAAAACCCGCGGGAGACGCCAGATGAGCGACCTGATGACGCCCACCTACGCGCATAACATGCGCATCATCGGCCACACCGACCAAGGCGGCGGGCGTGCCGACGGGGTGCAGATCATGATCCACAGGGGTCATGCCTTTGTCGGTCACATATTCTCCAAGGGGTTTTCAGTCATCGACGTGCGCGACCCGACGAAGCCAAAGCCGGTGACCTATGTCTCGACGCCGGCAAATACGTGGTCGATCCATTTGCAGCAATTCAATGACCTGCTGCTGGTGATCCACGCCAAGGACATGTTCGCGCAGCCCGAGCTGGCGGATGAAAGGAACTACTACAAGGGCAAGATCAGTTCCCACGGCGATGCGCCGCCAAAGCAAACCTGGTCGGCCGGCATGGCGGTTTACGACGTCAGCAAGCCGGAGGCGCCACGACAGATTGGCTTCATGCCGGTGCAGGGCGGTGGACTGCACCGGCTGTGGTACACCGGCGGCCGATGGGCCTATGCGTCGGCATTGCTGGACGGGTTCTCCGACCACATCCTGATCACCATAGATATGGCGGACCCGACGAAGCCGGCGCTTGCCGGCAAGTACTGGCTGCCCGGCATGAACGTCGCCGCCGGGGAGGTGGCGCACTGGCCGACCGAAGTCGGTCGCTTCGGCCTGCATCATGCGATCGTGCACGGCGATATCGCCTATTGCAGTTGGCGCGATGCGTGTCTCGCGGTGGTGGATGTGAGCGACCGTACAGCGCCCAAGTTGATCACGCGCAAGGTGTGGGCGCCCCCGTTTGGCGGCGGCACGCACAATGCGCTGCCGCTGCCGAACCGCGAGTTGCTTATTGTGGTGGACGAGACGGTGCTGGACAACCGCGAGGACGGCGAAAAGCCGATCTGGGTGTTCGATAACCGCGTGAAGTCCAACCCGATCAGCATTGCCACGTTCCCGGAGCCAAACGATACCGATTATTTGAAGGTCGGCGGTCATTTCGGGCCGCACAATGTCTACGAGAACCGGCCTGACCAGTTCGTCAGCGAGGAGCTTGTCTTTGCGACGTATCAGAACGCCGGCGTCCGCGTTTACGATATTCGCGACAAGTTTCGTCCGGTAGAGGTGGGTGCCTGCGTACCGCCGCCTCCCGCGAAACTGGTCGATCCGCGGCCGAACCGGCCGAAGGTCCTGCACTCGGCCGACGTGTCGGTGGACAGGAATGGCATCGTTTACTGCACGGACTTTTCCGCGGGACTCTATATCATGGAGTATAGAGGTTGAGATTGCGCGTGCGGCGTCCGTAAGCAATCAAGTGGACACGGAGTTCCACGGAGATCATACGGAGTTTCGCGGAGTTGGTGAAATGACCCTCGTCAGGCGGCCGAAGATGTGCGATCGCAATCAGCTCCGCCCGCGGTTCATCGGTGCGAAGCACGCAGATTCCTTCTCCGCGAAACTCCGTTCAAGCTTCGTGCAACTCCGTGTCCACTTGATTGCTTTTCGTGGCGTCCGACCGCATGGCCGGGAGGCGAAGGCGTGACTGCCGGCGGCGAGGCTGAAACCAGGTCAACCCCTGTCGGCACGGATAGCTCGCCACTCCTCGAAGTTGCGGGGGCCTCGAAGCAGTTTGGCGCGACCCGGGCGCTGGATGACGTGTCGTTGCAGGTCGCGCGCGGTGAAATCGTGGCGCTGCTCGGCGAGAACGGCGCCGGGAAATCCACCCTGATCAAAGCGCTGGCTGGCGTGCATGCACTCGACGCCGGCAGCGTGCGCTATCGCGGAGAGGATGCCTCCGACGGGCTGCGCCGCTTGCCGATCGCCTTCATCCACCAGGATCTCGGCCTGATCGAGTGGATGACGGTGGCAGAGAACATCTGTCTCGCGTTGGGCTATCCGCGCCGTCTCGGCTTGGTTGACTGGAACGCGGCGCGCCGCCGCGCGGCGCGCGCATTGGCGGCGGTGGGAGCGGATATCGACCCCGATGCGCGGGTTTTCTCGCTCAGCCGCACGGAAAAGTCGCTGGTGGCCATCAGCCGTGCATTGGCGGCGAATGCGGAGCTGCTGGTGCTGGACGAGCCGACCGCCAGCCTGCCGGCCAACGAAGTGGCGCGGCTGTTCGCCGCCCTGCGCTGGCTGCGTGCGCAGGGCGTTGGCATGATCTATGTCTCGCACCGGCTGGACGAGGTCTTCGAGATCGCCGACCGCATCGTGGTCCTGCGCGACGGCCGCGTCGTGGGCGAGCGTGCGACAACCGGCACCAAGGCGGAGGAAGTGATCCTGCTGATCGTCGGCCGCGAACCGTCCCAGGTATTTCGCCGGCCGGCGCCGCGCACCGGCTCGGCGCGATTGGAGCTGGCGGGCCTCGCAGTGGGTGATGTCGGGCCGATCGACTGCAAGCTGCACGCGGGGGAGATCGTTGGCCTGATCGGCCTGCGCGGCGCCGGGCAGGAAACGGTCGGACGAGCGTTGTTCGGCCTTTTGCCGCTCGACGGTGGCCGCCTCATGCTGGACGGCCGCCCGATCGCACCCTCCACGCCGCGCCAGGCAATGCAGGCGGGCATCAATCTGGTCTGTGCCGACCGTATGGCGGACTCGGTGGCGCCGAACCTCTGTGTGCGCGAGAACCTGTTCCTGAACCCGCTTGCCGGCGGGTCGCGCGCGCATTCGCTTATCCGACCCGGGCGCGAACACAGCGCCGCGTTCCGGGTCGGCCAGGAGATCGGGTTGCGTCCCAACGATCCGGCCTTGCCGATCGAATGGCTGTCCGGCGGCAACCAGCAGAAGGTCGTGCTCGGCCGCTGGCTGCACCTACGGGGCAAGGTCTATATCTTCGAGGACCCGACCGCCGGCGTTGATGTCGGCGCCAAGGCGGAAATCTACCGTCTGTTCGATGTCGCATTGAAGCGCGGCGCGGCCATCCTGCTCGTCTCCACAGATTTTGAGGAGGTCGCAAAGGTCTGCCACCGCGCGCTGGTGTTCGACCGCGGACGGGTGGTCGCGGAACTCGGCGTCGGCGACATCTCGGTCGAGAATCTGATTGCCGCGGCTTCGGCGAGCGTCGGGCAGGTGGCGGAAGCGTTGACCCGGATCGAACCCCAGGCCAGCGATGCAATCGCTTAGGTCCACCGCTCTGGAACCCACGCGCTCCGAGTTATCAAGACTAACTCGCTGGCGCGCGGCAGGGCGGATCCTGCCGGTCTATGGACTGCCGCTGCTGGCCGTGGCGCTGGCGGTCTTCTTCTCGATCCTGCTGCCGGATTCGTTCCCGACCGCGCTCAACGTGCGCTCGATGCTCAGCGACAAGGGAATCATAGCCTTGCTTTCGCTGGGTGCGATGCTGCCGATGATGGCCGGGCGCATCGACCTGACCATCGGTTTCGGCATCGTCATGTGGCACATCCTGGCGATCAGCCTGCAGGTTTGGTACAATGTGCCGTGGCCGCTGGCGATCCTGGTGGTGCTGCTGTGCAGCGCACTGGCGGGGCTGGCCAACGGATTGCTGGTCGAAGTGGCACAGATCGACAGCTTCATCGCTACGCTTGGGACCGGCACGATCCTGTACGCGTTGGCGCTGTGGCTCAGCGGCGGGCGGCAGGTGATGGGCACGCTTGCGCCCGGTTTCATCGACATCAATGCGCTGTCGCCGCTCGGGATACCGATGCCGGCCGTCTATGTCATCGTGCTGGGTGCCGTGCTTTGGGTCATTACCGAGCGGCTGCCGCTCGGGCGCCAGATCTACGCGATCGGCGCGAACGAACGGGCGGCGGCGCTGAATGGCATCTCGGTGCGGGCCAACGTGATCGGGGTGTTCGTCGGCTCCGGGCTGGTTGCCGGGTTCACCGGCTGCGTGCTCGCCTCCAAGCTGCAGATCGGGCAGGCGAATGTCGGGCTGGACTATCTGCTGCCGGCGCTGGTCGGCGCCTTCCTGGGCACCACAACGATCAAGCCCGGGCGGGTGAATGTGTTGGGTACTATTGTCGGCGTTCTCATCCTCGCAATCGGCATCTCCGGCATCCAGCAGCTTGGCGGCGCATTCTTTGTAGAGCCGCTGTTCAATGGGGCCACGCTGGTCATCGCCATCGCGCTGGCGGGCTTTGCACAGCGCCGCCGGTCGGTGGCGGTGGCGAAGGTGGCGAACCCTGCGCCGCCCGCCTCATGACGCGTTCAGCGCGGACGGCAGCCGCGCTGCGTCACACAAGCTGCCGACCACGGGAGAGGAGACGAGAGGATGTCGAGAATTCGCATCCGGCGACGGACCTTGTTGGCATCCGTCGCCGCGGTGGCCGGCGGTGCAACCGGCGCCCGGGCCGAGGATGAGTATCTGGCACAGGCCCGTGCCTATATCGCCAAGGCGACGCAGCCGGGTGCGCCCTGGACGGGCCCGACCACCGGGCCGAAGGCGCAAGGCCGCAAGCTGGTGATCTATGTCTCCGCCGATCAGCGCAACGGCGGTGCCCAGGGGGTCGGCGACGGGGCACAGGAGGCTGCCAAGGTCATCGGCTGGCAATACCGCATACTGGACGGCCAGGGCTCGGTGGCGTTGCGCACCTCGGCGCTGAATGAGGCGATCGCGCTGAAGCCCGACGCCATCATCCTCGGCACCGTCGATGCCAAGGAGCAAGCACCGGTGGTGGAGCATGCGGTGAAGCTCGGCATCAAAGTAGTCGGCTGGCATGCCGCCGGGGCGCCCGGGCCGCTGAAGGAGCCGCCCGTGTTCACCAATATCACGACCGATCCGAAGGAGGTCGGGAGGTTGGCCGCATTGTACGCCGTGGTGGATTCGAATGGCACCGCCGGCGCGGTCGTGATCGGCGACAACCTTTATGCGATCAGCACCGTGAAGACCGATGCGGCGATTGCCGCAGTTAAGGAATGCAAAGGATGCACGGTGCTGGCGTTCGAGGACACGCCCATCGCCGAGGCCGCCAACCGGATGCCGCAGCTCACCACCACGTTGCTGGCTCGGTACGGCAAGAAGTGGACCTACACGATCGCGGTGAACGATCTCTGGTTCGACTTCATGGCCCCGTCGCTGCAGGCTGCCGGGGTCGATCCGGCGGTCGGTTATCCGCGGCAGATTTCCGCGGGCGACGGCTCGGTGCCGGCATTCGAGCGCATCCGCAACCGGCATTACCAGATCGGCACGGTCGCCGAGCCGCTTCACCTGCACGGATGGATGTGCATCGACGAACTGAATCGGGCTTTCGCGGGCGGCGGGCCTAGCGGCTTTGTTCCTCCGCCGCATCTGTTTGTGCATGCGAACATCAACCGCGATGGCGGGGAGCACAACATATATGACCCGGAGAATGGTTACAAGGGAATCTACCGGAAAATATGGAGGACGTGATCGATGTCGTCCTTGGGGGCGTAGTCGGGTATCTGCTGGTTTGAAATGAGCCGATGCGGAGAGAAGCGGCTGCGGCGCAGCCAGTGCCTCGCGCCGTTGATTCTGCGGGCCGCGCTGGGTAGCGTCGTGGGGGGCGCACTCTGTCGGCGCACGCACGGCGGACTGCGTCCGCCCTACGTTTGTCGCCCACCCTGGGGCGCCCTCACTCGCCGGGCTGCGCGCGGCGACCTCTCCCGCAAAGCGGGAGAGGTGGACGTTTTTACTACAAGTTGCCGGCGATCCAGTCCTTGAGGCGGCTCTTTGGCAATGCGCCGACCTGTTGGGCCGCCGGCTTGCCGTCCTTGAACAGGATCAGCGTGGGGATGCCGCGCACCGCGTAGTTGTTCGGCGTCATCGGGTTGTCGTCGATGTTCACCTTGGCGACGGTCAGCTTGCCGGCGAACTCGCCGGCCAGCTCTTCGAGCGCCGGGCCGATCATCTTGCAGGGGCCGCACCACTCGGCCCAGAAGTCCACCAGTACCGGGCCGGGGGCTTGCAACACGTCGGCTTCGAAGCTGTCGTCGGTGACGGGTTTGGTGTTAGCGCTCATGTTCGGAACCTCGTTTGTCGCGCGGAGAAGTGGGGGATCGAGCGGACGAATCAATCGACATCACGACATAGAACCGGTGCCAGATTCGCACGAATGGCACAAGCTACTGAAAAGCCGGGAAAATTTGCGTTCCCAGACGATCGCCCCCGGTGCTGGGTGAAAACGCCTCTTGGATCCGAAAGAATGACGCTCTGCCGGCGTCGCGGGCGTGCCGGAACTGGCGGGAGATGGTCGGCACCAGGCCACGGCTGTCCGGTTTAATTCCACTGACCACAAGCGCATCTTTTGATTTTCCCCGCTCTCCAGGCAGTTGCCGCGGATCGAGACCCAGGCGCGGGATTTGCGGTGGATTACTCGCGTTGGCATTGCCGACAGATCACGGAAGGGTGCTTCTGCCATCACCGCTATGGTGGGAGGTTCGGGAAAGCGCAATTTTCCGCGGGACCGGAGAAAGTCGTGGATGGCCGGCCCCCCGCCTGCGCGGGGGCATGCTTCGCCGGCCATGACGGTGGAAGGCTGCCCGCGCGATGCCTCGAATTAAGCCGGACAGCCGTGCACAAGACCCTATGCAGGTGCGGATGGCGGCGCGCGGAGGTAGCGACCTGGCAGCGTCGCGGGATGCCGCCTCTGCCGGCGGGGGAGCTCCTATCCGCCAGCCCCGGACGGCTTGGCAGCCCGGAAGGCGAATACCGTGAAGCTGGCATCGACCGGGGGTCCGTCTCCCTCGCGCCGAGCCGGCAGGCCGTGGATCTGCAGATCGTCAACCAGCATGCGAGGCATCGCCCGGTCGACCGACTGAAGGAGGCGCACGATGGTCGACCAGCGCGGCGCGTATACCGAGACGCGCAGGCCGATCCGCCGGTACCCGCCCACCTGGTTGGCGGGCAGCATTTCGGTACTGGTGACGGACACGCCGGACTTGTCGGCCATGTCTTGCACGAGTCCCTGCAAGGTTGCACCGGCAATTGGGTCGGCGGCGCCGTCGAGGAGCGCGCGCGCCGGGGGACCGCCAGCCATGACAGCGGCCTGCCGCTGCAGATCGGGGAGGCTTGCGACCACGGCGGCCATATGCCGCGCCAAGGCACGGCGCTCGGCAATGAGCTCGGCGCGATGCGAATGCCATAAGATGAGCGGACTTGCGATGCCGAACCATAGCGCCCCCGCCACGGAGCCCGCCAGGGCAACCGCAAGGACCTGTCCCCACCGCCCGCTGGGAAGAGTCGTATTCATGCGATCAGCGATCCGCCGGGATAAAGCCGCTTTTCTGCCGGCGCGGCCCCACGATATAACGGCGCCATGGCCGATGAAAGCAAATCCTGCGAGAACGATACGCGTCGGGACAAGATCTCGTTACGGAATATTACTTCATGATTGTGCCTCACCCTCGCCGCCGCTAGAATGCCCCTGTTCGGACGAAAGAGGAAACGGTGCGGCGTGCCGCAAGGGGACATCCGGGAAAGTCCTGACGACGACAGCCGGGCGGGTTTCACGCTACTCGAGCTCCTTGTCGTCATTGTCATACTCGGCCTGCTGATCGGCCTGGTCGCGCCGGCGGCGTTGCGCCAGCTCGGCGGCGCTCGAATGTCGCTCGCACACCAGTCGATCGAGCGGCTCGGCTCGGTGCTCGACCTCTACAAGCTCGATGTCGGCAGTTACCCGACGACCGAGGAAGGATTGCAGGCGCTGTTGGTGAAACCTCTCGACGCGACGAACTGGGATGGCCCTTATCTCAAAGGCGATCAACTGCCGCTTGACCCCTGGAGCCATCCCTACATCTACCGCAATCCCTCGAACCGCACAGGCCGCGACTACGATCTCTGTTCCGCGGGCCCGTCCGCGCAGTCAGCCGCCGCGGAGGACTCGCTCATCTGCAATCCGTGAGCCATCACTGCAGGCCGAGGCTCCGCCTGAGCATCTCGTTGGGATCCGGTGAGCCGCTGGCCTTCAGGTTCTGCAATTGCTGCGGCACCACGGCGGCATTGTGCATCTCGTCGCGCAGATCGTCGGTAAGCGCCCGCGCGTCGCGCTGGTCGTGGATGACGTGCGGCGTGATCAGCACCAGCAGCTCGGTTCGCATGCGTGAATTGTTCTGCTGCCCAAACAGGCCGCCGATCAGCGGAATATCCTTGAGCCAGGGGAAGCCCTGGTTGGTCTGCGTTGCGCTGTCCTGAATGAGACCGGCCAACCCCACCGTCTGCCCGTCCTCGACCACGACGCGCGACTGCACGGTACGCTCGAGGAACGCCGGGGAATTGACCTGCGTGGTGATCGAGTTGTCCAAGTTGCTCACGACCTGCACGATGTCGAGCGTCACCAGGCCGCCGCTGTTGACGCGTGGGGTCACCTGCGTGATCACGCCGGTCTGCATGTAGTTGACCGAATTCACGATCGGGGCATTGCTGGCGACCGTGCTTTGCGAGGTCTGCGACAGGTACGGGACCAGATCACCCACCTGAAGCTGCGCCGGCTGGTTGTCCAGCACCATGATCTCCGGCGACGACAGCACGCGCACCTTGGTGACGCCCTGCAACGCAGCCAGCGCCAGTTGGGCGGAGTTGGGATTGCCGACCAGTCGGAAACCCGACGACACGCCCGGAAACGTCTCGGCCAGGACACCGTTGAGACCGCCCTGGTTGAAGAAGAACTGCGTGCCGTATTGCAGCGCGTCGTTCAGATCTACCTCGGCGATGATCGCATCGATGCGTACCTGCAGCGGCAGGATGTCGATCTTGCGCAGCATCGCCTCGACGGTGTCTTCCTCCTGCGCGGTCGCGTAAATCAGCACCGCGTTGTTCTGGGGATCCGGAATGATGTGCATCGCGGTCGGCTCTGTGCTGGCCGTCTGTTCAAGCCCGCCCAGCAGCGGATTGACCGCCGGAGCAGGTGACGCGCCCGCAGCCGATCCCAGCGTCCCCGCAGGCCCGGATCCTGCTATGCCGCCGCTGAGGGCGCCGCCCTGTCCGAGGCTCCCGATCCCGCCCCCCGGGGTGGCTGCGCCAGCTCCCAACAAGCCGCCGCCGACCGTTCCGCTCAGGCCGATGCTGCTCGGTCCCGCCGCCGCGCTATATCTGGCCGCGGTGGCGCCACTGCCGCTCGGCTGTGCGGTCACGTCGTTCGGGGTGAATGCCTGCTGCAGCACGTAAGCCACGTCATTCGCGCGGCTGTCCTGCAGGTAGTAGACGTGCCAACTTCGCACCGTCTCCCGTTGCTTGCGCTCGATCAGGGCATAGACTCGCTGCGCGTCCTCGATCAGCGCCGGCTGGCTGGCGACCACCAGCACCGAGTTGATGCGCTGCATCGGCAGCACCTGCAGCAGGTTGGCGAGTGGGCCGTGCGTCTGGCTCCGGAAGGCATCCTGCAACGAGGACGCGAAATCCTTGGCATCGCCGTTGGTGACCGGCAGCAGCGCGTAGGACTGCCCAGCCAGGATGTCGATGTCGAAGGCGCGCACCAGTTGGACCAGCGTGTCTCGCGTCGGAGGATCGCCGCTCACTATCAGCGCATTGCGGCCCTGCTCGGCGACGATCCTGCCGCCGTTGGCGACAAAGGGCCGCAGCAGCGTCGCGAGTTCCGGCGCCGAGGTGTAGCGCAGCGGAACCACGGCAATCCCGGCCTCGGCCGCGGTCGTGGCAATAGCGGATGTGGTCGCCGCCTCCGCAGCCGGCAGCACGCGGTAGAGGTCGCCGGACACAAGCAATGCCGCCCCGTTCTGCGCCAGCAGGGTCCGCAGCACCGGCAGCAGTTCGGAGCGCGCCAACGGTTGCACTGTGCGCAAGGTGACAGTGCCATGCACGGCCGGGTCGATGGTGTAGTTGACGTGCAGGATATTGCCGAGGATCTGCGCGACCGCTTCGCGGATGTCCGTATCGGCGAAATCCAGCGAAACGTTGCCTCCCGCGGCGGCGTACGCGCCATGACCAAGCGGCAGTTCGGCCGATGCCGGCGGAGCGAGTGAGTAGCGCGCCGGAGGCGTCGCCTCGGGTGCGCCGACATTGCCGTTGATGCGGGGCGCCGCGGTTCCGGCCGCCGCCGAGATTTCGGGTAGCGGCGCCAGTTGCGTCTCGACCGGCTTTGCGCAGGCAGCCAATCCGGCCAAGCAGAGCAGCAGCCCCAGGCGAGGGATCATTTCGGACTCGCTGACGCCGATTGCCCGTCGGTGCCTGGACCGGCCACGCGGCCGGGCAGCAATGCCGGAAACGGTACCGGCGAATCGGCTGGGCGGTTGAAGGTGGGATGCACCACGCGGATGCCTTTGGGCCCCACGAGCGTGACCTGGTCCGGTTCGATGGCTCGGACCACGTAGGGGCCCAGGGTGGTGCCCTCGGTCGCGACCACTGGTTTGCCGCCACCGGCGGGGGCGAAGATCGCGCTCCTGCCCGAGGGGGTGATCAAGATCCCACTGAGCCGCGGCAGATCCGCAAACACCGGGGCGGCGACGGCCGCCACGGCCTGCCGGGATGGGCGTCGGTCAGGGCTGAACAGCGGGCGTGACAGCGCGGTGGCAACCCATTCGGCGGTGTGATCAGCCGGGAATCCGTCCGATTGATTGGACGGCATAATAGCCGCTGGCTGGGCCGTAGCGACAACCGATTCGGAACCGGTGTCTTCGGAAGCGGCCTCGAGGACCAAACTGCCGACAAGCGCGGTCGCTATCCCACCCAGGGCGGCAAAGGCCAACCGGCTCATCGCTGAGCTTCTGCAGCGGCTCCGGCCGGCAAGGCCGGAATCCTGTGCGTGGCTAGGCACATGCTAGGGAACTAGCTCCGCGCGAATCGAGAACAGGTCGGCGTGGCTGCCCTCGGCGCGCGTAATTGGAGCCACGAAGGCCGCATTACGGACCGTTGCTTCGGCCGAAAGCGCCGCAATCAGCTTGGCCGCGGCGGTCGACTGGCCGCTGAGCGTGAGCTGCCGCCGGCGCAGCACGAAATCAGTCAGATAGGTATCGTCGGGCAGGAGGCGGGTGACAACTGCAATCGCCTGAAGCGCGTCGCCCACCCGCGCGCGCTCGGCCGACAGAACATCGCCGCCGGCCTCGGCCGCCGCGATACGTCGGCGAATCGCCTCGGCCCGTTCCACCCGAGACCGCAGCGCAGCGATGCGCGCTTCGATGTCATTGCGCGCCAGTGTTTGTTGCACGAAAGGCTGCACTCCTGCCATCACCGCCAGCCCGGCGCAGCCAGCCGCGCCGGCCACCCAGGCGCGCCTGCGCCACCGCTCGCTCCGTGAGGGGGGCCTATTGAGTGCGATCCGCCGATTCGGCCCGCCGGGGATACGACCCTCGAGCGCGGTCGGCGCAAGACCGATTCGGGACAGCGCGGCGAACAATCCCTGAAGCGGCGCCTTCGGTGTCAGCGACAGGCGCAGATGAAGCTGGCCCCGTGCGCGGTCGCGGCATTCGATTGTCCAGTTCCAGAACACTTCTTCGGCCGCGAAGGGTGTAATGCGATCCATTTCGTACTGCAGAACTCGCCCTGGATCGCGCTCTGCTGCCAGCGGCAGGATCGCTTCGCGCTCCAGCAGGGCCGTCCCGGGCAGCACGAGCACGACAGGGCCGGTGCCTTGCGCCGCTGCCACCCTCGACGCGGCGCGTGTTCCTGGCTCATCGAGGACGAAGCGGCCGAGTTCGTCGTTGCGTCCCTTCCGCCGCAGACTCAGGCGCACAGAAGCCGGCATGCCCGCCGGCAAGCGGTCGAGCGTGACAAACAGCCCCGCTTGCGCGAGGTCGCGACCCCGCCAGCGCGGTGGGACAAGGTCGCAGAGGCGCTGCCACCACCAGTCCAGAAATTCAGTGGCATGCCAAAACATCGTGGACATTATCACTCCCCGGCCGCGATGACCTTGCCCGGCTGTTCCAGCTCGCGTTCCGTAATCAATCAAGACCATAAACGTTGTTTGTCCAAGGGGGTTAATACTCCTCCTCGATACGGTCACGCATCGGCGCAGCCACAATATCTGGCCAGTGCCTCGGGTCGCCTTTGACGAATATCACGCGGATACGGATCAACCGCGGCAGTCCGGCTTGGTTCCAGCGGTTCTGCCAGCCACCCCCCGCAGCGGCACCCCAATAGGCAACCTCGAGACGGTCGACCCCGCGCAGCAGCTCGGATGTCCGCGGTGCCGGTGCTGGATCAAAACGGACTGCGTGCAGGTGCGGTGTCCAGCGCAGCACCAGCCGGTGCGCGGCATCGACGCCGACGCCCACGTCGGCTCGGCGGATCGGCAGCGGAGACGTCATTGGCAGTTCGGCAGTGAAGGCGAGGCTGGCCGGACTGCCTTGAAGCGTCAGCGGATCGTCGAGCGTGCCTGGGTCCATGGTCTCGATAAGCCGGCGCAAGGTGCGGTCGACCGCATCCAGGTCCTCGCGTCGACCAATCATGCGCGCCTGCAACTCCCATGCCCTAAGGCCGAAATGCACGCCCTCGGTCAATCCGACCACGAGAAACCCAAGCACGACCAGTGCAACCAGGATCTCGAGGAGAGTGAAGCCGTCCTCGCGGCGACTCATGGCCCGCCGTCTCCCGGGCCGCTCGCCAGCGCCGTGTTGAGGCGTTCGCTGTCCAGTTCGACCACTCTCTGGCGGCCATCCTCCTGCCAGGACACCGCCACGCTGACCGCGTAGAGGGTGATCCGGACCGCGGGCGCCCCTCCGACAACCCCGCCGCCGCGCACCGTGGCGGCCAGCGGAGAGACACGCACATGCCAGTGATAGGAACTGCCCCGATGGGCATCCGATTCGCGCGAGGGGGCTCCGTCGTCCCCTTGCAGGTCCGTCGCGGCCAGGTTCCAGCCGAGCGCCGCCAGATGCGAGCGCGCACGGGACAGCGCCTCCTCGTACCGGCCGGCGACACCGGCCGACCGCAGCCCGGCAAGCGCACCATGGAACAGCACGGAGAGCGCCAGCGCGGCGATCGCGAACGCGACCAGGACCTCCAGCAAGGTGAAGCCCCGCTCACGGCGAATCGCCTCGGGCCGCGGCCTACTGCGCATCGACGACGCTGACGCGGCCGGTCAGCCAGTCCACGCCGATGCTGAGCCGCAACTTCCCATTCGCCAGTTCGATCCGTCCGCCGGAGGCGCTGCCGTCCGGGGCGAAGCGGATCGCGACAATCCGATTGCCGAAGGTCTCCCCCGGCGCGGCGGCTGCCGACAGGTCAAGCCAGGGCGGCAGGCCGTTGGCCGCTCCGGCATCAACACGGAAACTGTGCCGTCTGGGATCCAGAATGAACTCGACTGACTGGTTGGCGGCGATTGCCCGGGCGCGCGCAGCGCGCAACGTCTGGGCAATATCGCGCGCCGCAGCGTGGGCCTCCAAGGTCCTGCTGTGCATGGGGCCGCGCGCCAGCACAAGGCCCATAACGAGCCCGACCACGACCAGGACAACGATCATTTCGATTAGCGTGAAACCGTGCGACAGCGTGGGCCCGGCCGGCGGATCGGGTGGCCATCGAGCGAGCGCGGCGCGGCCCCCGGCGCTCGTGTGTCCGGCTCTATTGAGCCAGATCATTGAGGCTGAGCATGGCCAGCAACAGTGAGGCGACAATCCCCGCCACCGCGGCACCCATGACGATAGTGATCGTCGGCACCAGCAACGCGACTAGGCGTTGCACGCTGAGCCGGGCCTTCTCCTCGTGGATCTCCGCGGCGCGCAGAGCCATCGGCCCGAGCTGCGCGGTTTCTTCGCCGAGGCGCAGCAGATGGATGGTGCGCGGCGGAAAGACGCCGGATTCGCCGAGCGGGCGGGCCAACCCGACGCCGGCCTTGGCGCCGAGCGCGGCGTGTTCCACCGCTGCAACCCCCGCCAGATTGCCGATCGCATCCTTGACGATTCCGAGGGCAGCGATCAGCGGCACCCCATTTAGAACCAGCGTGCCAAGCGTGCGGGAGAACCGCGCCGCCATCACCTCACGGGCCAGCGTCCCGGCGATCGGCAGCGACAGCAGCAGCCGATCGGCAAGCAACCGCAGGCCCGGGCGAAGCAGCGCCTGGCGAAGCGCGAGGAACAGCAGCCCCAGCATCAGCAGCCCATAGAGACCGTACGCAGAGACGAAGTCGCCGCTGGCGATCAAGATGCGCGTCGGGCGGGGCAGGGCGGCACCGGCCTGTTCGAACAATGGCACGAATTGCGGCAGCACCTCGGTCAGCAGCAAGGTGATTGACCCGATCGCGGCGAGCAGAAGCAGCACCGGGTAAACCATTGCCGAGGTGATGCTGGCCGCGAGACTGCGCTCGCGTTCGAGAAGGCCTGCCAGACGTTCGAGTGTGGCGGCGAGCGTGCCGCCGGCCTCGCCGGCGCGCACCAGCCCGATGTAGAGGCGCGAGAAGCTGCGCGGATGCCGTTCCAGAGCCCCGGCAAGCGGGCTGCCGTCACGAACTGCGTCGCGTAATTCCCCGACCACGCCTCGCACGCGGGCATTGGGTGCCGTTTCGACGAGGAAGCGGAGCGCGCGGTCCAGATCCTGGCCGGCTCCCAGCATGATTGCGAGCTCGCGGGTGAAGTTGGTCATTTCCTGCCGCCGCAGCGCGCGGCCTCGGACGAGTTGCGTATGCAGCAGGTCGGAGAGAAAGGCGCCGCCGGTGTCCGGGTCGGCGCGCATCGGTATGTTGCCCTGGCGTTGCAACCGGGCCACCACCTCGGTCTCGTTCGCCGCGTCCACGACGCCGCGCGTGATCTCGCCGGCCGGGGTGATGGCGAGATATCGGAAGGCCGGCATGGCGCCTCAGGCCTCTGCGCGGATGCTGCGCACGACTTCCTCGACGCTGGTGATGCCGGCAAGCGCGGCGTCAATGCCGGCCTCGAACAGGCTCGTCATACCGGCGGCGACGGCTGCACGCTCGATCTCACCGTGCTCGGCGCGGGCGAAGATCAACCTCTCGATCGCGGCGTCCGGCACCAGGAACTCGGCGATGGCGAGCCGGCCGCGATAGCCGGTGTTGCGGCACTGCGGACAGCCGGTCGGATGCCACAATCTGATCGGCCCGCTTCCAGCGCGCTGGTCGAGTCGGAATCGGCGTACCACCTCCGCCGGCGCTTCCGTTTCGCGGCGGCACTCCAGGCACAGCCGCCGCACCAGACGCTGTGCGAGAACGCCGCGCAGCACCGCGGTGATCAGATAGTCCTCCACTCCCATATCGCGCAGCCGGGTGATCGTGGCGGCAGCGGAGTTGGTGTGCACGGTGGAGAGCACGAGATGTCCAGTGAGCGCCGCCTGCACCGCGATTTGGGCGGTTTCCAGATCGCGGATCTCGCCCACCATGATCACGTCCGGGTCCTGGCGCAGGATGGAGCGGAGCAGGGAAGCGAAGTTCAGGCCGATCTGCGGCTTGACCTGGATCTGATTGATACCGCGGAGCTGGTATTCGATCGGATCCTCGATGGTGATGACCTTGCGGGTAACCGAGTTCAGTGCAAGCAAGCCGGTATAGAGCGTCGTCGTCTTGCCGCTGCCGGTGGGTCCGGTGACCAGCACGATGCCGTTTGGCAGGTCGAGTGCCACGGAGAGACGCGCGACCACCTGCGGCGGCAGGCCGAGCTTCGCGTAGTCGAACACCACGGCAGTGCGGTCGAGCACACGCAGCACCACGGTCTCCCCGTAGAGCGAAGGGACGGTCGAGACGCGGAAATCGGTCTGCTCGCCACGCACCGCGAGCTTGATGCGGCCGTCCTGCGGCAGGCGGCGTTCGGCAATGTCGAGCCGCGCCATGATTTTGATGCGCGAGATGATGGCGGGGGCGAGCCGCGACGGCGGTGCCTCGGCTTCGTGCAGCACGCCGTCATAGCGGTAGCGCACGCGCAGCCGGTCCTCGAACGGCTCGATGTGGATGTCGGATGCACGAGTCTCGACGGCGCGAGAGATGATCTGGTTCACCAGCCGGATCACTGGTGCCTCGCTTGCCAGATCCTTCAGCCGCTCGGCATCGTCTTCGAGCGGCTCGCTCGCCACGCCCTCCTGTTCTGCTATCACCGGCTGGTCGGGATAGAGGCGGTCGAAGGCGGCCTCGAGTTCGATCGGCAGGGCGACTTCCAGCGCCACGGGCCGCGAGATCGCGGCCGAGATGGCTGCCGGGACAAAGGGGTCGAGGGGATCCGCCGCGGCGACCGTCACGCGGTCAGTCTCGACCGACAAGGGCAGCGCACGGGCGCTGCGCAGGAAGCGCAGAGGCAACTGTTCGGGGAAAAGCGGCTCGGCCGGATAACGCTCGGGGGTTGCCACCGGGAGGCTCAGCAGAGCCGCGTAGGCCTCGGCCAGACCGCGCTCGCTGATCAGGCCGAGCTGGATCAGCACGGCATCAAGCCGCTGACCACTTTCGGTGGCGACGCGCCGGGCGCGCTCAATTGTTTTTGTATCGCAATGTCCATGCTCGACGAGCAACTCGGCGAGCAAGTCGATCGCCTCGTCGGGACGTCGGACTAACGCGGGCCCGTCACCACCGGGTTTCATGAAAGCCGCTGGTCCAGTTGCCGTTCGAGGTTCTTATGCAGGCTAGTTTCGCTACCGGCAAGCCGGCGGCCATATACTGCAAATCGATATATCGTGGCGTGAAATCGCGATGCCTGCATTGCTCAGATGTTCGGGAACGCGCGCCGCCATTCGCCATGTAGTCCGCAATTTCGCGCCGTCATCCGGGTCGTCTCCCCGGAGGGCGCGGGATTGTCGAGTCATCCCGGAGTTTATTCAACTCACGGTGGAATCTTGCCATCGGGCCAAATTCATGTTCTTTCGAGGGCGGCAAAGCGTGAACTCCGTTTCGGGGCCAAGTATCGCAAAAGCAAACGATTCCACCCATTAGAGAGGAAGGCCGACGATGCAGAAAATCTGCGGAACCCTGGCAGGGCTCGCGTTTGTTGCCATCGGCTCATCGGCTGCCCTGGCGCAAGTCCCCAGCGCTGGATCACCCTCGTGCAGTCTGCCTGCGTCAGTTGTGAACCATATCCAGAACGAACTTTCGACTGTTGTCAATTTGCCGGACAACAATGGGGGCCTTTTTGCCCCGCACCCGAACCAGATGTGGTCGGCGATCGTCGATCGAAGCGGCCACCTTTGCTCGGTGATCAAGGTAGGCGATGCCTGGCCTGGCAGCCGGGAAATCGCCATTGCCAAAGCGAGCACCGCCAATGATTTCAGCAACCAACTGTTCGCTCTGTCCACCGCAAATCTGTACGCGGCAACCCAGCCTGGGGGGGCGCTGTATGGTTTGAACAGCTCCAACCCGTTCAACGCGGTGTTCAATGCGCAAGGTACGGGTATCGGGTGGGTGCCTGGCGGCATCATCACCTTCGGGGGCGGAGTGCCGTTGTATCAGAATGGGCAGGTGATCGGCGGGCTGGGCATCAGCGGCGATTCATCCTGCGCCGATCATGCGGTCGCCTTCCGGATGCGCAAGCTCGCCGGCTTCGACGGCACACCAGCCGGGCCGAACGGCACCGGCGCCGGCGCCGACAACATCATCTATCCCCCAACCACCCTCGATATTTTCGGGCCGCCTCAAGCTCCCGGTTTCTGGCAACCCCACTGCTCGGCAAACGATCTCACGCCTCAGCAGATAGCCACGATTCCGCCAGTGACTTAATCGCCTCTCCCCCGGAGACCCTGAAAGAGATTGGCGCGTTTCGTTGCCTCGGCTCTTCGGTCGGGATAATGGGTCCGTGTCTGGGTGCAGCCGTGCTCGCTGTCGGATCTGACCGGCGCGCCGCGATGCACTTCGCGACGAGAGCGCGCACTTCAATCTGCCGCACGCGCTCACGTGATACCCCATGGCGCGGGGCCGGCACATCGAGCGTCACTCGCTGATCGCGGCACAATCGTTCCATCACGATCTGCAACTCGCGCGCGTTGAGCACGTGGATAGCGCGACGCAGCAACGCTGCGCGGCGCTCAGGATTTCGCGTTCCGCGAGAGCCGTCTCCTGGTCGTCGGCTTCGTCTATCGGCCAGTCCTGCCACTCGCCGTCAGAACCGGTTTGCATAGAGGCACGCGGCCGTTCAGCCGGGGCGCGAGGCCGCCGCAGCGCCTCCGCTGTCGAGCAGAAACTGAGCAAATTTCGGTCTGGCGGTTGAACAGCCAAATCCGCCAATGACTACCGGACCAGTCTAAACGTGGAACCCGATGATGCCGTACGGGCGATGCAAGTCAGGTCAAGAAAGTCCCCCCATGGTGCCGGCAAGAGAGGAGCAGGAACTCGCTCGCCGCCACCCGATCATGGCGATGCCGTGGATTGAGGAAGGGGGGTTGATCTGGCGTCTGAATTTGTCGAGAAGATCGCCCAAGCTCGGACGTGCCGGAGCGGGATGTGATGGATATGAACCGGCGGCCGACGGCTCCAGATAACCGCCTGAACGTCCTTCTGCAAGCCGGCGTGGATAGCGAATGGCGGGACCGCTTGGTCCACGATGCGCTTGCTATTAGGTGTCGCGCGAACGCATGCGCCAGACCGAGGTGCGCGGCCTCCGGAAGCTGCGGGACGCCATGCGCGTTGCTGTGCGCTGCCTGGACTCTCAAGGCGCGCACGTGCAAGGAAAGGACGGCCCGTGGCGTCAATAGCGGAAGCGCTCAATGAGCTGATTGGCACCCAGGATCGTGAATTGTCCGCGGCTCGTGCCCACATTGATTGCAGCCGGCATCAGCACCCATCCGCATTGACGCTCACTGGCCTGGCTCATTCCCAAGGAGGACTACTCGTGAAGGGCATCGTATTCGCACTGACCTTCGCTGTTCTAAGCATTGTCCTGCTGATCCCGTCACCGTCGTACGCCGGACTACAACACAACATCGACCCGCCCCGAGGCGCACGTCTTGTTCTGGACGTGGCGGCGAGGGGCGTGCAGATCTATTCCTGCCAGCAAACCAGCGAAGGTTATCGCTGGAAATTCGTCGCGCCGGCGGCAAATCTCTTTAATACTGCCGGAAAGCAGATTGGCCGCCATTTCGCAGGACCGACTTGGGAGATGCAAGACGGCAGTACGATTGTCGGAGTGGTACTCGCGCAAGCTTCGGCACCCGACCCGCAGAGCGTTCCTTGGCTGCTGCTGAGGGTGAAGTCGCAACATGGGGCGGGTGTCCTGAGCAACATCGAGTTCGTGCGCCGTATAAACACGCAGGGTGGTGTGGCGCCAGTCCGAGGCTGCGACGCCACGCACGCCTCGGACCAAGCGAGAATGAGATACACAGCACACTATCTCTTTTATTCCGTTTCGCGCTGAGCCGCTTACTATGTGTACCGGCCCGCAACCATCGGCTCCCGGCTCGCAATCATCTTGTGGAAGTTGATGTACATCCGCCGGCCGTTGCCCCGCTGACCCGCGGTGCCCGCACCGACCTGCGACGCATAGGGCGCCACCGCCGGACCGTGCCGACGATGTCGTTCGGCTTCTCCTGCGATGCGGACGGCGGATCGGTCATGGGTCGTGTGGCGGCAACGTCGATCCATCGCCGATGCCCCGCGCCGGCGATGTCGATCGCGTGGGCACATGATGGAGACCCGATGCGGAGCATTCCCAAACGTGCCGATGGGAATGCAGCTCTATTGCTGCTCGGCCTGCAATTTGCGCGGCTCGACGGAGGAACGAATCATTCCCCTCAACCATCGATGTGCCGGATGACCATCCATCCGCCGATGCCACAGCATGGCGAGAGAGATCTTCGGGGAAGGGAAGGGCAGTTCTCGCATCACCAGCGGGCAGACACGCGTCAGATCCAAAGCGACCCGGCGTGGCACCACGGCGAGGCTGTCGGAGCCAACCAGCATCAGCACGATCGACAGCATCGGAACGCGCACGGCGATCTTGCGGGTGAGCCCGCGTTCCTCCAGCGCCTCATCGATGAAAGTGGTATCGTCTCCGGTCGAGCTGGTGAGGACGTGCGGAATTCCCGCCAGGTGTTCCGCGGTGAACACCGATGCCTGATTCGCCGGATGGTCCCGATCGAAGATTGTGACGAAATCGTCTTCCATGATGCGCACGCACTTGAACCGCTCGCCGCCATCGACGAGCCTGGCGAGCACGACGTCAGTTCCCTGATCGAGCTGGTCCAGCACGTCGCGCAGTCCGACCGGCTTCACGTCCAGGCTGACATGCGGCGCCACCTCGGACACCCGGCGCGCCAGTTCGGGCACGATGGCGCGGGCGGCATGGTTGTTCACCGCTATGTTGAAAGTCCTGGTCGCAACGGCGGGATCGAATTCTTCCGGTTCCAGCGTCAGGCGCAGCATGCGCAACGCGTCGCGCACCGGTTCGGCCATCTGCTGCGCGCGCGCCGTCGGCTGCATGCCCTCCGGCGTGCGGACGAACAGGTCATCCTTCAGTGTCGTCCGCAGCCTCGCTAGTGCATGGCTGGCTGCCGGCTGGCTCAGACCCAGTCGCCGGCCGGCCCGCGTGAGGTTGCGCTCCTGCATCACTGCATCGAACACGGTCAGCAGGTTGAGGTCGATCGTGCCCCAGTTGGTCGCAGCAGGCGCGGCGAGCGTCCCGCGCGCCGGCGGCGTCCCCTCGTGCCTGTCAGAAAGTCCCGCGATCCCTGGTGAAACCGAGGTGTGCGTCGAGAGAGAGGTCTGCGACATCGCCCATTCCCAACCTGCATGGGACCACGACGAACCGGCATGGTCGGGCGGTGATGTGGGGCGGATTTGCTGCGATGCAACACGACCCGCTCTGCGGGGGAGGTAGCCACGCAGCTTGGCGAATAAGCGTGCAGCGCGGCGGGGCGAGGGCCGCGTTTCGAGAATCCACCGCACCGCCAGCGCCAGCACGCCGCGTCCATAGTTCTCGTTCGCGAAGCGCTCGAGCGCATCGATCACGGTGATGCCGCGCATTCCTCGAGGACATGCTGATATGTTGCCAGTTCAAGAAGGCAAGGAAGGAAAGCAACAGGGCATCACCGCAGAAGCGCAAAGTTTTCGCGGACAGCCGCTAGTATGAATTAAAATATTCCTCTGCGCCCTCTGCGCCTCTGCGGTGATACTTTCTTCCCGCTTCCTTTTGCCTCTCCCTGCTTCTACAGAAGCTATGCCGGCACCGCCTGCTTCGCAGGAGTGCTGACCAAAGCGGCCAACTCGTCCGCGTCCAGTGTCTCCTTCCGCAGCAGCGCCTGCGCGCAGGTTTCCAGCACCGCCCGTCGCTCGGTTAGAATGCCGGTGGCGCGGTCCATAGCCGCCTGAACCAGGTCATGCACCTGCCGATCGATGGCCTGCGCGGTCGCTTCGCTGTAGTTGTGCTGCTGCGGCTCCGGCATCGGCCCGCCGAGGAAACTGCGCGGCTCGCGCTCCAGGCTGACAGGTCCGATCTCGTCGATCATGCCGTAGCGCGTCACCATTGCCCGCGCCGTGTCGGTGACGCGTTGCAGATCGTCCGCCGCGCCCGTCGAAATGCGCCCGAACACCAGCCGCTCCGATGCTCGGCCGCCGCACAGCACTGCCATCCGCGCCTCAAGCTCTTCGCGGCTCATGAGGAACTTATCCTCGGTCGGGCGCTGGATGGTGTAGCCGAGCGCGCCCACGCCGCGGGGAATGATGGAGACTTTCTGCACCGGATCGGTGCCCGGCAACGACAGCGCCACCAGAGCGTGGCCCATTTCATGATAAGCCACGGTGCGCCGTTCGTCGGGCGACAGCACCCGCGATTTGCGCGACAGCCCGGCGACGCCGCGCTCGACCGCCTCGGTCAGGTCCGCCATCGTCACAGCATCGGCGTGCCGGCGTGTGGCCAACAGGGCCGCCTCGTTCACCACGTTGGCCAGGTCGGCGCCGGTCAGCCCGGGCGTGAGTTCGGCGAGCTGGGTGACGTTCACGTCCGGCGCCAGCTTCACCTTCTGTAGGTGCAACGACAGGATCGCCTCGCGCGCGGGTTTGTCCGGCCGATCGACCAGCACCTGCCGGTCGAAGCGCCCGGCGCGCAGCAGGGCAGGGTCCAACACCTCGGGTCGGTTGGTCGCCGCCAGCAACACCACGCCTGACTGCGGGTCGAAGCCGTCGAGCTCGACCAGGAGTTGGTTCAGCGTCTGCTCTTTCTCGTCATGCCCGCCGCCGGTTCCGAACACGCCGCGGGCGCGACCAAGTGCGTCGAGCTCGTCGATGAACACAATTGCCGGGGCCTGGGCGCGCGCCTGGGCAAACAGGTCGCGGACGCGGGCGGCGCCGACACCGACGAACATCTCGACAAACTCGGAGCCGGAGATCGAGAAGAATGGCACGCCGGCCTCACCGGCCACGGCGCGGGCGAGCAGCGTCTTGCCGGTACCCGGAGGACCCACCAGCAGGATGCCCTTGGGCACGTGTGCGCCGAGACGTCCGTAGCCGACGGGATCCTTCAGGAAAGCGATGATCTCGCGCAGCTCCTCCTTTGCTTCGTCGTTGCCGGCAACGTCGGCGAAGGTCGTCCTGACGTCGGTTTCAACGTACACTTTCGCGCGCGACCGGCCGATCGACATCAGCCCGCCGCCCATGTTGCCCACGGCGCGGCGCCAGAAGAACATCCACAATGCAAAAAAGCCGACTGTCGGCAGCAGCCAGCCGAGCAGGTTGGACAAGAAGGTGTTGGTCTCGACGCCAGTGAAGCTCACGCCGTTCTTGCGCAACATATCTGCAAGATCAGGCGAGACCGAGGTGGTCGAGAACAGGATCCGCCCGCTGGGCAGCTTCTCCTTCAGCTTGCCGGTGACGCTCTGCCCGGCCACCTGGACAGAGTCCACCTTGTGCTCTTGCACGAGCTGGAGGAACTGGCTGTAGGGGATGGTCTCGACTGCCTGATGCGCGATCCACCAGTTCTGGAACAGCATGATCGCGATCAGCGCGAGCAGCCAGTAGCCGAAATGCGCGCCAACCTGCTGTTTCGAGGGTTTGTCTTTGTGCGGCGGCAGCCCCATGCCTCGGTTGACAGCCTGCTTGGCGTGTCGCTGGAACAATGCGCGCCACTCGTCACGCGAGGGCAGAAAGCGTACGAGGTTCATGGATCGCGCCTCCTCCAGGGGATCGCCAGGCACTCCGGCGAGGGATCATGTTACATTAGCGGGGCTTCAACGCCGATACGATGCCTCTTCCATATCCTCAAGCTGGATGATTGTGGGAAAGCAAAGCGTGTCTCCGCAGCAGGTGTCGGAACTGGTCGTAGGTCAGGCCGAGAGCATCGGCGGCACGCCGCTGGTTGAAGCGGGCGTCGGATAGTGCCTGGCGGAGCAGGCGCGCTTCGAAGTCGCGCACCGCGGCGCGGAAGTCGATCTCCTCCTCCCCTTGCGGGAGGGGGCCAGGGGGACGGGGCTGGGCAGGCGGCTCACTTCCACCACCACCTCCCCCCGGTCCCCTTGAGAACGGGTCAATGACCACCGTGTCCAGCAGGCGGTCGGGACGGACCATGCGGCATACGCTGCGCTCCACGACGTTCCGCAACTCGCGCACGTTGCCCGGCCAGTCGTGCGCCAGCAGCGCCTCGGCCGCCGCCGGACTGAACCCGGCGAAATAGTCGCGCTTCAGTTCCGCCGTCATCCTGGTGGCGAAGTGCTCGGCGAGCAGCGGAATATCATCGCGCCGCTCCCGCAACGGCGGCAGTCGGACCACGTCGAAGGCCAGGCGGTCGAGCAAGTCAGGACGAAACTTGCCCGCCGCCGCCAGCGCGGGCAGGTCGGCGTTGGTGGCGGCGATCACCCGCACATCCACCTGCAGCGTTGCGTTGCCGCCAACGCGCTCGAAGGCCCCATACTCGATCGCCCGCAGCACCTTCTCCTGCACTGCCAACGAGGCGGTGGCGATTTCGTCCAGAAACAGCGTTCCGCCATCCGCCAGTTCGAACCGGCCGGCGCGCCGGCGAACGGCGCCGGTGAAGGCGCCGGCTTCGTGGCCGAACAGCTCGGAATCCAGCAGCGCCTCGGGTAGGGCAGCGCAGTTCAGCTTTACGAAGGTGCGGTCCCAGCGCGTGGAGAGATAGTTCAGCCGACTGGCAATCAGCTCCTTCCCGGTGCCGCGCTCGCCGACAATCAGCACCGGCCGGTCGAGCGGCGCCAAACGCGAGACATGGGCCAGCATTTCCAAAAACGCGGGGCTCTGCCCAATTGGCGTCGGTGGGGTGGGAGAAAGTGCCATGATGTGGCGCAATACGCCATAAACTCGCGTAACATGCCAGAGATCGCCGGCGCGAGCGCGGCCATGACGGGATAAGGCGAGCAATTCCAAGCCTTTAGACTGTGGCACGGGCCCTGCACCTAGGTGGACGAACCGATTGGGGACCGTGCCATGGGCATCTTCTCGCGCCTGAGCGACATCGTGAATTCCAACCTCAATGCTCTCCTGGCCCGGGCGGAGGATCCGGAGAAAATCATCCGCCTGATCATCCAGGAAATGGAGGACACGCTGGTCGAGGTCCGCTCGGCTACGGTGCGGACCATCGCCGAGCGCAAGGAACTGGAACGTCGCACCGCCGGCTTGAAGCGCGACGAGGAGGAGTGGGAGCGCAAGGCGGAACTCGCGGTCACCAAGGGGCGCGACGATCTCGCCCGCGGCGCGCTGCTCGCGAAATCCCGCGTGTCGCAGACCCTGCACGAGACAGAGATGCAGCTCGCCCAGCTCGTCGAGGCGCTGACCCGGCAGAACGAGGACATCGGCAAGCTGCAAGCGAAGCTGAACGACGCCAAGGCGCGCCAGCGGGCGATCGTCGCTCGCCACAAGACGGCGGCCAACCGGATCAAGCTGAAAACCAAGCTCTATGACGAGCGCATCACCGATGCCTTCGCCCGCTTCGAGCAGGTCGAGCGCGCGCTGGACGAAGCCGAGGGCAAGGTCGAAGCTTTCGATCTCGGGCGGCGGCCGGCGCTGCATGAGGAGTTCGCGCAGATGGAAGCCGACGCATCGGTGCAGGAGGCGCTGGAGCGGCTGAAGGCGCGCCTGGGCAACCGCATCCCGCCAACGTCAGCGCCGCAGCCGGCTAAGCCTTGAGATGCACATCATGGGAACCTTGCTCGGCATCCTGTTCCTGGTCGTCGTCGCGCCGATCTGGATCGTCGCGCATTATTCGACCCGGTGGCGCACGGCCCGCATGCTGTCGCGCGACCACGAACGCGTGCTCGCCGGGCTCTATGATTCCGCACGCCGGATGGAAGAACGGATGGACAGCCTGGAGCGGCTGCTGGACGTCGAGGCTCCCGGATGGCGCAGCAAGGCCGGTCCCTGGACGGAGGCGACGCCATGAGCGGGACGGGAAGGGGACCCGGCAACTGGAACACGGGGTGGAATCCGGGAGCCTGGGGTCCGCATGCCGGGGGCGCGTCCTCGGGGTCGGGCGCGCCCGGCTGGGATCGCACGCGCATTTATCGCGACCCGGCGCGTGGCTGGATCGCCGGCGTCTGTGCAGGTGTCGCCGATCATCTCGGGGTCGAGCCGATACTGGTGCGGCTGGTCGCGGTGCTGTGCCTTATTTTCTTCATCCTGCCGACGATCGTGGCGTACGTAGCTTTCGCGCTGGTGCTGAAGCCCAGGCCGCCGGCGCTGTTCGCCAGCGCCGATGAAGAGTCGTTCTTCCGCGGCCTGCGCAGCGATCCGGGCAGCACGCTGCGCGGCATCCGCGAGCGCTTTGGCCGGCTGGAACGCCGGCTCGCCCGCGCCGAGGCGCTGGTCACGTCAGACGAATTCGACCTGCGCCGCCGTTTCCGCGACCTCGATCGCTGAGGGGCCAACCGCAATGTCCCTGCTGCGTCTGCTGCTGAACCTGCTGTGGATCATCACCGGCGGCGTGTGGATGGCGCTGGCCTGGCTGATCGCCGCGGTGATCATGGTCATCACCATTATCGGCATTCCGTGGGCGCGGGCGGCGTTCAACATCGCCTTCTATACGCTGCTGCCGTTCGGTCACCGCGCCGTACCGCGGACGTGGGTGACCGGCTATGAGGATGTCGGCACCGGGCCGTTGGGGTGCCTCGGCAATCTGATCTGGTTGCTGCTCGCCGGCTGGTGGTTGGCACTGGGCCACTTGGTGGCCGCGATCCTGCTGGCGATCACGATCATCGGCCTGCCGTTCGCCTGGGCGCATCTGAAGCTTGCCGGGCTGGCGCTTTGGCCGATCGGGAAGGTCATCGTGCCGGAAGACGCTTCATTGGGCGGGACGTGGTAACCGGACCGTCGCCGAACCAACCATAGCTGAACCCTTCGTAGTCAGGAACTCGTCGGCATCGAAGACGCGGATACGGCCGAGCGGATCACCCAGGGCGATGGCGCCCCCATGCAAGTCGAGAGCCCATTAATCATAACCTCAATGACCTCAGCGATCCCCGGCATGCTATCCCATGGCCAGCTTCGCGGATGCTGAATCCGATGAGACGCGAGGAGCCGCGAACCGGCTATTGGATTTGCATGCCCTGAGTATGGGCCCAGGTAACGAGGTCGGCGTGACCGACATAGTCCATCACGACGCTGATCAAGTATCGACTCGCGGGAGCGCTGTTGTTTATCGTTGCATCTGGATTTTGGTCACCTGCAGGAATATATTTTGCTCGAAGCCGAGCAAATTCCTGTATCGCCGCCGCTTGAGTCCGCTGCGACTTGCCCCGCAGGACCTCTGTCATGTGCTCTTCCAGATCAGTGAAGAAGTTAGGATGTTGCCCTAAATCGTTAGCAAACGGTCGGAACTCCCGTTCGTAGTACCTCTTGATGTCGGTCCGCTTTCCGTTGACAGCATCAAGAACTTGAGCACTGCTCCGAAGATACATCCACTCAACTCCCCATTCAATATTGCCTTGCTTGAACAGCTTGCTACGAATAATGATGATCGCCGATATGCCCACAACGAGACCTGCCCATAGAAGGTTTTTCCCCAAATCGAAATGGAACGTCTGACTGGCCCAAGTTGGATTAATTAGTACGATTTGGAGCAGGGCGGCATCGAAAGCACCCCAGCCCACCAGGCTCGACCAGCCCTGCCAGCTCTGCAAGATCGAGGTATTGGCCAACGCTCCAAGCCTGCTGGTCACGCTGTTCTGTAGGTCAGTCCCGATGGCGATGAGGGCGCACACGAAAGCAATTGCGGTGCCACCCAGAAGAGGAAGGAGATTGGTCGTTTTGGTACTGCTATCGGACGCGACATTGGCGTAAGTCAGGATGCTCGCGGCTGACACAGCTATAAGCGCGCCGACAAGTAGGAGCCAGTCGGTGAGTGAGCGAGGCATAGTCGGTTCACCTGGATGTGTACCATAGCAACAACGAACTATTGCACTCAGAATGTGAGTGTGCCCGGGCTTAATCGTTCGTCGTTCGACGCACACCAGACATTATACTCCTCCCATTGGAGTTGACCCGGTTTCGTGGACACCCGAGCATTTGCGTTCGAGGAGTCCACCATGTCGAAAGCAAGACGAGTTTACGCACCTGAGTTCCGTCACCAGATGGTTGAGTTGGTGCAAGCCGGGCGCT
>Ga0335075_10001335_pt1 | contig 40784 bp, 32 predicted proteins | sample Lox_Sample_24_FD_206723 | JGI IMG/M metagenome (GOLD analysis project Ga0335075, IMG submission 206723) | Soil microbial communities from Loxahatchee National Wildlife Refuge, Florida, United States - Lox_Sample_2.4 | ecosystem: Environmental > Terrestrial > Soil > Wetlands | place: USA...
AGACCATCGGTCGTCGGCGCAGGAACGGCGGCAATATCGTGAGTTGGCGGCGCGCTACCAGACCTACCTGGTAGCCGTGCGCCGGGTCCTGACGCAGCGTCCGGGCCTGCGGTCGGCGGTGTCGGTCGACGGTGAGGAGGCAGTCGTAACCGACTTCGCTGCCGTTCTTGACTTCCTCGCCGACGACCAGCGAAGGATAGCCTCTGCGCTCAGGTCGCCGGGCGGCGGCCCCGACCCGCGTGCCCTGTGTGTCGTCTCCGGCCTGCGGCGCCTGCCATCGTTCACCGGGGCCGTGTTCACCTCGGCCAGCGTGCCAGTTCAGATGGCCCTCGGCTACGTGCCGGGCAGGACTCTGATCGAGCCCGCGTTCGTGTACGCATCGTCGACCAGCCGAGTGTTGTTCGAAGGCAACGTGGAGTACGTCATCTGGTCGCAGACCGGCAAACGAGCGGCGGCGCTCGCGACCGACGTCGGTGGCGATGAGATCGTCTTCGCCGCCGGCACTATGTATAAGGTGCTTGAGGCCGACGTAGCGGCCGAAGTGGCCGGGTCTGGCTCGGCCCTAGTTTTTCTGCGTGAGTCGGCGGGCTCATCCCCCACGGCTGGGCAGCCTGGCGAACTTGACGAGACGGACCGCCAGGTGCTTGACCGGCTGGTGACCGCCGTCGCACAACGCAACCGGCTGGCGGCCGAGGATCGGATCGGTGCGCGGCTGGCCGGCGGGTCGGGCCAGCCGATCGGCCTGGATGCCCAGGGAAGCCCGTACGGTGAATGAAGGCCAGCCGCTAACCATAGGAAACGGTGGAACTGCCTGCCGTTTGCAAACATTGCCCGGCTCAGCAAAGCTAGACAGTGAGCAGCCCGATGGCGCCGCCGGCTGCGGGCGGTAGGTAAGGAGAATATGGCTTCCGCACTGAGTCCGGAAGGGCACGTGAGACCGCTGCTGGGCGCGTACGTGCTTGGCGGGCTGACCGCCTCACAGGAGGCTGTCGTTAGGGAACACCTTGACTGCTGTGCACCGTGCCGGGCTGAACATGACTGGCTCGCCGTGGTCCCATCCTGGCTCGACCTGCTCACCGCTGAGGGTGAGGCCGGCAGCGGCGAGGACGTCTAGGGCCAGCCCCCGCCAACCGTCCCTGGGAACCACTTATGAGTGCTGGATCGCTGCGCGGATTACCTCGGCGCGTGACCGGGCGCCCAGCTTGGCGAGAACGTGCGAGACGTGGGTCTGCACGGTGTTGCGTGACAGGAACAGCTGCGCCGCGATGTCCGGGTTGGATCGTCCCTCCGCGACGAGGGAGGCGACCTTGCGCTCGGTCGGTGTTAGTGCGGCCCAGCCGGACTCGGGCCGGCGCCGGGCGCCGGCCCGAGGGTGCCCGATCCCGTACCGGCGCAGCCTGGCGGCGGCCCGGCGTGCGTCCCACGCCGCGCCAAGCCTGTCGTACAGGTCCAGCGACGCTGCCAGTGCCCGCTGTGCTGGCGTGGCATCCCCCTGCTGTGCCAGCAGCGCTGCGCCATCCTCAAGTGCCGCTGCCTGGTCCGGTACCCGTCCCGTCTCCTCGTAGTACCTCGCGGCGGCCAGCACGCGCGCCGCGCTGCCTGCCACGAGCCCGCCGCACTGGTCGGCTATCGTAGCCTTTATCCGCTGCGGCTCACGCTCGACCTCATCTCGCGCCGATGCCACCACTGCGGCCGCCATCGCCGTATCCCCGGTTGCCAGCGCCAGACGTACTAGCGGCAGCAGCAGCATGATGCGTCCCGGCATCATGTCCGTCGGCACCTCAGGGTTCAAGGCGACTGTCGCCAGTACTTGAGCGGCTTCATTCAGCCGCCCGTCCCGCTCGGCGAGCATGGCCTGCGCCAGACGGAGCCAGTGCATGTTTCCCTGGGCAGCCGGGCTGCTCATGAGCTCGGCCGGGATACGGCTCAGGTGCTCTTCGGCCGTCTGCCAGTCGCCTCGGTGCGCGGCGATCAGCGAGGTTATTCCGTGCATCAGAAGCGGCAAGTAGTCAGGCCCGGGCAGGCCTGTGGCGGGCTCGAGCTCAGCTAGGGCGTCGTCCCACTGGCCAGCAGCCAGGTAAAGTTCCGCCAACCCGTACCGGGCGGTGGCGATCCTGGGGGTGCCCGCCTGCTCGGCGAGAGTCACTGCTTCCCGTGCCTCGGCCGCCGCCTGTGACCACTGGTCCATGTCGTTGAGAAGCGAGATTCTGTTGGCGATCACCAGCACCCGCAGGTCCGTGGCCCCGGGGTCGTCGCCGATGACGGCCAGTGCCTGGCTGGTGTAGCCGAGCGACTCCTGATGATGCAACTGCAGCTGCGCACCCATTGACCGGACGTGGAGCACGAATCCCGCGGCCAGCCGGTCGCCGGATTCCTCGGCCGCCGCCAGTGCCTCGCGGGCCGCCTTGGCGGACTCGTCCAATTGCCCCTGGAGTAGCGTGATCATCGAGCGCAGGGCGATGAGGCGCGCTGTCGATGAGGTGTGGCCCAGTCGGCTGAGCGCGGCCTCGATCACTGAGTCGGCCTCGGCGACGTGGCCGGCGCGCATCCGGGAGTAGGCCAGGAGCCAGGCCATCTCGGCGGCGCGGCCGGGGTCGCGGGCGGTGACGGCCAGCCGCCCGGCCGTCTGCTCGACCTGCCGGGGGCGGACGAGCAGGAAGGATACGGTAGCCAGGCTGGCCTCGAGTACCTCGCGGCGATCGTCATCGTCGGGGAGTCCGGCCAGAACGGACTCGAACAGCTCGGCGGCAACCTGCGGAGCACGGTAGCTGAGCACGGCTGCCTGGGCGCACAGCCAGTCGGCCCAGTTGGAATGGAGGCTGGCGTCGGGACCAACTTCCTGCTGGGCGGCGGCGAGCTGGGCACCAATGCGCTCGGCGGCTACGCCCGCCGTGGCCAGAGAGCGAGCGGCCTGCAGGTGCAGCGCTGCCCGCAGCGCGGTCGGCAGGCCTTCGTAGAGCACCTGGCGGATCAGCCCGTGCCGGAACTTTAGCCGAGTCCCCGACTCGGCCAGCACTCCGGCTTCCAGCGCGGAGCCGATCACCCCCATCAGGTCGCCGGCCGACTGGCCCGACACCACCTGCAGGTCGCTCACGGCGAACTCTACGCCCAGCACGGCCGCCCACCGCAGCATCTGCACCGCGTCCTCCGCCAGTCCCGCCAGCCGTTCCCCGATCGCCGCGTCCAGCGAGAGTGGGACATGCAAGGGCACCGGCACTGCCTTGATCTCGGCCATGTCACCGGCCACCGTGATCTGGCCATCTCTGACCAGACTGTCGGCCAGCTCACGGGCGTACAGCGGGTTTCCGCCCGCGCGGCCCATCGCCTGGGCCAGATGCTCGCCAGGGCGCCCACCGACCAACCCGGTGACGAGCTCGGACACCTCTGCCCCGGTCAGCGGACCCAGCTCGATCACGTGCCCGCCCCGGGTTAGGATTCCCCGGCGCAATCGGTCGAGATCGTCTCGCCCCGCCCCGGGCCGGGCCGACCCGACCAACAGCAACGGCACCTGCCCCACCGCGCGGGCCAGCCGCGACCAGGTCAGGACGCTCGCCTCGTCGGCCCTGTGCAGGTCCTCCGCCACCAGCACCACGGGGGAGACCGCGCACAGCCGGTCCACCCTGGTGAGCAGTCGCTCGACGCCGGCCAGCGCCGGATCGCCCGCGAACACCCCCAGCGCCGCAGTCTGCTCCGCCATCGCCGGGCCCAGGCACGCCTCCATGAGCCCGAGCGGAATGCGCTGCTCTAGCTCATCGGCGGCCGACCACAGCACCCGGCTCGTCCCCGCCGCGCCTTCCAGCCCCGCCCGCAGCAGCGAGGACTTCCCGATTCCCTGCTCTCCTTCAACCAGGACCGCCCCGCCCGTCCCGCCGGCTACCCCAGCCAGCAAATCCCGCAATAGCGCTAGCTCACCACCGCGCCCGACGAACGAGCCATCCACAAGCCGATCGTAATGCCCGGGGTGCATGACGCGCCCACTAATTCCGGCCAGATCCAGCCCGCGGCAAGCGCGCTCCAAGGCGTTCCACCGGATCCGGCGAACCGGACAGGTGCCTTCGTCGTAGCCCTATCCAGAGTTCCTGGCGGCCCGGGGCACAGGAAGTCACGTTCAGTTCCCCCACCCGGGTACGAGGTGAAGAGATGATGCAGTTCAGTAAGCCTGTTTACGGTGGCCGCTGGCGAGCCGCCGCCGGCATTGCCGTCGCCGGCGGCGCGCTGCTTTGCCTGGCGACCGCTGGCCCCGTGCTGGCTGGCACGCAGCGTTCCGGATCGCACGCGGCCGCCAATCCGAATCCGACGTCCGTCGACCAGACGTTCGCCGGCCTGAAGGGCGTCAATCCGACGCCCGCTAGCCCGAAGAGCGTCAACCCGACATCTGTCAGTTCGACATCTGCCAGCTCGAAGTCCGCCAGTACGAAGTCCACAAAACCGAGGTCTAGCCCGAAGGGCGTCAATCCGACGTCCGCTAGTTCGACGTCCGTGGGCTCGACGTCCGCCGGTTCCAAGTCCGCCAGCTCCAAGGGCGCCAGTCCGAAGTCCGGCAAGCCGAAGTCCGCAGAACCTGCTCCGGGCAAGAGGCGGGCACCATCAGCCCCGCCCATCGCCTGGGCTGACTATTACGTCGTCCGGACGGATGACGCCACCCATAGGCCGCTCATCTACGAGTTGACGGTCACGTGGCTGAACGCAGAAGACCTTGGCCTCGATGTATTCCAGCTCGGCGAGCACGGCATCGTGCCGCCGGGCGCATCCGTGATCGAGCCGGGCGGAACCGTCGTGTTGCCTGCCAGCGGAAGCAGCCCCGCCGCCCTGGCTGGGGGGGCCTCGGCCAGCCCGCCCGCAGCACCTGCGCCCGGGGGGTGGGCCTACCGTTACACCATCAAGACCTCCGGGCCGGGTAGTAACGAGGTCCAGTACGAGCTTGCGATCGAAGCGCAGGACGGCGGTGATCTGAGCCTGGACATGCTCCAGCTTGACGGGGGCGGCTCCAAGCAAGTGCCCAGCGGCGTGATCGAGCCCAGCTGGGTTCTGGTGCTCCCGGCCGACGGGGGCGCTCCCGTGGGTCCGGTCGGCCCGCTGGCCGCCGCGACGACTGCCAGCGGAGCCACGGGCCCGTCAAGCGGACAGCGGACGCGGCGCGTCCCCCGCGCGGCTACGACCCGTTCGGCCGGACAGGCATGGGTGGCCTCAGCGACCGGGATAGCGGTGATAATCGCGCTGCTAACCATGTGGCTGTTGCGCAGGCGGGGCGGAAGGAGAAGCGCGCGCCGGGCCTGCAGATTGTCGTCGAGGACGGTGACAGCCCTATGGCTGTCGCCCAGGCGCAGCGGGAGAGGCAGCGCGCGCCGAACTGGCGTACCGTCGCTGCCGACGCCCGCTAACAACTCGGATCGGGGAGCAGGCGGTACTGTACCCGCTCCCCCGCTGTCGGTATCCGGGCTCGACAATGCTTGCCTGCCCGATGGGGCCAATGAGCCAGAGTCCGAGTCCATGCGGCCCCAGTTGGTGGCCGCTGCTGGCCCAGGTGCTGACGAGTTGGCTGTGGCGGAAGGGTTCAGCGGGCGTGACTCGACGGCAGGACTCGTCCCGGACCTGTCGCCGATGGCATCGCGTATGCTGACTGCCCGGCGGCGTGACGGCACAGTGGACGAGACCGCCGACGTTCCCGTTCAGCGTCTGCAAGTCTTCTCCGGGGACGACCAAATCGACGTCGTCCTGGCCGAGATGCCTCGTGTCGGCGAGCATGGCGGGCCGGACGCCGGACTGACAGGGTCCCCGCCTCACCTGGCGTGGACCCTGCTGCCGTATGACATTCCCGGCAACGGCGTCGCGTTCGCGTGTATGGGCGCGGGAGATGAAGGCTGCCTGTTCCTGGACCTCGGGGCTGCGCCGGGTGTGATCGCCCTGGGCGGTGACCGAGCCGCCGCGGCCCGGCTGGCCGAATCCATCGTGCACCAGCTAAGCATGCCCGGGGATGCCCGCCACCGGGTGGACGTGATCGTCGTAGGTGATGCTGTACCCGAGCCGCTTCCGGCCAGAGTGACCAGGGTGACCGCGCTCTCCGACCTGGGGCCGGCTGGCTCGGGCAACGCCACCAGGGTCATCTTCTGTGAAGCGCGCTCCAACGAGGAGGCCTTGGCTCTGGCCAGGCACATCGTCAGCGCACAGCACAATGCCATTCCGGTTCTACTGGGCGACCTACCTGGTGCGCCATGGTCGGTCACCGCGCAGCCGTTCCTGTTTCCCGACCGGTTGCTGGCCAGCTAGTGGATACTCACACCGCTCGCCATCCGTCGGATGTGAAAACGATGACTGCCTATTGCCCGCAGCGCGTCAGCCAGATGCCGCCCCTCGGCGCGTTGCCCACCGCGCCCGGCTGTGCCCGGGCACACGTCAGGGACACGCTTAAGCAGTGGAGGCTGTCCGCTTACGCGGAAGTGGCTGAGCTGCTGATAAGCGAGATGGTGACCAACGCCGTCGGGGCATTCACCGATGGGCACGGGCAGCCCGCCTACATCAACGGCCGGCTGCCCGTGATCATCGTGCGGCTGGTCGCCACCCAGCACGGCGTCGTGCTGGAGGTGTGGGACCCTGTGGCCACGGTGCCGGGTATCCGTCAGCCGCATGTCCTGGAGGAACATGGCCGGGGGTTGCTCCTGATTGACGCGCTGGCCTTCCGGTGGGACTGGCGGACCGTCCCGGGCTGGCGGGGCAAGTGCGTGTGGGCCGAACTGCGCTCGTCGTCGCCCTCTAAGTTAACGATGGTGCTTCATGCGCTCCAATCGCTGTGATGGTGGCGTTCCATCGGCCGCCAAGGTCCTCATCGCCGGCGGCTTTGGCGTCGGGAAGACTACCCTGGTCGGCTCCATCAGCGAGATCGGGCCGCTGCGGACCGAGGAGCCGCTGAGCGACCGCGGCATCGGGATCGACGATACCGACGGCTTGGACGGCAAGACCACCACGACCGTGGCCATGGACTTCGGCCGGATCAGCTTCCGGAACCGGCTCGTCCTCTACCTGTTCGGCACCCCCGGCCAGGAGCGCTTCTGGTTCATGTGGGACGACCGTGCCCTCGGCGCGATCGGCGCGGTGCTCTTGGCCGACACGTGGCGGATAGGTGACTCCTGCTGTGCGACGCGCGGGAGAAGGACTGAGTGAGAGCGGTTCTCGTCAGCCTGGTCAGGCATGTCATGGCCAGCGGGCGGGTGGATGCAGCCGTTGTGTCCAAATCGCCTGCCATAAATGGCGAAACATCCACGAAAACTACCTGATGGATCGTTGACCCGTATTTAACATGAGTGTATAACTGTCATGCATAACATGTATGTATGCATGGAGGCCCCCATGGATTCGACCAGAATCGCCCCGCCTGGCAACGACGTCACCGGGCCGCACCAGCCCGATACCCTTCCTGCTTGGGCCGGACCGGGGCGGGCGGTGACCTCGCTGGACGAGGGGTTGCGGCGGGCGGTGGCAGCGGCCGCCCGGGTGCCGCGGCTGCTGGTTGCCTGCGACTACGACGGGACGCTCGCACCGATCACCGTTGACCCCAGGTCGGTCCATCCGCTGCCGGAGGCGGTGACGGCTCTGCGGCTGCTGGCGGGCCTGCCGGAGACGACGGTCGCGGTGATCTCCGGGAGAGCACTGCGCGAGCTTGCGGCGATGTCCCGCCTCCCCGGGGAGGTTCACCTGATCGGCAGCCACGGCAGCGAATTCGACGTCGGCTTCCTCTACGCGCTAGATGAGCGGGCACGGTTGCTGCACCACCGGCTTGTGAGCGTCCTGCGCAGCATGACCAGCCAGGCCGAAGGGGTGTTCCTCGAGGTCAAACCGGCCAGCGTGGCGGTGCACGTGCGACAGGCCCAGCCGGCGGTCGCCCGGCAGGTGCTCGCCCGGGTCCGCTCTTGGCCCGGCGCGTGGGACGGGATCCAGGTCACTGAGGGCGACGCGGTGCTTGAACTGTCGGTGATCGCGACCGATAAGGGACAGGCGCTGGAAGTGCTGCGGCACCGCAGCGGCGCCATGGCGGCTGCGTTCCTGGGCGACGACGTCAGCGCCGAGGAGGTGTTCGTCCGGCTGTCCGGACCGGACCTCGGGGTCAAGGTGGGAGCGGGCACCACGCTGGCCCCGTACCGGATCGCTGGTCCCGCCGAGGTAGCCGCCGTGTTGTCGCTGCTATGGGAGGAGCGGCGCGGCTGGCTCTATGGCAGGCAGCCGGTGCCGATTGAGCGGCTGTCCATGCTGGGGAACAGGCGGTCGCTCGCCCTGGTGACGCCGGACGCGCGGGTGTGCTGGCAGTGCGTCCCGCAGCCGGACGCGGCGGCGGTATTCGCGGAGCTGCTCGGTGGCCCGGACGCCGGGTACTTCTCGGCCGGGCCGGAGCGGAGGGCGCTTCCGCTGGGGCAGCGGTACGTGCCCGGCACGATGATCCTGGAGACCCGGTGGCCGCAATTGCTGGTCACCGACTACCTTGACCATCACACCACCGTGCATCGCACCGACCTGGTCCGGGTCATCAGCGGGTCGGCACTCGCCGTGGTGGAATTCGCTCCTCGGCCGGAGTTCGGCCGAGTGCCCGCCCGGCTGCAGGCGGGCCCTGAGGGGCTGGTCGTGATGGGAACCCCCGACCCGATTGTGCTGCGCTCCCCGGACGTGGCCTGGGAGATCACGTCTGACGGCCGGCATGAGTCGGCCCGTGCGGTGGTGCAGCCCCGGCCGGACCGGCCGGTGGTGCTTGAGCTGCGTTGCGGTACCGGTGACCTGTCCCCGCATTCGCTGCCCGAGGATCAACGGCGCGAGTTGTCGGGCGCCCACTGGTCTGGCTGGCTCGCGAGCCTGTCCCTGCCGCCGGTCCAGGCTAACCTGGTCGGCCGTTCCGCGCTGACCTTGCGGGCACTGTGCGACAGCAGTACCGGCGCCATCCTGGCGGCCGCCACCACCTCCCTGCCGGAGGAGATCGGCGGCGTCCGCAACTGGGATTACCGGTACTGCTGGCTGCGCGACGGCGCACTCACCGCCCGCGCCCTGGTCAGCCTTGGCTCGACGGCAGAGGCGGCCGCCTACCTTGACTGGCTGCACAGAGTGCTGTCCGCCCTGCCAGGACCGGAACGACTGCGGCCCGTCTACGCCGCCGATGGCAGCACGCTTGGCCCGGAAGCCGTCATTGAGACGCTGCCCGGGTACGTCGGCTCACGCCCCGTCCGGGTCGGGAACCTCGCCGGCCAGCAAGTCCAGTTGGACGTCTTCGGCCCCGTGGCCGAGCTGATCGCGGCGCTGGCGAGTCACCGTGGCTATCTCGACGATGCCAGCTGGCAGCTAGTCCAGGCCATGTGCGAAGCCGTGACCCAGCGCTGGCACGAGCCCGACCACGGCATCTGGGAAGACCGCCTGGCTCCCCGCCACCACGTGTACTCCAAGGTCATGTGCTGGCTTGCCGTCGACCGGGCCCTGCGCCTGGGACAGGCATATGGCCATCCAGTCAGCCCGTCGTGGGCTGGCTTGCGCGACGCCATCGCCGCGGACGTCCTCGAGCACGGCTGGAACGACGAGGTACAGGCATTCACCGCCGCCTACGACGGCACCGACCTTGATGCCGCCAGCCTCCACATCGGTCTGTGCGGGCTGCTCGATCCGGCCGACGCCCGCTTCCAGGCCACGGTTACGGCGATCGAGGCCGGGCTCCGCGCCGGCCCCACCGTCTACCGCTACCGGCGCGACGACGGGCTCCCGGGAGCCGAGGGCGGCTTCCACCTGTGCACCGCCTGGATGATCGAGGCCTACCTGCTCACCGGGCGGCGAGCCGACGCCGAAGAGCTCTTCAGCCAGCTCGTCGCCACGGCCGGGCCGACTGGCCTGCTCCCTGAGGAGTACGACCCGATCACTGAACGCTCCCTCGGAAACCATCCTCAGGCATACAGTCACCTCGGCTTGATTCGCTGTGCTCAGCTCATCGACGGCCAGGATCTTCACCGCGACAGAAACGAATAGCAGGTCTCACATGGCCCAGATTTGTTCTCGACCATGTCGAGAAGGTGTACCTAGGAGGGCGCAAGGCCCTGGACGACCTCAACCTTGAGGTCAGGGAGTCGAGCTCATGGTGCTCGTCGGCTTCTCCGGCTGCGGGAAGTCCACCGAACTGCGCTCCATCGCAGGGCTTGAGGAGATCACCGGCGGCTCCATCAAGATAGGGGAGCGGGTCGTCAACGACCTGCGTCCCACGCACCGCGACATCGCGATGGTGTTCCAAAACTACGCCCTGTACCCGCACATGACAGTCGCGGGCAACCTCGCCTTCGGCCTCAACTGCGCAACACCCCGAAGGGCTGGGTAAACAAGCGCGTTGAGGACGCCGCCCGGCTGCTCGGTCTTGAGCCGTACTTGAAGAGCAAGCCCGCTCAGCTGTCGGGCGGCCAGCGGCAGCGGGTCGCCATGGGCCGCGCGATCGTCCGCGAGCCGCAGGGGTTCCTCATGGACGAGCAGCTATCCAACCTGGACGCCAAACTGCGCGTCTCCACGCGCGCGGCCCTCAACCACAACCAGCTCCGCGAGCGGCTGCACACCACCACCCTGTGACCCACGACTAGGTGGAGGCCATGACGCTGGGCCGGTGGGTTTGCGTGCTGCGGGATGGCAGGCTGCAGCAGGCCGACACGCCGCAGCAGCTGTTCGAGGCCCCGGTCAACCTGTTCGTGGCCGGCTTCATCGGGTCGCCCGCGATGAACTTCATGACCGCCGACCTGGTCCGCGACGATGGCCCGGCGGTCGCCTTCGCGGCAAGTCGCTGTGGACCGCCCGCGTCAAGGAGGCGATGTCGTTCAGCAACCGATGCGCTGGTTCTCCCCGCGCCAATGCCAGTCCGTATAAGAAGCTTCCGGCTTTGGTCATACGCTTCCGCGACCCGGGTGCGCACCCGCAGCCGGTTGCCGTCCGGAGTGCTGATCAACTCCACCCACTCGGCGGCGAAGCCTAGCTCGACGAAGTATGCCTTCTGGGCCCTAGTGTCGTAGCAGAAAAGCGTGTTGGACAGCGAGCAGTCCCCCAGTAGAAGCCCGACGGCTGCGGTCGCACCAGCAACCCGACCAGAGCGTCCAGCAACTTGTCCGCCGACGGCCCGCTGCGCTGACTCAAGAACAGCGCCCGGCCTGTGGCCGCGAACGCGAGAAACTTCGTCACCAGGACCGCACCGTCGCCCCGCCCCAGGCCTACCGCTATCCCGACCACCTCAGTTGGCCCAGACGCTGGCCCGGAAGTAACGGATCAGCGTCCTGCGGTCTACCGCCGCGAGACCATGCCGTCCTCGACACCGAGCACGGACCCCACCGGGCCTTTAGGTCACGGTCGCCCAGGACGGAAACCGTCGCTGGTCGCGCCATGGGTGGCGTCTCCCTAGCGCAAGGACACCACCCCAGGCCTCTCAACGACGACGCGCCCGCGTCTGGAGCGCACGCTCCGAGATCGTCCGGCGCCTGCTGGCCGACGAGTGCGAACTATGCGGGTCGCGGAAGCAGGTCGTAGTGCACCACATCCGGGCGCTCAAGGACCTCAACCGCAGCGGGAAGGGCAACATGCCCAATGGGCTAGCAGGCGGATGGCAGCACGCCGCCACAAGACCCTCGTCGTCTGCCGCGAATGCCACGAGAGCCACAACGGAATCCCACGACGGCAATCATGAGGAGCACTGGAGAGCCGAGATGCTTGGAAAACGAGCAAGACCGGTTCGGAGGGAGGCCGTCAGAAAAGGGCCAAATTGACACATCGCTGCCGGCCCACCCCACCCGTCACTCGGATCTGTGGGAGCCTAGGGGTGAAATTCCCCTGGACCATCCGGCCAGTGTACCTAGTCCATGAAGACGCTCCACGCGACGGCATTGATGTTGCCGGTGAGGCAGATGTCGTTCCCTCCGAGACGCTCGTCCCACCACCATCCCAGGTCACCCGCTCGCAACGGGCTGGCTTACCCGGTCGGCCGGGTGCTTCGTCCCTGCGTCCGCGGCTGCTAGCGGCGCGGCCGAGCAGGACCGGCAGCGAGGGTTGTGAGGGCCGCGCCGACCCAGTTGACCGCCAGGTAACCCAGACCGTCGGTGATGCCAGGCAGCCAACGCTTTGCCAAGGTTGAAGCAGCTGATGTTGGCGGCCGAGGCGAGGGTCGGGGCGGTGGGCTTGCTGTGCGCGGTCACCGTGAACATCGCCAGGGCGGTCGCCAGGCCGCTTTTCGGGTGTTGGGTCGATTCGCACCCACTACGCATCATGGCGCTGGTTCGGAGCGGTTAGCTACTTGCGCTAGCCCGGACTTTTCACGGGGGTTGATGGCTGCCGCTGATGGTCGTGCGGCTGGTTCTGGGTCCGGATTTTAGGCCTGGGGTGTGACGGTGGCCCGGCTGTCGGGCCGGGTGGCCGGGGTTCCACTTGCCCCGGGCTTCCTTTCTGTCGTCAAGGGAACAGGTTTCGGCTGGTCAGGTTGGGTGCGGGATCGCCTGGATGCGCTGCCAGGCGGTGACGATCTCGTTTGTCCAGGGCCAGGTCGCGGCGATCTTGAGGGTTCTTCGGCGCCCGCCGGGGACCTGGCGGCCGGCGGCGTGCAGGAGCCGGTAGCGCAGCGTCTTCGGCTCCGCCTTCGCGAGGGCGCCGGCCAGCGCGATGAGCTTCAGCCAGGCCAGCAGGATGCAGCCCGTCATCGCCGCGTCGAGCCAGGCCTGGTTGACCTTGTAATCACGGGACGGGAAATGGCCGAGGCCGGTTTGCTTCCCGGTGCGGATGACGTCCTCGACGCTGGCGTGGACACGGTGGGCGGCGTCGGCGTAGGCGCACTGGCCCCGCCAGCCCCTGGTCTCGGCGGGCAGGTTCGTCGCCCACGGCGAGTAGCGCCACCCGTCGGCCGTCTCGAACAGCGACAGCTGCGCGCCGGGGTGGGGCCGCTCGCGGCGGGCGAAGACCCGCATTCCCTTCGGCCAGGCCTTCAGCTGGTCGCCGTCGGGTCCTTCGCGCAGCAGCCCGGTCAGCTCGGCGACGTGCGCTTCTTCCACCCAGCAGGCGGGATGGGCGCAGCGCGGGCTCGGGCAGGCCTGCTCGGAGCGCCGCTCGCGGACCCGGCCCTTGCCGTCGACGGCGGCCTCCCAGGCGGTCTGGGGGACCCCGCCGATGGCGGCCTGCTCGCGGGCGCCCAGCGCCCAGCCGACCGACCAGGTGACCTGGTACCCGCGCCGCGACGCGAGCCGGTCCAGCTCCTTCACGAGGTCGTGGCTGGCCCCGGCCCCGTCGCAGGTCACCATGAGCTTGCGCCGCAGCGCCGGCGGCAGCGCCTCGATCGCCTCGCGGAGCAGCCGCAGGTGATCGGCCGCGGTGTTGGACCCGGCCGAGCCGGGGCGGAGCATCCAGGCCAGCGGCTCGCCCGTGTTATCGCAGGCCGCGAGCAGCGGATGGTGCCCGAAGCCTTTGAAATTGGCCTCAGCCAGCTCCTTGTCGCTGTGCGCGGGCACGACGGTGGCGTGCAGCCGGATGCAGGTCACGCCCTCCAGGACCCTGTCGGCGATCTTGACCGGCGGCAGCGGCCCTGCCTGCGCCCAGGCGCGCCGACGGGCCCGGTTCACCGCGGCGGTGACCTTCCGGCGGGCCCGGTCCCCGCCAGCCGAGGCCTCCTTCAGCGCCCGCCACGCGGTCGGGACCGACGCGACCGGGCCGAACAGCTCCCCCTGGTCGCCCATCACCCGGAAATCGCTGATCACCCTCGCCCCGTCCGCGATCGCGCACGCCAGGTCCGCGAAGACCCGCCCCCGGTCATGCCCGAACGCCGCCGACAGCCCGGCCGTCAGCCCGGTCCGGTCGGCCAGCTCCCGCAACAGCACCAGCCCCGCGTGCGACACGACGCCCGTGCCCCCGCCCGTGACGTCAAGACCACCCGACCATCCGGTACCGTGCATGTAGAAGGTGCTCCTCGAACTCGGTGACTAAGGACCTCAGCAATCCCCATTATCCCAGTTCAGGAGCACTTTCTCATTCAGGCGCACCGTCCGGAAACCCACCCGTCATGAAAAGCCAGGGCTAGGCCTGGTGAATCTCTGCGACGTAACCGCCGGGGAACTGGACGATGGCTGTGTCGAGAGCCTTACTGTAATACGGTCCCCACAAAACGTGGACACCTGCGGCTCTCGCCTTGACGAGCGTTGCCGCCAGGTTCGGTACCGCATAGCCGGTAGTGTCCCGGCCGAAGGGGTAGGGCAGTTGCCCGTCGGTGATAATGACGAGCGTCTGGCCGAACCCCGAGCTAATCAAGACCGCGCGATAGGTGGTCCCGGGCATGCCGATCTGTGCGCCATCCGCGTGCCTGTCATCGGTGACGATATGTCCTCTGCTAAAGGCCAGCCAGTCGCGCATGAACGAGTTCGCCGACTGGGGTTCGAGGTAGACCCGGCTCTCCGGAACGGATGCCAACTGGGGGTACGCCGGCGGAGCCGTGTGCCGGTAGAGGTTTATGTCCACGCCACCGGGAAACTGAACGATGCTGTCTCGGCCGATCGCATCGTGGTACGGGGATACGACGAGGTTGGCGCCACTGCGAAGGGCATCTGCCACACCTTCGTCGAAGTTGGAAACCAGGTCACCTCCGCGTTCCTCGCCATACGGGTAGGGAATACCGGTTCTGAAGTCGAATACAGACAATGATCCGACTGGCGACAGCACTACCGTCGTGAGCGCTTGGCTAGTCGTAGGTGTTATCTGCGCGAGCGTGGGCGTGGTATTCGTGCCGCCGAAGGTCGCTTCCCAGCTTCTCACGAAGGAGTTCTCTGTGCCCGGCTCTAGGTACACATGGGTGGTGTCATATTGAGGGCCAACCGACACCCCGGCTGGCTTCGGCGTATTGACCTGGCCTTGCGCGGAATATGAAGCGCTAAGCAAACCTATAGCCGCGACTGCCGCGACGATCGGGACTCCGAACCCTATGGTTCGTCCAACTCTCCGATGTTTGAACATGTTTATCCCTCTCCTGGGCGATGCATCGGCTTCACTGGGCCACAGATCGAGTTTCGGTACGGTCTTCCCCGGAGCGCCGTGGCGCTCGGGCGGGACGGCTTCGCGACACATATGACCATGTCCAGAAAGCCCACGCGATGCCCCACGCGCCTGGGCCCTGCAAGCCCGGCCAGAGCTTCATGTAGCCGGGGACGATGATGAAGATTATGAAACTGACATCGGTCGCTGCGGCTATGCCCAATGCCAGCCAATAGCAGAACTTCCACGCCCTGAAATTCGAAATTTGCCATGCGGGGGCCAACACGGTGATGATAATTCCCGCCGCCGCGTAGAAGGTATAAAATGAATCTTGATAAATCCTTCCCTGCACCATGGTCGATGCCGGCCTGGATATGCAGTATTCCCCAGAGCAGGTAAAAGACGGCTCCCGCGATGGCCGTAGCTAGAGTCAGGCGCGTTAGAGTCGGCTGGTCGCGATCAGTAACATCGATATTGTGTTCCTGGGTCGTATTGTCATACATTGGATTTCTCCCTTTCCTTGCCACGCTGGCCCTGTTGGTCCATGGCATCTCTACGACCTGCGGTTAATCTCCTGTCCCAATTGGTCCAGCGGAGTTCCATTCGAAGGCAATGCCGCTGGCGCTCTTGGCGGCGCCAAGGGCGTCGATTATCACACGAGCTTGGTGACGTGGCGGGAGTGAGTGGCTGCGTAGGAGTAGGCGACCATGGTGCCGATGTCGTGGCCGACGATCCTGGTGCGCGACGACCCGTCCGAGTTTCATCAGTTTCCTTTCCGGCGTCCTATGCCGAGTACGGGTTGCGTAGCTGGCCGTTCCCTATGAAGGCGAATGTGAGGACAACTGTCATATTACGGACGGTGGCTAGCCTCCGCTTGGGTCACATGACTGAATCCCGAAGACTGGACTGCAGGATTCGTTGGAGTCGCAAGTGACGTTCATCCTGGTGAGGGGCATGGAATGCCCAGGAGTTGGAGTGTGTGGCGGGTTCTTGGCGCAGCGGCGAGCTTCCTCGGCGAATCTGGTTACTTCGTGTATGCGGGAACAGGGTGATGAAGAGGTTGGCGAGGGCAGACCAGAACTGCGGATCGTTTCCTGCACTTATAAGTGATTTGTCTCCCTTCCAGATCGCGTCGCGTAGCCATTGGGTGTGGTCGACTAGCCGATGGCGATGATCTGCCCTTCTTTGGTGGCGACAGCGGACGCAGGTGGGCGGATGCGATCACCGGTATAGATCCGCGCGTTGCGTACCATGAAGTCGGCGGCTTGTTGAAGGACGGCGGCTGGTTGCAGGCCACGACGGGCATGCCAGGGGGACGTCAACGTTCATGGAATGCGTCCCCCTTTGGTCCCGGCCAATGGTGACGTCGGCCGCCCCGCTCAGTAGGACAAGGTATGCCCTGACGTTCGGGTCGCTGCTGCTGCTGCTGCTGGGTGGTCGGCTGGCCGATCTGCTCGGGCGGCGCCGTCTACTAGCCGCCGGGCTGGTTTTGTTCGCGCTGGCCTCGCTGGCGTGCGGCCTTGCGCGGTGGCCGTTCATGCTGATCACCGCGCGAGTAGTCCAGGGCGCGGTCGGCGCGATGGTGAGCTCCCGCCCGAGCCCAGCCGCGCAGGCACTGACAACTGACATACTGTCGGCCCAGGAAATCCAGATCGCGAGACTCGCGCCCAGGGCCTGTCCCACCGTGAGATCGGGCAGTGCCTCTACCTGTCCCCCGGACGCGTCGGCTCTGACCCATACCGCATCTTCCCCAAGCTCAACATCACTTCCCGCGCTCAGCTCGACGGCCGCCTGGAATCGGCTCGGCTAACCGACAGGTCCGTTTCGCGAGCCCGCACCGGCCAGAAACCGCGTCCTAGCCACCGGAGTCCCTGCGCGGCCGGCGCAGCAGCGCGGCGGAGACACAACCGCTGACAGCACCGAGCGCGATGGCCCCCAGGGAGGTCGCCGCGCTGCGATTCAGCGAGATCACATTGTCGAGTGACCACGCGCCAGGGCCGGCCAGCGCCAGGACGACGCCGCTGATGGCCAGGAAGAGCGGGAACTCGCATCCGTCGTTTTGCACCCAGAAGCCGTGGCGGAGCTTTGTGAAGGCCGCGACGGTCATGACCCCGATGATCCCGGCCGCCGCGAGCGGGGTGCACAGGCCAGCCACGCAAAGGACGCCTGCCCCGACTTGACTGACTCCGGATGCGGCGGCGGAAAGGCGCCCGCCGCGAACGCCGTCCGCCGCGAGCACTGCGGCTTCGGCCTCAAGACCTCCCCCGCCGAAGCGGTGTGACACCTTCTGGATGCCGTGTCCCGTTACCACTAGCCCGAGCAGGAGTCGCAGAACGAGGAGACCGGAATTAGCGAGGTCCATCATGGCCGGGCCGCTCACTGGCAACCGCCCCGGCCGGCGATCGATGAGGGCACGTCCTTGATGGCGACAGGAGGCGCGGCAAGGCGGTCAGGATCCCCGGTGTAAATCCTCGCATTGCGGACGATGAGGTCGGCGGCTTGCCCGGGGGTGGCAGCTGGCCGCAGGCCCAAGACCGGCATGCTGGGCATTACGTCGTCATCGGTCACGGGGGTTCCTTCCTGAACCGCTCAGCTCAGCGGACGGTCCAAAGCCAGGTCACGCATGGCAGGTTCGGAGGAAGCTCATGGGGAGTTCTCCCCGATTGCCCGGCCAGCCAGGAACGGGATCACGGTGGCGATAGCGATGCCGGCGATTGCGATAGCGCAGGCAAGGGTGGCGTCTGTGGCGCTCACCGAGTCAGTCGCTATGCCAACTCCGAGGGCGGGGCAGCTCAAGCCGGCGTAGGCGCAGCAGAAGAAGGTGGCCATCACCTGTCCTCTGCGTTCAGGCGGTGCAAGCATGCTGGCGATCGCGGCTGCGCCCATGAAGGCGAATCCGACCGCGAGACCGCCCAAGAGCGTACCGCCGAGGAGGACGCCGAGCGATCCGGTCCACAGTCCCAGCTCGACCAGGGCGAGGCCGGCCAGGAGCAGGGCGAGTCCCGCTTTGATGGCACTGGCGGGTGACACCTGGTGGAAGGTGACCTGCGTTGCGGTGGCGACCAGGAAGATCGCGGCAGAGATCGCACCCGCGATGGCGAGGTTGTGCTCGTGGAGCGGCCCGGCGAGGAAGCTCGGCACCAGCGACGAGTACAGGCCGAGTTGGCTGAAGGCGGCGAAGGCCGCAGCCCCGGCCAGCCAGAACGTGCCCACTCCTACCAGGGGCAGGCTGAGGCCCCTGGGCCGCCAGGACAGGCGATCCTGGCGCGGCACGGTCTCCGGTGCCGTGGTCATCCAGAGGAAGGCGACCGCGACGACTGCGAGGTAGATCCAGAACACCAGCCTGGTCGGGGCCGGCGCGTACGCGCCGATAATGCCCGCGAAAAGGGTTCCCAGTCCCAGGCCTCCGGTGTTCATCGCGGTCGCGGTTAGCGCCGCGAACTTGGCTCGCGACGCGGGCCGCAGTTCGTGTAGCGCCGCGGTCGCGGTCGCGGTGGTGATGCCGGCGGCGAGACCGGAAACGAATCGTGCCGCCAGCAACATCGCCACGTCGTGGGCAATAAGGAACAGCACGCTGCCCGCCGCCACCAGGGCCAGGGCGGTGAGTAGCAACGGGCGCCGGCCGATCTGGTCCGAGAGCGGGGCAAGCAGCAGCAGGGCGAGCAAGGTGCCGAGGACGTAGATGGCGAAGATCCCCGTCAGGGTGCCGTCGCCGAACGGGAACTGCTCCCTCCACAGGCCATACAACGGGATCGGGATGGCTCCCCCGAACTGGATCGTCGCGAAAGTCGCTGCGACCGCCCAGAATCCGCGGCCGTCCGGGCGGTCAATCCCCCGCCGCGCGCTTGTCCGCAAGTCGAGATGGTCACCGCAGGTGACAGGCAAACGCGCCTGCCCAGGTGATACGGCATACGCGAATGAGGTCATCTGCCAATCCTGGCTGAGGAGAAGGCTCGCGGGCTTCCGTCGATTGACGCAATCCGGACGGCAGTCCAAAGCCCTCAATCCCCGCTCCGGCGGGGATTGGCGGCGTGGGCCTTAGCGCACTCGGCAGCCGGCTTGCAGTCATGTGACTGAAGCCGGCAACACGCCATCCCCATATCTTGGACAGCACGAAGACTACCGGCTAATCCGCGATTGCAGTTTAGTGCCAACGATGCAGTTCTGCCGTCCACATGGTCGCATTTCACCTGTGCGAATGAAAGGAACCGTGATCATGGAAGATCCAGAATCCCGCGAGGGCTTGCCGCCAATAGCTGAGGCTGCGGATGAGGTGAGCGGCATGGGCAAGGAGCAGCTCGCAGCCGCGCCGCTGGCCAGTCGGCGTGGCTTCCTCATCGGCGCTGGGACGACCGCCGTCGTGCCCACAGCGGCAGCATTGCTCGGCGGGCCACTGGTCAGCATCGCGCACGCCACAGCGACGACTGGCGGATCGCCAGGATTCGCCCCTGTACCCAAGGCCTCTCTCGGGCCGCCAGTCAACCAAGATGGCTACTACGTCGGCCACATCGCCGGCAACTTGTACTGGGTCACCGACTCGATCTACATCTCAATGTTCCTCTCGACCGCCGAGGGCGTGATCGTCGTCGACGCGCCGCCGACCATTGGCCAAAACCTGCTACGAGCGATCAGCGCCGTCACGCAGGTCACCGGCAGGTCGGCCAAGGTAACTCACTTCATCTACTCCCACTCCCACGGCGACCACAACGGGGCCGCGTCGATCTTCGGCCGCGATGTGGTGAGGATTGGTCACGTACAGTGCCGTGACCTGCTCGTCCGCGACAACGACCCCCACCGGCCGCCGCCGGACGTGACATTCGAAGACAACTACACTCTGACCGTCGGAGGTGAGCGTCTCGAACTGAACTACCACGGCCCCAATCACTCCCCTGACAATATCTTCATCTACGCGCCCGCCTATCACACGCTCATGCTCGTTGACGTGGTGTTCCCGGGGTGGGTGCCCTTCAAGGACCTCGCCGTCTCCCAGGACATTCCCGACTGGATCGCAGCGCACGAAATCGCCATGCGCTACCCCTGGAAGACGCTAGTCGCCGGCCATCTCGGGCGCTTGGGCACACGCCGGGACGTGGAAGTACAGCAGGCTTATATCAGCGACTTGCTGACCCAGGCCAGGGTCACGATGGCAAGCCTCAACCCGACGGCGCTGTTCGAGAAGTACGGCAACAACGCATGGGCGATCTTCCGTGTCTACCTCAACGAAGCATCCGCGCAAATAGCGGCCCCGGTCACCAAGAAGTACCTTGACACCCTGGGTGGGGCCGACGTCTTCACGACAGACAACGCGTTCACCATCTTTGAATTCTCGCTGCGCGAAGACGGCGGCGTCCTGGGGCCGTTCGGAATCCACCCCTAAATGCCAGCAAGACCGCCGGTGCCTGGCACGAAGGACAACACGAAAGGAACTGGTATGTCCGCACGCCGCAAGATCGGGAAGGCCGGGGCGTTGCTGCCGAACAGGCGGTGGCGCTGGTTACCAGGTGGGGACGTATCCGCCGTCATTGGTCAAGTCGGCTCCGGTGATGTTGCCTGCCTGGCTGCCGGCCAGGAACAGGACCAGGTCGGCAACCTCGCTCGGCTGCGTGAACCGGCCGGTAGGCATCTGGTTGATCGCCTGCCCGATCACGTCGTCGGGGCTGGCCTCGGTCGCGGTGCCGACGGTCTGTGCGACTCCGCGTGCCCTGAGCCACAAGTCGGTGGCGACGGGGCCGGGGCTGATGGCGTTGACTCGGATGCCGTGCCGTCCGGTCTCCTTAGACAGGGCCTTGCAGAAGGCCGCCAGGCCGGCCTTGGCGGAACTGTAGTCCAAGACTGCCGACTCGGGCAGTCGGCGTTGACCGACGAGATGCTGATGATCGTTCCTGACTTGGCCACGAGCATGGCCGGGAGCACGGCACGACAGGCGCGGACGGCCGTCATCAGGTTGAGGTTGATGGTGGCAAGCCAGTCCTCGTCGGTGATGCTCAGGAACCCGGCAGGCCGGGCCGGAGCGCCGCCGACATTGTTGACCAGGATGTCGACGCTGTCTCCCGCCTCGGCCACGAGCGCTGCCGGGCCTGCCGGGGCGGCCTGGTCCACCTCGGCGAACTGCACCTGGCCGTCCTTGACCAGTTCGTCCAAGTCCGCGGAGGAGCCGGTCGCCCCGGCGATCGCGCGGACTCCGCCGTCGGCTAGGGCGCGCACGACCGCTAGCCCGATTCCCCTGTTCCCGCCGGTGACGATGGGGGTCCGCCCGGCAAGTCCCAGATCCACGGCCGTCTCCCGTCCGGTAGGAACTTGTCGCTGGCGACGCTACCCAGCCAGGTCCGCGTCCAGCTTCAGTCAAGTGACTGAGCCGGTGCGCTGGCTACCGCAACCAGCGGATATTGCTGGGCACTGGGCACTAGGTGCCGCGGGGGGTTGCTTGCACTCCTGGCGATCCTCGCAGCCGTCCCGTTGCGCGGACGGCGTTCCGGAGAGCGCAACGCCACATGACCCCACGGCGCGGCCGATACGCGACGCACCCGCTTTGTCCTTTCATCCCGGAGCACTACCAGTCCCCGATCGCTCAAAGAGGAGCAACCATCATGACTGACCGCTTTGCCAGCAAGAGCGTTCTCGTAACCGGGGGCGGCAGCGGCATCGGACAGGCGATCGCCCTGGCCTTCGCCCAAGAGGGAGCGACCGTCGTGGTCGCCGGCCGGTCCGCCGGACCGCTGACGCGGACCGTGGACCTGATCTCGGAAAGCCGTGGCCGCGCGAAGGCAATCACGGCGGATATCACCCGGTCCGAAGATGTCGCCGCGCTCGTGGCGGATACCGTGGCCACCTACGGTGGTCTCGATGTCGCGATCAACAACGCGGGTATTATGACCGCCGTCGGCCCGGTCGGCGATATTGACGAAGACCAGTGGGCCGCGCTCGTCGCGGTCAACCTCACCGGCACCCTGCTGTCGATGAAACACGAAATCGCCCACATGCGCCGCAACGGCGGAGGCGTCATCGTCAACGTTTCGTCCTGCCTGGGTGCCCACATGCGCTTGGCGGGACTCGGAGCCTACGTAACGACGAAAGCAGCAATCAGCGCGCTGACCCGGAACGCCGCGGTGGACCACATCGGCGAAGGCATCCGAATCAACGCCGTCAGCCCGGGCCCGGTGGATACCCCGATGTCCTCCATGCCCGGCGAGACGCGGGCCGAACGCGACGCGCGGATACGAGGGCAGTTGCCACTCGGGCGCGTCGGCAGCCTCCACGAAGTCGCCACGGCAGTGCTGTACCTGGCCTCCCCGGAGGCCAGCTTCATCGTTGGGGCCGACCTGCTCGTTGACGGAGGGGCTACCGCCTGAAAAGCGGCTCACTACGCATCTGCGCGAAAGGTAGCTCACAAGTCGTGAACCCTTAGCTGCGGCTCTTCTCAGGGCAAGTCCTGTCGGCCGGGCAGCGCACGGCGTCTGGGCGCTCGCGCCCGATCCGTCGATCTTCCGCCGGCAGCTGGTCATCGACGTCATCGGGTCCTGACACCTGACTGCAGCCGCGAGCTCTCGGGCGGCTGAAGGCCATGAAAGTGCTGACCGAACAGGACAAGCGCAAGCTGCAGCCAACCGGGTCACAGTCCTGACCCTGGCCGAGATCACTTCCATCCTTCGCCTCACTGCGAAAGCAACGCCGACGGTGGCCGCCGCGCTGCAAGATCGAGTGACAGCGGACTGGTCGTTCTTGGGCTCCTGGCCGACTGCCGATCTGCCGGGTCCAGCACCTGCACGCCCTCGGAGACGCCTCGAAGCCGACTGCGGAGCCGAGTCCGCGCAGTCCGTAGCGGTCCGGTCGCGGTGACGCCGTTGCCGCCGAGCCACACCTCGGTGGCGACCGGGCCCGGGCTGACCGTGTTGACCCTGATCCCGTGCGGTCCGACTTCCTTGGACAGCGCCTGGGCGAACCCGGCGAGGGCGGCCTTGGCGGCGCCGTAGTCGAGTACGGCCGGATCAGGCAGCCGGGAGTTGACCGAACCGGTCATGACGATGGCCCCGGTTCCGGCGGCCCAGCATTCCCGGGGGTGCCGCCTGGGTGGCGAGGACCGCGGCCATCAGGTTCAGGGGTCAAGCTCGCGGCCCACTCGTTGTCGCTGATCGACAGGAAGCCGCCGGTCCGCGCCGGGCGCTGCGGACATTGTCCCGTGATCACACGGGCACCTCTGGCGGCCAGGTGCCGGGCCACGGCCAGCCTGATGCCCCCGCCCCTGGTGACCACGCGGTCCGTCCGGTCAGGTCTACGTCCACGCGGTCGCTCCGATCGTCTTGCGCTGTTGTTTACTCTACGGCCGGATTCAGCCGATGGTCCGGCTGCCGCTGGCTTGGCGCGGCAGCCGGACCGTGCCTGCGCTCGGTTATCGCAGGAACTGCAGGAGGATCCTGGTCATTTCGGCGGGGTGCTCTTCGTAGATCCAGTGGCCGGAGTCCGGTATTACGACACCGGTGACGTTGGTGGCGTACTGCCGGACCTGCGCCGCTTCTCCGCTGCCGAGGCTGGCGGAGGCGCCGATGGCGAGGACGGGCATGGTGAGCTTGGTCTTGCGATAGACGGCGTCGTTCTTGATGTCCTGTGGCAGCGTGGCGAACCACTCGATGCTGGCCCGCAGGTGCCCGGGCCGTGCCAGGAAGTGTGCGTATACCGCCATGTCGCACGCGGTGACGGCACCCTTCACCACCTCGATCGTCGGTATGAAGTCGGTTACCCACTGTTGTTCCCGGCCAGTGATGAGCTGCTCGGGCAGGCCGTCCGTCTCCGCGAACATGCCGAACCACCACAGCCCGGGGCCGTTCGCGGTGAGGGCGGGGTATGAGTAGATGCCCGGGTCCGGGATGGGCGCCTCGCTGAGCACGAGCTTGACGACGTCGCGGGGATGGGCGGCGGCGTAGGAGTAGGCGACCATGGTGCCGATGTCGTGGCCGACGATCCTGATGTTGTGGCTGAGGCCGAGCTTGACCATGAGCCGGTAGATGTCGGCGGCCATCGCCTTTTTGGTGTAGTCGGCGGCGGCGCTGGGAGCGTCGCTGAGCCCGGCACCGGGAAGGTCCGGCGCGACCACGGTGTAGTGCTGGGCGAGCGCGGGCAGGATGTCGTCCCACGAGTACCACGTCTGCGGGTAGCCGTGCAGCAGCAGCAGGGTCGGCCCGTGGCCGCCGCGCACGTAGTTGATGCCGATGCCGCCGACCTGGACCTTGTGCTCGGTGAATCCGCTTGGCGGGGACGGGTTGAGGGAGCAGGTCGCCTGGCTGGCAGCCGGGGCTGCGCCGGCTTGGGCGGATACTGCCGGGACGGTGATTCCGATCGCCGCGGCCAGCGCGAGCGGCACGAGGATCTTGGGCCTGAAGAAGGCCTGGCGGTGCTTCACGAAGGGCTCCAGTTGAGTGGGTCAGCCGACGGTGTCGGCTGCTTGGATGATGGTTCTAGCCACTGCGCAGGGATCGGATATCAGCGACAAGTGCCCGGCGTCGATCTCGGTGATGTGCGACTTCGCCCGCTCGGCCATGAACAGTTGCTCGGCGAGGGGGATGACATGGTCGGCGGTGCCGATGACTGACCATGAGGGGATCGTCTGCCACGCGGGCGGGCCGGATGGCGTCGATGCGGCGCTGTACGCCAGCGGTCGCTGGGTGGCGGCGAGGACGGCTGCCTCACTGGCGGGCAGGCCGTTGGCGAAGCACTCGGCGAAGCCGGGGTAGGACCCGTCCGGTGCGGTCTTGAGGTACAGGTCGACATCCCCTGCGGGGGCACCGGGGTAGGGGACGGCCGTGAAGGTATCCGCTGGGTTCCCGGCGAGGCACGATCCCGGCTGTGCAGCGATGAGCTGCAGCAGCGTCTCGCCCTGCGCGGGGATGAAGGCATCGACGTAGACAAGGGCCTTGACGTTGGGGTCGCCCCCGGCGGCATTGGTGATGACGGCACCGCCGTAGGAATGGCCGACCAGGATGACTGGCCCGGTAATGGTGCGGAGGTAGTCAGTCAGGGTGGTGGAGTCGTAGGTGAGGCCCTGCAGCGGGTCGGGCGGGGCGTCCACGGTGTATCCGGCCTGCTGGAGCAGGCGGATCACGCCGGTCCAGCTGGATGCATCAGCCCACGCGCCGTGCTCGAGCACGATGGTGGGCTTCGGCCCCGACGCTCCCTGGTGGGCCACCCGAGTCTGGGCCGACGCTCCTCGGCTGACCGTCAGGAGCGGAACGGCGATGGCGGTGACTACCGCGATGGCCGCGACGACAGCGCGCAGTCTCGCGGGTTGAGCGGCGTAGTGGAGTTTCATTGGCCGGCCTTTCTGGCGCCTGTCTGAGTTGCGGATTGCCCAGCCGGCCGTTGCCTCACGCGGGGTCGGCCTGGGTGACTGCGACGTTACGGACGCTGGCGTTGCCGCCGCTTGGGGCATATGACTGAACCCGCAGGGCCTGGCCCGGCTCGACGAACCGGTATCGGTCAGTCCTGACATGTGTTGTCGAGTTCGCGGAGCGCCTGGGATTTCAGTCCGTCTCGCGCCACGTGCCACTGGCGTTGTTCCTCCGAGTCGGCAGCGGCTTCGGCTACCGCGCGGGCTTGGATCGCGCCGGATGGCGCGGGCTGGTGGTAGGCGCCGTAGCGCGCGACTGGGGACCAGGCTGGCTCGATCGGCGGGAGGGGAACGGCCAGGCCTTCGTGTTCGGCTGCGGCGTAGACGATCTTCCCGCCGGTGATGGTGAGCACCGACTCGATGCGGGAGATGTCCTCGGCCGGGACGGTGAAGTAGTCATCGGAGAGGATGGCCAGGTCGGCGAGGTAGCCTTCGGCGAGCATGCCCTTGTGGTCGGCTTCGCCAGTGAGCTCGGCCCCGGCCCTGGTGTACAGCCGCAGCGCGGTTTCCCGGTCCAGTAGGTTGTCGGGGCCGTAGAGCTGCAGGCCGCCGACGGTCCGGCCGAGGACCAGCCATTGCAGGGCAGCCCACGGGTTGTAGGTGGAGACCCGCGGCGCGTCGGTGCCGGCGGCCACCGTCACCCCGCGAGCCAGCATGCCCTTGACCGGCGGGGCCTGGGCGGCGCGCTCGCGCCCGTGGCGCTCGGTGAAGGCGCGGCCCTGGTAGGCCATCCGGTGCTGGACGGAGATGGCGCCGCCCAGCGCGGCGACCCGGTCGATGCTCTCCGGTGAGATGGTCTCGGCGTGATCGAGGATCCACCGCACGCCGCCGGGGAACGCGCCGGTCCGTTCCAGCACGGCCAGGTCCATGCGGATGGTCTCGTCGTAGGTGGCGTGCAGCCGGAACGGCCAGCTATGTTCGGCCAGCAGCCGGACTGCGGCCTCCAGATCCGCGGCGGCCCGCGGCGGGAGCTCGGGACGCGGCTCGGCGAAGTTCTCGAAGTCGATCGCAGACGCGACCAGGCTCTCGCCCGCGCCGTTCAGGCGCAGCCAGTCATCGCCGTCGCCGGGCCGCACGCTGGCGATCCAGCGCCTGATGTCGTCCAGTTCCTGCCCGGGTACCTGGGGGAACAGATGGTAGGCCAGCCGGACGGACAGTTCACCATGCTCAGCGAGCCGCATGACGGCTGCGTAGTGCTCGGGGAAGGACTGGAACCCGCCCGCCGCGTCGATCACCGAGGTCAGCCCGAACCGGTTCAGCTCGTGCAGGAAGTGCCGGGTCGACTCGAGCTGGCCCTCTTCGCTGAGCACGGGCGCCTTGCCGATCGTGGCGTACAGCAGGTTCGCGGCGGGCGCGGCCAGCAGCAGGCCGGTGGGTTCCCCGCTGTAGTCGCGGACGATCTGCCCACCGGGCACCTCGGCGGTGCCGCGGGTGTACCCGGCCGCCCGCAGCGCGGCGCGGTTCAGCAGGGCCGACTGGTACAGGTGGGTAATCATCACCGGGGTGTCGGGCGCGACGGCGTTCAGCTCGCTGATCGTGGGCAGCCGCTGTTCGGCGAACTGCTCCTTGCTCCACCCCCCGACAACCCGCACCCATTGGCCGGGTGGGGTAACGCTGGCCTGGTCGCGGAGCATCGCCAGCGCCTGGCGCAGCGATCGCACACCGTCCCAGCGCAGCTCCAGCAGGTAGTGCAGCCCGGTCCTGATCACGTGGATGTGCGAGTCGATCAGGCCGGGAATGACCCGTCGGCCCATCGCGTCGATGACGCGGGTGGCCTCGGTGACGTGCCGGGCCACGCCCCAGTCGTCGCCGACGGCCAGCACCGCGCCGTCGCGGACCGCCAGCGCGCCCGCGTACGGGCGGCCGGGATCCCCGGTGTAGATGCGGCCGTTGCGCACCACGAGGTCGGCGGGATCATCGACCCGGTCGGCCGGGCCCAGCCCGGCCACCGGCATCGACGTCCAGCCATGGTCAGTGAAGGTGATCGGAGTTACCATACGGTCACCGTAGAAACCGACATCAAGTGACGGCTTCAGTCAGACGACTGCGTGTGGGCGAGCCTCCGCGATCCAACCGAGGGCCGCCGAAGTAACGTGACGCAAGCTCCCAGGCCGCCGCGACCATAGTGTATGAGCCAGCCGAGGTCGCGGAGGGCAGATGAGTGGAAGCAAGGCAAAGGTGCGCTTGCCGCCTCCCAGCCTGCTGGGGCGGGACCGGGAACTGAGTGCCCTGAGCGGGCTCATCGGCGAGGTAGGCGAGCAGGGCGGATGTCTGGTCGTGTCCGGCGAGCCGGGCGTAGGAAAGTCCGCACTGCTGCGGGCCGCGGTCGGATATGGCCGCGCCGCAGGGCTCCAGATCCTGCGGAGCACGGGCGTCGAGTGCGAAGCGCATCTCCCGTACGCCGGCCTGCATCAGCTACTCCGGCCTGTGCGCTGCCTGGAGGCAGGGCTCCCCGACGGTCAGCGGCGTGCGCTTAGCTCGGCTTTCGGCGGCCGGGTGTACGCCGGGGCCGAGTCACCGCCCGAGCACTTCATGATCGCGCTGGCCACGCTGAACCTCCTGGCGGACGCTGCGGCCAGGGCGCCCGTCCTGATGGTGGTTGACGACGCGCAGTGGCTGGACCGGCCGACGCAGGAGGCATTGCTGTTTACGGCCCGGCGGATTGACGCCGATCCGATCGTCATGGTCGTCGGCACCCGTACCGGCGAGGGTACCGCCTTCGCGTCAGCCGACCTGACCGAGCTAGACGTTGGCGGTCTCGACGATTCCAGCGCCCGGGTCCTGCTGGCAAGGCATGCAAGCGACCTCAGTTCAGCCGATCGGGAACGAATCCTGAAGGCGGCACAGGGCAACGCGCTGGCACTGATCGAGTTGCCGGCGGCGCTGCGCGCGGCAGCGGCGGTCGGCCAGGATTTGCCGCCTCCCGTCCTTCCGCTGACGATCAGGCTGAAACGTGCCTTCGCGGCCCGCCTGGCCGGGCTGCCGCAGTCGGCCAGGGATGCGGTCCTCACAGCCGCTGTGGACTCCGCTGACGATCTGCCCGAGATCCTTGCGGCCGCGTCGGCCTTGTCCGGCCGACGAATCAGCGCCGCGATGATGGCGCCCGCCGCCGAAATCGGGCTCATCCGGTTCGATGGTCTGCATGTGAGCTTCCGGCACCCGCTGGTCCGCTCCGCCGTTTTGCAGGCCGAGACCCCCACCCGGCTTCATGACGCGCACATGGCCGTAGCCGGCGTCGTCGCGGACGATCCCCAGCGCCACGCCTGGCACCGTTCCCAGGCGATCACGGGCCCCGACGACGAGGTGGCGGACGAGCTAGAAGCCAGCTCCCTCATGTCGCTGCGCCGTGGTTCGGCAACGGAGGCGATCTGGGCTCTGAAGCGGTCCGCGCAGCTCACGACTGACTCGGCGACCCGGGGCCACCGGCTGCTGCTCGCCGCTGAGCACGCCTTTGGCTTGGGCCGGGCCGATCTTGTGGACGAGCTGCTGGACAGGGCGGCCCGGACCCGGCTGTCCCGGCTCGACCTGGTCCGGATGGAGTGGCTGCGGGAGATCTTCCATGACGGCGTGCCTGGGGATCCGGCCAGGATTTTCCAGCTGTGCGAGATGGCCGGCGAGTCACTCGAAGTCGGCGATCGCGGGCTCGCGCTCAACCTGCTGCTGGGCGCGGCGCTGCGGTGCTGGTGGTCTAACCCCGGCCCCACGGCTCGGGTCATGGTCGCGGCCAGCGCCGGGCAGCTCGGCGGCATGGACCATGACCCGAGGCACATAGCCGTCCTAGGCGTAGCCGACCCGCTGAGGCACGGCAGGGTGGTGATCGAGCGCTTGCGAGGCGTAGTGCTGGAGACCGTGTCTGATCCGGGCGGGCTGTGGCTGCTGGGCATGGCAGCGCATGCCGTCGGGGATCCAGTGCGCGCGGCGGACTTCCTCGCCCGCGCGGAGTCGAGGCTTCGCGACGACGGCAGGCTCGGGCTGCTCTCGCAGGTGCTCACCCTGCAGGCCCATGACAACATGGAGCTGGGCGACTGGGGCCGGGCGAGGGCCGCATTGGAGGAGGGCCGCCGCCTCGCGGTGGAGACGGGCCAGTCGATCTGGGACACCGGGACTCTGACGCTGACAGCGATCATGGCCGGGCTGCATGGCGACAGTGAGCGAGCGCTGTTGGTGGCCTCCGAGGCGGAGCAGGCGGCGAACGGCCGCCGACTCAACGACCTGCTGTGCTGCGTCCAGCTTGCCCGCGGTATCGGGCTCGTCGCCGCCGGCGAGTACAGCCAGGCATACGATGCGCTGAGCCGTATTTTCGACCCCGCTGACCCGGCCTTCCACCCGACCGAACGCTTCCATGGCGTCATGTTCCTCGCCGAAGCGGCCCTCCACGCTGGGCGGTCTGGGGAAGGGAGCGCGGTCGTCGCGGCACTCGAGGGAGACGCGAGCGCGACGAACTCGGCCACCTTGCACCGGCAAATGTCGTACGCACGGGCGGTACTAGCGGACGAGCGCGACGCGGAGAAACTGTTCCGCGACGCCCTGCAGGCGGACCTCGCGCGCTGGCCATGGCTGCTGGCCAGGATAGAACTCGCTTACGGGATCTGGCTGCGGCGGCATCGCAGAGCGACTGAATCGCGCCAGCACCTGCGGTCCGCCCAGGCACGGTTCGACCTGATGGGCGCCCGCACCTGGGCCGAGCAGGCCCGCGCCGAACTGCACGCGGCGGGCCTGCGCCCGGCACCTGCGGCCGCCGGGCTCGGCGTGCTATCCGCACAGGAACTGCAGATCGCCAGGCTTGCCGCCCAGGGCCTGTCCAACCGGGAAATCGGGGCGCGCCTCTACCTCTCGCATCGGACCGTCGGCTCGCACCTGTACCGCATTTTCCCGAAGCTAGGGATCAGCACGCGCACCGAACTGGCCTCATGGTTGTACGGTGCGCGGTGACCAGAGCCTGCGCCGCGCCATATCCCTCGACGGGCGACGTGACGATAATGAGTGCGTGATTGTCACGTACTATCCCGCCGGCCGGCATCTCTTGGATATCGCGACGGCGGCCAAAGGCCCTGGGCGGGCCGATGAGTAACCCCGGCCCCGCTTCGCCGTTCCTCGTCGGCCGGGACGCCGAACTCGCGCAGATCGAGTCGGCCGTGGACGGCGTGCCGCAGCAGGGCGGCACCGTGCGGATCGCGGGCAACCCTGGAGCCGGCAAGAGCGCCCTGCTGCGAGCCGGAACGGAGCTGGCCACCGCGCGGGGATACACCGCGCTCACCGTCCGCGCGGCCGAGGGGGAAGCCCACCTGACGTTCGCGGCCCTGTACCAGCTGCTGCGACCGCTTCTGGGGCAGATCGACGAATTGCCGCCCGGGCATCGCGCCGCTCTCAAGAGCGCCTTCGGCCTGGCCGAACCCATCCTTGCCGCGGAAAATCAGTTCTTCATCGCCCTGGCGGCACTGGAACTGATCGCGGACGCCGCCGCCCGCAACCCCGTCTTCATTGGCGTCGACGACCTGTCGTGGCTGGACGAGGCCAGCCGCGACGCCATCGAGTTCATCTCCCGGCGCATCACCGACGAGCGGGTCGTGATGGTTACCACGTGCCGGCTCAACCAGCCGCCTGAGAGCGCATTCGGCTCCGTGCTGATCTGGCTTAACCCTCTCGACGCCGCCGCTTCGCGCGAACTGCTGCGTCACGCGGCTCCCGACCTGCCGTGGGTGGATCAGGCCCGGGTCCTCCAGGCGGCGTCCGGGAATCCGCTCGCCCTGCTCGAGCTCGCGAAGGTCGTCGGGCGGGCGGGCGAGTCGTCTGTCTTCGCGCCGATCCCGCTCACCCAACGGCTCGAGCGGTCTTTCGCGGTGCAGCTCGACGACCTGGACCCGGAGGTGCGGACGGCGCTCCTTGTCGCCGCGGTTCAGGACAGCGATCGCCTGCCGGAGACGTACGCGGCCCTCGCCCAGCTGGACGGCGATCACGATGCCAGCGTCGACCTGCGCAAGGCCGCGCGTCTGGGGATGCTGGTCATCGAAGGCGAGACCTTCCGGTTCCGCCATCCGCTGGTCCGGTCGGCGATCACGCAGTCAGCCGCCCCCGCAGAGCGAAGGGCGGCCCACCGGGCACTGGCCGCCGCGCTTAGCGCCGATCCCGACCGCGCCGTCTGGCACCGGGCGCTTGCGGCCCCAGGTCCGCAAGAGTCCCTGGCGGCCGACCTGGACGCGGGGGCGGCCAGGGCGACCGCCCGCGGCGCCCCCGGCCTGGCGGAAGAATGGCTGAAGCGGGCGGCCGAGCTGTCCGAGGACGACCGTCATCGCGGTAACCGGCTGCTGCGCGCGGCCGAGCTGGCCTTCGAGCTCGGGCACCACGAGACCGTCTCCGAGCTGATGGCGCGGGCCCGCAACCTTGCGCTCGACCCGGCCGACTACGCTCGCATCGCCGGGCTCGAGGGGGCGTTCGACGACGGAGTTCCCGGCGACGAGGACACGGTCAATCGGCTGGTGGAGGCTGCGCACCGGGCACGCGAAGGCGGCGAGGAGGGACTCGCCGCGTCGCTGCTGCTCGGCGCCTCCAACTCGTGCTACTGGGGTGCCGCGGACGAGCGCCTGCGGTCACGCGTCCGGGCCGGCATCGACGCGCTCAGTCTGGATATCGCCGACCCGCGGGTCATGGTCCTGCACGCCGAGATCGACCCGTTCCTGTGGGGGACGCGCCTGGTCGACCAGCTCAAGCAGTGGGCGTCGTGCGAGATCGCCGATGTCGGCATGCTCGGGGCGCTGGCGCGTACCGCGTTCGTCGTCGGCGACTTCGACACCGGCCTGGCCTTCGCGACGCGGGCCGCCGACTCGCTTCGTCGGCAGGGTCGCATCGCGATGCTCACCTGGGCTCTCGCCCTCGAGGCGTTCACGTCGCTGTACCTCGGCCGGTGGGACGTCACGCTCGTGGCGTGCGACGAGGCGTACCGGTTCGGCTTCGAGACCCGCCAGCCGGTGTGGGCGGCGTGCGCCCGGCTGGGGCAGGGCAACCTCGCCGGGCTGCACGGGGACGCCGACCGCGCGCTTGACATCGCGACCGAGGTCGAAAAAGACGCGATCAAGGCCGACAACCGCGCGCTGCTGAACGGGGTTCAGCTCGTCCGGGGACTCGCGGCTCTCGGTGACGGGCAGCCGGGCGACGCGGTTGACCAGCTCGTGCGCATGGCCGATCCCGATGATGTCGCCTACCAGTATCCCCAGTGCGCGTGGGCCATCGACTATCTGGCCGAGGCGGCCGCGCTCAGCGGCCGCCGCGATGAGGTACTGGAACCGCTCTGGCGCATCGGCGAGCTGGCCGGCCGCACCACCGCGTCCGGGGTGGTGCGGGCGCTCGCGTACGCCCGGGCGGTCCTGGCTGACGACGACGACGCGGAAGCGCTGTTCGCCGCGGCGGGCCGACTCAGGGCCGACGCCCCGCCGTGGTACAGGGCTCGGGTCGACCTGGCCTATGGGTCCTGGCTCCGCCGGCAACGGCGGGTCGCGGAGTCACGCCGGCCGCTCACCTCCGCCCAGGCCGTCTTCGATGCCCTGGGGGCTGCCGCCTGGTCGGCGCGGGCGATCCAGGAACTGGCCGCCACCGGGCGGCGGGCCCGGCAGCACGAGCCGGACGCCTGGTCAAAGCTGTCGGCGCAGGAACTGCAAGTCGCCCAGCTAGCCGCGCAGGGGCTCACCAACCGGGAAATCGGCGAGCGGCTGTACCTTTCGCACCGCACCGTGAGCTCGCATCTCTACCGGGTGTTCCCCAAGCTCGGCGTCCGGTCGAGGTCACAACTGCACCTGGCACTTGACGCCAGCGCCGACTCCGGGGCGGACGACGCTCCCTAATCGGACCCTAATCGGACGCGGCCAGCGGCCCAGGTCCCGGAAGGCAGTCGTTTAACGCAAGCGCCGCAAAGCCCCTGTGCGGGACTGTAATGACGGTACATGTGCTGGAGCCGACCGCATGCGAGGGGCCATGACCGCTGCCGGTTCGCCAGACGGCTACGCACCGACCCCGGCTACCTCGCTGGGTCCCGCGCTGAACGCCGACGGCTACTTCGTCTCGAACATCGCCGGCAGTCTATACTGGGTGACCGACTCGGTCTACCAATGCATGTTCCTGACCACGGAGACCGGAGTTGTCCTGGTCGACGCGCCGCCGAGCATCGGACACCGCCTCAGCCGGGCAATCTGCGAAGCCACCGCGATGAGCGGAAGACCGAGCAGGGTCACCCATCTCGTCTACTCCCACTCACATGCCGATCACATCGGTGCCGCATCGATCTTCGGTGCGGACGTGGAGCGGCTTGGGCACGCCGAAACCGGGCGGCTGCTCAGGCGGGACGGCGACCTGCGCAGGCCGTCGCCGACCATCACGTTCACCGACGAGTACACCTTGACCGTCGGCGGCGAGCGGCTCGAGCTCTCCTTCCGGGGCCCGAACCACTCGGCTGACAACATCTTCGTATTCGCGCCCGACTACGCGACGCTCATGCTGGTAGATGTCATCTACCCGGGTTGGGTGCCCTTCCGCAGCCTCGGTCTCTCGCAAGATGTTCCCGGCTGGTTCCACGCGCACGACCAGGCCCTCGAGTACCCGTTCAGCACGCTGGTCGGCGGCCACCTGGGCCGCCTCGGCACCAGGGGCGACGTGATCATCCAGAAGAGCTACCTAGCGGACCTCAGCGACAGCACGCGCGCCGCGGCGACGGCCGTCGACCCCGCGCCGCTTCACGACGTATTCGGGCCGAACACGTGGGCCGGGTGCGAGAGGTACACGGAGCTGGTCTGCGCGAGGGCGGCGCGGCCGGTGATCGCGAAGTACGCCAGGCATCTCGCCGGGGCGGAGGCATACACCGGGCTGCACGCCGCCGCGATGCTGGACACTCTCCGCCGGGACCGCGGTGAATTCGGCTTGTTCGGCCTCAGGTGGTAATTCCGGACTCCTCTCCGAGAACGCGACGAGGGCAAAGGCGACCTGCCCTGGCTGCTGCTGAGTCACCCAGTAGCCTGAGGGCGCGATCTCGACCACCTAGTGCCTGGACGAGATCCGGATGGCCTGGGCGGTCGTCGGCGCGAGTACGTGTGGCTCGGCCAGCGCGAGGTAGGGATGTCGCGGGGTCGCCTAAGCCACATTTGGTTCGTCGGTGATGTCCTGGGGAACGCCCGGAACCAGCTCAGCGCCGCGCTCAGCGCGCCGGGAGCGGAGTAGGCCCGCAGGTAAGCCTTCCTGTCTGCCGCGCTGACGCCGGACGCGTCGTGGTTCTAACCCAGGGTCGTGACGGTCGAAGAACTGCCCCAGCAGCTTCCTACGATCATGCCATCGGGCAGGTCCCCGATCTCCTCGGCGCCCTGATCGGCAAGAGCCTGGTCCAGTTCGGCGACAGCGCAACCCAGCCCGGCCGGTACCGGATGCTGGAGACCGTCCGGGGCGGCCGAGCGGCTGGCGGCGCTCGACCCCTGGGAGTCCGTCGCCGTCCGGGTGGCCCACCGGGACTACTACCTGGCCCTGGCCAAGGAGGCCGCCCCGCGTCTGGTCGCGACCGGTCAGGCCGAGTGGCTGGACCGGCTGGACGCCGACCCGGGCCACCTGCGGGCCGCGACCGCCTTCACCCTGACGCGGGCCGGTCCCGAGCCGGGCCCGCGCCTGGCGGCAGCGCTGCGGTTCTACTGGCTGGGTCGCGGCCAGTGGGCGATGGTAATCGACATGCTGCGGGCGCTGCTCGACTCGCCGGGGACGCAGGCGGCGACCGAACTGCGGGACAGGGCCCTGGGCACGCTCGCGCGCCTGCTTGACCGGGCCGAAGGTCCCATGGATGCCCTGCCCTATCTCGAGGAGGCGATGGCCATCGCCTCCGCCACCGGAAGCGATGGCCTACCCAACCTGCTCGATATGCGTGCCTGGCAGCTGGTGACCCTGGGCCAGCAGGACGCGGTCCGGTCGATGATCCAGCGTGGCCTCGACCTGGCCCTCGCCAGGGAGACCTCCATGTGATCGCGGGCCTGCTCAACACCCGGTCTTACGCGGAGCTCAAGGTCGGGGACTACGCCGCCGCGATCCGCGACCAGGCCGAGGCCGTGCGGCTCAGCCGAGAGCAGGGTGATCTGATACAGCTGTCGCCGTACCTTGGCAACCTGGGCATGCTTGATGTGTTCGCGGGCGACCTGGGCGCTGCCCGCAGGCACATGGCCGAGGCCCTCAACATCTCGCGCGCGATCAACGACCGCGCTGGCACAGTCCAGGAGACCCTGCGCTTCGGCCTGGCCAAGTACCTGGGCGGCGCGCTTGACGCGGCCGCGGCGTTGTTCGCCTGGGAGGCGGTGGAACTCGAGATGGCCGACCGGGACCGGCAGCGGCTCCGCGCGGTCATGGGCGACGCGGCCTTCGAGGACGAGTACGCGGCGGGCACCGCTCTCGCCCCCGGGCAGGTAGTCGCGATGCACCGATCTCCCGCGAGCTGAGAGGCGAAGCCCCGGACCGTTCGGGAAAATCAAGATCTTTATATCGAACGGACCCGTGCGCTGCCTCTTAGCCAGCCGACTTCGGTCGCCCTTGCCGTACCTAACCGGTATCTAGAGCAGTCAGTGAAGCAGACGGCCATCTCCAGCCGTAGAACTCAGTGGCATGGATCACTTGGCCTGCCGCTGCGCGCCTACCTGCGGAAGGCTACAACGACATGACGCTGACGACGTTGCCGGGCGGGAGCCCAGTGCCGCCAGAGCGTGAAAGCGCGAATAGCCGTGTGTCAGCTCTCAATGCCGAACTGCGGGTCGCGCTGACCGAGCTGGCCAGGACACCGCGTTTGCTGGTCGCTTGTGACTACGACGGGACGCTCGCTCCGATTACCGGCGACATTTGGTCGGCCTGGCTGCTGCCAGAGGCCGTCACCGGGCTCAGGTCCGTCGCCTCCCTCCCCGAGACCACCGCGGCGGTCATATCGGGCCGTGCCCTGCGCGAGCTGGCCCTGATGTCGCGGCTGCCGGCCGAGGTGCACCTTGTCGGGAGTCACGGCTCCGAGTTCGATATCGATTTTCTCCACGGCCTCGACGAGCAGGCGCGCGCGCTGCACCGCCGCCTCCTCAGCTGGCTTCGCCGTCTCGCGAGCGACGCTCCCGGGGTGACCTTGGAGGTCAAGCCCGCCAGTGTCGCCGTGCATGTTCGCCGGGCCGAGCCGGCGGTCGCCGCTCGTGCGCTGGACAAGGCGAGGTCCGGTCCGGGCCGGTGAGATGGACTGCAGGTGACCGAGGGCCGCGCCGTCCTCGAGCTGTCGGTCGTGCCGACCGACAAAGGCCGGGCGCTTGAGGCGGTCCGGCATCAGAGCGGGGCCACCGCCGTGCTGTTCATCGGCGACGACAACAGCGCTGAGGAGGTATTCGTCCGGCTCGTCGGCCCGGATCTGGGCATCAAGGTCGGGTACGGGCAGACGATGGCACCGCACCGGGTTTCCGGTCCGGGCGGTGTGGCGGCCGTGCTCGCCTTCCTATCCGAGGAGCGGCGGGCCTGGCTGTACGGCGTGCAGGCGCTGCCCATCGAGCGGCTGTCGATGCTGGGCAACCGGCGATCGGTGGCGCTGGTGACGCCGGACGCGAGGATCTGCTGGCAGTGTTTCCCCGGACCGGCCGGGACGGCGCTGTTCGCGGAGTTGCTGGGCGGCACCCCGGCCGGCTACTTCGCCATCCGCCCGCTTCACGACAGCTTGCCGCTCGGGCAGCGCTACGTGCCGGAGACAATGACGCTGGAGACCCGCTGGTCTCAGATGACGGTCACCGATTACCTCGACGACAGCACCGAGCCGACCAGGACGGATCTGGTCCGGGTTATCAGCGGCTCCGCCCCGGCGGTGGTGGAATTCGCGCCACGCCCGGAATTCGGCCAGATCGCCGTCCGGCTGCAGCCAGTCGATGATGGCCTCCTGGTCGTCGGCACGTCCGATCCGATCGCCTTGCGCGCTCCCGGCCTCACCTGGGAAATAGTGCCGTATGGCCGACACGAAACGGCGCGCGCGGTGGCTACCCCCTCCCCGGAGGCACCGCTGGTGCTCGAGCTCCGGTGCGGAACCAGTGATGCCTCGCGGCACCCCCTCGCGGAGCCGCAGCGCCGGAGGTGCTCAGAGACGCACTGGTCGCAGTGGCTGGGCGGTCTCTCTCTCCCGGGTGGAGACGGCCCTGGTCAGCCGATCAGCCCTGACCCTGCGGGCGCTGTGCAATGTGGACTCGGGCGGGATCCTGGCCGCCGCCACCACCTCGTTGCCGGAGGCGATCGGGGGCATCCGCAACTGGGATTACCGCTATTGCTGGGTACGAGACGCTGCGCTCACCGCCGGGGCACTAGTCTCCCTTGGCTCGACCGATGAGGCCGTCGCGTTCCTGAGGTGGCTGCGCACCATGCTTGCGGGCCTGCCGGAGCCGGAGCGCCTGCATCCGGTCTACGCCCTGGACGGCAGCCTGCTCGGGCCGGAGGCGGTCATCGACTCGCTGCCCGGATACGCGGGCTCGCGTCCGGTCCGCATCGGCAACCTGGCCGAGCAGCAGGTCCAGATCGATGTCTTCGCCGCGGGGCTGTAATCGAACGACGTGAGGTTCTGCTGGAGGAACACGTTGGCGATCCCGCCCAGGATGCCCGCCGTCGAGTTGCCTGCGTCGGGATGCGCCACGAACGACGGCGCGAAGAAGTTCAGTCAGGCCGGGAGGACCTCCACGGCGAAGGGAGCGACCACCGTGTCCAGTTCGACCCCCGCGTCCGTCACCTCAGCGGCAGAGCGCAGCGCGTCGCGATCCATGCGCATCGGCGGGATGACATGCGGATCGGCGAGCTTGAAGGCCAGGCAGGACTCGATAAGTGTCTCGAGGGCGACTGGAATTCGCGAGCCGTCGATGGCTGCAGAACGTATCGCGCGTTCAACTTGGGCCCTTACTCCGTTCACTTCCAGGTGAACAGCAAGAGAATTCCTCCTGATGATCTTGATCTAGTAAACGGATGTCGGGCGGGCAAGCTTCACGTCGGGCGGCGGACGCTGATCCAGACCTGCTTGCCCTGGCCGGACCGGGAGCGAGCGCCCGCTGGCTCGGCTCCGCACGCGCCGGGGAACAGCGCGGCGACAATTCGCAGGCCGCGTCCTGACTCGCTGAGCGCGCTGTCATCGCGCTCGGGCTGACGGTCGTCGGCGGCGGCGGCCAGCAGCCGCGCGATCGCCTCGTAGTTGGGGTCCGCGTCGATGACCGCGATCTTCACGCTATCGACGTTAACGGTGACGTGCAGCTCGCGCGGCGGCGGTGCGTGCCCGCGCGCGTTGGCCGCGAGCTCCTGGACGGCCAGCTGCGCCTGGAAAATGACGTCCGGGTCACTGCCGAGGATGGCCAGCAGCCAGCCGACGAGGTCGCGTGACTGGCGCTCGGGCTGTTCGCCGTCGATTGGCAAGACGAGGAGGGGCCCTTGCCGGGGCAGTGCCCGCTCAGCGGGGCCGCGCTGTTCTAGCCTCGCGGGGGCCGCGGACCGGCAGGTGACGCGGTTGCCGGCCTGAACTGTCATCGCGGGTTCCACCGCCACGGCGGCGTTCGGCTGGGTACGCACGGCGGAGGGTCGGGGCGTCATCGGAACGAGCCCGCGGTCAGGCCCGCCACGATGCGGCGCTGCGCGAACAGGACCAGCAGCGCAATCGGGATCGAGATGATGACCACGGCCGCGTCGATCAGGTTGTAGTAGGTCTGGTAGCCGCTTTGCCCGAACGTGGTGATGGCCAGCGGCGCGGTGAAATTGCCGGTGGTGGTGAGGAAGGAGATCGCGAACGCGAAGTCGTTCCAGGCCAGGATGAACGACAGAATGGCCGCGGTGAAGACCGCTGGGATCGCGACCGGGATCACCACCCGCAGCAGGGTCTGCAACTGGGTCGCGCCGTCGGTCAGCGCCGCGTCCTCCAACTCGTGCGGCACCTGCTCGAAGAAGTTCTTCAGCAGCCAGGTCGAGATCGGCAGCGTGTAGACCAGGTAGACGATGATCAGCGGGTAGATGCTGTTGAGGGCCCCGATGTACCGCAGCATCAGGAACAGCGGCCCGATCATCGCCAGCACCGGGAAGAACCCGGCCAGCAGGATGAAGCCGAGGATCGCGCCGGCCCCGCGGATATGCAGCCGGGCCAGGGCGTAGCCCGCCATCGACGCTACCACCACCGTGACCACGGTCGTGGAGAGGGCGACGATGATGCTGTTGACCAGCGGCCGGAGGAACTGTTGCTGGGTGAACACGTCCCTGAAGGCAGCCCCGGAGAGGCTGCCGGGGATGATCCCGTTGGCGCCGCCGACGCCCGCCGACACCTGCGCGTTGGACTCCAGCGAGGTACGCAAGATCCAGTAGAACGGGAACAGGGCGATCAGCACCACGATGACGACCGCGAGGTAGAAGAATGTCGACCGGATGAGCGCCCAAGCGCTGCGCCGGCGTCGGGTCGGACGGGCGTGCCGCGTGCGGGGGGCGGCGGTCACGGCTGCTGCTGTTGTCATTTCGGCTCCGCGCGGAACGTTCGGACGTAGACCAGCGACACGGCGAGCGCGAGCACGACGAGTATCAGCGACATCGCCCCGCCCTCGCCGAAGTCGGTGTTGACGATGAAGGTGTTGAAGGACAGGAACGACAGCGTCTCAGTCGAGTTGCCCGGGCCGCCGCCGGTCATGATGTAGATGACGTCGAACACGAGCAGCGCCTGCAGGGTGCGGAAGATCAGCGCCACCGACAGCGCGGGCTTGAGCATCGGCAGCGTGATCCGGCGGAACGACTGCCACCAAGTCGCGCCGTCGACCCGGGCCGCTTCGTAGACGTCATCGGGGATGACCTGCAGACCTGCGAGCAGGACGATGGCGACGAACGGAATGTTCTTCCACGAGTCCGCGACGAAGATCGCCACCCAGGAGCGCTCGGTGCTCGCGCCCAGCCAGGACAGGCCGGCCCAGGCGGGGTGGAACGCGGCCAGGAAGTAGTCGACGAACCCGGCCCGCGGGTCGAACATCGTCTTCCACAGCATCGCCGACACCACGGTCGGAACCGCCCACGGCACCAGCACGGCGGCGCGCAGGAAGCCGCGGCCGCGGAACTCCCGGTGCAGCATCAGCGCGAGGGCGAGCGCCACCACGATGTCGAAGACCACCGACACGAGGGTGAACACCAGCGTCCGCTCCAGCGCCCCCACCCACTCAGCGGACTCGAACGTCTTGGTGTAGTTGGCGAAGCCGACCCAGTTGTGGGGCAGGTTCCCGTAGGACAGGTTGTCGAAGTGGAACGAGTTCCAGATGTTGTAGACCAGCGGGTAGGCGGTGATCGCCAGGAGCAGCAGCAGCACCGGCGCAACCAGCAGGTAGGCGAGCCGTCGGTCGGACCGTTCCCGCGCGTGCCCCACCGGGGCCGGGCGCCGTCTCGATGCCGGGCGCCATTTCGATATGGC
>Ga0335075_10001336_pt1 | contig 40763 bp, 44 predicted proteins | sample Lox_Sample_24_FD_206723 | JGI IMG/M metagenome (GOLD analysis project Ga0335075, IMG submission 206723) | Soil microbial communities from Loxahatchee National Wildlife Refuge, Florida, United States - Lox_Sample_2.4 | ecosystem: Environmental > Terrestrial > Soil > Wetlands | place: USA...
GAGATGTGTGCGTTTGCCGCCCCGCACGCAATGCCACAATCTGAGGGGTGACCTCGGACCAGTCAGCGGTCGGTCTTTCGGGCGTGATCATCGTCGCCACGCGCGGCGCCGACGGCCCCGGAGAGGTGCTGCTCAAGATGGGCGGGGGCACCGAGGCCTATCTCGCGTATTCAGAGGAGCCGCTGCCGTGTGGCAGTGAGGTGCTCGTGTTCAACTCCCGTGGCGACCGGTCAGTGGATGTGATGCAATTCGGGGGCGGCGAAACGGATCCGCTGACCTGAGGAAGGGGACTTTCATGTTGGGTTATCGCGTACCAGACCCCGACGAGGCGATGCTGATCGCGGGAGGGAAGGGCAAGGCGGACGGCACACCGTTCCGCGTCATCACCGGGCACGGGGCATTCGTGATGCCGTTCGTGCGCTCGGCGTCATTCCTGACGCTGTCGATGCGCGAGGCGGAGGTCGCCGAGCAGTGCGTGACCAAGCAGGGGATCGCGCTTCAGGTCAAGGCGGTGATCGCGTTCAAGGTCGGCAACGACCCCGAGTCGATCGTCAATGCCGCCCAGCGCTTCCTCTCCGACCAGGACCAGATGTCGGTACTCGCCGGCCGGATCTTCGCCGGCCATCTGCGTTCGATTGTCGGGTCGATGACGGTCGAGGAGATCGTCACCGAGCGACAGAAGCTCGCCACCGAGGTGCTCGACGGCTCCAAGGCCGAGATGGTGAAGATGGGTCTGATCGTCGACTCGCTGCAGATCCAATCGATCGACGACATGGGCCAGGGATACATCGCGGCGATGGCCGCGCCGCACAACGCCGCCATCCAGCGCCAGGCCAAGATCGCCCAGGCCGAGGCTGACCGGGCGGCCGCCGAGGCCCAGCAGGAGTCCGTGCGCAAGCAGGCCGAGTACGAGCGCCAGACCGCGGTCGTGCAGGCGCAGTACAAGGCCGACATTGACAAGGCCCAAGCGCAGTCAAACCAGGTCGGTCCGCTCCAGCAGGCCGACTCGCAACGCGAGGTGATCAAGGCCCAGACCGAGCTGGCCCAGAGGGCGGCAGAGCTCCGCCAGCAGCAGCTCGTCGCCGAGGTGGTCAAGCCCGCCGAGGCGGATGCCGAGAAGGTGCGCGTGCTCGCCAAGGCTGAGGCCGACCGGATCAAGATCCAGGCCGAGGCGGCCGCATCGCACAACCGCGTGGCGCTCGACCGGATGCTGATCGACCAGCTGCCGCAGATCGTGCGCGAGGCGGCAGCCGGCCTGGCCAACGCCGACATCACGGTGCTCAACGGTGCCGACGGGCTGGGCGAGATCGCGGCCGGGCTGGTCAGCCAGGGCCTGTCGATCTTCGACGCCGTCAAACGGAACATCACGCCGGCCGACGAGCGGGCGGGTGAGGGCGGCGAGCGGTCTGACCCGCCGCGCAACGGCACGGGTGACCCGGCCCGCGCGGCGCTGCCCTCCCAGGCCACGCCACCCCAGGCGTCGGCCGACGGCTGATCAACCTCGCCAGGACTGTGCGTCGGAGGCGACGGTGATGTCGATCACCCCGCCGTCCGGCGCCCAGGCGATCAGGTCGAGCGACTGCAGGCGGTCGAGCAGCTCCTGAAAGGCGCCGGCCTGCGCGCCCGAGCGGTAGTGCCGCGCGATCTCGAACTGCCAGCCGGTCGCGGCGAGTGGCTGTGCCAGCCCCGCGGCCTGCTGGTACTTGAGGTCCTGCACGGTGGAGGCGACCCGCAGCGGCGAGGCGCCGGACAGGGCACGGATCCGATCGGCCAGCACCTCGAGCTCGTGCAGGGCGACCGGCCGCAGACCGCGGTAGAGCGAGCGGGGTGCCGAGATCCGACGGGCCTGTGCGCCGAGCGAGGAGTCGTAGGCGAGGCCGAGCGCACTCGCATTGCTCGGCAGCGGGACGAGCTCGTGGCGACCGTAGGCGGCCGATAGCTGCGACGGGGTGCTCCAGCGTGCCGGGTCGCCCGGGGGATGCAGCATCGTTCCCCCGGCATCGTCGGCCAGTTGCCAGGAGATCTCGCGACGCAACTGGGCGCGGTCGGTCCGGTACAGGTGCATGATCTGCACCGCCCCCAGAATCCGCCAGTAGTAGAGCGCCGAATCGTCGCCGAACCCCTGGAGGAGGTGGAAGGCGGCCCCGTGACGGTCGGGGGCGGTGTCGAAGTACAGCTGCACGTAGGGCACCGGGTGGCCGCCGTTGTACAGGCGCAGCACGCTCTGCAGGTTGCCGATCCCCATGTGGTAGCTGGCGAACGCGAGGTCCTCGCGGCCGAACGTTCGCTCCGCGTCCTGCAGGTATCGCACGGTCGCGTCGATCTCCGCGCGCGGATCGAAGCGCGGGTCGGCGGCCTGGCGCTCGCGCACCAGACGGGCGAGCTTGCGCTGACCCGCCTTGCCGCTCCCGTTGAACGACTCGATCTGGTTGGTCAGCGAGCGGCTGCGGGCGAGGTTGATGTGCATCCCGAGCAGTGACGTCGCGGTCGAGGCGAGGATCTGGGTCAGCCCGGCCGCGTCGGTGACGCTCGTGCCCGCGATCACTCCTGGACGCCCGGCGCTCTCCACGAACACGAGCCCCTCCAGCAGGCTCGGATCGATCCGCGTGCCCTTCACCGCGGCGTCGATCAGCGGCCGCCAGCGCGCGACCCGCTCGGCGGTCGCGAGCGCTCCACCCGGGCTCTTGGTGAACAGGACGGTCGCATTGCCCGCCGCGGCGCGCTCGGTGAACTGGACCGCGCGTGAGGTGGCGTAGGAGAACGGATCGGTGCTGTGGGCCTCGACCGCGACCCCGCCCGGGGGCGCGCCTGGGATCCGGCGGTGGCCGCCGGTGAGCAGCAGCACGAGGATCAGGACCACCAGCCCGGCCGTCGCCGCGGCGGCCGCGCGTCGGCGGCGGAGTGTGCGCTGCCTTCGCGCGCGAGCGCGCGCGGCGGCAACCGAATGGTGAACCGGGAGCGGATCCGGCGGAGACGGCACCGCGAGGGCAAGCTACCAGCACGGTTGAGGGGCACGCCCTCAACCACCCCCGACGTCAACGGCCGGTCGCCGGACTATCCTCGCCCGTCGGGCCGCGGGACCCGGTCCCCTCCAGAGGCTCCGGTCGATCCCGGCGCCGTCCGATCGACTACCCTCGCGCCTTCCCATGTCCGACCCTGATCTCACTGGCCGCCGCGTCCTCGTCACCGGCGGCTCCGGCTTCATCGGCCGCCATGTCGTGCGTGCGCTCGCCGGCGCCGGCGCGGTCGTCCGCGTCATCGACCTGCAGCCGCACCCCGATCCCAGCGTCGACATCGTCGTCGGCGACATCGCCGAGCCCGATGCGGTCACGCGCGCGTTCGACGGGGGCATGGACTCGGTCGTTCATCTCGCTGCGGTCACCTCGGTGCTGAAGTCGATCGAGGAGCCGGAGCGGACCTTCCGCACCAATGTGATCGGCACCAACGCGATCCTCGAGGGCGCCAAGGCGGCGGGCGTGAGCTCGCTGGCGTTCGCCTCGACCAACGCCGTCACCGGGCCGATGACCACGCCCAAGATCTCCGAATCGCTCGCACTCAACCCGCTGACGCCCTACGGCTCCACGAAGGCGGCCGACGAGATGCTGATGTCGGCCTACACGGCCGTCTATGGGGTTCGCTGCGCGCCGATCCGCCTCACCAACGTCTACGGCCCCGGGATGCAGGCCAAGGATTCGATCGTGGCCCGTCTGATGCGCTGCATCCGGCTGGGGACGGAGTTCGAGGTCTACGGCGATGGCTCGCAGATCCGCGATTACGTCCACGCCGAGGACGTCATGCAGGCGATGGTGCTCGCGCTCACCAGCGATGAGTGGGCCGGCCCGATGGTGATCGGCTCGGGTGAGTCGCTGTCTGTGCTGGAGGTGATCCAGGCCGTCGAGCAGGTCTCCGGCCATGAGGTCGCGTTCCATCACGGTCCCGCCAAGGCGGGCGAGATGCCGGCGGTCATCGTTGATCCGGCCAAGGCCCATGCGGCCGGCTGGGCCCCGCGCTACCCGACGCTCGCGAGTGGTCTGGTCGGTGTGTGGGAAGAGTGGAAAAACGCCGACGTGAAAGTTCCCGCATGAGCTCGACCCAACCTCCCGCAACCATCGCCCCTGAGGAGTACGCCAAGCTCGACCCCGCCGAGCGTGGCGCGGTCGACGAGTTCCTGGCTGCCCACCCCGCCGCCCAGGGCGCCCCGATCGCGGTGGTGATCCCGGCCTACAACGAGGAGCCGACCGTCGCCCAGGTCGTCCACGAGATCCCCGCCGAGGCGGCCGGCCTGGCCACCGAGACGATCGTGGTCGTCGACGGCGCCAAGGACGCGACCGCCCGGGAGGCGAGCAACGCCGGCGCGCTGGTCTGCGATGTCCCGGTCAACCGGGGTCAGGGCGCGGCGCTGAAGCTCGGCTACTGGCTGGCCCGTGCGCGCGGCGCCCAGGTCATCGTCACCATCGACGCCGACGGCCAGTACGAGGCCGAGGAGATCGGTCGCGTCGTCGAGCCGATCCTGTCCGGCAGCGCCGACTTCGTGTCGGGCTCGCGCCGGCTCGGCGCCGAGCTGACCACCGACGCCACCCGCCACGCCGGCGTGATCGTGTTCGGACTGCTGATCTCGATGCTGGTCCACACCCGGGTGACCGATCCAGCCTGCGGGCTGCGGGCGATGTCCTCGCAGGTGACCGCCGACGTCGTCCTCGAGCAGCCGCAGTACCAGGCCTCGGAGCTGCAGATCTCCGCGGCGCTGCACGGTTACCGGCTCGCCGAGGTGCCGACGACGATGCGCGACCGCGGCCAGCACGCGACCGGCACCAAGAAGGGCGGCAACCTCGGCTACGGCCTGCGGTTCGCCCGGGCGGCCCTGCGCACCTGGTGGCGCGATCGCGGTGCGGCTCGCCGGCGCAGCAGCTGACTAACGAGCGCGCGCGCCGGCGCTGATCGAGCGCAGCTTCGCGCGCAGACGCGAGCGGCCTGCGAACACCCACTTGTCGTAGATCACGAACTTGATCACGAAGAAAACGGCCTGTACGAACACGTAGGCCGCGGTGGTGATGATCACCTGCAGACCGTCGCCGGGAGCAACGTGGCGATGGGTCCAGTTCTGGGTGTTACCGGTGGCCCAGGTCGAGGCGGCCCAGACGAGCACGGAGATGATCGTGTAGGCGACGATCTCCCGCATCCACTCGACGCGACCCTCCATCTTCCACGCCCACTTGCGGTTGAGGACCCAGTTAGGGATCGCGCCCGCGACGAACGCGGCGGCGGAGTCGATCCCGGTCCGGATTCCCAGCCAGTCCATGACCGCGAAGACGATGACCGAGGTCACCAGCGCGACCACTGAGCCGATCGCGTACTTCGTGATCTTCGCCGCCCAGGCGGTGGAGCTCAGGCGCCGGAGCAGGGCGTGCTGGGACACGCGGTTGTACACGGAAGACGCCATCGGTCCGCAGATGCTAGTACAGGCGGGCTCCTGAAGCGGGCCATGCGCATCCGACATTCACCACTCAGGACCAGGGGAATCGGCCCCCGGAGCGGGTCGTTCCGTCCGTCCTCGGACCGGTGAAGTCGGCGTGCCGCACGTGGGGAGCTGCGAGAATCGCGTCCGATGCTCGCCTCGCCGAAGGTCCAACGGGGGTTGCTCGGCGTCCTGGTGATGCTGGTGGCCGCGATCGCCGCGGTGCTCGTGGTCGACCGGGTCAGCGGTGGCAATGGGTCGAGCTCGCAGCGCGGGCGGGCGGCCGCCGACGTGCTCGAGGGCAACTCGCTGCCGGACGTCAAGGCGGCGAACTTCACGCTCACCAATCAGGACGGCAAGCGGGTGACGCTGTCACACGACCGCGGGCACGTCGTCGTGCTCACATGGATCCACTCGCTCTGCAAGGACGATTGCCCGTTCATGGTCGAGCAGATCAAGGGAGCGCTCAACCTGCTGCCCCACGGCGGCCGCGGAGTCGACGTGATCGGCGTGTCGGTGGACCCGCACCAGGACACGATCCACAACCGGCGCGACTTCCTCTCGCTGCACGAGATGACGCACCGCATGAGCTTCGTCAACGGCCCGGAGCGGGTGATGAAGCGGGTCTGGAAGGCGTACGCGATCCAGCCGGTGACCCCGAAGGCCGACCACTCCGCGTTCGTGTTCCTCATCTCCAAGCAGGGCTACGAGAAGATCGGTTTCCCCGCGGTGCAGATCACGTCGGGCGCGCTCGCGCACGACATCCGCCTGCTGCAGCGCCAGAAGGCCTGACCCGCGCTCAGGCGGTCGGGTCGATCACGTGCTCGGCGATCTGCCCGAGCAGTGTCGCTGCGCGGGCCCCGAACAGGATCCGGTGGTCGCAGGCGAGCGTGAGCGAGATCAGCTCTCCGGGGACGACGGCGCCGTCGCGCACGACCGGTGCTGAGAACGGCGCGCCGGCGGTGAGCGCGGCGGCCTGGGGCGCGATCACCAGTGCGCTCCAGCGCTGGGCGCCGGGGTGAGCCGACATGTCCGACAGCGTGAACGTCGTGCCGGCCTGCTCGGGCGGAGTGAGCTCGCCGTCACGCGCCCGCGCCGAGAGCCGATCGATCTCGGCGGTGAGCTCGGTGAGCGACTTGGTGTCGGCGTCCAGCACCGCGGCGATCAGCTGCGATGTCTCGCCGGCCTGCACCGTGACGCCGATGTTCACCCGGCCGTAGCGCTCGAAGCGGCCGTCGCGGTACGCCGCGTTGGCCCACGGCGATTCGCGCAGCGCGAGTGCCGCGGCGCGGGTCAGGATCGCGGTCAGCGACGCCTCGCCCGAGCGCACGAGCGCCAGCGCCGCGGTCGCGTCGACGTCGCGACCGAGTTCGAGGTCCGGGACGGTCGCCCGGATCTCGGCCGCGCGGCGGCCGATCGCGCGTGCGGTCCGGTCGGGCTCCTCGACGCTCGACTCGCCCTTCAGCGAGCCGGAGGCCTGGGTGGTGGTCTCGGTCATCAGGCGCAGACGGTAGCTCAGGCTCCGTCCGCGCCCTCCCACAGTGCGAGGAACTCCGGGGCGCTCATCGCCACCAGATCCTCGCGCAGCTCGCGCACCAGCCGCGCCGCCTCGCGGGCCGGCAGGTCCCAGTAGAGCAGCGGCTCCCCGTCATCGATCGACACGACCTCGATCCGGTCGTGGCGGCCGCGCTCGGACATGAACCGCGGCTCTCGCGCGCCCGGGGTGACGATCAGCCGGTAGGAACGGTTCGCCCGCATGGTTGCGGGGAACTTTCTTCGACCTCAGCCCGAGAAACCTTCCCGGCGTGTGGGCTGGGAGCGTTGTTGACCTGCCGCGTCAGAAAGGTTCCCAGCCTGCGTCGGCGAGCGGCGCTGAGTGGCGGCGATCGCCTCGTCGAGCGCGCGCGGTCCGCATACCGTCACCCCGTTCGGCAGGGCGAACGCCGGCAACGCGGTGACGCCGGCCGCCTGCGCCCGCGCGCCGGCCGCGTCCAGAGCCGCCGCGGTCGAGCGGAGCCCCGCGCCCTTCAGCGCGGCTGCGGGGTGGATCTCGCACGCGGCCGCGGCGAGCAGCACGGTCGCCTCCTCGCTCAGGTCGCGGCCACCCGCGAACGCCTGCCGGAACGCGGCCAGCGAGAACGCGATCGACTTTCCCGCACCCTTGGCGTAGGTCGCCGTCCGCATCGCGAGCGCGCTGTCCGGTGGCCACGCCTCGGGGAGTCGTAGCGGCAGCAGTTCGAGCGCGGCCACCGCCTCGGCGAACGTCTCACGATCGAGTCCCTCGCCGCCGTCGGGGAGTCCAAGCGAGACGGCGTGAACGGGCTCCCAGTCGCAGACGACCGGAAGCTCGGCGCGGATCCGCTCCGCGACCAGGTAGCAGTCGGGGCTCGCCAGGTCGTAGTAGAAGACCGCGTCGGGTGGCTCGGAGACTGCGTCAGCCGGCTCGGAGCCCGCGTCAGCCGGCTCGGGCGCCGGAGTGACCTCGGCGCCCGGACCGGCCTGCAGGACCTCCAACCCCACTAGCCGTGGACGAGCCAGCCGTCCGCGGCGCGGGCCGCTTCCAGCACCGCTTCGGACATCGTCGGGTGGCCGTGGACGAGGTGCGCGAGCTCGGGGTATCCGCCCTCCAGCGCCTTGGCGTTGACCAGCTCCTGGATCATCTCCGTCGACTTGGCGCCGACGATGTGACCGCCCAGGATCTCGCCGTAGCGCTTCTCGCCGACGATCTTCACCAGGCCGGTGCGATCGCCATAGACGGTGCCGGCGCCGACCGCGCCGTACTGCACCTTGCCGACCACCACGTCGTGACCGGCCTCACGGGCCTGCTCCTCGGTGAGCCCGAACGAGGCGACATTCGGGGTGCAGAACGTCGCCCGCGGGATGTCGATGTACTCGATCGGGTGCGTCTGGACACCCGCCGCGTCCTCTATCGCGATCACACCCTCGTCAGAGGCCTTGTGCGCCAGCGCCGGACCGGGCACCAGGTCGCCGATCGCGTACACGCCGGGCACGCTCGTCTTCAGTGCGCCGTCGACCTTGATCAGCCCCTGCTCATCGCGCTCCACCCCCGCCTCGTCAAGGCCGAGCCCCTCGATGTCGGGGCCGCGACCGGCCGCGATCACCAACCACTCGACCTCGCCCTCGGCGCTGCCGAACGTGAAGTTGACCGAGTCCTTGCCGGACTCGATCTCCTGCACCAGCGTGTTCGTGTGAATCTCCATCCCCTGCTTCTTCAGGCCACGCTCGGCGAGCTTGGAGATGTCCGCGTCCTCGGTCGGCAGCACGCGCGACAGCGCCTCGAACAGGAGCACCTCGACCCCGAGCCGCGCGTACGCGGAGGCGATCTCAGACCCCGACGCGCCCGCGCCGACGACCGCCATCGAGCTGGGCAGCTTCTCCAGCGCCCACGCCTCCTCGGTCCCGATCACCCGTCCGCCGAACTGCATGCCCGGCAGCGGCTTCTTCACCGAACCCGTCGCCAGCACGATCGTCCCGGCGTCGATCGTGGTGCCGTCGACCACGACCTTGCCCGCGCCGGCCAGTGCACCGGCGCCCTCGATCACGTCGATCTTGTTCTTCTTCATCAGCCCGGCGACACCACCGGTGAGCGTCGAGATCACCTTCTCGCGCCGACCCGAGACCGCGGCGTAGTCGACCTCAGGCGCCCCGACCTTGATGCCGAACTCGTCGGCCTCACGGATCTCGGAGAGCACGTCGGCGACGCGCAGCACGGCTTTGGCGGGGATGCAGGCGTAGTTCAGGCAGCGGCCGCCGATCCGGTCCTTCTCGACGATCGCGGTCTTCATTCCAAGCTGAGCGGCACGGATCGCGGCGACGTAGCCACCGGGACCCGAGCCGATCACAACGGTGTCATAGGCAGATTCGGGCATGGTGGAGCAATCTAGTGCTCGCGCGGTACCTGGAGGCGGCTGAGGACGCGGACGAGCTTGAAGAACAGGTAGCCCGAGACCACGATCACCGCGAGTGCGACCACCACGCCGAGCAGGTTGGAGGCCTCGATCAGGAGCAGCGTGAACAGGACCGCGATGATCGCCATCAGACACATGAAGCCGAGCACTGCCCCACTGCGCATCTGCCACAGCCCGCCGGCGCACGCGAGCAGCACCGCTGAGAACAGGAAGATCCCGAGAGCGGCGGGGTGATGGCCCGAGACCTTCAACCCGGCCAGCCACGAGACCAGGTTGGCCAGCGCCAGCGCGGCGGAGAGTGCGGTCGAGATGAGCACGACCGGTGGCCGCTCTCCCGGCGCATAGGGCGCGAGCGTCGCGCGGATCTCTGCGTTGCGAGCCTCTGAGCGGCTCTCGCGCGGGGGCGGCAGATGGGAGGGAAGCGGCCGCCCCTGCGGCGCGGGCGCCCGCTCGGGCGCGGCGGCCGGCTGGGCCCGCTCCGTGCGCGCGGGCGCGGCGGTCGACTGAGCCTCGCGCGCCGGCGGCGGTGCACCGTGACGGCCGCGCTTGCGGCTACGCCCGGGCACCGCGCGCCTCCTGCCGCCCCGTGGAGATCGCGGCGCGCAGGGCGCGGGCGGCCGCCTCGGGATCGTCGGCCTCGGTGATCGCGCGCACGACCGCGACTCGCTGTGCCCCGGCCGCGCGGACGGCGACCGCGGTGGCTTCGTCGACGCCGCCGATCGCGAAGAACGGGTGGGCGGTGTGCGCCGCGGCCTCCCGCACGAGTGCGGTCCCGACCGCCGGCCGACCGGGCTTCGTCGGCGTGGCGTGGACCGGTCCGACCCCAATGTAGTCGACGTCGCTGCGATTCGCGATCGCGATCTGCTCCGGCGTGTGGGTAGAGAGCCCGATGATCCGCTCGGGGCCGACGAGCTCGCGTGTGGCCGGCACCGGGTGGTCGTCCTGGCCGACGTGGACGCCGTCCGCGCCGGCGTCGGCCACCAGGTCGGGTCGATCGTTGAGGATGAACAGCGCTCCGTGCGCGGCGCACAGCGCGGCGTAGCGCCGGCCGGCGGCGACGAGGGCCGCGTCGCCGGCGTGCTTGTCGCGCAGTTGCACGATGTCGACGCCCCCGCTGAGCGCCCCATCGATCAGCGCGTCGTCGCGGATATCGCACACGAGGTACAGGCGCGCGTCATGCAACCGCTGTCGGCGGGAGTCCATCCCCCGAGTCTCGCAGGCGCTCGGCGGTACCATCCCTGGCAGATACGGGAGCCCCACACGATGGGCTGAGAGGGCGGACGCGGGTCCGCCGACCGTCGCACCTGAGCGGGTAATGCCGGACAGGGAGGCACTGGAAGTGGCCACAACCGAGAGCGCTGACGTCGTCATCATCGGCGGCGGAGTGGTCGGCCTGTCGATCGCCTGGCGCGCCTGCGCGCGGGGGATGAGTGCCGTCGTGCTCGATGCCGGAGAGGTCGCGCACGGAGCCTCCCGTCACGCCGCGGGCATGATCGCCCCCGTCGCCGAGGTCGCGCCCGCCGAGGAGCCGCTGCTCGAGCTGGGCATGCGCAGCGCCGGGCTCTACCCCGGGTTCATCGCGGCGCTGCGCGAGGACATCGCCGGCGCCGAGGTCGGCTACACGCGCTGCGGCACGCTGATGGTCGCCCGCGACGGTGACGAGGCGGAGGCGCTGGAGCGCGAACGGGCGCTGCGTGAGGAGCACGGGCTCACCGTCGCGCGCTTGGCGCCGAGCGAGGCCCGCCGGCGCGAGCCCGCGCTCGCCCCCGCGCTGCGTGCGGCGCTCGACCTCCCTGACGACCACGCCGTGGATCCGCGGTCGCTGTGCGCGGCACTCGCCACCGCGATCGAGCGGCGGGGCGGCGCCGTCCGCGCGCACAGCCCCGTTGGCGCGGTGCACGCCGGTGAGGTGCGACTCGCTGACGGCTCGCGTGTCACGGCCGGCACGGTCGTGCTCGCCACCGGTGCGGGCGGTCCCTCGCTGGAGGGGGTCGGGGAGCCCGTGCCGCTCCGGCCGGTCAAGGGGCAGATCATGCGGCTCCACGACCCGGATACCGACCCCACCCGCCCGCTGCTCACGCGCGTCATCCGCTTTGCACCGACCTACGTCGTGCCGCGCGGCGACGGCCGCTACGTGATCGGCGGGACCTCGGAGGAGCGGGGCCTCGACACGACCGTCACCGCCGGCGCTGCGCTCGAGCTGCTGCGCGAGGCCGCCGAGCTCGTACCGGGGATCTCCGAGTTGGTGATCGACGAGCTCACCGCCGGGATCCGACCCGGCACGCCGGACAACCTGCCGGCGATCGGGCCGGCGAGCGTCCCGGGCGTGTGGTGGGCGACCGGCCATTACCGCGGTGGCGTGCTGCTCGCGCCCGCCACCGCCGAGCTGCTCGTCGACGCGCTCTGCGGGGAGCCGCTCGACCCGCTGCTCGCGTCGTTCGATCCCTCCCGGCTGTGGAGCCTGGTGCGATGAGGGTGGTGGTCAACGGCGAGGACCGTGCACTTCAGGCGGGCGCTACCGTGGCCGACGTGGTGCGCTCGCTCGATCTGGAGCCGGAGGCTCGCGGTGTCGCCGTCGCGCTTGACGGCGAGGTGGTGATCCGTGGCGAGTGGTCCTCGACCGTCCTGTGCGAGGGGGCTCGCGTCGAGGTGCTCGGCGCGATCGGGGGCGGTCGGTGATCCCCGATCCGCTGGTGATCGCCGGGCGCGAGCTGTCGTCGCGGTTGATCCTCGGCAGCGGCGGCTTCGCCAATCACGAGTTGCTGCGCGAGGCCTGCGCCGCGGCGCGCGTCGAGATGTGCACGGTCGCGCTGCGGCGGATCGGCGTGGGCGCGGATTCGCCCGCCGCCGGCCGCTCGATCCTCGATGTCCTGCGCGAGGCCGGGGTCGAGGTGTTGCCGAACACCGCGGGCTGCTTCACCGCACGAGACGCGGTCCGCACCGCCCAGCTCGCCCGCGAGGCGTTCGCCACTGACTGGATCAAGCTGGAGGTGATCGGCGACGACCGCACCCTGCTCCCCGACGCGGTCGAGCTCGTGGCGGCCGCCGAGGAGCTCGTCGCCGACGGATTTCAGGTGCTCCCGTACACGACCGACGACCCCACGCTCGCCCGGCGCCTGGAGGACCTCGGCTGCGTCGCGGTGATGCCGCTCGGCTCGCCGATCGGGTCGGGCATGGGGATCTGCAACCCGTACAACATCACGCTGATCGTGGAGCACGCATCGGTCCCGGTGGTGCTCGATGCCGGAGTCGGGACGGCCTCGGATGCCGCGCTCGCAATGGAGCTCGGCTGCGACGCCGTGCTCTGCGCCAGTGCGATCTCACGCGCCCACGACCCCGCGGCGATGGCTGCCGCGATCCGCGCCGGCGTCGACGGCGGACGGCTCGCCCGCGGCGCGGGCAGGATCCCGCGTCGCCGCTACGCCGAGGCCTCGACCCCGATGGCGGGGCTCCCGTCGCTGTGAGCTCCGCGGTCGATGAGCTGATCGACGGCTGGCAGGCCGCCTGGTCGGGCCACGACGGCGACGCGTTCCGTGAGCTCTGCGCGCCCGGGATCGGCTACGAGGACCCGCTCACCGGCCGTCTGCTCTCCGGAGTCGACGAGCTGGCGGCCCACGCCGAGCGGTTGTGGGCCGGATTCCCGGACGCGCGACTGGAGAAGACCGGCGAACGGCTCAGCGGCGGCGCGTTCGTCGCCGCACCCTGCAAGCTGCTCGGCACTCACCGGGCACCGCTCGAGGGCCTGCCCGCCTCGGGCCGGTTCCTGGTCGTCCATTGCGTCTTCTACTGCGAGCTGCGCGGCGACCGGCTGCTGCGCGTGCGTGGCTTCTTCGACGTGTACGACGCGGCGGTGCAGCTCGGGGTGCTCCCGGGGCGGGGGACGCTGGGGGAGAAGGCGCTGATGATGCTGCGGGGGTTCGGGCTGAGGTCTGGGCGGGGCGGGGGCTGAGCGCGGGTCGGGCCGGTTGTTGTGCGGGCCGGGCCGGTTGTTGTGCGGGCCGGGCCGGTTGTTGTGCGGGGCGTCCGCGATGTCGCATGCCGTGACGCCGGCCGTCAAGCAGCGCCCGCAGCTCCTTGGCGTCCGTGCTTCGTGGGTGGCGCTGCTGGACTGCCGTCGCCCCGTCATGCGGTTGGCACTGATCTCGGGCCCACTCCGTGTGCCCGAGGACGGGCCAATCGGGGACTCTCGGGGGCCGAGGCGGCACGGGGACGCGGGTCGCGGGATCCTGGTCCCCGTGGTGCACATTTCTCGCGAGGCCGCCCCGGTGCGTCCGTGGGCAGCGCGGAGGCGTCTCCTTTGGGCTCAATGGGCGCCCAAAAAGGACTTCCTCGAGCCGGCCGACGCGCGGCCCGCTCACTGTCGGCTCGCGTGCCCGCTCGGCCCCGGTGGCGCACCCGCCCACCCCGCTGGCGCACCCCGCCCACCCGCACGGCTTCTGACGGCTTCTGACGGTGAAGAATATAAGTAGATCTTGTTTTGACTCTTGACGTCGGAAGTGGCAGCAGATATAGCTCCCGGCATGTACAACTCGCCCTCGGTCAGACGCGGCCGCGACGTCCACCTCACGGTCGCCAGTGTCACCGATCGGATCGCCCGTCGCAGCCGCCCGATACGCCGTGCATATCTGGACCGGATCGACCGCCGCATCGAGCAGGAGCGCGTTGAGGGACGGCCGCGGGCGCTCGCCGGCTGCGCCAACCTCGCCCACGGAGTGGCCGCCTGCGGCGCGGATGAGAAGGGGCTGCTCGCCCACCGTCACGACGTCCCCAACGTGGCGATCGTCTCCGCCTACAACGACATGCTCTCCGCCCACCAGCCGCTGGAGCGCTATCCGGCGCTGCTGAAGAAGGAGATCCTGCGGGCCGGCGGGGTCGCGCAGTTCGCGGGTGGCGTGCCGGCGATGTGCGACGGGGTCACCCAGGGCCGCCCCGGGATGGAGCTCTCGCTGTTCAGCCGCGATGTGGTCGCGCTCGCCACCGCGGTCGCGCTCGCGCACGACATGTTCGACGCGGCGCTGCTGCTCGGCGTCTGCGACAAGATCGTGCCGGGGCTCGTCGCCGGGGCGCTCAGCTTCGGCCACCTTCCGTGCCTGTTCGTGCCCGCGGGCCCGATGGTGTCCGGGATCCCCAACGCGGAGAAGGCGCGGGTGCGCGAGCAGCACGCGCAGGGCCAGGTCGACGCCGGGGCGCTGCTGCAGTCCGAGATGGCCTCCTACCACGCGCCCGGCACCTGCACGTTCTACGGCACCGCCAACACCAACCAGCTGGTGATGGAGGCGCTCGGGCTGCATCTGCCGGGCGCGAGCTTCGTCCCGTCGGGCACCCGGCTGCGCCGCGCGCTCACCGAGGAGGCCGGCCGCCGGATCGTCGCCCTCGCCGCCCCCGAGGCCCACAGCCCGATCGGTCGCATCGTCGACGAGCGGGCGCTGGTCAACGCGATCGTCGCGCTGCTGGCCACGGGCGGCTCGACCAACCACACGATGCACCTGGTGTCGATGGCCGCGGCGGCCGGGATCCACCTGACCTGGCAGGACTTCGCCGAGCTCTCCTCGGTCGTGCCGCTGCTCGCCCGGATCTATCCCAACGGCAGCGCCGACATCAACCAGTTCCATCAGGCGGGCGGCAGCGCCAGCCTGTTCGCGGCGCTGCTCGAGGTCGGCCTCATGCACGAGGACGTCCTCACCGTCGCCGGGCCCGGCCTGGCTCGCTACTGCACCGCGCCCGAGCTGCGTGACGGCACCCTCGTCGCGACGCTCGCGCCCACCGCGGGTGAGGTCGACCCCGCGGTGCTGCGCGGTCCCGTGCGGCCGTTCGCCCGCGACGGCGGGATCCGCATGCTCGAGGGGTCGCTCGGCCGCGGGGTGATCAAGGTGTCGGCGGTGCCCACCGAGGCGCGCGTGGTGCAGGCGCCGGCCCGCGTGTTCGACGATCAGCAGCAGTTCCTCGACGCGTTCGCCCGCGACGAGCTCACCGGCGATGCGGTGATCGTGGTCCGCTTCCAAGGCCCGCGGGCCAACGGCATGCCCGAGCTGCACCGCCTCACCCCGCCGCTCGGCGTGCTCCAGGGCCGCGGGCAGCGCGTCGCGCTGGTCACCGACGGACGCATGTCGGGCGCCTCCGGGAAGGTGCCGGCCGTGATCCACTGCACGCCGGAGGCCGCCGACGGCGGCCCGCTCGCCCGCCTCCGCGACGGCGACCTGATCCGCATCGACACGCTCACGGGTCGCTTCGACGTGCTCGGGGCCGATCTTCCGCAGCGCGCGCCGGCCCCCGCGCCACCGCTCGGCCACCACGGGACCGGCCGTGAGCTGTTCCGCCTGTTCCGCGACGCGGTGAGCAGCGCGGACAGTGGCGCGACGATCTTCGACGCCCACGATCTCGAGCCGGCACCCCGGCCGGACATTCACCCATCGCAGAGGAGCCCGATTCATGACTACGCCGCCCTTTGACGAGCTGCTCGGCGACGTCCGGATCGTCCCGGTGATCACGGTCACCGACGAGCGCGCGGCGGTGGGGCTCGCGCGGGCGCTCGTCGCCGGTGGGCTCCCGGTCCTCGAGGTGACGCTGCGCACGCCGGCCGGGCTGCCGGCGATCACGCGGATCGCCGGCGAGGTCGAGGGCGCGATCGTCGGCGCCGGCACCGTGACGACGCCGGCGCAACTGCTCGCCGCGCGCGAGGCCGGTGCCCGGTTCATCGTCTCGCCGGGCTGCACCGACGCGCTCCTCGACGCGGCGGCGTGGGGAGGCGGCGCGTTCCTCCCGGGCGTGGCGACCGCGTCCGAGGTGCTGCGCGTGCTCGAGCACGAGATCAGCCTGATGAAGTTCTTCCCGGCCGAGTCAAGCGGCGGCATCGCCGCGCTGCGGGCGCTGGGCGGGCCGTTCCCGGAGGCGAGATTCTGCCCGACCGGTGGGATCGACGCCGAGCTCGCGCCGCGCTATCTCGCCCTCCCCAACGTCGCCTGCGTCGGCGGCTCCTGGATGGTGCCGGGCGAAGCGATCACCCGCGGCGACTGGGCCGCGATCCAGGCCCTCGCCGCGGAGGCGTCGGGGCGCGCGCTGCCAGGTATGGTGCGCGGATCAACGAACCCGCCTCAGCCGGCTCTGTCCTCGCCCTGATCCGCTCGGGCGAGGCGAGCACACGCAACGAGCTCGCCGAACGCCTGGGCGTCGCCCGCTCGACGGTTGTCCAGCGCCTGACCGTGCTCAGCTCCGCGGGGTTCGTGCGCCTCGCCGGCGACACCCAGTCCAGCGGCGGCCGGCCGGCGTCGATCTTCGCCTTCGACGAGTCCGCGGCGGTCGTCGCGGTCGGCGATCTCGGCCAGACCGGCTGTCACCTGGCGATCTGCGACCTCGGGGCCGAGCCGCTCGCCGAGCTCACGGCGTCGCTGTCGATCGAGCAGGGGCCGCAGGTGGTGCTCGCCTGGGTCAAGGACCGGTTCGGCGAGCTGCTGGCCGAGCTCGGCCGCGACTGGAAGGCCGTGCTCGGCGTCGGGATCGGTGTTCCGGGACCGGTCGACTTCGAGACCGGTCGACCGGTCAATCCGCCCGCGATGCCGGGATGGGACGGAGTGGACGTCCCGAGCCTGTTCACCGACGTGACCGACTGCCCGGTGCTCGTCGACAACGACGCGCGCATCATGGCCGTCGGCGAGCACCGCGCCGCGCGCCGCGCGGACTCGAACATGATCTTCGTCAAGGTCGGCAGCGGGATCAGCGCCGGACTGATCGCCGACGGGGAGATCCTGCGCGGCGACCGCGGCGCAGCCGGAGACATCGGCCACATCGTCGTCGATCCCGAGGCATCCGAGGTCTGTCGGTGTGGCAACGTCGGCTGTCTCGACGCGGTCGCGGGTGGCTGGGCGATCGCGCGCCGGATGGGCGACGTCGCGCCCACACCCCCCGACGTGGTCCGCCTCGCCCAGGAGGGACATCCGGAGGCGACCAAGGAGGTCCGTCGCAGCGGCCGGCTGGTCGGCTCCGCGCTCGCCGACGCGGTCAACCTGCTCAACCCGGCTTCGGTCGTCATCGGCGGAAAGCTCGCCGAGGTCGACGAGCAGGTGTTCGCCGCCGTGCGCGAGGTCGTCTACCGGCGGGCCACGCCGGTCGCCTCCCGCCATCTCGATATCGCGCTCACCGAGCTCGGCCACATGGCCGGCGTGATCGGTGCCGCTCATCTGGTGATCGACTACGTCCTTGATCCGGGCCGGGTCGAGGGACTGCTCGAGCGCCGCTCCGCCTGAGCGCTGCTCCGCCTGAGCGCTGCTCCGCCTGAGCGCTGCTCCGCCTGAGCGGCGCCGCCCGCGGGTCAGCTCCGGGCGGCGATCGCCGTGGCCGCGTCGAACGCGGACCGGGCCCGCGGGTCCAGACAGCGGCGCACGCGCCAGCGCGCCCCGGAGAACGACAGGTTCGAAACGGTCGCAAACCCCGACTCGTCCGCCCGCAGCGCGAGCAGCAGATGGGCGATCCGGTCCGCACGCGGCAGCGGTTCGCCGGTCGCGTGGACGCAGTAGCACTGCACCCGCCGGCCGCCGCCGCGGACGAGCAGCGCCCCGGCCGGGCCGAGCAGCCACACCCCGAACCGGCCGCGCTCCAAGACGAACCCGGTCTCGGCCAACGTCGCGCGCGCCTCATGACCGACGAGATCGCCGAGCAGGCCGAGCGCTCGCTCCTCGGCGTCCGCGGCGGGCGCCTCGCCACGCGCCGCGCCCCACGGTCGCGGCGGAGCGACGACGCCCGCGCCGCGGTTGGCGTAGAGGTGGGGGATGAACCAGGCGAACCCGAGCGCGGCGGCCGACAGGATCCCGAGCACCGGGGAGAGCCACGGCAGGCCGCCGGCGATGAGCAGGAACGGCACCTCCTGACCGACGGTCCAGCGCGTCCATCGCCGGTCGATCCGCTCAAGCGCCGCCTCATCGACCCGCGGGCGCCACGCGACGGCGGCCAGCTCGGGCAGCGCACCCTCCAGCGAGAGCGCGGTCTCCGGCTGCGCGGTGGCGCCGTCGCTCATCCGGCCGGCGCGATCGCTCAGCCGCCCGCGATCGGCCGGCGGAGCACGACGAGCTCTGCGTCCAGCGGCAGCTCGTGGACCTGCTCGGCGCCGCCGTCCGGTCCGGGGGCGACCGCGAAGTAGCCATGGTCGAGCTCCGCGGCGAACGCGGCGCGGGCGTGCTCCACCCCGGCACCGTCGACGTTCCACTCGGCGATCTCGGTATGGCCGGTGCGGTCCAGACGAATCAAGCGCGACATGCGGTCCCTCCTCACGTGAGACGGATCACTGCGTCCCGATCATACGGCTCGCGACCGCTCAGATGGAGAGGGTGACCGCGAGCGGAGCGTGGTCGGAGAGCACGCCGTGATCAGGGCGGGCGATCGTGCCGGCGCGCACCTTGATGGACTCGTCGCAGAGCACGTGGTCGACATCGGAGGAGGCGGCGAGCTGCAGTCCATCTCCCGTCACCTGCCGCAGGTTGAGGTCACCGCCGAGGATGAGCGGCAGACGCTCGGTTCGGGCCCAGTCCTGTGAGGCGCGGATCGCCGTGTGCACGTCGCGCTCGGCGGCGGGCGACGGGCCGGCGCTCGCGTGCAGGTTGGACACCCACACCCCGACGGCGAGTGACACGCCGTGCACGCGCCGGCGCTCGGGCCGGCGGCAGAGCAGCGCCGCGCGACCCTGGACGATCCGGTCCGAGCGCGCGAGGATCGCGTTCGCGCCTCCTGCGCCGGACCGCATCAGATCGGGCGCGCGCACCGCGAGAGCGCGGCGCACCGGCAGCAGCGCCGTACGGGAGGTGAGCACCCCCGCCATCTCGCAGCCCAGCGTCCGCGCCAGCTGCTGCGGCCACCACGGCGGCACCTCCTGCAGCAGCGCGACGTCCCACGCCCACCCCTCGAGCGCGGTTGAGAACTCGTCGTACAGGTCCCGTCCGGCAGGCGGCACCGCACGGCCGTGGAACAGGTTCCAGGTGAGCACCCGTAAGTCCATTTCTGACGGGCTGAACGTACACTGCGCCCCGTGATCCGACACTTCCTCACCGGCGGAGAGCTGACCGCCGACGAGCTCGGCGTGCTGCTGGATCGTGCCGAGGAGTTGAAGGCGGCGCCCCTGTCCTCGAGCGCGCTGCGGCGGCGCACGATCGCGCTCATCTTCCAGGCTCCCTCCACGCGGACGCGCACCTCGTTCGAGGCCGGCATCGTCGAGCTGGACGGTCACCCGATGATCCTGCGACCCGACGAGATGCAGATCAGCCGCGGCGAGTCGATCCGCGACACCGCCCACATCCTGTCCCGGCATGCCTCGGCGATCGCCATCCGCACCGGCTCCGACGAGATCGTCGAGGCGCTCGCCGAGCACGCGGGCGTGCCGGTGATCAACATGCTCACCGCGCTGCACCATCCCTGCCAGGCGCTCGCCGACCTGCTCACGCTGCGCGAGGCGTTCGGGCGGCTCGACGGGCTGACGGTCGCCTATGTCGGTGACGGGAACAATGTCGCGCGCTCGCTGGCGGTGCTCGGCCGCCTCGCGGGGATGACCGTGCGGGTCGCCGCCCCGGCCGGCTATCAGCTCGAGCAGCTCGACGGGGTGGAGCTGACCGACGATCCCCACGCCGCCGCCGAGGGTGCCGACGCGCTCTACACCGACGTGTGGGTGTCGATGAGCGATCCGCCCGAGTCCGCGGAGCGGCGTCGTGAGGACCTGGCGCCGTACCGCCTCGACGACACGCTGCTCGATCTCGCCGCTCCTCGAGCGATCGCGCTGCACTGCCTGCCCGCCCACCCCGGCGATGAGATCACCGCCGAGGTTCTCTACGGGCAGCGACAGCGGATCTGGGATCAGGCGGAGAACCGCCGCCACGTCCAGAAGGCACTGCTGGAGTGGCTGATCGGCAGCGCCGAGCACGACTGAGTGCGGATTTCCCGCAAAGAGCGACAAAGATCTGCCGAAGCGGGTACTCTCGCCCGCAACCGACGCTGAACCTGAACTGAAAGCCGCACAGGAGCCAATCAATGCCCCCCGCGAAGCGCGCGTCCTCTTCCTCCGCGAAGTCATCATCCAAGCCGGCCTCGGCCGCCTCGTCCAAGCGACGCGCGGCGACGAAGTCCGCCGCTCCGCAGGCGAAGGCGACCGCGACCACCGCCCGCAAGTCCGCCGCCAAGACGACGGCGCAGGCGAAGTCGACCACGACGCGCACCACCAAGGCCGCGAAGTCCGGCGCCAAGGCCACGCGCGCACCCGCCAAGGCGACCGCCACCAACGCCAAGCGCACCGTCGGCGCCGCCCGCAAGGGCGCCGGCCGCACCGCCGCCGCGGCCAAGACCGGCGCCAAGGGCACCGCGACCGCCGCCTCGTCCGGCACCAAGGCGACCGCGAGCCGCGCCAAGGCGACCACCACCCGCGCCCGCTCGACCGCCCTCACCCGCGACCAGATCACGCTCACCCGGGCGCGCGTCCAGGAGGTGCTCGACGACGCGGCCTCCCGCGGCCGCATCACCCGCAAGGACGCCAACGAGCTCGTCGTCGAGATCATGCGCCGCGGACGCCACACCGGTGACGAGGTCCACGAGCTCGTCACCAAGGGACGCGCCCAGCTCGAGTCCACGGCGAAGAAGGTCCGCAAGGCCGACCCGGTCGACCGGATCGTTCGCGGCGCCGACCGCGCCCGCCGCGCCGCCGGCGTCGGACCGACGTTCCCCATCATCGGCTACGACGATCTGAACGTCTCGCAGGTGCAGACCCGCATCAAGGACCTCTCCCGGCCCGAGCAGCGCAAGGTGCTCAACTACGAGCGCAAGCACGCCAACCGGAAGTCGGTGGTGGGAGCGCTCGAGAAGTCCCTGGCCTGAGTTTCTCGGGGGGTCCGCGAGGTAGCGCGCCGGTCGCCGGCCGTCAAGTGGCGGCGGTTCGTATGTAGTCGTCCGTGGGCGTGGGCGGCGCCACTTGACTGCCGTCACCCGCCGCGCTATTCGCAGTGATCGGGTCGCACACGTGCGCCCCGCACTTGAGCAGGTGCTCGTCGTCCGTGTGGCGGGCACTTTCACCCACGCGCCGCGTCGGTCGCTACGGGTTGCACGTTTTTCACCTGCAGCGGGTGCGGAACGTGCACTCTCGCCGCTGGCCCGCCCATGGTGCGAGAAATGTGGCTCTTCTGACTGATCCGTGGGGACTGGACATCGACCGCGCGCCGACGCGGGGGGCGGCCCGGTTGGACGGCCCCGTGCGTGAAAGATGTGCACCCAGAGGGCCAAAACATCGCGCTCTCCGCGCCCACGACCGTCGAGAGCCGTCTTTGCGCGACGTCGTGCACACGGAGTGGCGGCACCGTCGGCGGTCAGTCGCCACCTTCCTCCGCGATCGCGGCTCGCAACGCCTCGTCGAACCCGACCGGCTCGATCCCGAACAGCTCCATCCCCGACGGGTCGGTCACCGTGGTGTCCGTCGACAGCCCCTCGACCAGCGGCCGCGCCACCCCCGCATCGACCGGGGTGACCAGCCCGATCCAGTGCGAGGAGAGCCACGGGGTGAGCAGCGGCACCGGGATCCGTGGACGGCGCCGGCGGCCGAGCGCGTCGGCCATGCGGTCGAGCATCGCGCCGTAGCTGAGTACCTCGGGCGCCCCTATCTGGATCTCCCGGCCGCGGGCGCCATCGACGTGGAGCGAGTCGCCGAGGTAGCGCAGGACGTCCTGAACCGCGATCGCCTGGGTCGGGGTCTTCAGCCACGATGGCGCCAGCATCAGCGGCAGTCGCTCGACGAGATACCGGAGCGTCCGGTAGCTCTCCGAGCCGGCGCCGACGACCATCCCGGCCCGCAGCCAGGTGAGCGGCGGCCCCTCGTCGCGCAGGATCTCGCCGACGCGCAGCCGCGAGCGCAGGTGCGGCGAGCGCGGCCGGTCCCCGAGCCCGCCGAGATAGACCACCTGCTTGATTCCCGTGTCCCGCGCGAACCGCGCGAAATGCGTCGCGCCCTGCGCGTCGCGTGACTCGTAGGCGCCGTCCCCGCCTCGGCCCATCGAGTGCACCAGGTAGAACGCCGCGTCGTAGCCCTCGCCGATCGCCAGCAGCGATCCGGGGTCGAGCATGTCGGCGCGATGGACGGTGACGCTGTCGTCGAACCGGACCCGAGCGGGATCCCGCACGGCGACCCCGACCTCGGCGCCGCCCGCACGCAGATGGCCGACCAGCAGGCCCCCGATGTACCCGGTGGCACCGGTGACGAGCACGTTGGACATGTTGTTGAGGTTAACTCAACAGGCGATACGCGCGAGCGAGATGCTCACTCGACCGGCTCGTCGGCCGACGGCCCCGGGGACGCCCGCCATCCGCGCCACACCGCGACCGCCATGCATCCCACGACCAACCCGATCGTGATCAGCAGGCTGTAGTGGGTGATCGTGTGGGCGATGTTGACCGCGGACTGCCCGATCGCGTAGCCGAGCCCGACGATCAGCACGACCCAGCCGAACGTGCCGATCAGGTCGAGCACCAGGAAGCGCCGCAGCCGCATCCCGGTCCAGCCGGCCGCGGCGTAGATGATCACGCTCGGCACCGGCAGGATCGGCGCGAGCACGACCGCCCACGACCGCGTGCGCTCGATCAGCCGCATCGCCACCTGGATGCGCCGGCGCCGCGCGGCCCCGGGCCCGGCGAGCAGGTCGATGATTCCGGGGCCCCACAGACGGCCCGCCCACCACACGAACGGGTCGCTCATCATCAGCGTCGGCAGCGGCACGAGCAGCGCCAACACGAGCGACGCGCGCCCGATCCGTGCGAACGCGCCGCCGGCCACCAGTGACGAGGTCGAGCCGCGCAGCGCCTCCAGCAGCAGCGGGTGGCTGCCGATCAACGACGGCGTCGTGAGCAGCAGCACGAGCCGGTAGACGCCCTGCAGGATCAGCACCCCGGCACAGATCGCCTGTCGGCGGTCGAGCTGGAACTCGGGCGGTTCGGGTGGGGGCTCGGGCTGGCTCGGCGCCGTCTGCACCGCCCCAGTGTGCCGCGCGATGCTGAGCGGCTGCTTATCTAGACGCGATGGAGACCTCGCAGACGATGGCTCGCCCCCAGCGCGGCGACGAGCTGACGCTCACCATCGACTCGCTCGCCTACGGTGGCGCGGGCGTCGCGCGCACGGAGTCCGGCTACGTCATCTTCGTCTCCGGCGCGATGCCGGGCGACACCGTGCGAGCGGTCATCGGCAAGCGCAAGCGCTCCTACGCCGAGGCGCGCGCGCTGGAGATCATCAGCCCCGGGCCCGACCGGATCGAGCCGGTCGCCGACCATCCGGGCGCCCCCTGGCAGGTGCTCGCCTACGAGCGCCAGCTGGAGATCAAGGCCGAGCAGGTGCGAGACGCGCTCACCCGGATCGGCGGCTTCGACGACCTCACGCTGGAGCCGATCGTCCCCGCCGAGCAGCAGTGGCGCTATCGCAACAAGCTCGAGTACTCGTTCGGCACCGGCGGCGATGGCGAGCTCGTGTGCGGCTTTCACGCGCCCGGCAACTGGGAGGAGATCGTCCCGCTCACCGACTGCCTGCTCGCCTCGGAGGCCGGCAACGCCGTCCGGGAGCGGATCGTGCAGTGGTGCCGCGAGCAGGGGCTCACCGCGTACGACCGGCGGACCAACCAGGGCTTCCTGCGCAACCTTGTCGTCCGGGAAGGCCGGCGCACCGGGTCGCTTCAGGCGCGTCTGGTCACCTCCGACGACGCCGAAGGCCTCGACCGTGAGTCGCTCATCGCGGCAGTGGCGTCCGAGGATCTGAAGGGCCTGCTGTGGACCCGCATCGACTCCGTCGGCGAGACGACCCAGGGCGGGACGACCGAGGTCCTGTCTGGATCGACGCGCTTCCATGAGGAGATCGGCGGCATGACGTTCCGGATCTCCGCCGAGGCCTTCTTCCAGACGAACACCGAGATGGCCGACCGGCTCTACGCCCTCGCCACCGAGTACGCCCGGCCCGGAGGCTTCGAGCGGCTCTACGACCTGTACTGCGGAATCGGGACGATCGGTCTGCTGATGTCGCCGCGCGTCGCAGAGCTGTGGGGCCTGGAGATCATCGAGGACGCGATCTCCGATGCGATCGCCAACGCCCGCGCCAACGAGATCGACAACGCGCACTTCTTCGCCGGCGACGTCCGCCTGGCGCTGCGCGAGCTCGTCGACCAGGCCGGCCGGCCTGACCTGCTCGTCGTCGATCCGCCGCGTGCCGGCCTCTCGCAGAAGATCGTGCGACGGATCATCGAGGCCTCTCCGGCGCGGATCGTCTACGTCTCGTGCAATCCGACGACGCTGGCCCCCAACGCTGCGCAGCTCGTTCGCGACGGTGGCTACGAGCTCGTCCGCGTCAGGCCGGTCGACATGTTCCCGCAGACCCCGCACATAGAGTGCGTAGCGGAGCTGGTCAGACGATCCTCTCCCGCTCCGCCCGCGGCGGAGTAGGTTCCCGGCATGGACACCGCCACCCCCTTCAACGATCTGCTCAACGAGCAGGTCGCTCACGAGTTCGCCGCCCACCAGCAGTACGTCGCGTGCGCGGTCTACTACGAGTCCGAGACGCTGCCGCAGCTCGCCTCCTTCTTCTATCGCCAGGCGCTCGAGGAGCGCGACCACGCGATGATGATGGTCCAGTACCTGCTTGACACCGACGTCCCGGTGACCACGCCCGGGGTGAGCGCTCCGGAGAGCGGATTCGCCGACGTGGTCGAGCCGGTCGCGCTCGCGCTCGAGCAGGAGAAGCGCGTCTCCGAGCAGATCAGCCGGCTGGCCGCCACCGCGCGCGAGCAGCACGACTACGCCGCCGAGCAGTTCATGCAGTGGTTCATCAAGGAGCAGATCGAGGAGGTCGCGACGATGAGCGACCTGCTCGCGGTCGCCACCCGCTCCCGCGACCGGGTGATGGAGATCGAGGACTACATCGTGCGCGAGCAGTCCGGCGGAGAGTCCGACCCCGGCGCCCCGCGCGTGGCCGGCGCGGCGGGCTGATCGCCCGCAGCCGGGCTCACTAGGGTTCCAGCCACCATGCGCGCCACGGTGATCAAGGACGGGCAGCTTGTCGTCGAGGAGCGGCCCGACCCGGTCGCCGCTGACGGCGAGGTGCTGGTCCGGGTGCGCGCCGCCGGACTCAACGGCGCGGACATCATGCAGGCCGCGGGGCGCTACCCGCCGCCCCCGGGCGTGCCGGTCGACATCCCGGGTATGGAGTTCGCGGGCGAGGTCGTCGGGCGCGGTCCGCGCGCGGAGCGGTTTGAGATCGGCGATCGGGTGATGGCGATCGTCGGCGGCGGCGCGCAGGCGGAGCTGTGCGTCGTCCACGAACGGATGCTCATGGCGGTGCCCGACGGCGTCGACTGGCCGCACGCCGGCGGGTTCCCGGAGGTGTTCATCACCGCCCACGACGCCGTCTTCACCCAGGCCGGTCTGCTCGCCGGCGAGCGGCTGCTCGTCCATGGAGCGGCCGGCGGGGTCGGGACCGCGGCCGTGCAGCTCGGGCGCGCCGCAGGGGCGCGCGTCACCGCGACGGTCCGCAACCCCGACCATCGCGACGCGGTGGCCGCGCTCGGCGCCACGGTGATCGCGCCGGAGGGGTTCGGCGACCACGGGCCGTTCGACGTCGTGCTCGAGCTGGTCGGCGCGATGAACCTCGCCGAGAACCTGATGTCGCTGGAGACCGGCGGGCGGATCGCGGTGATCGGCACCGGCGCGGGCGCGACCGCCGAGATCAACCTGGGCCTGGTGATGATCAAACGCGCCCGGATCCACGGCTCCACCCTTCGCGCCCGGCCGCTGGAGCTGAAGGCGATCGCCACCCGCGCCGTCGAGCACTCCGTGCTTCCCGCGCTGGCCAGTGGCGACGTCAGAGTGCCGATCGCCGACACGTTCCCGCTCGAACGGGCCGCCGACGCCTATGACCGCTTCCGCGCGGGCGCCAAGTTCGGCAAGATCGTGCTGCTCTCGGGCTGACCGAAAGGGGCGCCGGCGGGCGCGATGGAACAGAATCGGCCCAACCGGCCAATTAAGGGGTATGAGGCCGATCAGAGGGGTGAGCGACGCGGCGGTGATCCGCGCCTCCTACCTGCACCCGCCGTCGTTTGAGACGGTGTTCGACCGCCACTGGGCAAAGGTCCACCGCTATTGCGTGACCTGCGTCGGCTCGCCCGGCATCGACCTCGCCGCGGAGACCTTTGACGTGGCGTTCGACCACCGCCGCCGGTACGACGGCGGCGACGATGCCGCTCCGTGGCTGCTCGGGATCGCCCGGAACCTCGTCCGTGAGTGGTTCAGGCGCTCGGCCCGGGCGGACCGCGGGCTGCGGCGCTGCGGTCCCGAAGTTCCGCTCGACCCGCGTCACGGCCAGCTCGAACGCATCGAGGCCGAGCGGTTCGGCCGCGCGCTCGCCCGAGTGCTCGAGCGGCTGAGCCCGTCTGAGCGCGACACGCTGCTCCTGCACGTCTGCTCCGACCTGGGCGAGGCGGAGCTCGCGCGCGCCACCGCGGTGCCGCTGATGACCGTCCGCTCGCGCATGCAGCGAGCCCGGCTGCACCTGCGGGCACAGCTCGGGCTGCTCCGCGGGTCGTCGAGCGATGGGGACCGCGCCGACCTCGACTGGATCGCGGCTGCGCTTCCCGACGTCCCCGCTCCCGACGGCGCGAGCACCGAGCGCGCCCACGCCGCGCTGCGCGGACGCCTGGCGGCGGTGCCGCGGCTGGTCGGCGCCGACGGCCTGGGCACCGCTGCGGCAGCCGGTCGCGGATAGAACGCGGACCTAGCCCGCTGTTACGATGCCCGCGCCATCCTCCTCTACGACAACGCGATCTCGGGCAACTGCTACAAGGTCCGCCTGCTGCTCACCCAACTCGGGATCCCGTTCGAGCGGCGAGAGCTCAGCGTGATCGACCGCTCGGACCGGGCGGAGATCCTCGGCGAGCTCAACCCGGGGCTCCGCGTCCCGACGCTCGTGCTCGACGACGGCCGTCCGCTCGGCGAGTCCGGCGCCATCCTCGGCTACCTCGCGCGCGGGACGGAGTTCTGGCCCGAGGAGTCGTACGAGCACGCCCAGACCCTGCAATGGATGTTCTTCGAGCAGTACAGCCATGAGCCGCACATCGCGGTGGCGCGGTTCTGGGCGCACGCGGGGATCGCCCCGGGCGACGAGGAGCGCGCGGCCAAGCTCCGCGCCGGGGCCGCCGCCCTGGACGCGATGGAGCATCACCTCGCGACGCGGCAATTCTTCGTCTCCGAGTGCTACACGATCGCCGACATCGCGCTCTACGCGTACACCCATGTCGCGCCCGAGGGCGGCTTCGCGCTCGAGCCCTATCCCGCGATCCGCGCCTGGATGGAGCGCGTCGCGGCCCAGCCGAACCACATTCCGATCACCGCCTGAACGAGGACGGTCAGTACGGAGGCAGGTCCTCCCACCACTGGCCGAGCACCTTGAACGCCGACCAGAAGTCCCGCTTGGCGTCCTCGTCGTCCAGCGAATCGTCGATGTTCGGGACGTAGAGCGCCTCGATCGACGGGGTCAGCCGCTGCAGCCGTCCGGGCGTGGCGGTGAGTGGGCGCGCCAGCGGCACCTCCAGTTCGCCCAGCACCGTCAGCGCGTCCTCGCCCATGACCACGATGATCTTCGGGCGCACGATCGCGAGCTCCTCGAGCAGCCGGCCCACGCAGGCGACGTCCGAGACCCCATCCCCGCCCTCCCCGAACACCGGGCACTTCACGCACAGCGTCCCGTACACCGCGAGCGGATCGATTCCCAGCCGCTTGAGCGACTTCATCAGCGCGTTGCCGCCGCGCCCGTAGAACGCGACGCCCTCCTCGACCTCGGATGGGAGGGCGGAGTGCTTGAGCAGCATGATGTCGGCCTGGGGGTGGCCGGAGCCGAGCACGGGCATCAGCTGCCCGCGCGGGCAGCGCTCGCACTCGGACAGGCGTTGGGCAAAGGAGTTCAGCTCGCGGATCGCACGCTCGAGGTACTTCTCGCGAATCTCGTCATCGGTGGCGGGCACGCTCGCCTGATTGGCGGTCCGGCGGTCTTGTCCTTGACGCTGCATCAGGACTTGCGATGCGTCGCCCTTCGGACACGCCGTTCGCGTGAGGCGCGGCGTGCCCCCGGTGGCATCGCCTTCGTCTGCAGGAACTTCAGCGCCTGGACGTAGAGCAGCGACGCGGGGTTGCGGATGATGTCGGCGTCGCGCAGCGACTGCAGGAACTCGTCGGGCCCGTCGAACGCGCGCATCCGGATCCGCACCGAGCCCAGTCCCTGCGGCACGTGGGCGTCAGAGCCGGCGCCGGCGATGATCCGGTACTTGGCGGCGAAGCGGACCGCCTCCTCGTTGAACTCCGCGATCGCCACCCGCGGGTTGAACACCTCGATCGCGTCGACCTCGTCGATCACGCCGAGCAGGTGCTCGTAGTCGGGGACGGCGTGCATCCGGTCGAACGGGTGCGGAACATAGACCACACCGCCCTGGCGCTTGATCTCGGCGATCGTCTCCTGAAGCGTCATCCCGCGCGGGATCTTCTCCTCGATGAACAGGCCGATCACCTCGCCCTGCTCCGCGGTCTTGACCTCCTCGCCGACGATCACGCGGATCCCGGAGGCCTTGGCCCGCGCCTCGAGCGCACCCGAGATCTCGTTGTGATCGGTGACCGCGATCGCGCCCAGCCCGCGCTGAGAGGCCTCGGCCAGGAGCACCTCGACCGGCGTCGCGCAGTCGTAGGAGTGATCGGTGTGCATGTGCAGGTCGACGTCGATCAGCGGGCGCTCGGCGAGCCGCCCGCGCAGCTGCGCGCTGCCCTCGGTCGAGTGTCGGCGTGCCACGAGCTCTGAGTAGATCGCCTCGTGCTCGCCCGCCACACGCTCCCAGCTCAGCTCGCGGCGCAACCTGGCCTGGAACTCGGCGCCACGGCTGCGCGCGGCGGGATCCCCGAGCAGACGCGCAAGCTGGGCCCCGAGCGTCTGCACCTCGCCGGGCTCGAACAGGAGGCCGCGCTCGCCGTCGGCCAGCACCTCCTCGTAGACCGGCAACCGCGGGGCGACGCAGGCCAGGCCGGCGCCGAGCGCCCGCAGCAGCGTCCCCGGCGTCGGGCGCAACCCCTCGGAACCGAGCACGAACACGTCCGCGGCCGCGAGCACCTCGGGCGCGCTGGTCGTCTCCGCGTCGAGGAACGTGACGCGCTCGCGCAGGGTCCGCGTGAGGGTCGCCGGCGGCGGCAGCGGACGAGGAGACCAGACCGTCGCATGCCAATCGGCGTCCTCGGGCAGCAGCCGCAGCGCGCGCAGGAAGGTGCGCAGCGCGGGCCGCTCCTCGGTGGCCAGCATCACCAGCTCCGGGGTCGCGTCCGCCGATCGCGGCGACGGGCTCTCCGCGAGCGCGTCGCTGCCAGGCGGGATCACGCGGTAGTCGCCCGGGAAGAACGTCTGCAACAGGTTCCGGGTCGCCGCATAGCTTGCGGTGCGGGCGTCCATGCGGCTGAACAGGAGCCGTACGAGCGGGCGGGTGAGCTGGGTGGAGAGGATCCGCTCGGTGGGGGAGTGGAACGAGCCGACGGTGAGCGAGCGCGAGTGGCGCAGGGCGACGCTCGAGGCGCTCGGCGCGAACGGCTCGTGGACGTTGACGATGTCGAGCGGGACCGAGGTGAGCGTGTCCTCGATCGTGCGCGCGACATCGACCGGCAGCGACGCGGCTCTGCGCCGGTTGGGCGCGAACTGGAGAACCTCTCCGACGCCGAGCACCCGCACCCCTGGCTCGGCCACCAGTGACTCTGGGGTCTGGCGGACGAGCCGCCGGGACTCGCGGACGAGCTCGTGGTCCTGGGAGGGCGCGATGATCAGCACGCGGTGCCCGCGCGCCGCGAGCTCCTCGGAGATCTGCGCCACATAATGGTTGACCTCGCCCGAGACCTCCCATGCGAACGGTGTGACCTGCGCGATCGCGAGCGGTTCGGTGAGCGCCGCAGCCGGTACGGGCACGCTGTGATCTTAGGCGGCGCCCGCGGACGGTCGCCGTCTCGTTCCTAGAATCGCCCCGTCCGTCGACCGAGGAGCCGTGTGGGGACCCCGACCAGATCCGCTGATTCCGCCGCCGCGCGGCTGAGCCCGCTCGCCGCCCGGCGGATCGCGCTGCGCGCACAGGGGTTCGGCCGCCCGCGTGCCGGCGCCGGCGGCCCGCAGGCCGACTCGGCGCGCATCGCCGCGCTGGTGCGCCGGCTCGGGTTGCTGCAGCTCGACTCGGTCAACGTCTTCCTGCGGGCGCACTACATGCCCGTCTTCTCGCGCCTGGGGCCGTATGACCCCACGGTGCTGGATCGCCTCGCCGGACACACGCGGGGGCGCCTGAACCGCCGGCTGGTCGAGTACTGGGCCCACGAGGCGTCGCTCGTCCCGATCGAGACGCACCCGCTGCTGCGCTGGCGGATGGCGAATCTCGACGGCGCCTGGGGCTCGATGCAGCGGATCCTCGACGAGAACCCGACGCTCGTCGCCGACACCCTGCAGCTGGTGCGCGACCAGGGACCGATCCGCGCCGGCGACACGGGCTTCTCGCGGGGGGTGCCGGCCGCGGGCCAGATGTGGAACTGGCACGACGGCAAGGTCGCGCTCGAGCACCTCTTCTACACCGGCCAGGTGATGGCGGCCCGGCGGATCAACTTCGAGCGCCACTACGACCTGCCCGAGCGCGTGCTCCCCGAGGAGGTGCTCGGCGCCCCGACGCCCACCCGCCAGGACGCCCAGCGTGAGCTCGCGCGAATCTCGGCGCGGGCGCTCGGCGTGGCGACCGAGCCGGACATCGGCGACTACTTCCGCCTGCCCCGCGCCGACTCCAAGGCGCGGGTCGCCGAGCTCGTCGACTCCGGCGAGCTGCTCCCGGTCGCGGTGCGCGGCTGGGAGGCGCCTGCCTACCTGTGGCACGAGGCGCCGCGCCCGCGCCCGGTGCCCGGTCGCGCGCTGCTCTCGCCGTTTGACCCGCTCATCTGGTTCCGGCCCCGCGCCGAGCGCCTGTTCGGCTTCCACTACCGGATCGAGATCTACGTGCCCGCGCCCCAGCGCGTCTACGGCTACTACGTGCTGCCCTTCCTGCTCGACGGCGAGCTCGTCGGCCGCGTCGACCTGAAGTCCGACCGCCAGACCGGGGTCCTGCGCGTCCAGGGGGCCTTCGCCGAAGAGGGCGTCGACGTCGACCGGGTGAGCGCCGAGCTGGCCGGCGAGCTCTCCACCGTCGCGGTCTGGCTCGGCCTGGACGGCGGGGTGCAGGTGGCGGGCCGCGGCGATCTCGCGCCCGCGCTCGCCGACGCGCTGCCACGCTGACGCGCTGCCACGCTGACGCGCTGACGCGCTGACGCGCTGACGCGCTGACGCGCCGACGCGCCGACGGCGACCCGCTCAGGGGGCCGCCGTCACGCGCACGACGAAGGTCACCAGCCGCTGCCGGAGCCGCCCGACGAGGTGGTCTTCTTCGAGGAGCTGCCGTGGGTGATCGCGGCGCCAGATGCGCCCACCAGCCACCACTTCGCTCCGAAGTCGTTGCTGCCCTGCCCGGTGGTCGTGCCGCGATGCCTGTCGCCGGCGAAGTAGTACAGCGGGTGGCCGGCATAGGTCACCTGCCGCTCGGAACCACGTGCGATCGTGCCGATGTCGCTCGCCTTCACGCCGCTTCCGGCCGACGGCTTGGTCTTGACCAGCAGCGGCGGCCACGCCGCGGCGCAGGCCCCGCTGCAATGCGACTTGTTGTGAGAGTCGGCCACCCACAGGTAGAGCGCGCGTCCCCCGGCGCCGGCCAGGTAGCGGCCGTCCTTGCCGGAGACAATCGAGATCTGGAGCGTGTTGTCGGAGGCCGGGGTGCCGCTGGCGGACGCCGAGCTGTTCGCGTGGCCGCTCGAGCCACAGGCGGCGACCAGCGCCGCCACGCCAACCGCGGCGATGCTCGCGCCGGCCCTGGTTGCGATCGTTCTGGTCTGGATCATCGGTGAACTCCCGTCAGGTCGAAGAAGGTGGGTCACCGATCAAGACCCCGGACGGCGCAGATCCTTCCCGAAGTCAGTGATTAACGACAACGCTGGGCACCAAACAGCACCCCTGGCGCCGTTCGATGCCCAGCTGACGAGCCCCGCGTCAGGCCTTCGTAGCCGCGCGGGTCCGCTTGACGGCGGGCTTGGCCTTGGCGGCCGTGCGGCTGCCGCGCGCCGGAGCGTCCTGCTTGGCTGCGGCGACGACGCCCGGCTTGCGCGCGTACTTGGTGATGAACTTCTCGGTGAGCTCGCGGGCCTCGCCGTCCGGACGCTGATGCATCGGGGACTTCATGAGGTAGGAGCTCGGGCCGTCGAGCTGGCCGGAGAGCCCGCTGTTCATGGCGAGTTTGCAGCAGCGCACCGCGTCGGTGACGATGCCGGCCGAGTTCGGCGAGTCCCACACCTCGAGCTTCAGCTCGGCGGTGAGCGGCACGTCGCCGAACGCCTGGCCCTCAAGGCGGATGTGGGCCCACTTGCGGTCGGTCAGCCACGGCACGTAGTCCGACGGGCCGACATGGACGTCCTCGGGCGGGAGCTCGTGGCCCATGATCGAGGTGACCGCGTTGGTCTTGGAGATCTTCTTGGACTCCAGGCGCTCGCGCTCGAGCATGTTGAAGAAGTCCATGTTGCCGCCGACGTTGAGCTGGCTGGTGCGCAGCAGCTTGACGCCGCGATCGTGGAACAGGCGGGCGAGCTGGCGGTGGACGATCGTCGCGCCGACCTGGGACTTGATGTCGTCGCCGACGATCGGCAGCCCGGCCTTCTTGAAGCGCTTGTTCCAGTAGTCCTCGCGCGCGATGAACACCGGGATGCAGTTCACGAAGCCACAGCCGGCCTCGATGATCTGCTCGACGTACCACTTGGTGGCCTGCTCGGAGCCGACCGGCAGGTAGGAGACGACGACGTCGGTGCGGGTCGCCTTGAGCACCTCGACGATGTCGGCGGTCTCGCCGGGAGCCTTGGTGATCTTCTGAGAGAGGTACTTGCCGAGGCCATCGTGGGTCATGCCGCGCATCACCGGCACGTCCAGGTGCGGGACCTCGGTATCGAACTTGAGCGTGTTGTTCTGGCCCGCGAAGATCGCCTCCGACAGGTCCTTGCCGACCTTGTCGACGTCGATATCGAACGCCGCCGAGAACTCGATGTCACGGACGTGGTAGCCGCCGAGGTCGACGTGCATGAGGCCCGGGACCTGCTCGGCCGGGTCGGCGTTCCGGTAGTAGTGGACGCCCTGGACGAAGGAGCTCGCGCAGTTGCCGACGCCGATGATCGCGACGCGGACCTTGTCGTACTGGTGGCGCGAGGATCCGTTGGTGGAGGTGCTCACGAAGTTCCTTTCGGGTGACAGCGCCTGCGCGACGGTCGCAGCAGGCGTTCGCCGGAATCTATCCCGTTGCCGAAGATCGGTTACACCGAGATGCACACCAAGCGGTGTACTTCGACACCCGTCGCCCGGACGGCGAGCGCGGCGAGGAAACCGATCGGTCTACCGCTCCCGGACGCCTCAGTCGATCGCGGCCTCGAGCAGGATGCGCGCGATCGCGGTGGCCTCGGCCGCCGGACGTGGATCGTCGGCCGCGAGCACCGCGGCCGCGCCCCCTGCATAGAGCACGAGCAGGCGGCGGCCGAGCACCTCCGCCTGCCCCGCGCCGGCCTCACGGCACACCTCGCCGAGCAGCTCGCCGAGCTGCCCCTGCCGGCGCGCGATCACACGGCGCCCGGGATGGTCCGGGTCCGCGAGCTCGACCGCGGCGGCCAGGAACGGATCCCCGCGCAGCGGCCGCGGGCCGTCGCCGAGCGCGCCGAACATCTCGAGCAGCCGCGCCCGAGCGGTGAGGTCATCCCGCTCGAGCAGCCGCTGGGGCATCGTCTCCGGGTCGGCGGCGAGCTCGCGCAGATAGGCGACGATCAGGTCGTCCTTGGAGGCGAAATGCTGGTACAGCGTGCGGCGTGACACCCGCGCGCGCTCGACGATGTCAGCGATCCCGGTGGCGTTGATGCCAGGGTCGGCGAACAGTTCGCGGGCGGCCCCGAGGATGCGCGCCCGGGCGCCGCGACCGAGGGAACGAGCGGGGGCGGGGGACACCCGCGAAACGGTACCGCCGGGGGGCGCGTCAGCCCCCCGGACTCACTTCAGGATGGTGAGCCTGGCCGGGCCACAGATGCTCTTGGCGCGCTGAAGCGTCCGGTTGCCGCTGTAGACGACCTGCCAGGTGTACCGGCCCGGCGCCAGCGCCCGGGTGACCCTGGCCGATGCGGGGACCCGGCCGTGTCGGATCGTCCGGCGGTGGCCCTTCATCACGCGGCGGGCCGCGGTGCACCGACGGCCGCTGTAGAGGCTGTAGTCGACGGTACCGGTGGCCGAGCGGGCACCAGTGCCGTGCAGGGCGGCCAGGACGCGCTCGCCGCGGAACCCGCGCGGAAGCGAGATCGCGGCGCGGCTGCGATGGTGGGAGGCCAGCTGGCGCAGGCTGAGGCGCACCCGGTGGCGAGAGGTCTCGTTCCCCTGGCCGCTCGAGCTGCCACCGCCGCTCCCGCTCGTCCCCGAGCTCGAGCCCGTTCCCGGGGACGAGCCCGCACCGGGGATCGAAGCGCCGTTGCCGGGAGTCACGAAGTTCATGTGCACCGCGTACTGGGCGCTGCTGTCCGCGGCCAGGTTGAAGTCCCAGTCCAGCCCCATCGAGTTGTCCTCGGTGATCGCGCAGTCGCAGGTGTCGGGCAGGTCGGTCTGACCGTCGATGTCGAACCACAGGTCGTTGTAGAAGCCCTCCAGGTAGTGGCTGCCGCCGGTCACGGGCTCGAGCACTTCGGCCGCCCCGCCCGAGGTGTCGTTGGCGCTGCTCGTGCAGGCGATCACGCCGCCGGTCCCGACCGCTCCATATCCGTCGTCGGATCCGCTCACGTAGCAGTCGACCGCGCGATAGAGGAGTCCGTTCACCGGCGCGCCGGTCGTGTTCGTCAGCGTGATCGTCGTCGTGTAGCCGGTCGCCCCGCGGACGTAGCGGTCGCTCTCACTGACCACGATCCCGCTCGCCCCGGCGGTCGCGCTGCTCGTCACCGCAAAGGGGTCGCCCGCCGTGCCGGAGCCGGTCACGCCCGACTGCGCGCCGGGGGTGTAGGCGGTGTAGTTGTCCTCGGTCGAGAGCCAGATGCTCGTACCGGAGGCGTAGTTCTCTGAGAAGTCCGGTCCGTAGATCATCGGGCCGATCGACACGAACGTGCCGCAGTCGCCGGTTGCCGGCGAGGCGCCGAGCGATCCGGTGGGGTAGAACGCCCCGCCGCTCCAGCCCGCGTACTGCACCTGGCAGTCGAGATCGTTGCCGAGGATGATGCTCGTCAGCGGCCCCGTCGAGGAGATCGTCTGTGTGGTCGTCGTGGCGAGCGCCGGCCCGGCCGAGGCGAGTGCCCCGAGAGCGGTGGCGGCCAGGGCTCCCACACCGCGGAGGCGGCGCGCTCGTGGTCGTCCCATTCCATAACCCCTTGTCCGGGCGTTCGTGCCCACGTGGTGGAGGTGCGATCGTAGACCGCGCAGGTCCGATTCTTGACCGTCCGGGCCCCGAACTGGACGAATGGACGATGCCGGACGGGCTCAGCCGGTCTGCTGCGGTGCGGTCAACTCCTTGCGGACGTGCCAGATCCGCTGGGCGACCGTGAACAGGCTGAGCACTGCGAGCACGTACACGGCGGGCGCGAGCAGGTAGAAGTGCCCGAGACTCGCACCCCGGGCGAAGACCAGCCCCGCCGACAGGATCACGACGCGTACGGGCCGGGTCGCCAGGCCGACCTTGCATTGCACGCCGAGTGCCTCGGCGCGGGCGCGCGTGTAGGAGACCATCAGCGAGGCGAGCACCGCCAGGACGACCGCCGCCACCGCGACCTGGTCGTGCAGGGAGGCGAAGTACGCCCCCGCGGCTGTGAGCACGATCCCTTCCTCCAGGCGATCGAGCGTCGAGTCCAGGAACGCGCCGAACGGCGTGCCCTTCCCCGACATCCGCGAGTAGCGGCCGTCGAGCGTGTCCATGATCGAGCCGATGATGAAGGCCAGGCCCGAGAGGAAGAACCAGTGCTTGAACAGGAGCACCGCCGCGGCGAGGTTGAGCACGAAACCGGTGAGCGAGATCGCGTTCGGGGTCAGCCGCGAGTCGATCAGACGCTGTTGCATCAGCTCCTGGGTGGTCGGCCTTCCGTTGCGCTCGGCGGAGCGCTGGCGGGGGCGGCGGGCGCGGGGGCTGCGCACGCGGGAACTCGGTTCCGGCACCATCGACCTCGACAGGGTAGACGCTCGGGCGGGGGATCGGTGGCCGGGGTCAGCCGGTCGCCGATGAGCTGAGCTCGGGGATCCGGGCGACGGTGCGCCGGCCGAACGACCAGGCGTCCGGACGCGCACGGGCCAGCAGCTGACCCGCGAGCAGCGCTGACAGGCCTGCGGTCGCCATCCCGAGCACGCAGTCGGTGAGGTAGTGGTTGCCGGTCGCGATCACCACGAGCACCACCACCGGCGTGTAGAGCGCCCACGCGATGCGGGCGAGCAGATTGGAGGAGAGCCGCACCATCGTCGCCCCGGTCATCAAGGCGAAGCAGACATGCATCGAGGGCACCGCGGCGTACAGGTTGAGGAACGCCGCCGGGGCGCCATGCTCGGCGGTGACCCCGGTGTAGAGCTGGACGACGTCGGTGAACCCCCATTGCGGCATCAGCCGCGGCGGCGCCGTTGGATAGAGCGCATACCCAACCAGCGCGAGCACCATCGCGATCATGAACATGTTGCGCACGCAGTAGAAGGAGTCGTTGCGGCGCAGGTAGATCCACAACAGCGCTCCGCCCGTGATCGCATAGTTGCCGTTGACGTAGAACCAGCTCGCGAACTCCATCAGCCGGTGGAACCCCAGCGCCCACTGCTGGATCTGCGGTTCGACGAAGATGTGCAGACCGCGCTCGAAGTTGATGATCTTCGTCGCGTTCCACGACGCCCGCCCGGGGGCGTCGTCGGCGTTCACCAACCCGCGGACGATCTGGTAGAGCACGTACGCCCCGACGAACAGCCCCACCTGGCGCAGTGCGTCGACCCAGCCCTTGGGCAGCACGTGGGCGCCGACTCGCCGCAGCTGGAGCACGGCCTCAATCTAGTCCGCGTTCACGAGTTTTTCACGGTGCTCTCATGCGCGTCTCGTGTGTGGGGTCGCCGTCGTCAGGACCGGTCCGACCGGCTCGTGCTCCAGGCGCGCGGCCGCCGCCCGGCCCGCGTCCGGCCCGAGGAAGCGGCCGACGAGATGGACGCCCAGGTCGAGCCCGGCGGCCGGCCCGCCGCTGGTGACCACATCGCCGGTGTCGACGACTCGGGCCTCCCGCTCCACGATCGCGCCCGCGGCAGCGAGCTCGTCGAACGCGCCCCGGTTGGTCACCGCCGGTCGGCGGTCGAGCAAACCGGCCGCCGCCAGCAGCATCGCACCGGTGCAGACCGAGGCGATCACCGTGCCGCGGGCGTGCATCGCCGCCAGCTGGGCCGGGAGCGCGCCGGTGGTCTGATCGCGCACGCCCGGCCCGGCGTCCAGCCAGCCGCCGCCGGGAACGATCACGAGCTCGGCGGTGTCGTCGAGCACCGCGTCGAGCTCGAGCGTCAGCCCATGCGCGGTATGGACCGTCGTCGGGTGATCGACGGGGCGGACCGGGCTCACCGGCAAGCCGGCCGCGGTGAGGATCTCCAGCGGGCCGACCGGATCGAGGTCGTCGACGCCGTCGAAGAACAGAACCTGGGTGCGCGGAGTGGTGGTCATGGACGGAATCGTGGCGCGGGAGGGCCCAGTTGACCAGTGGCAGGAGCGCCAACCATCGTCGATTTCGTGCCAGGAGTCAGCGCGTACAGCGTGGCGAGCGGGCGTCGATCCGCCGCAGGGAGAATCGGATCGCCAGCCTCGCCGCGCCCGCGCTGCGCAGCACCAGCTGCGTGTCTGCCCCGGCTGGCTCCACACACCCGGCGCCACGCGTCAACGCCCAGTAGGGCGAGTAGTGCAGGTGCAGCAGCACGGTGCCCGGGTGCTGTGCACGCAGCGTCAGCCAGTCGGGGCCGAGCGCGGTCAGCGTTGCCGGGCCCTGAGCGAGCGGCGTCGGGTCCCGCACCGCGTACACGCGCCAGGCGCCGACCCGCGCCACCGGGCGCAGGTAGGGCGGGCGAGCGCGGATGACCGCGGCCTCCGCCTGCGCCGAGCTGTCGAGCTTCGTGGCCGGCAGCGCGACGTAGCGGATCGCGTTGGCGTGCAGCCACGTGCGGTAGGTCGCGGCGGTGAGCGCTCCGTGGCGGTAGAAGATCGGGTTGTCTCCGATGTCGAGCTGGCGTTCCCAGCCCCGCGCGATCGGGATCCGCGTCGCCACTCGATAGGCCTCCCAGTGCAGCGCGGTGAACGGGATCTCGATCCGGAACGGCGGACCGCCCCGGCTCTCCAGGAACCGCAGCAGCGGTCGGTAGAACGCGGCCGAGGTCGACGGCTGCCCGCTGGAGACGACGACGTTCTGGACCGGCGCCTGGACCCCGATGTACAGCAGCGGCAGGATCGCCGCCGCCAAAATCCGCGGCCGCCGCTCCCAGAAGACGATCGTCGCCACCGGCGCGGCGAGCAGCGTGCCCATGCGCGCGATGTTGGAGCCGACCGCGCTCGGGATCAGATAGCTGAGGATGAGCGCGAGCGCGTACACGGCCAGGCACGCGCGCAGCGTGGTGTCGGTGGGCTCGGTGAGCGCCAGCCCGATCACCGCGACGGCGAGCACCGGCAGCAGCGTCCCCAGCTCGAACGGCTCGGTGCCGCCCTCCGGGAACGCGACCGCGAGCGCCAGAACCGGCAGGAGCGCCGCCGCGGCGACGGCGGCCCCCGGCGTGGCGGCCCTGAGCCGGAGTCGACGTGTCCGATCGGGGCGAGGCGGTCGCTCGAGCACGCCGCCGGCCGCATACCCGACCGCGACGATCGCGGCGAACAGTGCCGCCACCGGGCTGCAGAGCGCGGAGACGGCGGCGAGCAGGCAGGCGAGCGGCCACCACCCCAGATCGAGTGACAGCACCGCGGCCGTCGCGGGCAGCAGGCCGAACGCGAACGGCAGGCGTCCGGTGAACAGGTCGACAGCGGTGAACGCACCGAACAGCAGCGAGCCCGGCAGCGCCGCCGCGCTGCGGTGTCGCCAGGCGAGCGCGGTGAACGGCGCCGCCGTCGCCGCCGCCGCCAGCGCGCCGGCCAGCTGCGGCGTGAGTGCGGCCGACGCCGCCGGGAACAGGAGGCTGTAGCCGGGGGTGGTGTGCCCGGAGTACCAGGCGTTGTTCCAGATCCCCCACGGCTCGCGGTGGAACAGCCACGCGCGGAACAGCGCCGCGGCCAGGTCGAGGCTCGGCGGCGAGACGATCACATAGGTGGCGGCGAGCGCCGCCGCCACGATCGTCGGTCCGGCGAGCTTGAGCTCACGTCGCACGGGCCGCGCGAGGATAACCGGAGTCCGGGGCCGAGCCGCCGGCTGCTCAGGGAGCCGGCCGGGTCCTGATCGTCGAGCAGCCCGTGGCGGTGCGGGCGTAGCTCTCGATCAGTGCCGCGCACCGCTCGAGCGGCAGCGAGCGGTTGCCGTCGATCACGTGCAGCCCGTACGCGTCCTCCAGCGCAACCAGGTTGCGGGCGACGTCGAGCGCCGGCTCGAGGTCGTCACGGAAGTGCCCTTGGCTCTGACCGAGCTCGAGGATCCCGAAGTAGAGCGCCACCTGGCGGTCGTAAAGCCCGCTGGAGAGGAGCCCGTGGACCGGATCGCCGCGCTTGTAGACGCCGATCTCGTAGAGCGCGATCACGATCTCGTCCTCAGCCGAGCGCGGCAGGCCGGTGCGGAGCGTGATTCCGAGCTTCTCACGGGCGTCGCGGACGTCCGCGATCGCGGCCAGGCGGTCGTCGTAGAAGCGGTCGGCGGCGAGCGAATGGACCTCGTGCAGCAGCTTGTCGAGGTCGTCGAAGTAGTAGTGGACGGTGCCGGTGGCGACGCCCGCCACCTCGGCGACGTCGCGGATCCGCAGGCTCGCTATCCCGCGCTCGCGGATCGCCTTCATCGTCGAGTCGACGAGCTGCGTCCGTCTCGCGGTCTGGTTGCGGGGGCGCGCCATGCCACAGGAGGCTACCGGTCGTCGCCTAGACTGAGTTCAAAATCAATAAATCGCACACGGGCCCCGTAACTGCTTGACGTGCGGAGCATCAATTGCTTGACTTGAGCGTTAAAGAATACCGGAGCGGCGGCGAGTGAGCCGCCGCCGGAGGAGGGAGAGTCATGCAGGAGGAGCTGACCGAGGACCTCACGGCGGCCGCCGTCACGGCGGGCGCGAAGGGACCCGGGATGGAACCGCCGCCCGCGGTGGCGGCCAA
>Ga0335075_10001337_pt1 | contig 40750 bp, 39 predicted proteins | sample Lox_Sample_24_FD_206723 | JGI IMG/M metagenome (GOLD analysis project Ga0335075, IMG submission 206723) | Soil microbial communities from Loxahatchee National Wildlife Refuge, Florida, United States - Lox_Sample_2.4 | ecosystem: Environmental > Terrestrial > Soil > Wetlands | place: USA...
GACCGCTGCGGGCCAGGGCGTCGGTGACCAAGCTATTTCGACGCGGATCGTCGGTCACCCAGCCCGATTTCAGTTCTAGAACCCCGAACGGGACGCGGTCGGTGATCATGTTCCGGACGGCGTGCTGGCCGGGGTGCCCGGCCCATTCCACGACCGCATGCGACTCGTCGGCGTACTGCAGCGGCCCTTTGGCACGTAGCCCGCCCACCATTTCGCCATCGTCATCGACCACGGCGAAGAACATGATGGTGTCGGCTCCGCTGCGCAGCGCCTCCATGTCGAGCGCAGCCTCCACGCCATGCTTGCGAAAGCTGCGCTGGGCGCCCGACGAGTAGGCGGACCACAAGGCGGGATCAGCCGACGGATGGGAGATCACCAGGGTGCAGTCGATGTCAGGATCGCGCCAGCTGAAGCCGTGCCCAAGCGAGACCCCGTCGCCAGCCGCGGTGTGTAGCGAAACTGCCTTCATCCGTGTCGTCTCCCTCGGCTCCAAACCGCTGTTACTTACTTAGTCCTATAATCATACTTTTAGTATGGACACTCTCGGATACCGTACTAGCAACATGTCAGTAGCACAACGAAAATTCGGATAATCCGCTTCAGTAGGTGTTCAAGCACCAGTGGTATGCCTCTGTCGGCGCCCTCAGCGGCGGTTCCCCGGCGGAGTTGACACCTGTAAAGTTCGTCGGCATGGACAACATCAGGGGTAAGACCGTCGTGATCACCGGTGCTGCTCGTGGCATCGGGCATGCGACCGCAAAAGCGCTGCTGGCGCGGGGCGCGCGAGTGGTCATCGGCGACCGGGACGTCGACGTGCTGGAGAGCGCGGTCGCCGGCATGAGCAGCCTCGGTTCGGTGTCGGGCCATCCACTGGACGTCACCGACCGCGAGTCGTTCGCCGCCTTCCTCGACAAGGCCCGCGCCGACGGCGGCGGACACATCGACGTGCTGATCAACAACGCCGGCGTCATGCCGGTCGGCCCATTTCTCGAGCAAACCGCGCAGGCGATCCGCTCGTCGATCGAGGTGAACTTCTACGGGGTGCTTAGCGGCTGCCAACTGGTGCTGCCGGAGATGGTCAAGCGCCACAGCGGGCACATCATCAATATCGCGTCACTGGCGGGCATGGTGGCGGTGCCGGGCCAAATCGTCTACGCCGGAACCAAATTCGCCGTGGTCGGCCTGTCCACCGCGATGGCCGATGAATTCGCCCCACATGGCGTCAAGGTCACCGCGGTGCTGCCGACGTTCACCAACACCGAACTGATCTCGGGCACATCGCCGTCAGCGGCTCAAAAGCCGGTCGAGCCCGGCGATATCGCCGCGGCGATCGTCAAAGTGCTCGACAAGCCGAAAACCCAGGTCTCGGTGCCCGGCAATGGCCGGCTGATCGCCGTCATGGCGCAGCTCTTGCCGGATCGGGGCCGGCGTTGGCTGAACAAGAAGATGGGCAACGACACGGTGTTCCTCAATTTCGACACCACCGCCCGCCGGGCATACGAAGACCGCGCGCAGCACGCGACGGGCGTCGTCGAGCACAAGGACTGATCAGCGCCCACGGGGGGCGTACATGATCACGCCGACCCCGGCCAGGCACACCGCAGCGCCGATGATGTCCCACCGGTCCGGGCGAAATCCGTCCAGCGCCATGCCCCACGCCAGCGACCCGGCGACGAACACACCGCCGTAGGCAGCCAGGACGCGGCCGAACTGAGGATCGTCTTGAAAGGTGGCGACAAAGCCATAGGCGCCCAACGCGATCGCGCCAAGACCGGCCCAGAGCCACCCGCGATGAACGCGGACGCCTTGCCAGACCAGCCATGCGCCGCCGATCTCGAACAGCGCGGCGATCGCAAACAGCAGGATCGATCGGGCGACGCTCACCTCTGTCGAGGCCTAACCGGCTGTCGACGAGGTCAGCATCCTGATCGTCTGAGATTCATTGCCTTCAAAGGCCGTTCCGTCCGGCCGCAGCAGGTCGTGGAACCATACCCTGGGGATCGAGGCGTACGGGTGATTCCATGAATCCCATGGGAAGTAGGTTTGGGTCTTCCCGGCGACCAGACCCCAGTTGATCGCGCCAACGTTGTGCCGCTTGGCAATTGGCAGAATACTTTCGACAGTGCTGCCCATCGGCCGCGCCATGTACTCGGTGCACAGCATCGGCCGGCCTTGCGGGACAAGCTCGGCGATCCGAGATTCGAAGGTCGACGGCTCGGCGTAGGAGTGGAAGGTGATCACATCGGAATTGGCCAGCTGGATGCCGGCGATTGTGCTGCGGCTTGCCGGATCTGCCCACTCACCGTCCCACACACCACTGGTCAACGGCTGGCGGGTATCGACGGAACGTGCCCAGGCGAACACTTGCGGAAGCAGCTCGGCGACACGTTCTAGCTTGTCGGGCCGCTCGACGCTGCGGTATTGTTTTGCCGGATTGTCGGGCTCATTCCAAAGGTCCCAGCCCAAAACCCGGTCGTCATTGCGGAATTGGGTCAGCACGCCAGTCACGTACTCCTGCAGCGTCCGGGTGTAGCGACGGTCATCGATCCGCTCAGCGCCGGGGCTTTGTACCCATCCGGAGTTGTGTACCCCTGGCGTAGGCGGATGCTGGAGACCGAGTCGGGGCATCGGATCCCAACAGGAGTCGAACAACACAAACAGTGGCTTGATCCGGTGGCGCGCCGCGATGCCGACGAACTGCGCGAGACGTGTTTGGAAGCCACGCGAATCCTGCGCCCACAGCTGATCATGCAGGAAGACCCGCACTGTGTTGAGCCCGTGGAACCGGGCCCAACCCAGTTCGGAGTCGATGCGCCTGGGGTCGTAGGTACCGGGCTGAAACATCTCAAGCTGATTGATGGCGTTGGAGGTGATGAAGTTAGCGCCGACGGGCCAACCCTGTGCTTGATACCAACTGTTGGCGCGGTCAGGTGACCACCGACTCGGTTCGGCGGAGGCGCGCGGCGGCTCCCCGGAGGCGCGAGGTGTTTGAGCCAGAGCCGTGCCCGCTGCCAGCAGCAGCGGTAGCTTCAGAACCGTACGGCGGTACACAAAATGACGATAGGTTGCCGAAGGCGCCGTTCCCGGTATTCGCCTGGCGCGTCGCGCTGAATTGTTACGCGGCGACCCGCTGCGCCCGGCTTCGCCGCCCTTGCGATCGCCGACGAATTGTTACGCGGCGACCCGCTGCGCCCGGCTTCGCCGCCCTTGCGATCGCCGACGAATTGTTACGCGGCGACCCGCTGCGCCCGGCTTCGCCGCCCTTGCGATCGCCGACGAATTGTTGTGGGAATTGTTATCTCGCCGTCACCAAGCGGAGTCTGTTCTTCGTGGGCCGGTCATCGGCCAAGGGCAAGCATCCGCTCCAGGGTGAGTGCCTGGGCGCCAGCGCACACCGAAGTCTGTCCAGACGTGGCGATCATTGCCCAACGCCCGGGTACGATGGCGACCTCCTCGCAAGGCTGTTGCGCCGTCGAGAATTTCGACAATAGCGATCGGATCTTTTCCGCATTCTCGGTAGCTTCCGGAACGAGAACGCGCGTCGCAGCTCCTCCACCCACGGTGGGATGGCGCGCCATGAACTCGCGCAAAAACAGGGCGCCCGTGACTTTCGGGTTGATGTCCTGGACGGCGGCCACGACGGCGTCGCCGAACCTTCCGCCCAACGTGCCGATCGCAAAGTCGACGCCACAATGAAGCAGGCCGACCCGCCGGGTCAGGTCGCTCATCGCCCCGCGCAGCGTGGTGTAGAGAGTCTTCTGAAGTCCGAGGGCCTGCCAGTCGGCGGCGCCCACGAAGATGTTGCCCTTCCACGCGGTGCCACGCATGAATTGCAAGGTGAGTCCATCCAACAGCTCGCCCGATCGCAGATGGGCTGACGGCGTGGTCAAGACTTGCTCGCCACCGACGTGTCGCTCGAGGTAACTGACGTGAGCCTCGAGAACCTGATCGCCGCCCAAGTTCCACGCCTTGGTCGCGAACTCTTCCAGCCGATGAGTGTCATCGAGTGCGATGTTGGCGACGATGCGGCCGCCATTCCCGCCTTCGGATGGTTTCAGGCAACCGTGGAAAAGTTCGTAGCGCTCCTTCAATAGCATGCTTGCGCGCAGAAGATCACGAGTGAAGTCGCAACGATTCTCTTGCCACGGAACCGTATAGCCCGGGATCACCGGAAGCGCTGTCCGCAGCGTCTGAAACGCCTCGCTCGCACGATGCTCTTGATCCAGGATGAGCTGGGCCGGTCGGCCGGACACCTGGCCATTCAGCCGCAGCGCAGACTCGACCGTCGGATGCAGCATGCGTTTACCGTTCCATGCCGCCAAACGAGAATTGTTGGCGTCCACGCGAATTCGGCCAAGCCCGGTCACCCGGGCCAACCAGGCCAGCAGTATTTGGAATTCGGGCTCGAAGTCGTACGGAGACACGACGGCCGAAGGCTGCTCACGCAGAAACTCGATGATCCGAGCCAACACGGGATCGTGCTCCCCAGCATCGACCGCCCGCTTGAGCAGAGCGTGCGACATGTAGTAGTGGTCGGTATCGGGCAGTGTCAACCGCCGGACGCCTTCCTTGGCAATCGCGACACGCCATGGCCGAGTGCGCCCGACGACCAAATCACCACCACGCGCAAGATATAGACCGCGAGCCTCCACGTAGGTGGTGAGGTCCGACACCGGCCGCCCCTCAACCATCGCGGTGAGGTCCGTCTCAAATCCGCGAGCCGACGGTGTGGTCGAATGCACGATCAAACGTGATTCGCCGGCGCTCGGCGACGAGAACTCGATGTGCTCAAGCACCATATCGAGGAGGTCGCACGGTTCGATCGATAGCAGCTTGCGACAAGCGATGTCGATGTCTGTTTCGTCAAGTCGCACCGGACCGGCATAGCTCTGCCATGCAATTTCGTGTCCGTCGACATCAACAGTCCAGTCGTGAAGTTCGCCAGTCAACGGATGACGGGACGTCCGCCGGCGGCGATTGCACGAAAACACTCAGGTGTCTCCATATCTGGCCCAGCGCGATCAGGCGTGTTGGTTCAGCCGGTGCCGGTGCCCGGCGCCTAATGTTGCCATACGGACCTTCATATCGGAATCAAGCACTTTAACCATCGCGCCAAAAGTTCTTAACGAACAAACCCGCTGGAAAAAATTGAAAACATCAAGGTGAATAACGTCATAACGAGGTGAATACCGCGCCTTACGCCAAACGATGATGGCGGACCAGATGAGAATGCTGTGAGGATGCTGCGAGTTCTCAGCGCAACGCCTGGTCGATATCGGCGATCAGGTCGTCGGTACCTTCCAGGCCGACCGAGATGCGAACCACGCCGTCGCCCAGACCGATAGCGGCGCGGCCTTCTGGTCCCATCGCCCGGTGGGTTGTCGTTGCCGGATGAGTGACAAGGGATTTCGAATCACCCAGATTGTTGGAGATGTTGATCAAGCGCAACTTGTCCAAGACCTCGAAAGCCCGTTGCTTGGCCGCGCTGTCGGGCACGTCGAGTTCAAAGGTGACGACGGTACCGCCACCTGACATCTGTCGCTTGGCAAGGTCGTACTGCGGATGCGACGTCAGAAATGGATAACGCACCCACCTGACCGCCGGATGCCCTTCCAGGTGCTCGGCGATCCGCTGCGCCGACGCATTCTGGTAGTCGACCCGAATCGCCAGTGTTTCAAGTCCTTTGAGCATGACCCAGGCGTTGAACGCACTCATCGCCGGGCCGGTGTGCCGCATCAGTTTTTGCACCGGGCCGTCGATGTACTCCTTGTCACCGAGGATTGCGCCACCCAGCACACGGCCCTGCCCGTCGATGTGTTTGGTTCCCGAATAGACCACAACGTCGACGCCGAGCGGAAAACCCTGCTGTAGCAATGGGGTTGCAAAGACGTTGTCCAGCACGACCTTCGCTCCGGCAGCATGGGACAGCTCGGTAACTGCGGCAATGTCGACCAGCGACTGCATCGGATTCGACGGCGTCTCAAAGAACACCGCCTGGGTCGGCACCGAAAGTGCCTTCTCCCATTGGGATAGGTCGTCGCCGTCGACGAAGACGGTTTCGACCCCCCAGCGCGGCAAGATCTCATTGCACACAACGAAACACGAGCCGAACAGGCTGCGTGCGGCGACCAGCCGATCGCCGGCACCCAGCAGCGCGCCCAATGAGGTGAAAACCGCCGCCATCCCGCTCGCGGTGGCGACCGCCGCCGGCGCCCCCTCGATCAACCGCAACCGTTCCTCGAACATGCTGACCGTCGGGTTGCCGTAGCGCGAGTAGACATAGCGGTCGATCTCGCCGGTGAAAGCCTGTTCCGCGGCGGCGGCCGAGTCGTAGACGTAGCCGGACGCCAAATACATTGCCTCGGCGGTCTCTTCGAACTGCGACCGCAAGATCCCGCCGCGCACTCCAATGGTGGCCTGGCTGAGGCCTTCGGGCAGCGGCTCCGGCGTGCGCACCGAGCGCTGGTCAGTCATGTTTGCTTCCAAGGCAATCCGATGGCGCGCCACCCGACCCCGCCGCGGTGACCGTCGCTGTCGAGATGCCCTTCGAAGCCGTCCAGCACGTTGTACGACGGGGCGATACCTGCGGCGGTGGCGGCCTCGGCTGCGCCGATGGAGCGGTTCCCCGAGCGACACAAGAAGATCACCGGCCGGTGCCCCGTGGCGGCCGGCAGTTGTTCGTCCAGTTCGGCCGCAAAGTTGTCATTGCGGGTGCCGTCGAGGCTGTTCCACTCGAGGTAGACGACTTCGCGGCCCAGACTGGACAAATCGGGCACCCCGACGAATCGCCATTCGGCTTCGGTGCGCACGTCGACCAGCACCGCTTCGGGGTTCTCGCCGAGCAGCTTCCAGGCCTGCTCCGGCGTGATATCTCCTGCGTAGCTCACCCGCCCGAGTCTCGCATACCTGGCGGCCGCCGCCGCTACCAGAGCCTGCGTAGTGCGGCCGACACCTCCCGTGCGCGGCTGCGCGCTGTGTTCACGTCTGAAGCGGTGACGATGGCCACGCCCAGCGGTCGGCGCCCTTCGGGCTCATGGCGACCGAACACCCGCGCGTCGCTCTCCGGTGTCCGCAGCGCGGCGGCCAGTACACCGGCGGCGGCCGGGTTCGGGGAGCTCTGGGCCGCCACACCGGACCCGTCGTGGCCGGCGTAGATCACCTCGGCGGCACCCGGCGAAATCATGATGGCGTCGGTCGGCAGGCCCATGATTGCCCGCGCCTGCAGTTCGAATTCCGACAGCCGCTGGGTGCGCAAGGTGACCAGGCCGCTCTCGAAAGGCCGGGCGGTGACATCGCTGAAGTAGATCTCGTCGCCCCGGACCATCAGCTCGACCCCGAACACGCCGCGTCCACCGAGCGCCTTGACGATCCGGGCGGCGATGGACTTGGAGGCGTCCAACGCGGCCACGCTCAGGTCTTGCGGCTGCCAGGATTCCTGCACGTCACCAATGGCCTCGCCGTGGCCGATCGGGGCGCAGAACTCGATCGTCGGCCCAGCCGGTCCGACGCTGCGCACCGTGAGCATGGTGAGGTGAAAGTCGATCTCGACGAGAGCCTCGGCCAACACCCGGTTGTGGGCCAGTCGACCGCCGGCCGACACCGCACGGTGCCAGGCCGACTCGATGTCGGCCGGTCCCAACACCACCGACTGCCCCGCATTGGCGGCGGACGTCACGGTGGCCACCGGTTGCACCCGCAACGGGTAGCCGGCGTGGTCGGCCACCGCCCGCAGCTCATCGAGCGATCCTGCGAACCAGAAGGGGGCGGTCGGCAGGCCGAGTTCATCGGCGGCCAGTCGACGGAGGCCCTCCCGGTCGGCGGTGAGCCGAGCGCAGCGAGCGGTGGGAAAGACTTCGACGGCACCGGTCTCGGCCGCGGCCGCCAATGCATCGGCGGCGACCGCGTCAGATGCCGTCACCACGAACTTCGGCGCAAACCGCCTGATCGCTGCGCCCAACTCATCGGTGTCGGCCATGTTGACCACCACCGCCTCGTCGGCGACGCCGTGCGCGGGGACACCGGCATACCGCTCGACCGCGATCACCTCAGCGCCGAGCCGCTGAAAGGCGATCGCCAGCTCACGGCTGAACTCCCCCGACCCCAGCAACATCACCTTGGTCCGGGCAGCGTCGCCAGGTTCGAGGTGCTGTCCTGGAGCCAACTCGTCTTGCGTCACGCTGATCAAGCATAGGTCCGCGGATGGGGCGAAGCTGAAGGATCACTTGCATGATGCAAGTAACATGGCAGTCATGCTGCCTCGCACCTACCAGCATCAGGTGTGCTCGGTTGCCCGCAGCTTGGAACTGGTCGGCGACCGGTGGACGCTGTTGATCGTTCGGGACGCCCTGCGCGGGGTGCACCGGTTCGACGATTTCCGCGCTCAACTCGGCGTTGCACACAACGTGCTCAGCGATCGGTTGTCCCGGCTGACCGAAGCCGGCGTCCTCGAGCGGCGCCGCTACCAGCAGCGTCCGGACCGCTACGAGTACCACCTGACGCAGCAGGGCCGAGACTTGTGGCCGGTGGTGATGTCGCTGCTGTTGTGGGGGGATCGCTACCTCGCCCCGGACGGGCCGCCAAAGCTTCCGTTGCACCGCGGCTGCGGCGGTCGTCTCACCCCGCAACTCACCTGTACCGACTGCGGTGCCGGCTTGGGACCCGGGGATGTGGAACTGGCGCCCGGGCCAGGCGCCAAGGGGTCTATTGCATCACGAAAGTGACTGTGGAATAGTTACTTGCATCACGCAATCGACTAGGAGGTAGCCGTGACCGTCGACCAGATACCGTCCAACGCCAGCACGTATCTCCTCGGTCATGCGGACGCGGAAGTCCGGCGGTTGCTGCTGCAGGCACGGCTGTACGACGACTACACCGAACAGGCGTTGCGTCTGGCGGGTCTGCGGCCCGGAATGCGGGTGCTGGACGTCGGCTGCGGGCCCGGCGATGTGTCGTTCGTGGCCGCGAGATTGGTCGGGCCACAGGGCACGGTGATCGGCATCGACGCCGCTGACGACATCATCGAACTCGCCCGCGCGCGCGCCACAGAGCACGGCCTCTCGTCGGTTCGGTTCGAGCAGACCACGGTCGGCGACCTCGCCCTGGCCGAGCCCGTCGACGCCGTGATCGGGCGGCTGATCCTGATGCATCTGCCCGACCCGGTCGCGACGCTGCGTCAGCTCGCCGGTCTGGTCCGGCCGGGAGGGTTCATCGCCTTCTCCGAATTCGACATGACCGGAGCGCGCGGCGTGCCCGACCTACCGCTGTGGCGGGCGTCCCGCGACACGATCATCGAAACCTTTACCGCTCTGGGCCTCGACCCGACGTTCGCCGCGACAATGCCGACACTCTTCCGGCAGGCAGGGCTGAACACCCCGCAGTTGGCACTCGGGGCTCCGATTGGCGGAGCTGACCGCACGGAGCTCATCGCCTTCGTGGTGGAGACCCTGGGGTCGCTGCTGCCCGCCCGCGAAAAGCTGGGGTTGGTCACCGACGACGTCTTCGCGGATTCGGATGAGCTGCTGCGGCGGCTACGCGACGAACTCTTTGCGGCCGGCGGCGTCGCGACAACCCCGGCCATGATCACCGCCTGGAGCCAGGTCTAGGCCGGTCCTACGGCTGGCCCGGCAACAGCCGCACCATCAGGCCATTGGCTTCGGCCAGCAGGGTGTCGCCGTCGACCAGCTCGCCGCGGACAAACGCCTTGCGGCCCTCGGTAGCGGCGACGTGTCCACGCACGACCAACGGGGTGTCGATCGGGGTGATCTTGCGGTAATCGACGTGCAGGAAGCCGGTCCGGCTGATCGGCCGGCCGGCGGCGTGCACCACCATCCCGAAGACATGGTCGAACAGCAGCGGCAGCACACCGCCGTGCACCGCGCCGTTGCCGCCCACGTGGAACCGGCAGAAGTGGCCGCGCATCTCCACCCCGTCGGGATCGAATCTGCTCATCGTCCACGGCGGTAGCAGCAGGCTGCCCATTCCCGGTAATTGCGGCGATCGGCCGGCCGGACCCTGACCTTCGGCGGCCTGAAACGGTGCAAGCAGTGCGGATAGCGCCTCGGCGCTGTCGGCAGCGTCCTCCCAGACGTCGTCGCCGGGGTCCGCGGACACCGCCAGATCCTGCAACCGTCGCATGGCGTTGACGAACCGGCCGAAACCCGGGCCCGGGCTGGCAGCGCCGTATTCCGGGAAGCCGCCGTGATGCTCGTAATCGGGATCGAGTTGTTCTGGGCGCTGGGAAGATTCGGTCACAGGCGGGCCGCCAGGATGTCGCGGCGAACGATGGTTTGATCGCGGCCCGGGCCGACACCGATGCACGAAACGTGGGCTCCGGCAAGCTCTTCCAGCCGCAACACATAGTCACGCGCCTTGGCAGGCAAGTCGTCGAACGTCCGTGCGTCGGAGATGTCCTCCCACCAGCCGGGCAGTTCTTCGTAGATCGGTTCAGCGCGGGCCAGATCGCTCTGGGTCATCGGCATTTCATGAGTGCGTTTGCCGTTGACCGTGTAGCCGACGCACACCGGGACGGTTTCCAGGCTGGACAACACGTCGAGCTTGGTCAGGAAGTAGTCGGTGATGCCGTTGACCCGGGTGGCATAGCGGGCGATCACGGCGTCGAACCAGCCACAGCGGCGACGGCGTCCGGTGGTCACGCCGAACTCGCCGCCGGTCTTTGACAGGTATTCGCCGTTCGCGTCGAACAATTCGGTGGGAAACGGGCCGGAGCCGACCCGGGTGGTGTAGGCCTTGAGGATTCCCAGCACGGTGGTGATCCGAGTCGGTCCGATGCCGGACCCAACGGCAGCGCCGCCGGCGGTCGGATTCGACGACGTCACATACGGATACGTGCCGTGGTCGACGTCGAGCAGAGTGCCCTGCGAACCCTCCAGCAGCACGGTCTCGCCGGCTTCCAGTGCGGTGTTGAGGAGCAGTCTGGTGTCGGCGATGCGATGGCGGAAACCCTTGGATTGTTCGAGCAGCACATCGACCACGTGCGCCGGGTCAAGCGCCTTGCGGTTGTAGATCTTGACCAGGATCTGGTTTTTGAGTTCCAGCGCGGCTTCGACTTTGTGGGTGAGCACCTCCGGGTCGAGCACGTCGGCGACCCGGATCCCGATGCGGGCGATCTTGTCCTGGTAGCACGGCCCGATGCCGCGGCCGGTGGTACCGATCTTCTTGCTGCCCATATAGCGCTCGGTCACCTTGTCGATGGCCACGTGGTAGGGCATCAGCAGATGCGCATCGGCAGAGATCAGCAGCTTCGAAGTGTCGACGCCGCGGTCCTCGAGGCCCTTCAGCTCGTCGAGCAGCACGCCGGGGTCGACCACCACGCCGTTTCCGATGACGTTGGTGACGTCGCGGGTGAGCACACCCGACGGGATGAGGTGCAGGGCGAAGTTCTCACCGCTGGGCAAGACCACGGTGTGGCCGGCGTTGTTGCCGCCCTGGTAGCGCACCACCCACTGGGCGCGGCCACCGAGTAGGTCGGTGGCCTTGCCTTTGCCCTCGTCGCCCCATTGGGCGCCGATCAGGACGATTGCCGGCATGGCGATTCTCCCACTGGTATCTGCCGCTTATTGTGGTCCAGCCGGTGACCCACACTATCTCAGCCGTTTGCGAGGAAGCGATGAACGACCGCGACATCGCCGTGCTGATGTTCGGCCAACGTCGTGTACCGCGTAGTTTGCGACGCTTACCGGTCGCCGATGCCGGGGAAATCGACGCGGCGGCTCAAGACCGTCGCCGACTCATCGTGGTCGGCTCTGATGCGGATCTGGCGGCGGTGCTCACCCGGCTGCTGCGGGCCGAGCGCCTCGATGTCGAGCTCGCGTTCGTATCACGACGGCGCTCCCCCGCGACTCGGGCCTACCGGATAGCCGCCGGGCGCCGCGCCGCCCGCCGGGCGCGACGCGGTTCGGTGCAGCGGGTGCCGCTGATCCGCGACGAGACCGGAACGGTGATCGTGGGAGCAGCACACTGGCGCCCACCCGACGACGCGCAGCTGCTCCATGGTGAGGCCGTCGTCGACGACGCCGTGCTCTTCGACGGCGATGTCGCCGAGGTGACGATCGAACCAACGGCCACCCCGCCGGGATTGCGGGCGCGCGCCTCTGGCGGGCGGTGGCTGGCCGGGCGGGCCGCGCAGCTGGGCACCACAGGTGTCGCCGTTGTCCGTGACGGTGTGCCGGCGCCCCGGGCGGCACGCCGATCGACGTTCTATCGCAACACCGAGGGCTGGCTATCGGTCCGGTAGTTTCATGACGTGAATATGCCGGTGCGCCACTCGGTGCGACCCAGCCCCATCTTTTTGGCCATCGTCGCCGCGACGGCATTCGGCGGCGTGTTGGCCTGGTGGGACGGCACCCAACTCGGGCCGCTGGCCCATGCCGGGGTGTTTATCTTTGTGGTAGCCGGCTGGGTGGTGTCGCTGTGCCTCCACGAGTTCGGCCACGCGTTCACCGCCTGGCGGTTCGGCGATCGTAGCGTCGCCGTCCGGGGCTATCTGGACCTGGATCCGCGGCGCTACAGCAACCCGTGGCTGTCGCTGGGCATACCGATTTTGATTACCGTGCTGGGCGGCATCGGCCTGCCCGGCGCCGCTGTGTACCTACAAACGTCGTACATGACTCCTGCCCGGCGCACCATCGTCAGCGTGGCGGGACCGTCGGCGAATTTGCTGTTGGCGGTGCTGCTGTTGGGACTGACTACGTCGTTCCTGGACTCGGCGCATCCGGTGTTCTGGGCCGGGGTGGCGTTCTTGGGCTTCCTGCAGATCACCGCGTTACTTCTGAACCTGTTGCCGCTTCCCGGCCTGGACGGCTACAACGCGCTGGAACCGCATCTGAGCCCGGAAACTCAGCGAGCGCTTGAACAATTCAAGCCGTACGGCATCATCTTCCTGGTCTTCCTGCTCTTCGTACCCGAGGTCGGCCGGTGGTTTTTCGGAGTCGTCTACTGGTTCTTCGAGCTGTCCGGCGTGTCGGGCACCCTCGCGCAGATCGGCGGTCAACTCACCCGGTTCTGGAGCGGCCCGTTCTAGAAGCTTGCAATATATGCGTAGGTACGCATATATTTACCGGCATGGGCGCCGCCCACGAACACGCTAACGTCGGTACACCAGTGCCGAAAATGGTTGCTGCCACGGCGCTGTTGGGCGCGTTCTTCATCGTCGAAGTGACGACCGCGTTGTTGATCGGCTCGATGGCGCTGCTGGCCGACGCGGGCCACATCCTGACCGACGTGGCGGCCACCTTCATGGGGCTGTGCGCGCTGGTGCTGGCCCGACGCGGCAGCACCTGGCCGGGCCGCACCTACGGCTGGCACCGCGCCGAGGTGTTCACCGCGGTGGCCAATGCCGTCCTGCTGATCGGGGTCGCGACGATCATCCTCCGCGAAGCGATCGGGCGGATCGGCCACGCGCCGGAAGTGCCAGGGATCCCGATGGTCGTTGTCGCGCTGGCCGGGCTGGCTACTAATGCGGCGGTCGCGCTGCTGCTGCGGTCGCACTCGACGCAGAGCCTGGCCGTCAAGGGCGCCTACATGGAGGTCATCGCCGACACGCTCGGCAGCATCGGCGTGCTGATCGCCGGCGTGGTCACCATCACCACCCACTGGCCCTACGCCGACGTGGTGGTGGCCGTTCTCGTCGCGCTGTGGGTGCTGCCGCGGGCGTTGTCACTGGCCGGTGGCGCGCTGCGCATCCTGTCCGAATCGTCGCCAAGCCACATCGACGTGGACGAGTTGCGTTCGGCGCTGGGCGGCGTCGACGGCGTGACCGACGTGCACGACCTCCACGTCTGGACGCTGGTACCCGGCAAGGACATGGTGACCGCGCACCTGACCAGCTCCGGCGACTCGGCGCGGGTGCTCGGTGAGGCCCGGGCGATCCTTGCCGCACAGGGGTTAGGCCACGCCACCATCCAGGTCGAGCCGCCCGGCGGTATCGCTGACTGCGCGAAGGGCTGTTAGCTGAGCCCGAGTGCGGCCCGGGCAGCCGGGTCGCAATCGTCGAGCAGGTCCAGACATCGGGTCTGCTCGTCGGTTTCGCCGATGGCGTCAGCCGCCCGGGCCAAGGCGGCCACGCACCGCAGAAAACCGCGATTGGGCTCGTGGGAATACGGCACCGGCCCGAACCCTTTCCAGCCGTTCCGGCGCAGCTGGTCCAGGCCGCGGTGGTAGCCGGTGCGGGCATACGCGTAGGCGGTGACGGCCTTGTCGTCCGCGAGCGCTTCTTCGGCCAGCGCCGCCCAGGCCACCGAGGCCGATGGGTGCGCGGCGGCGACGACGACCGGGTTCTCGTTAGCCAGCAGTGCGGACTCGGCCTCGGTGTCGCCAGGCAACAAGATTGGATCCGGTCCCAGAAGATCACGCATGGGCGTCATGCGGCTATTGTGCCGTGCGACGCTGCCGCACCAAACCCGGTGGCGAGTCGCTAAGCTGCAATACGTATTTCGAGAGCGAAGAGGACAGCAACGCATGTCGAATCCCTCGGGGCCTGACCGCGACCGCAAGTCGAATGCGCCCGGATTCGATCCAGATGACGTTGATCGAGATGCGGCGGACGACCCGGCGGAATCCGACGCTGAGACCACCGAACACGTCGGCGCTCCCGACGACAGCCCCACCGAGAGCTACCGGACCGAGCCGGCGACCGAGGTGATGGCGACCTCCGAGCATGAGCAACAGGCAGCCAAAGCGCGGACGTCGCGGGGTAGCGAGCGCCGGTTTACCGCCCCGGGGTTCGACGCCAAGGAGACCGCGGTCATCAACGCCGCCACCGATCCGGCGACCGAGGTCTTCGACACCAGCCACCCGCCGTCTGGGCCGACCGGAGCACGGCCGAGAACCGCTATGCCGCAACTGATTCCGCCGCGGCTCGGCGCCAAACTGCGGCCGTCGACGCAGCGCAGCTGGGGTTGGGTGCTGGCCTTGATACTGATCATCCTGGCCCTGGCGGCCGTCGCCGTCCTGGGCACCGTGCTGCTGACCCGGAGCAACAAGAAGCCGAACGCCTCCCAAGAAGACCGGGTCCGCAGCACCATCCAGAGCTTCGATGTCGCGGTGCAGAACGGTGACCTGTCGACGCTGCGCGGCATCACTTGCGGCAACATGCGCGACGACTACGTCAACTACGACGAGCGGGAATGGAACGACACCTACCACCGGGTCGCGGCGGCCAAGCAGTATCCGGTGGTCGCCAACATCGACCAGGTGGTCGTCAACGGGAACCACGCCGAGGCTAACGTGACTGCGTTCATGGCCTACGCCCCCCAGGTTCGCTCGACTCGCAGCTTCGACCTGCAGTACCGCGACAACCAGTGGAAGATCTGCGAGGCGACTACGGGCTAGGAGCCGATTGACTTGCCGTCGCAGTGCAGGTCGTTGCAGGCCTCGATCACCCGCTCGGTCATCCCGGCTTCGGCCTTCTTCAAGTAGCTGCGGGGGTCGTAGACCTTCTTGCTGCCCACCTCACCGTCGACCTTGAGCACGCCGTCGTAGTTGGTGAACATGTGGGCGGCGATCGGCCGGGTGAACGCGTACTGGGTGTCGGTGTCGACGTTCATCTTCACCACGCCGTAGCGCAGGGCCTCCTCGATTTCCGACTTCAGCGAGCCCGACCCGCCGTGGAAGACGAAGTCGAACGGCTTGGATCCGTCGGGTAGGCCCAGCTTCGCCGACGCCACCTTCTGACCCTGATCGAGGATGTCGGGGCGCAGCTTGACGTTGCCGGGCTTGTACACGCCGTGCACGTTGCCGAACGTCGCGGCCAGCAAATAGTGACCGTGCTCGCCGTGGCCCAGTGCCTCGACAGTCTTCTCGAAGTCGTCGGGCGTGGTGTACAGCTTGTCGTTGATCTCGTGGGCGACGCCGTCTTCCTCACCACCCACGACGCCGATCTCGATCTCCAGGACAATCTTGGCGGCCGCGGCCTGCTTGAGCAGTTCCTTGGCGATGACGAGGTTCTCGTCGATCGGCACCGCGGAACCGTCCCACATGTGTGACTGGAACAGCGGGTCTTTGCCGGCGGCTACCCGTTTGGCCGAGATGTCCAGCAGTGGCCGCACATACGAGTCGAGCTTGTCTTTGGGACAGTGGTCGGTGTGCAGCGCCACGTTGATCGGATACTTGTCGGCGATGACGTGCGCGAACTCGGCTAACGCCGTCGCGCCGGCGACCATGTTCTTCACCCCGAGCCCGGAGCCGAACTCCGCGCCACCCGTCGAGAACTGGATGATGCCGTCACTGCCGGCGTCGGCGAAGCCTTTGAGCGCGGCGTTGATGGTTTCCGACGACGTGCAGTTGATGGCCGGGAAGGCGTACGCATTCTCCTTGGCACGTCGCAGCATCTCGGCGTAGACCTCTGGTGTTGCGATTGGCATGAAACTTCCTTCCTGACGAGTGCCCTCAGTATCGCAACAAGGTGCAGGCGTCCGCAGGCCGCCCGGTGAAGGTCCGCTGACATGGCCGGTATCTTGGAACACCGTGAGCACCGCCGTGGTGGCCCTGCCCAACATCCTCGACCCGATGTACTGGATCGGTCCTCAGGGACTGTTCGCGTCGGCCGTACTGCCGACGATCCTGGCCATCGTCTTCGTCGAAACCGGTCTGCTGTTTCCGCTGCTGCCCGGTGAGTCGCTGCTGTTCACTGGCGGCCTGCTGGCCGCCCACGGGACCCTCGACATCTGGGTGCTGGCCCCGGCCGTTGCGCTGACCGCGATACTTGGCGACCAGACCGGCTACTTCATCGGCCGCCGGATAGGGCCCGCGCTGTTCAAGAAGGAAGACTCGCGGCTCTTCAAGCAGCACCACGTCACGCAGTCGCACGCCTTCTTCGAGAAATACGGGCCCGCGGCGATCATCCTGGCCCGATTCATGCCGTTCGTGCGGACGTTCACGCCGGTGGTCGCCGGGGTGTCCTACATGCGCTACCCGGTGTATCTGGGGTTCGACATCGTCGGCGGCATCCTCTGGGGCGGCGGCGTGACGGTTGCCGGCTACTTCCTGGGCAACGTGCCGTTCATCCACCACAACCTGGAAAAGATCGTTCTGGTCATCTTGTTCGTGTCGATGATTCCCGCGTTCATCGCCTCCGGCCGGGCCTACTTGAACCGCCGGCGCGCGCCTAAACAGGACCAAGACCCGCTTCCGGTAGCCGAGTAACAGCTAAGCGGGCCGGAAGCCCATCGCCACCCCGTTCATGCAGTAGCGCAGGCCGGTTGGTTGAGGGCCGTCGTTGAAGACGTGGCCAAGGTGCCCCCCGCATCGTTGGCAGAGCACCTCGGTACGCGTCATGCCTTCGCTGTTGTCTTGCTGCTCGAGCACGGCGTTGTCCAGGGCTTTCCAGAAGCTCGGCCAGCCGGTGCCGCTGTCGAACTTCGTCGTCGAGGAGAACAGGTCGTGGCCGCAGCCGGCACACCCGAAGGTGCCGGAACGGTGCTCGTCGTTGAGCGGACTGCTGTATGGCGTTTCGGTGGCCGCCGTGCGAAGCACCGCGTATTGCTGCGGCGTCAGCAGTTGCCGCCACTCTTCGTCGGTGTGGTTGACCTCGAATGTTGCGATCGGCCTGTTCGGCGCACCGGCCGCGTGAAACGCAGGCAATGAGCCGCAGCCGACAAGCGCGCCGAGCGCGGCGGTGCCGAGAAGTATGTGCCGTCGGGTCAGTGTCACCTGTTTCACCATAGGCCGCCTCTTTAGACGGCGACCTTGAAATCGCATCCGGTCTTGGCCCGGACGTCGGCGACACTCACCCCGGGGTGCAATTCCGTCAGCGTGAGCCCGTGGTCGGGCTCGACGTCGAAGACGCACAGGTCGGTGATGATCATGTCCACCACACCCTTGCCGGTGACAGGCAGGCTGCACTGCTTGAGGATCTTCGGGCTGCCGTCTTTGGCGGTGTGATCCATCACGACGATCACTCGTTTGACACCCGACACCAAATCCATTGCGCCGCCGGGCCCTTTAACCATTTTGCCCGGAACCATCCAGTTGGCCAGGTCGCCGTTCTCGGCAACCTCCAGGCCGCCGAGAATGGACAAGTCGATGTGGCCGCCGCGGATCATCGCGAACGAGTCGGCGCTGCTGAAAAAGCTTGACCCGGGCAGGCTGGTGACGGTCTGCTTGCCGGCGTTGATCAGGTCGGGGTCGACGCCGTCTTCGGTCGGGTAAGAACCGATGCCCAGCAGGCCGTTCTCCGACTGCAGCGTCACGCTGATGTCGTCCGGGATGAAGTTGGCCACCAATGTCGGGATGCCGATGCCCAGGTTCACGTAGTAGCCGTCGCGCAGTTCGGCCGCGGCCCGCTGGGCCATGCGCTCGCGAATCGGACTGTCGCTCTTCAACGACGCACCACCGCTGGTGGTGCGGAACTCGATGCGCTTCTCGTAGTTGGTGCCCTCGATGATGCGGTCTACATAGATGCCGGGTGTATGGATCAAGTCAGGTTCCAGGTCGCCGACCTCGACCAGTTCTTCCACCTCGGCCACGGTCAACGCGCCGCAGGTGGCGATCATCGGGTTGAAGTTGCGCGCCGTCTTTCGGTAGACGAGGTTGCCCGCCTTATCTCCCTTCCAGGCTTTGACGATCGCCAGGTCGGCGCGGATGCCTTCTTCCAGAACGTATTCCGTGCCGTCGAAGACCCGCGTGTCTTTACCTTCGGCGAGGTTGGTGCCGAAGCCGGTGCGGGTGTAGAAGCCGGGAATGCCGGCACCGCCGGCGCGTAGCTTCTCGGCCAGCGTGCCCTGCGGCGTCAGGATGAGATCCAGCTCGCCGGCCAGCACCTGGCGTTCGAATTCCTTGTTCTCGCCGACGTAGGAGGCGATGACCTTTTTCACCTGCCGCGCCTTCAGCAGCAGACCCATGCCGAAATCGTCTACGCCGGCGTTGTTTCCAACAATCGTGAGGTCTGTGACGCCGCTGTCCACCAGAGCCTGGATCAGATTCTCCGGGATGCCGCACAGGCCGAAACCGCCGGCGGCGATCGTCATGCCGTCCTTCAGTAGGCCGTGCAGAGCCGACTCGGCGTCGGCGTGGACTTTACTCACCAGCGGTCCTTTCGTTGTTGGTCACGGCATATGCGGCCTCCATCAGCATCCAACCGGATAGCTGCACCGACAGATCACGCTCGGATATCTCCGACCCGTTGACCGCACCCGCGACGAACTCGGCCTGCTCGCCGTCGGCGCTGGGCAGGTCGGCCGGGCGATCCCAGAACGGACCGAACAACGGCAGGCCTTGCACCGACTGCCGGTTGTCCCACGCCGATTGCGCCGAGGCCAGCACGATTTCGCGGGCGGTTTCGCGAGCGGTGGCATCCGCGGCGGACTCCCCCGGCAACGTCGTGGCGACCAAAGCCAGGTAGCGCGCGGTGATCCCGGCGAACAGCCCGCCGTCGCCACCGCCGGCGCCGCGCAGCACCCCGCCCGGGGCCATGTGCTCGTCGACGGCGGCGACCAGCCGATGCACCCGCGGCGCATGCCGCTCGTCACTGGTGCGAGCGGCCAACTCGGTCTCCAGCCCGAGCACCACGCCCTGGCAATAGGTGTACTGCGCGCGGACCAGTGAACCGGCCTTGATCCCGTCGAACACCAGTTGCGTATCGGGGTCGATCAGCGTTTCGTCGATCCAGTCGGCCATCTGCTGGGCTCGCCGCAGCCGATCGCCGTAGCGCGCCAGGAAGATCCCCGCCGGGCCGTTGGCCGAGGCGTTGAAGAATTGGTCCTGCTTGCGCCATGGGATGCCGCCGCCGTCCTCGGGAACCCAGGCTTTGACGAGTTGGTCGTTCAACGTGTGCAGCGCGCGTTTGTGCTCCGCGCCGGCGATCCGGCCGGCCCGTTCCAGGGCCAGCGCCAGCCACGCCATGTCGTCGTAGTAGCTGTTCACCCAGGATCCGTTGTTGCGCAGTCGATGGGCGCGGATCTGCCGGCGGATCTTGATGCGCCGCTCCGGCCGCGGGTCGCGCAGCTCCGCGTCGACCAGGCAGTCCAGCAGATGGGCCTGCCACCAGTAGTGCCAACCGCCGAACCATCGGTCGCGGCGAACCGGCGGCCAGGCCACGACGCCGAGCTGGGTGCCGGGCAACGCCCACAGCCGCTTCAGATGCCGCCCGGTGACAGCGGCTTCTGCGCTGACCGCCCGGTTGACCCATAGCTGGTCCATGTCTGCTGATCCTGCCTTACCAGGCGGCGCCCATGTCCCCGTGTTGGCTGATCCAGCTATGCATCGCAATCCCCGCCGCGACCGAGACGTTGATGCTGCGCGTCGATCCGAAGTGGGCAATCGAGACGGTCAGCGCGGCGCCCGTGCGCGCGTCGTCGCTGATGCCGGGGCCCTCCTGGCCGAACAGCAGCAGGCAGTTCCGCGGCAGCGGCGTCTCTTCGAGGCGCGTTGCGCCGGGTAGGTTGTCGACCGCGACGACCGTCAGGCCCGCCTCGGCCGCGAAGCTCAGCAGGTCGGCGACGCTGTCGTGATGGCGCAACCGTTGGTAGCGGTCGGTGACCATGGCGCCGCGGCGATTCCAGCGGCGACGCCCGACGATGTGCACGGTGTCGACGGCGAACGCGTTGGCGGTGCGCACCACCCCACCGATATTGGCGTCGTGGCCGAAGTTCTCGATCGCCACATGCAACGGCTGTCGGCGCTTGTCGATGTCGGCGACGATCGCCTCCCGCGTCCAGTACCGGTAGGCGTCGACGACGTTGCGGGTGTCGCCGTCGCGCAGCAGCGCCGGGTCATACCGCGGATCATCCGGAGCTGGCCCGACCCAGGGGCCGACTCCGCTTGTCGGAGAACCCCATTCGGTGGGCCCTGGCTCCGGACCTGGCTCGGTCACCGCAGGGTCCAGACCGCGGCGTGGGTTCCCACGACCGAAACGGTCGCGTAAAGCAGGGCTTGGTTGATCTCGCCCTGGGTGCACAGCGACGCGCTGACATGCACGGCGTCCAGCGACGCTTCGGGCAGGATCAGCACCGACGACCCGTAGGCCGAGCAGGCCGGACTCAGGCCGGGCGGAGGAAGCGTGGGAGCGGCGAGCAACATCATCGGCCCACCGCGCGCCGCGGAGTCGTCACGGTAGCGCGCCGCGATGGTGTCGGCGTCCAACCCGAGCAGCATGTAGCCGCTGCCGTTGAATGCGGCCGGATCACCGAGCGAGGCCTGGGTCAGCTGGGCGCCGTCGGCCCGCCACGCGGCCACGCTGGAAGTCTTGACTACCAGGCCGGTGTCGTTCTCTTTCGTCGGCAACACCCCGACCGGGAACGCCGCCGGGTAGGCCGCGACGGTGTCGGCGATCCGGTCGCGCGGCGAGTAGAGGTACACCCCGCGCACCGCGCTGCGGTCCGCCATCGGGCCAAGGCACACCGTGCCGGTCAGCCGTTTACCTCCAGGCGCGGAAAGCGATTGCATGACAATGTTTTTCACGTTGTCGCAGCTGCCTATTCCGGCGGCCTCCATCGGGTGCGCCAGCGCGCCGTAGAGGCCGAACCGGACGTCACGGGGATCAGCATGGGGTTTCCCGGGGTCGGTCGGTGCAGCATCGACGTCGACCAGCACGTAGTTGTCTTGCCAGCGCAGGTTCGACATCGACGTGTTCCAACCCAGCACCGCCAGCGATTCGCCCAGCCGGGCAGTCAGCGCGCCGTAAACCTGTTGGCGTGCAGCCGAATTTGAACACGCGCTGGTCAGCGCCAGCGTCGCCACCATCGCGATGAGTGTCCGCACGGTGATCTAGCGCAGTCCGAGGTCCGCCAGCCCCAGCACGCTGCGGTACGGCAGGCCCTCGGCTTCGATGACTTCGGCGGCACCGGTGGCGCGGTCGACCACGGTCACCACGCCGACCACCTGTCCGCCCGCGTCTTGCACGGCGCGGACCGCGGTCATCGCCGAGGCGCCGGTGGTACTGGTGTCCTCGACCACCAGGACCCGCCGCCCGGAGATGTCGGGCCCCTCGATAAGACGTTGCATGCCATGAGTTTTCACCGATTTTCGGACGACGAAGGCGTCGATCGGGCGGCCGGGTGCGTGCATGACGGCGGTGGCGACCGGATCGGCGCCCAGCGTCAGGCCGCCGACGGCGGCGTACTCCCAGTCGTCGGTGAGTTCACGGATCAGCCGTCCGATCAACGGCCCGGCCCGGTGGTGCAGCGTGGCGCGGCGCAGGTCGACGTAGTAGTCGGCTTCCTTGCCGGACGACAACGTGACACGCCCGTGCACCACCGCGAGCCGGCGCACCAGCTCGGCCAACTCGTCGCGCTCGGTCGCGCTCACCTCAGGTGCGGCCACGGCCCCGGCCGAACGCTTTGGTGACGGCGCGCGCCAGGTTCCGCGGCACCATCCGCCCTGCGGTGGTGATCGCCTTGTACTGCATACCGGGAATGATGACCACTTTGCCCCGGCCGATATCGGCCAGGCTTTCCCGGACCACGTCGTCGACATCGAGCCACATGAACGACGGCAGTGAGGTCATGTCGATACCCGCCCGTTGGTGAAAAGCGGTGTGCACGAAGCCCGGACAGACCACATGGATGCCGACACCGGTGCCGCTCAGCCCACCGGCCAGCCCTTCGGTGAACGACACCACCCAGGCCTTGGACGCCGAGTAGGTCGATCCCCGCCCGGACAGCAGGCCCGCGACGCTGGCGATGTTGACCACGGTGCCGGCACCGGCGTCGATCATCGCCGGCAGCGCGGCCCGGGTCAGCTGCATCACCGCGGTGACGTTGACGTCGAGTTGGGACTGCAGCAGGGCAAGATCGGCGGTCCAGAATTCACCGGACGTGCCGAAACCGGCGTTGTTCACCAGAACGTCGACACCGGCGGCCAACCGCTCGGCGACCTTTCCGCGGTCGGCGGACTCGGCCAGGTCGGCGGGCAGCACTTCGACGGCACGCCCGCCCTCGTCGCGCAATTCGGCCGCCAGCTCGTTGAGCTTGTCGGCATCGCGGGACACCAACACCAAGTCGTAGCCGTCGGCGGCGTAACGACGAGCGAAGCCTTCGCCGATTCCCGATGTGGGGCCCGTGATCAGGGCGACGCGACGTGGCACGGCGCCAGTGTACTTAGCGCGACTTCGCGGCCGAGGCGTGTCGGCGGTCGGGAAATGGGCACACAGGGCAGACCGGTTGCAGCTGCCGCTGAAAACCGATGTGGCAGTTGTGAAGACTTCAGAGTCAGCGCTGGTAGTGCGTGGCCTGGTAGCCGTTGCGGCCAGGCGGCGGACGCCGGACGGGCGCACCGGGCTCGGCCGCTGCGCGGCGGGTTGGCTCTTGGCGCGCCTGCGGCGGCGACCCGGCGCCGCGAGACGCTGCCGGCGGGGCTTCGCCACGACCGGCCGGGGCCAGCGGACGGCTGGGTGCGGCTTTGTGGCGTCCGGCCGATTGCGGGGTCCCGGCAGCTCCGGTCTGCTGCGGCACCGGCGGCAACACCCGTAGCAGGTCGTTGAATTGGCGCACCGTGCGCAAACCCTCGTCCCACTGGGCACGGGTACTGCCGATCGGCATGCTGACCAGCGTCCAGTTCTGCTCGTTCCACATGATCTCGGCGCAGTCGGGTGCGGTGTGCGCGAAGGTGACCATGCGGCGATCGCAGGCCCGCCGCGCGGCGTCCAGATTCGTGGAGTACACCATCCGCGGCCCGATCGCGCCCAGCAGCCAAATGTCGTTCTCGCGAGGCTCTTTGAGACCTTTGAGCCGAACGTCGACCACGACGTTGGTACCAACCTTGCGGTGCAGCGCGATCACGGTGGCGACCTCTTCGAGGTCGAAGATGAACACCGCCTCGCCGCGGATCTGACCCAGCACGACGTTGCGCGCCGGGATGTTGCTGCCCACGGTTGACATGACCCCGCGCTTCCAGCGCTTGAGGATTTCGGTGGATTCCTGCTCGTAGTCGAATCCGTGCGACCGCGCCCACGATTTGCGGCGACGGCCGCGCCCGCGACGGCGGTCGATGTCGACGTACAACAACACCGCCGCGCCGACGAAGCACAGCGCGGAGAGCGTAAACCAGAGCGGAACCATCGCCACGTAGCCTAGCTGCTGTTAGCCCCTAACCGGGAATGGCAGCAGGTCACAACCGAATTAAAGTTTGCTACCGCTTCGGCGGCGAAGGCCTCACGAGGCCGCTGAGCTCAGCCCAGCACGAGGCTGTCGCCGTCGGCGCTGACATTCACCGGAACGGTGTCGCCGTCGTGAACGTCGCCGGCCAGCAGCATCTTCGCCAGCTGGTCGCCGATGGCCTGCTGCACCAGCCGGCGCAGCGGACGCGCTCCGTACACTGGGTCGAAGCCCCGGTGCGCCAGCCACTGCTTGGCCGGTTGTGACACCTCCAGTTGCAGCCGCCGTTGCGCGAGCCGCTTGTCCAGCTGAGCCAGCTGAATGTCAACGATCTGCACCAGCTCTTCGGGGTTCAGCCCGTCGAAGATCAGCACGTCGTCGAGCCGGTTGATGAACTCCGGTTTGAACGCCGCCCGCACCGCCGCCATCACCTGCTCCTTGCTGCCGCCCGACCCGAGGTTGGACGTCAGGATCAGGATGGTGTTGCGGAAGTCGACCGTGCGGCCTTGGCCGTCGGTGAGCCGACCCTCGTCGAGCACCTGCAACAGCACGTCGAACACATCCGGGTGCGCCTTTTCGACCTCGTCGAACAACACGACGGTATAGGGCCGGCGGCGTACCGCTTCGGTCAGCTGACCGCCCTGGTCGTAGCCGACGTAACCGGGCGGCGCGCCGACCAGGCGGGCTACCGAGTGCTTCTCGCCGTACTCGCTCATGTCGATGCGGACCATGGCCCGGTCGTCGTCGAACAGGAAGTCGGCCAACGCCTTGGCCAGCTCGGTCTTTCCGACACCGGTGGGGCCGAGGAACATGAACGATCCGGTCGGCCGGTTGGGGTCCGCGACCCCGGCCCGGCTGCGACGCACCGCGTCGGACACCGCCTGCACGGCCTTCTTCTGGCCGACGACGCGCTTGCCGAGCTCGTCTTCCATCCGCAGCAACTTGGCGGTCTCGCCTTCCAGCAGCCGCCCGGCCGGGATGCCGGTCCACGCCGACACCACGTCGGCGATGTCGTCGGGGCCAACCTCTTCCTTGAGCATCACGTTCTCGCGGGCCTCGGCGTGCGGCAAAGCGGCGTCGAGCTTCTTCTCCACCTCGGGGATGCGGCCATACCGCAGCTCGGCGGCCTTAGCCAGGTCGCCGTCACGCTCGGCGCGCTCGGACTCTCCGCGCAGCGTCTCCAGCTGCTCTTTGAGTTCGCGCACGAGGTCGATCGCGCTCTTTTCGTTCTGCCACCTGGTGGTCAGCTCGGCCAGCTTTTCCTTCTGATCGGCCAGCTCGGAGCGCAGCTTTTCGAGGCGCTCCTTGGATGCTTCGTCTTCTTCCTTCGCCAGCGCCACCTCTTCGATCTCGAGACGGCGCACCAGCCGCTCGACCTCGTCGATCTCGACGGGCCGGGAGTCGATTTCCATCTTCAGCCGGCTGGCGGCCTCGTCGACCAGGTCGATGGCCTTGTCCGGCAGGAACCGTGCGGTGATGTAGCGGTCGCTCAATGTGGCCGCGGCCACCAGCGCGGAGTCGGTGATGCGCACACCGTGGTGCACCTCGTAACGGTCCTTCAGCCCGCGCAGGATGGCGACGGTGTCCTCCACCGACGGCTCGCCGACGAAGACCTGCTGGAAGCGGCGCTCCAGCGCGGCGTCCTTCTCGATGTACTTGCGGTACTCGTCGAGCGTGGTAGCGCCAACCAGGCGCAGCTCACCGCGGGCCAGCATCGGCTTGATCATGTTGCCGGCATCCATCGCGCCCTCGCCGGTCGCGCCGGCCCCGACGATGGTGTGCAGCTCGTCAATGAACGTGATGATCTGCCCCGCCGAGTTCTTGATGTCATCGAGCACGGCCTTGAGCCGTTCCTCGAACTCGCCGCGGTACTTGGCGCCGGCCACCATCGAACCGAGGTCCAGGCTGATGACGGTCTTGTCACGCAGGCTGTCGGGCACGTCGCCGGCGACGATGCGCTGCGCGAGGCCCTCCACGATGGCGGTCTTTCCGACGCCCGGCTCGCCGATCAACACGGGGTTGTTCTTGGTGCGACGGGAGAGCACCTGCACGACGCGGCGAATTTCGTTGTCCCGCCCGATAACCGGGTCGAGTTTGCCTTCGCGGGCGCGCTCGGTCAGGTCGGTGGAGTACTTTTCCAGTGCCTGGTAGGTGGCCTCGGGGTCGGCACTGGTGACTCGCGCGCTACCACGGACTTTGACGAACGCGTCGCGCAACACCTGGGGTGAGGCGCCGTGTCCGGTCAGCAGCTTGGCGACGTCGGAGTCGCCGGTGGCCAGCCCCACCATCAGGTGTTCGGTGGAGACGTACTCGTCGTCCATCTCGATGGCCAGCTGCTGCGCGGTGGTGATCGCCGCCAGCGATTCTCGGGACAGCTGCGGTTGCGAGCTGGCGCCGCTGGCCGCCGGCAGCCGGTCCAGGATGCGTTGCGCCTCGGCGCGGATAGTGGCGGGCTCGACGCCGACAGCCTCCAGCAGCGGCGCCGCGATCCCGTCGTTCTGCGTCAGCAGCGCTAATAGCAGATGAGCCGGCCTGATTTCCGGATTGCCGGCCGCTGAGGCCGCCTGCAGGGCTGATGTCAGAGCCGCCTGCGCCTTGGTTGTCGGGTTGAAAGAGTCCACGACACCTCCATTCGGGTCCACAAGGGGTTACTAAAAATGCTTGTCGCGTTGTTCAACGCCGTCAAGGTTGAGTCTGTTCCGCTCAACTCTAACCATTTATATCGCCGCGGATAGAGGTTATGCCGCCAGACCACGAGCGATAAGAGTCATAAGCCCCACACTCCGACGACCTTCAGCCGACATCGAACATATGATCGATCGGTGAGCGACCTCGCGTCGATCGGATACAACGGACAGCCGGTCCGCAACCCGTTTCGGGTGGTTCGTCCGCCGATCACGGTGCTGATTGACCTGACGGTGCTGTTCCCGCGGGAGCCGCACCGCTCTGGGCGATATCACCCCAACGGTCTGCAACTGCACAAGGTCGTCGAGGGCCGGCTGAGCTGCTGGGGTATCTGCGAGCAAGGCGACTGGTGGGGGCTGGTGACGTACCCGATCGTCTACGGGTCCAGGCGCAAAACCGTGACGCACTGGGTGCCGGCCTGGATCCTGCGGCGCAACGATGCGGGCGAGGGACGAGCCCGCTGAGGCGCGGCGCAATCAGGCACTGCGGCGGAAACGTTAGACGAACCGTCCGCGCTTGCGGAGCGCGCAGGGGCAGGCAATGCGAAGATGCAGCCCGTGACAGGAAGTTGGAGTTCCGTATTGACTACGCTGATTCCGCTCGCGTTGGTCGTCGCAGTCTCACCGTTGTCGATCATCCCGGCGGTGCTGGTGTTACAGACGCCGCGGCCGAGGCCGACGAGTCTGGCCTTCCTCGGCGGCTGGCTGCTGGGCCTGGCCATGCTGACCGCGGCTTTCGTCGCGTCCTCCGACCTGCTCGGCGACTTGCATAAGAAACCGCCGACCTGGGCGTCCTGGCTGCGCGTCGTCCTGGGATTGGCGCTCATCGCGTACGGCATCTATGAGTGGCTGACCCGGCACAGCCACACCGAGTCGCCGAAGTGGATGCGGTCTTTCGCAACGCTGACGCCGCGGCGCGCAGGGATCACAGGGCTGGTGCTGGTGGTGGTCAGACTCGAGGTGCTGACCATGTGCGCGTTGGCCGGTTTGGCCATCGGCAGTCGCGATTTCGGCGCCGCGGCCATCTGGTTACTGGGCGCAATCTTCGTCGCCGTAGCGGCATCCACCGTCGCCGTCCCGATCTTGGCCTACACAGCCGCCGGCCACCGGCTCGACGATCCGATGGCGCGGCTCAAAGACTGGATGGAAAAGAACAACGCCGCGCTGCTGGCAGCGATCCTGGTGCTGATCGGCTTGATGGTGCTCTACAACGGCGCTCACGCGTTGCTCTGAGACCGCTCAACTGCGGATAAAATCGTCGGGCGTGAGCCTCAACGACCGGGATGCGATCGCGGTATTGCACGCCGCCATCGACCCGGACGACGAAAACGGGCTCATCGGGCGGTTTTATAACCGCTGGTTTTCCTTCGACATCTCGCCGCGTGACCTCTTCCCGCCGGACATGGCCCGTCAGCGGGCCGCCTTCGCCCACGCGCTGCATTGGGTTTACGGCGAGCTGGTGGCTCGGCGTGCTCGGGAGCCGGTGGAGTTTTTGGCCCAGCTGGGCCGCGACCATCGCAAATATGGCGTGCTCCCAGACCACTACGAGACGTTGCGACAGGCGCTGCACGCAACCCTGCGAGACGAGCTGGCCGAGGCCTGGACCGACGCCGTCGACGCGGCCGCCCAGCAGTCGCTGAATCTGATCACCGGGGTGATGAGCGGCGCCGCCGAGGCCGAACCGGGGCCGGCCTGGTGGGACGGCACGGTGATCGAGCGCGTGCGGATTTCCCGGGATCTGGCCGTGGTTCGGCTGCAACTGGACCGCCCGATGCCCTACCACGCCGGCCAGTACGTCAACGTCGCTGTGCCGCAGTGTCCGCGACGATGGAGATATCTGACGCCTGCCATCCCGCCGGATGACAGCGGTGCCATCGAGTTCCATGTCCGGGCGGTCTCGGGCGGCATGGTCAGCAACGCCATTGTCCATGAGACCTCGCCCGGTGACCGGTGGCGGCTGTCCAGCCCGCACGGCGGCTTGCAGGTCGACCGCGGTGGTGGCGATGTGCTCATGGTGGCGGGCAGCACCGGGCTGGCGCCGCTGCGCTCGATCGTCATGGATCTCACCCGCTGGGGCGTGAACCCGCGGGTGCACATGTTCTTCGGCGGCCGCTACCCATGCGAGCTCTATGACCTGCCCACCCTGTGGCAGATCGCCACGCACAATCCCTGGCTGTCGGTCACGCCGGTCTCCGAACGCAACGGCGACCCCGCCTGGGCCGCCGACTATCCCGACGTGACGCCGCCACGGGGACTGCATCTGCGGCAGACCGGCAAGCTGATGGACGTCGTCACCAGATACGGCGGCTGGGGAGACCGGCAGATACTCATCTGCGGTGGACCGGAGATGGTGCGCACCACCAAGGCCGCGCTGATCGCCAAAGGGGCGCCACCGGAGCGTATCCAGCACGACCCGTTGTACAGCTAGTCTCTTCGGGTGCACATCGTCACGCTGCAGGACCCGTCGTCGGAGCTCGAGGCGCAGTTCGTGCCGGACGCCGGCATGATCGGCATCTCGTTGACCGATTCGGGCGTCGAACTGCTCGGCCAGCGCCGCGGCCTGGACGCCTACGTGGCCGACGGCAAGACGATGGGCATACCCATCTTGTATCCATGGGCAAATCGACTGGGCGCCAACACTTATCCGGCGGGCGGTACGACGGTCACGCTGACAGCCGGCCAGCATGGGGTGCGGACCGATCCCAACGGGCTACCGATTCACGGTGTGCTCGCTGCCTATCGGAACTGGCGGGTGACACACGAATCGGCCAACGAGCTGACCGCCGAAGTGGACTTCGGCGATCAGGACTTGCTGGTCAGCTTTCCGTTTCCGCATCGGCTGGCGCTGACCGTCACGTTGTCCGAGCGGAGCTTGCGTCTGCGCACCTCGGTGACGCCGTCCGGGGACCGCCCGGTGCCACTGTGTTTCGGCTTCCATCCCTATCTTCAGTTACCAGATGTGCCGCGCGACCAGTGGATCATCGAGACCCCGCCGTTGCGGCACCTGAAGCTCGACGGGCAGGGGCTACCCACCGGCGAGACGACGCGCCAGCATGCCAGCACTGCACCGTTGGGCGACAAAGCTTTTGACGACGGGTACGACGAGGTCGCCGATGGCGCGGTGTTCGCAGTGTCCGGTGCCGGCCGCCGCATCGAGGTCCACTTCGAAGAGGGCTATCCGGCGGCGCAGATCTTCGCGCCGCCGAGCGAAAGTGTCGTGTGCTTCGAGCCGATGACGGCGCCGACCGATGCGCTGCGCCGCGGCGGTTACCGGTCCGCCGAGCCTGGCGATTGGGGAGTGGCGCAGTTCTCGATCCGCGTCTAGCAGGGCTATTGGACATGTGCTGAAATCAGCGCGGCTGACCGGTACCCTTAGCCAATCCTGGGCAGGAGGAGCAGGTGAGCCCTGGCGAGAGCGGTGCATCGATCGATGAATTGCTGGACCGCGCAGTGCGGGCCATCAACGACGGCGACCGTGCGACCGCCGCCACGCTGGCCGGCCAGGTGCTTTCGGTGGACCGCAACAACCCGGAGGCCGAGGACCTACTCACAGCCCCCGCTCGCTACGGTGAAATCCGCCGCCTGACAATCATGTTCACCGATCTTGTCGACTCGACGGCGCTGTCCACCCGCTTGGAACCGGAGAAATATCGGACGCTGGTCGGCCGGTATCGAGATGACGTGCGCGGCATCGTCGATCGATATGAGGGTCATATCAGCTCGATCAAGGGCGACGGATTGTTAGCGGTTTTCGGCCACCCCAAACCGCATGAGGACGACGTGCGACGCGCCGTCGCAGCGGGACTGGACATCACCCGCGCCGTGGCGCAACTCAGCGAGCAAGCCGAACGCAAATTCGACGTGGCCGTCAACGTGCGGGTCGGCATCCACCGCGGCCTGGTCTACCTCGACACCGGCCAAGATGATGTGTACGGGTTTGCCGCCAATTTGGCTGCCCGACTTTGTGGTGTTGCGGAGCCGGGGGCGGTGGCGGTGTCAGATGCGGTCGCACCGTTGGTATGCGACTCGTTCGAACTCGAGACATGTCCACCGGTCCGGGTGAAGGGCGTCGACGGGTTGGTCAGCCCGCACCGGGTGCTCGGTGAGCGACCAGAAACACCGCCGCTGCGGCCGCCGCCCCTGATCGGGCGTGACCGTGAGCGCAGTTGTCTGCAGCAGAGCTGGCTGCGGGCGCGGGACGGGGTGCTGACCAGCCCGGGCGTGGTATTTCGCGGTGAACCGGGCATCGGTAAGACCCGGCTGACGGCGGAGGCGGTCGAGATAGTCCGGGGTTCAGGCGCGCCCCTGCTCGGGTTGTTCGGCTCGCCGATGCATACCGACACCGGGCTGCATCCTGTGCGCAGGCTTCTGGAACGCCGATGCGGCATCGCCCGACTCACCGACGGGCGGGAGCGTCTGCACTTACTGCAAGCCGAACTGACTGCCTGCGGACTGGATCCGGTGAGCGCGACACCGTTTCTTGCACCGGTCATTGGCGTCGGTCCTGAGTACGGCTATCACCCGGCTGCTGTGGAAGGCCGGACCCTTTATGAGTTGATCGGCGCGACCGTTCGGCAGTATGTGTTGGCCTGCATCGGTGATCAAGCCGGACTAGTGGTCGCCGAGGATGTCCACTGGTATGACCCGTCCACGCTGGAGTTGCTCAACTCGTTGCTGACAGCCGCAGACGGCCGGTTGCTGGTGGTCTTGACTGGACGCGAGGGTGATTGGCTGCGAACCGATTGGCCGGTAACGCTTTTCGACCTCGCACCGCTGACCGACGAACAGTCCGACGCGCTGATCAAAGCGTTGGATCCGTCGGTGAACGATACTCGCCGGGCCGCCATACGCGGCCGATGCGACGGGGTGCCGTTCTACATCGAACATGTCGTCGGCGAACTTGACGGCGCCGGAACCGAGTCGGGCGTACCCGAGGCGCTGTATGAGCCGCTGTTCGCCGGGTTGCATCCGCACGCGGACGTGGTGCCGGTGGTCGAGGCGGCCGCCGTCATCGGGCGCGGGGGTGATCTCTCGTTACTTCGATCTGTGGTCGGACGCGACGCCAAAGATGTCGACGACGTTGTCACCAAGCTGATCCGGGCACGCGTGCTCGAACCACGCGGGACCGACGGCTGGCGCTTTCGCCACGAGTTGCTACGGGAAGTGGCGGCCGAGCTGGCCCCGCCGTCGCTACGACGTGATCTCCACGCGCGCACAGCCCATGCCCTGGTTGACGCAGCAAGCGCCGTCGAGCCGGACTGGCCTGTCGTCGCAGCCCATTTCGAGCACGCGCAGCAATACCACGACGCCGTCGATGCCTACCGGAAGGCCTCGGTGAACGCCCGTCGACGCGGGGCTCTCCAGGAAGCCCTGGCTTGCCTCACCAACGCGCTCGGCCAGCTGGCCCACTGCGCAGCGGGACCCGCGCGGGACCGCACGGAGATCGCCGTCCGGCAGGAGCGCGGTTTTTTGACGGGCATGACTCAAGGCAGTCAAACCGGTGCGGGACCCGCCGACTTCCAACGGTGTCTGGAATTGGCCAGCACCGGCAACTACAAAGACGAGTTGTTCACCACGCTCACCGCGCTGGTGGGCTACTACGTGCCGCGGGCCGAACTGCGCCGGGCCCGTGAACTGCTCGATTCGCTGTCTGCCCGGATAACCAGGGATCGGCCCTGGAGTTATCCGGCAATAGAGTCGGTATTGGGTTCCGTTATCTGGTTACAAGGCGACTTCAGCTGCGCCCGGGAGCATTTGTTGCAGTCGCTGGCGGGTCGTTCCGCCGCCGATCCACGGGTGCTGGACACCGCCTGGTGGGTAAACGTTGACCCGATCTCGTTGGCGCACACGTACTTGGCACTAACGCATACCGTGTACGGCGATCTCGACCGCGCCGACGCGGAGTTGACCGGATCATTCCGGCGCTGCGACAGTCTCGGGTTTCCTCAGGGCGCCTACAACAGGGCAAACACCTACTTCGTGGAAATCAGGGTGCGGTTGGAGTGCGGCCAAATCACCGAAGCTGCCACGCTGACAACGAGACTTCGCCAGCTCAGTGAGCAGTCGGGACTCGACTTGTGGCAGTGGGTCAGCAGAACCGAGAACGCCACCGTCAAGGCATTGGACGCACTGAACGCCAATGCCGATGCTGCCACGCTGACCACCCGGGCGGAGAAGCTGGCGCGCTGGGTGGACGGATCCCGACACATGCACCTCAACATGTTCCTCACGTTTCACGACGCGGCAATCGGCCGCCTGTTGATTGCCGCGGGTCAACCAGAGGAGGCGCGCCGCCGATTGGACATAGCGCTGAGGCATGCGGAAGAGACGGGCATGCACTTCTACGACGCCGAGCTGATGCGGGTACGAGCTCGCGCATTTGCGGACCCGCAGGAGCGTCGCGACGCCTTGACATCGGCACTTGAATTCGCACGCCGCCAGGGTGCGCCTCTGTTCGAATTACGTTGTCTCCTAGACTTTTTCGACCTCGGCAGTGGTGGTGATCCGGGCGAGCTGGCCGATACGGTTCGCCGTTTTGGCGGCGACGGTCGTTGGCCGGAATACGCACGGGCACAACGAATTCTCAGAGGTAAGCCTTGTTGAGCTCGTCGGGTGTATTGGTGATTCCCTCAAGCGCGCGGATGTTGGCGGCAACGTCGCGGCTCTCGCGCTTGGCGATGACGCGAACGAGAACCGGGAACGGTGTCAACCGCGCGGTCGGTTGCAGATACCAGGCGCCCAGCGCCGACGTCCAAGCCGATTGGTGCACTTGCTTCTGCATCGCGCTGTCCGGGTGCAGAGCCATGTAGATGGCGAATAACCACGCCGATTTGCGCAATTTCATCAGCACACGCTTCAGCAGGCCGACCTCATCCGGTATCAGCCGGCGGAGCCAGCGGAGCTCTGGCGAAAGCTGCTGGATGACGTCGAGCGTGCCCGGGATCTGGGAGCAGAGCAAGGCATTGACACGATTGAAATCGCCTTCCAGCGCATCCAGCGAATTACCCGCAATCGCCAAGGCGGCGAGACCGAGGTCGAAGCTGATGTGTGCATTCAGCCCGGCCATCATGTGCTGCAGGATGATTGCTTGATGGTTCTGGTCGCCGACGAACGCGACGTCCCAAGGAGGCGTCAGACCTCGATAGTCGTCCCGGTGGAAGTAACCGTTCAGCGCGTTGAAGTAGCGCCGCGCAAAGGCGAGGTCGAGCTGTTCCATGCGCGGTCCGTCGTCGAAAAGCCCCTCATCGATGGCGTCGCGAATTGCCAACGTGGTCCGCTTGTACAGAACGGCAAAGTAGCCGAGATGGCTCTCCACTCTGATCGACCAGTCGATGACCTGGTCGATATTGCGGACAACATCACCGATGGTCTCGGGTGTTTCCAGCCGTGCCAACTGCAGCGGCGGGTGAGGAGACATCGTCGTCGACATTTCAGGGCAACCTCCGGTTCAGCGGATCCACGTGCAGCCCAACCCAGGCTGGGATTGGAGCGGCGGCGAGCATCGTCAGTGGGGTGATAGTGGGGAAATCGTCAGCCAGTGAACGGATTTTGGCCCGCCGAAGGATAGTCGCCAAGGCAAGGGTCGCCTCGAGCATCGCGAAATGACCGCCGATGCATGATCGGGGGCCGCCACCGAACGGCAAGTACTGCCAGCGATTACGGCCCTCGGAGCGCTCGGGGCTGAACCGGTCGGGGTCGAACCGCAGCGGATCTTCCCAGAGGGCCGGGTCGCGATGCATGGCGTAGATCGCGACCACGGCGCAGGTACCTGCAGGAAGGCGGTATCCGTCAACCTCGATGTCCGCCATCACCATTCGCCCCACCGCGGGAGCGGGCGGGCAGAGGCGCAGCGCCTCGTGTAGGACCTGCGCCGTGTAACGCAGTCGCGGCATGTCTGCGTGAGTGAGCCGGCGGTCGCCCAGCGCACCGGCTTCAGCGGCTACCCGCTGCTGCAGGTCCGGCCGCTGCCCCAAGGCCCACAACGCATAGGTCAACGCGGTGGATGTGGTGTCATGCCCGGCCAGCAGGAACAACACCAACTCATCGCAGATCGCCTGGTCGGACAGCGGCTGTCCCGACTCGGGGTCAGTGGCCTGCATCAGGGCACGTACCAGCGGCGCATCACGCGTCGGGTCGGCTCTACAAGCGCACAGGATCTCGGCCGCCAATGCGTGCAGCGCGACGCTGGCCGCGCGGGCTGTCCGTCGCCCACGCGTCGGCAACCAGCGTGGCGGATTGACCGGGCGCAGTGCCCGGTCGGCCGCCCACTTACCGCTGGCTCGCAGCCCGGCTCCCACTACCTGCGCTCGGTCGCCCAACTCGACGCCGAGTATCGAATGGCCTAGCGCCCGCAGCGTCAGGGTGCGGCATTCGACATCCAGGTCGACAGCGGCTCCACCTGCCCAGCGGTCGACGAGCTGTTCGGCGACCTCGGCCATATGCCCGGCGAATCGGGGAACGTGGTGTTTGGTGAAGACGGGCTGCACCGCGCGGCGGCGCTGCAGCCACTCGTGATGCGGCATCACCAGCAGGTTGTCGCCTACCAGCCGACGAAGCTCCAGTGCGATCGGCGTCGCCGCGCGCTCAGCGAATGCGTCCGTGCGCGCGAGGACGTCGTGCGCACCCTGCGGGGAGAAGACGAACACCAGCGGCGGCGTGATCCACCGCGGCCCCAGCACATTTCGGGTCACCGATCCACCCGAGTCCCGCAACAGCTCCAAGCCGGTGTCGAACCGTCTGGTCGCCGTCAGCCGCCGCGAGTACGGCAGCGGGTTCTTCGGCGCGAGCGGCAAGGTGGTGACATCTGGCTCTGTGATGACCTCTGGGCCGGTCAGCGTCGCAGTCATGGGGACCAGCCTGAGCCACTTGAGGTGGCGCGGTCACGAGTAGCCGACTACTCGTTTCTTGGGCGCGACGGCACTCGAAGCTCATGCCAGCAGGTCCCAGTCGCGGGCGAGGTGATCGGGTATGTCGAACGGGGGCCGCTCACCACCCCGCTCCAACTTGAACAGCCCATCCAGCAGGTCGCGCCCGAATGGACGGGCCATCCGCGACATCAGTTGGTAGCGCGCCAAATCACGCTCGGCCCAGCCCAAGACGTGCACATAAAACCACTTGGCGATGCGCGCGAGCCCGCCAAGATCGTCGGTGAGATCCGACTTCGGAACGCGCAACAGGTCGGCGGTCTCGTCGCCGATCAGGTGCCGAATCAGTGGCGGGATCGTGTCGTCGAACCGGTGGACGGGTGTCAGCTCGTCCAGCAGATTGACGAGCGCACTGGTGAGTTCCTGCCCTTCAGGCGATGCCTTGAACTGCCGGCGCTCGATGGTGTCGACCAACGCGGCGGCATCTGCGACATCGCTCACGAGCAATTCGTCGCGCACGCCGAGCAGGTGCCCGATGACGTTCCATAGATGCAGGTATGCGTCGACATCCTTGGCACCCACCCGCGCGCCGAGACGACGCAACGGATCGGCGACGACATATGAGAAAGACAGCAGCGTTCCGGCGAGGTCCTCCTGGTTGATCGGTGTACCCCAGTCCGGATGCCACATGCCGGGTGTGAGTTCGTTGCGAGCCTTGATCAAGTGGCGAACAGCGGCGTGCATCAGGCGCACGCGCTGGATGGTGCGCCGGCCCTTGCCGTGTTCGTCGAGGCCGCCGACGGTGAGTACGTCGATCAGGAACTGGCCGGTCTCCATCACTCGCCGGCGCGCGTCGGTATCGAGCCGGGCCGTCAGGTACAGCGCCTTAACGCCGTTGGCTGCCGCGTACGAGGACGGGAGCGATGCGCAGAACAGGCAGATTGCGATCTCGACGCCCCAGGTCTCGAATAGCTGCTGCCCGCGCTTGATCCGGTCCGCGTCGGCCCAGTCGGGCAAGGGCAGGGTCTCGAGAAGGTAGGCCTGGATCTCGTCGGGCAACTCCTCCGGCACTGGCTGGTCGACGCGGACCAACGAACGCATGATCGTGCGGACCGCGTCGACGCCGCCCTGCTCCAGCACGGCCGCGACGGGCGCGTCGGCCACCGGATCGCCTAGCTCTCGCATGCGATCGAGCAGCGCGTCCGTCCATCTGGAGCTCCCGCCGGCGCCCGCCATGCGACCAGCCTGGCAGACTTTGCGCACTTCGCTAGGGCGTAGCTGTCGGTCGAGTAGATATCAGCCGCAACACGAGTAGTCGGCTACGCGTGCTTGCCGACGGTCGCTAGTCGTACGTTCCACCCGTCATCACAACCCACACCGTGTGGAGGCGAACCGGAAATGTCGGATTTAACACTGTCTGTCGGGGCAAGGCAGGATGCCATCACCGACGTCCAACCGGCGGTAAGCAACGACAACCTGCCACAGCCTCCGGTTTTGATCACCGAACAAGAGGTGATGCTCGGAACTGCGGCCGCTGTGTCGCCAAGGTCGACTCCCATCACCCGGCGAATGATCGACGCGCTTGGCGTCGTCGCCGCTGCGTTGCGACCGCCGCCACCGCGGCCCCACTATGCTCGCCGCGCCGCGTACATCGAGCGCGCCGCCATGGCAAGGGAAATGGACAGATTATGAGTCGCCCTGGCCGGCTCGTAACATCTTGACCAGCTCCTCGCGAGACTCGGCGCCCAGGCGCTGATATGCGCGATACACATGTCCTTCAACGGTGCGCACCGACGTGACAAGCCGCTCGGCGATCTGCTTGTTGGATAACCCCGCGGCCACCAGTTCGATGATCTCGCGTTGACGGCCGGTCAACGGTTGGCCTATCGGGTTTCGCAGCGCCGGTGTGCACAGCCCGCCGCATTCGGTGGCCAGCTCCTGCGCTAGGGCCGCGGCATACAGACTGCGCTTGCGCTGCTGCTTGCGGCTAAACGCCACCGCTGCCTGCGCGGCGACGTCGGCAGCAGTGGCCCGATCGCCGAGCGCACGGTAGTCGGACGATGCAACGAGCAGACCCTCCCCATCGTCGGCCCGCAACGATTCGGTATGCCGCGCAACGGCATCAGCGATGGGAAGCGACAATTCGTCGGCCAGTTCGCGCGCGCGGGTCGCCCCCGACGTATCGCCCCATTGTGCCGCCACTTGCACGCAGGCCAGTTCATGCGTCGGCTGATTGCGCTTGCGTGCGTCCTCGCCGGCGGCATGGGCGACCGAGATCGCCTCGGTCAGGCAGCCCCCGGCCGCCAGCGCCCAGCCGCGGGCCACCGCCAGACCGGTATGCATGAACACGTAGTCGTCCGGCACGCGTTGCCGTGCTTCGGTAATCGCGTTGTTCGCCGCATCCGGCTGACCCAGCTTGGCGTGAGCTTCAGCCAACGCGAAGCAGCTCGCCGCTCGTAAACCCGTTGTGACGCTGTGCTTTTCCGCCCCGGCCAGCGCCTCATGCAGAAGTTTCACCGCGGCAGGGATCTCCCCGCGAACCAGCTCGGCGTAGCCCAGCAAGAATGCAAGGTTCGCATAGGCGAGACCGGGAACGTCGCGCGTCGACTCGGATAGCTGCGTGGCCGAACGCACGCACTCGTCGATGCGCCCATTCAACCGGCAGGCGCGCGCATAGACGGCCCCATACCAGAACCTCATCGGCGACGCCTGAAACGACGTGATCGCGCGGTCGATGGCCTGCGCCACAAAGTCGGTGATGTCGGCGATTCGGCCCAGTGCGCCCTGCGCGATGGTGAACGCGATGGACGCCAACATGGCGTGAAAGTCGGGCAGTGTCGGCGCCCCCAGCGCCGCCTGCGCCTTGTCCGCCGCGATTTCGCAGCGGGCCATCACCGCGTCCACGCATGATTCGATCGCGATGCGCTCGGCTCGCTCCGCGGCGGATTCCCGCGTCGCTGCCAGGCCGTCGAGAATCGCCGACGCCTCCCGGGGTCGGCCGAGATTCCAGATCAGGTTCGCTGCCCGCACGGTCGCCCAGTGATGTCCGTCGGGGTCATTCATGTTGATCCCGGCCAAAATCGCCTCGGCCTTCTCGCCGTGCCCGCGCCCGGCCAGGCTGATCGCCCGCAGGCCGACTGCCTCGCTGAGCCCCGCGTCGGCTGCGGCGGTGGCGAATCGGTCGGACAGGTCAAGGTCGAGCAGCGTCATGGCGAACCGGGCCGCCTCGAGGAATAGCTGCGGCTCGGGGGGCAGGTCTGATTCGAGGGTGAGCAGTGCCCGGCGCACCGTCGCGTGCATGTCGGCGTCGGCGTCCTTGGCCAGCCGTTGGGCCAGCCCGCCCCGGATTCGCGACAGGTACATCTCGCTGGCCGCGGCGCGGCGAAGCTCACCGAACAGCGGGTGGGCCAGTCGGGCCATCAGCCTGGAGCCGCTGCGCTCCACCGTAACCAGGCTCATCTGCTCGGCCGTCTCGAGATCGTGGCGGCGCACCAGGTCGCAGAGGGCGTCAACGGCCAGCGGCTCGTACTGCGACAACGTATCGACGACCAGCGCCACATCGGGGGCGAGTCGGCTCAATTGCCGACCGACCAAGGCGACCATGCTGTCCGACACCGCGACACGCTCGTCCCACATCCACACCCCGGCGACCTGCCGTATCGCGCCCGCGGCGATTTGGTCCTTGAGCAGTTGCCGCAAAAACAGCGCGTTGCCTCCGGTCAGTTTCCAGAACCGCTTGGCGCTGCGACTATCCACCGCGCCGCCAAGCGTGGTTTCGATCATGCGATGGGTGTTCGAAGCCGACAGCGGTTCGAGGTCCAGCCGGGTGAGCAGGTCGTCTTTCCAGAGCGCAGTGATCGCGTCGGGCTCGTCCCCGCCAGTGCGCACGGTGACCACCAGCCGTGTCCTGGGGGCCTGGGCCAGCTGGTGGACGACGAGTGCCGATAATCCGTCGAGAAGGTGCGCATCATCGACCCCGATCAGCACACGGCCCTGACGTTGTTGGGCGACAAAGGAATTGATGACGCGTCGCACATCAGAGATCGAGTCGGACATGGTCTCGGATATCGACGCAGCGAACGCACCCAGCGGGAGCTGTCGCGCGGACTGGGTGCCCACAATCCAATGCGTCCGCTGACCTGATGCTTCGGCGCGGGTAAGGACCTCACGTGCGAGCCGCGTCTTGCCCACTCCCGCGGCGCCAACGATGACGGCGCCGGAGTAGTTGCCAACTCCGCTAAGGGCGTGGTGAATGACGTCTAATTCGCTGTCGCGCCCGGTCAGCGGGTCGCCGGTCATCGTCATGGCATTGCTCCGGCCGCCGGCGCAATCGCGGAACCGCAGGCATCGCAAAACTGCGCACCGTCCCGCGGCTCACTGCCACAGGTGCGACACGCGGTCGCTGCGGTCATCCGACTCTCCGCCGCTTGCCCCCGTGCTTCCCGATTAACAAGAATAGGGTGCTAGAGGCTCGATAACGCGGTTTACGGAATCAGAAAAGGTTATTCGTGCCGATTTGCTTCAGAATCTAGGCCCGTCCTGCCTCGCTTGGGATCACTTGTTGAGCGGCGGTGCTCATGCGATCGGACAACTGCAGCAGGTCATACTCGCCCACCCCGTTGGGCACTGTGTAGGCGAGCTGCCGTAACTCGATGGCGCACTGGTGCAACTCCCGGCGCAGCCGCGCTTCGACCGTCGGCATGGTTACACGCCGTGCTGTTCAAGCACTTTGACGATTTCTTCGCTGTGCAGGCGCTCGTTGTAACGCAGCAGTTGACGGACGTCGATTACGGCTGATTCTAACGCGTCAAGTCGCGCAGACGCTTCAGTGAAAACATTCAGCCAGTTGTCGTAGTCGCCGTAGTTGGGAGGATCAAACATTTCGGGGTGTTTTCCTTAACGAAGTGAAGCCATTCGCGAGCAACGTACGGCCCCTCGTCGCCCGAAAGCGCGAGTAGTCGACTACGTGTGTTCAACGCAACGTTGCGAGTTGAGCGTCGCGGCTGCCAGATCGCTGAGCGTGAAACTGTGGCGAGATTTTCACGGCGGTTTCAAGGTTTGGTTGCAACAGTGGTTTCTGTTGCGGCTGAGAGTAGTGCGTTGAGGCGGCTGGTGGGGTTATCCCAGCCGAACCGCTTTCTTGGTCGGCCGTTGA
>Ga0335075_10001339_pt1 | contig 40746 bp, 48 predicted proteins | sample Lox_Sample_24_FD_206723 | JGI IMG/M metagenome (GOLD analysis project Ga0335075, IMG submission 206723) | Soil microbial communities from Loxahatchee National Wildlife Refuge, Florida, United States - Lox_Sample_2.4 | ecosystem: Environmental > Terrestrial > Soil > Wetlands | place: USA...
CCAATACTCGGCGGCGCGCTTGCCCTGGGCACACCAGGTGGCCTGCAGCCCAGCGTTGCTGAACGCCGCGTTCAGCGGCTTGCCGGAGCGGCCGGCGGCCTCCATGGCCGCCTGCGCCTTGTCGGCGCCGAACCCGGCGAGCAGGGCGGCGGTGACAGCCGAGGCGGCAGATGCCTGCAATAGATCGCGACGCTTCGCCGAGGATCGACGAGACTGATTTTCCATGCTGTTCCCTCCGTGATCGCCGACGATGCGGCGTGGCGCACTGTCGCCTGAGGCGCGCGGTGTTCTCAAGCCCTCTTGCTTGCGAGGCAGGGCACGAAGCAGGAAGCTGCGGTCGATGTCAGACTCCGAACTGCCGCCCGAATTCGGGCTGATCGCGCGGCATTTCCGTCCGCTGGCCGGGCCGGGCGCGTTGACGCTGGCCGACGATGCAGCAGTTATCGCCCCACCGCCCGCGCGCGAGTTGGTGCTGAGCGTCGATGCGATGGTTGGTGGCGTGCATTTCCTGCCCGACGATCCGCCGGACCTGGTCGCCCGCAAGCTGCTGCGGGTGAACCTGTCCGATCTGGCGGCAAAAGGGGCGGCGCCGCTGTTTTATCTGCTGACCGTGTCGGCACCGCGTAACACGCCGGATGTGTGGTTCGGCGCCTTCGCCGCCGGGCTGGCACAAGACCAGGCCGAGTTCGGCGTGACCCTGCTGGGCGGCGATACCACTTCGACGCCAGGTCCCGTTTCCTTGTCGCTGACCATTATCGGCCACGTAGCGCCGGGTGCGGCCGTCCGGAGGGCGGGGGCGCAGCCTGGCGATGGCATTTGGGTCACCGGCACAATCGGCGACGCGGCGCTCGGGCTGGCGGCAGCGCAGGGGCGTCTTGCCGATCCGACTGGGTACTTGTTGTCGCGCTACCGGCTGCCGCAGCCGCGGCTGGGGCTGGCGATCGGCGGGGTTGCCTCGGCCGGCATGGACGTGTCGGACGGGCTGGTGCAGGACCTCGGCCATCTCTGTCGCGCCGGCGGGCTGGCGGCCGAGATCGAGGCGGCCCGCGTCCCGCTGTCCGACGCCGCACGGGCGGCGGGGCCGGAGTGGCTGACCACCTGCCTGACGGGGGGCGATGATTACGAGTTGCTGCTGGCAGTACCGCCGGCCCACGAACCCGGCTTGCAGAGTGCCGCGCGGGACGCCGGCATGGCTGTCACCCGGATTGGCCGCTTCCAGGCCGGCGCACCAAGCGTCACGGTAACGGCCGAAAACGGCGCCACAATGCCGATCGGCGCCGGGGGGTGGAGCCATTTCTGAGCGATGAACCGTAACGTCTGGCTGCTGTTCTGCTGTCAGGCGCTGCTGAATGCGGTGATGTCGGGGCAGGTGGTGATGGCCTCGATCATCGGCGGCTCGCTCGCCGTGGCACCGGCAATGACCACGCTGCCGATGGCCATCCAGATGGCGGGGGTGATGGCCGGCTCGATCCCGGCCGGGATCGTGTTCACCCGGCTGGGCCGCCGCCCCGGCTTCTGGCTCGGCGCGGCGATGGCGCTGTGCGGCAGTCTGGGCTTTGCGTTGGGGGTCTGGCGCGGCAGCTTCCCGCTCTATTGCCTCGCGGCGGTGCCGGCGGGCATGGGGTTCGGCATCTCCCAGCACCTGCGCTTCGCCGCCGCCGAGGTCGCCGCACCCGAGGCGCGCCCGCGGGCGATCTCGCTGGTACTGACCGGCGGCTTGGTCGCCGCGGTGCTGGGGCCGGAGATCGTCATCCGCACCAACGACGCAATCCCCGGATTTCGTTTCCTCGGCACCTATCTGACGCTGCTGATCTTGCCGACACTGGCGGCTGTCCTGCTGGCTTTCATCCGCCTGCCGCCGGCACCGCCGCGAACCGCGGCACCGGTGCCGTTGCGCGACATCATCGGCCGGCCGACGTTTCTGACCGCGGTGGTCGCCGCCATGGCCGGCTATGGGACGATGAACCTGGTGATGTCCTCGACGCCGCTGCAGATGACGATCTGCGGGTTCGGGGTCGATTCAGCGGCCGAGGTGATCCGCGCCCATTCGATCGCGATGTTCCTGCCCGGATTCGTCACCGGCCGGTTGATCCAGCGTTTCGGCGCGCACCGGGTGATCCTGTTCGGTGCTTTGCTGACGTCGTTCTGCGTGGTGGTCAACCTCGGCTTCGACCCATTCTTCTCGACCTTTGTCGTGGCGCTGATGCTGCTGGGGGTCGGGTGGAACTTTATGTTCGTCGGCGGCACCGCACTGCTGACGACGGCGCACTCGGCCGAGGAACGGGTGCGGGTGCAGGCCACGAACGATTTCATCGTGTTCGGCACTGTAGCTGTGACGTCGTTCGCCTCTGGCGCGATCGAGGTGACCGCCGGGTGGGGCACGCTCAATCTGTCGGTCATTCCGGCCGTGCTGATCGCGGCGGGGCTGGTGGCCTGGCACTGGACGACACGACCGCGACTGGCGACGTGACGGATCGGCGTACTCGACGAGCGCCCCCATTGATTTTCGTCGCTCGCCGGGCGATCCATGTCGGTAGAGACATCAGTACGAGGTTGCCGTTCATTCGCTGCGTTGTCTTTGTATCGCCGGCCTGCCAACATCGATGCGTCCATGGCCGTCCCACAGATGCACCTAGCGCAGCCTTCAACCGCAGATGAACGCAGATGAAACTCGCGTCAATCGACTATCGGGGCAGGCAATTGGTTGTGCTCTCCAGGTGACAGACACCGCTCGGGATCTGCTCCGCAAGCCGGATGAACTCGCGCCGTTTCTTCATGACCGACACCTCGCGCCATGGCAGGGATCGCCTCCTGAAGGCAGTTGCCATGCCATAATGAATGTGTCAGCCATGTCTCCGAACACCTGTCATCTATATCTCCGGGCTACACAACAAGGCCGGCCATGCCCGGCTGGGCTCATGCCGCCTGCAGGTCCTCGAACAGTGGCGGGACGAACTCCGCCACCGTCGGATGGATGTGCATCGCCCGTTGCAGCACGGGATAGGGCGCCTTCGCGTACATCGTGTCCAGCACGCAGTGGACCGCCTCGTCCCCGCCGGTGCCCAGGAACGCAGCGCCCAGGATCTCCAGCGTGCCACCGTCCACCACAACTTTCATCATGCCGGCCGTCTCGCTCTTTTCGTATGCGCGCGACACATCCTCCATCGCGATCGAGCCCACCAGGACGCGCTGCCGCGCCGCCTTCGCCTCAGTCACCGTCATGCCCGCGCGACCCAGCGGCGGATCGGTATAGAGCGCACAGGCGTAAATCCGGTCCCGCACGCTGCGTCCGGCATTCTCCAGCAGGTTGGCCGCAACGATCTCCCCGTCGTTGTAACTCGTGTGGGTGAACGCGCCACGACCGTTGCAATCGCCCAGCGCCCAGATTCCCGGCACCGCGGTCTGCAACGACTCGTCGGTCACAATGAAGCCGTGCGCATCCAGCACGACGCCGGTGTGCTCCAGCCCAAAATCGTCGGTGTTCGGCCGCCGACCGGTCGCCACCAGAAGGTGAGAACCCGTCGCTTCGCCCCCGGCAAACCGCAGCCGCAGGCCGTCGCCGCGGCGTTCGACCGACAACCCGGACGCGCCGACCACGACGCGGATCCCCTCAGCTTCCAATATTCCCCTCACCGCCTCCGAGATATCCGCGTCCTCGCGGGCGATCAGCCGCGGCGCCGCCTCCACGACGGTGACCTCGGCGCCGAACCGGCGAAACATCTGCGAGAATTCCAGCCCGACATAGCTGCCGCCCACCACCACCAGGTGCGCCGGCACGGCGGCGATATCCATGACCGCATTGCTCGTCAGATAATCGATTGTTTCGAGCCCAGGAATCGGCGGCACGCTGGGCCGGCCGCCGACATCGAGGAAGATGCGCTCGCTCCGCAGCATGCGGCCGCCGACGCTGACTTCATGCGCCGAGACGAAGCGCGCCGTGTCCTGGATCACGGTGATGCCCGCGGTCTGCCGGAGCGACCGCTCCACCCCCGCCCGGCTGGGCGCGACGATCGCATCCTTGCGCGCCTTGACCCGTGCCCAATCCACCGTGACCGGCCCGCCGACCGAGAACCCGAACTCGGCGCCGCGGCGCGCCATATGGACAGCATAGGCGCTGGCGACCATCGCCTTGGTCGGCGTGCAGCCGGTGTTGACGCAGGTGCCGCCGAAGCGCCCGCGCTCAATGACCGCAACCCGCCAGCCCGCGGCGGCAAGCCGCCGCGCCACCGACGGCCCCGCCTGGCCGGTGCCGACGACAATCGCATCAAAGCTATCCATGCCATTCGCTCCTTCTGAACACCGAGCCGCACGCAGGCCCATTCCGTGTTATAGTCATGCTGCAATCGGTCGGACCCGGAGGAAACGATGGACGAACAACCCCGCCCCGCCCCTGGCGAGGTCACCGATCGGAACCTCGCGCTCGAACTCGTCCGCGTCACCGAGGCCGCGGCACTCGCAGCCTCCCGCTGGATCGGCCGCGGCCAGAAGAACGAGGCCGACGGCGCCGCGGTGGAAGCCATGCGCAAGGCGTTCGACACTGTCGCCATCGACGGCACCGTGGTGATCGGCGAAGGCGAGATGGACGAGGCGCCGATGCTCTATATCGGCGAAAAGCTCGGCCAGGGTGGCCCGGAGATGGACATCGCCGTCGATCCGCTGGAGGGCACCACGCTGACAGCGAAAGGCGGTCCCAACGCCATCGCCACGGTTGCGATGGCGGAAAAGGGCGGGTTCCTGCACGCTCCCGACATCTATATGGACAAGATCGCGGTCGGCGGCGGGCTGCCGGACGGCGTCATCGACCTCGACGCCCCGGTCGGCGAGAACCTGCGCAGCCTCGCCCGCGCCAAGAGGTGCGACGTCTCCGATATCGTCGTCTGCATCCTCGACCGCGACCGCCACAAGGAGATTATCGCCAAATGCAGGGAGGCGGGCGCGCGGATCATGCTGATCAGCGACGGCGATGTGGCGGGGGTGATCGCGACGGCGATGCCGGAGAGCTACATCGATATCTACCTTGGGTCCGGGGGCGCGCCGGAGGGCGTGCTGGCGGCGGCGGCGCTGCGCTGTATCGGCGGGCAGATGCAGGGACGGCTGCTGTATGAGAACGACGCGCAGGTAGAACGTGCCCGCTCGATGGGCGTCAGCGATCCCAGGCACAAATATACGATCACCGAAATGGCCAGGGGCGACGTGATGTTCGCCGCCACCGGCGTCACCGCGGGCGCGATGCTGCGCGGGGTCCGCCGGTTCGGGCATGGCGCCGTCACCCACTCGATCGTCATGCGCAGCAAGTCCGGCACGGTCCGGTACGTCGAGGCGCATCACAACTTCACCACCAAGACGTGGGTCCCGACCTGAGCAGGCCGCGACTCGTGCGCGATCAGGTAAGGCGAGGGCGCTCGCCCGCCCACAGCCTTTCCGGATCCGTCATATGACAGAACCAGTCCTCGGTGTCCTGCGCAGCCTGACCGGCCGCCGGTGGGTCTGGCGGCTGGGTGAGGAACGAGTCGGACTGGGCATTGCCCAGCGCGTCGGCGTGCCGGAGATCATCGGACGGCTGCTGGCGGTCCGCGGCATCGATGTCGAGGCCGCATGCCACTTCCTCGACCCGACCATTCGCGCCTTGCTGCCCGACCCGTCGGCTCTGCTCGACATGGATGCGGCGGCCGAGCGGCTGGCTGACGCGGCGATGCGCGGCGAAACCGTAGGGGTGTTCGGCGACTACGACGTGGACGGTGCCTGCGCCTCCGCCCTGATGATCACGCTGCTTCGCCAGCTCGGCTGCACAGTGCTGCATCACGTGCCCGACCGCATGACCGAAGGCCACGGGCCCAACATACCCGCCCTGCTCGGGCTGGTGCGGCGGGGCGCCACGCTGGTTGTATGTGTCGATTGCGGAACCGCGGCGGGCGAGGCGCTGGCGGCGCTGCGCGGACAGGCGGATGTGATCGTGCTCGACCACCACAAGGCGGACGGGCTGCCGCCCCCGGTGCTGGCGACCGTTAACCCGAACCGCCTCGACGATGCATCGGGCCTGTCGATGCTGTGTGCCGCCGCGGTGACGTTCATGGCGGCGGTGGCCACCGTGCGGACGCTTCGCAGGCGCGGCGTGTTTGCCGGGCGGGCGGAGCCGGACCTGCTGGGACTGCTCGATCTGGTTTGCCTGGCAACCGTCTGCGACGTGATGCCGCTGACCGGCGTGAACCGGGCGCTGGTGTGCCAGGGGCTGAAAGTGATGGCCCGGCGCGCCCGCCCCGGGATCGCCGCGCTGCTGGCCGTGGCGCAGACGCGCGACCGCCTGACGGCGGCGACCTGCGGCTATGGGCTGGGGCCGCGGATCAATGCGGCTGGACGGATCAGCGAGGCCGACCTCGGGCTGCGGCTGCTGCTGTGCGAGGACCCCGCCGAGGCGGCAGCGCTGGCCGAGCTGTTGGACGCGGTCAACCGGCAACGCCAGGAGGTCGAGGCGGCGATCCTGGAGACCGCCTTCACGGCCGCTGCGCTGCAAGCCGAGGCTGGCCGCTCCGCGCTGGTCGTCTCGGGCGAGGGCTGGCATCCGGGGGTAGTCGGCATCGTCGCCGGACGGATCAAGGAACGTTTCAACCGTCCGACCTGCGTGGCGGGGATCGCCGCCGGCACGGCCAAGGGCTCGGGGCGCTCAGTGCCGGGGATCGACCTCGGTGCGGCGGTCATCGCCGCCCGCCAGGCCGGGATCCTGGCCACCGGCGGCGGTCACCCGATGGCGGCCGGGTTCTCGCTGGCGGCACCGCAGTTGGCGGCGTTCCACGCCTTCCTGGACGAACGGCTGAGTGCCGCGTCTCTGTTGCCGGCAGCCGCGGACCTGGCGGTCGAGGGCACGCTGGCGGTGCCCGGTGCGACCGCCGAGCTGGCGACCCACCTCGCGCGGCTGGCGCCGTTCGGAGCCGGCAACGAGGAGCCGGTCTTCGTGGTCCAGCGGGCCCGTGTGGTGCGCGCCGACCGGGTGGGACGTGAAGGGACGACCATCCGCGCCTTCGTGGAGGGCGAAGGCGGCGGACCTCGCCTCAAGGCGATGCTGTTTCGCGCCCGGGATGGGAGGTTGGCGGAAGTGCTGCTGGGCGGCGGCGTGCCGTTGCACCTCGCGGGCTATCTGCGGGCCGAGGCATGGAACGGCAGCATCGGCGTGGGCTTCACGGTGACCGATGCGGCTCCGGCGTGAGATGGCCGAACGATCGACTCACCCGCACTCACGCAGCCCACCCGTCACTGGCCGGCGCCCACCCCCCTCAAAGCCGGCCTCCGCCATATCGTCACGGCCGGCCCTGTGCCGGCCATCTCCCGCCAGTTCCGGCACGCCAGCGATGCCAGCAGGGTGTCATTCTTTCGGGCACGCGGCTTGAGGCGGCCGGGTTGACCCTGTGCCGGGCGCTCCGCTACCCACCACCGCGCCGTCCCGTTCGTCTAGAGGCCCAGGACACCAGCCTTTCACGTTGGTAACACGGGTTCGAATCCCGTACGGGACGCCAATGAAATCAAGCACTTAGCCGATCAGCCGACGCTTCGTGTCCAATATTTGCCCAATGTCCAGGCGTGGACGGGGGTGGTCGGTTGTTGACGGACTTGGGTCCTGGATGGGAATCCCCCCCGAACCGTGGGTCGGGGATAAGCGTCGATGGCAACGAACTATGAGACCCTTTCAAGGGAAGGTCTGATCTACACCTTGATGATGGGGATCGCCCAACAAGAGGGGAGATACGAAGACCCCGCCGACAAATGGACGGGCGATCGGTCCTACGTGCTCGATCTCGCAAGCGAGGTGATTAAGGCTGTGGACGGTAAGCGCGTGGCCCCCATGAAGGTGTCTCAGGAGGCAATCGACAGGATTCGCGGAGCCGGCAAACCGCGATAGGGCGCCGCTATCCGTGACACCATCCGCCGTAGCGCATCCCGCCGCTTCGGCGCGTCGGCTTCCCATTGCGCCAGCACGCGGTCCATCATCTCGGCCTGCCGCTCCGGCGGCATGGCGCTGGTCGGCGCCGCTGCCATCGGCGGGCACATCGTGACGCGGCCGGCGGCAACTGCCTCGGCGATCAGGGCGAGCTCTGCCTGGGTGCAGGAACGCGGGCGCCGCTGCATGGGGGCGGGGCGATAGCACAACCGGGGGAGGAACGAAAAGAGCCGCCCCGAAGGACGATCGGATTCGGCAAGTTCGCCATTCCCGATATTCTTGCGTTCGCCCCAAAGGAAAAGGGCCGCCCCGAAGGACGGCCCAGGTGGGAAGGCTAGCTGCGGCGCTAGCCGAGACAGCCTACTAGGCTCGCGATCTGATCGCCAGCGGCAGGATCAGGCGGCCGGCGGCTCCGGTGGTCTGGTCCGGCGGAGCGCGTCTATCAGCCCGCGCAGCTCGCGCAGCTCGGCCGCTCTCTCAATGTCATGCCGGCCCGCCGCAACGCTGATCTCCGCACGCGCTTCGGGCAACCACGAGATATCGGCCGGCTCCCGGTTCCGCTGTGCCGAGCGCACGAGCAGCATGGCGACCCACGCGACACCAGCACCGGTCGGGTCGATCCCGGCCTGGTAGCCGATGCGTGACCACCGGTCGGTGTGCCGCTTGCGCCCCGCCCGCGTCCGCGCCTTGTCGGTCTCAGTCGGTTCGCGTGGCGGCCATGGTCCGCGGATCACCGCGGCGGTCATGCGTCACCTCCCTTCGGCTTCGGCTTTGCGCGAGGCGGCTTCGGCTGCGGGGGCACCGGGGGCAGGTCGAGCCAGGGGATCGGCTGGGGTGGCTGCGGCGCCGGCGGCTCGCGTGGGGGCCAGCGATCGAAGATCGAAGGCGGCCAGCGGAAGGGGCGAGGAGTCATGGCTGCACCTCGCGGAGCGGCTCGCACACGGGATCGGAGAGATCTAGGAGCCGATCGATGTCCTGGTGCAGCTTGTTGGCGATCCACCCTAGTTGCCCAAGCATAAGCCAGGCTTCGAGTTCGTCCGGCTTCTTGGGGAATGCGTCCAGGTAATGCCTGAGCACACGGATCCCATTTTGCGCGCTGAGAGCCTCGGTGTTGAGTTCCTTGAAGCGGCGTTCAAGCGGGGTGCTCATAGCGTCGGAGAGCTCGTCGGCTAGTGCCATAGTGGCGCTGACGGAGGCTTGGAGCCTATCGGAGAGCTTGGTCATGCCGCGGCCTCCGCCTGGTTTGCGCGCGCCTCCGCGCCCTTGGCCCATGTCTCCAACTGCCAAGTCAGGTCGTCGAAGCCGAGCTCGGCAGGGTCAATCCGCGAAGCTTTCAGCGCCCACCGCGCGATGCTCGCAGCCGCGACGGTTATCAGGTCCATCGCGTCCTTCAGCTCGGTTACAGTGAGCTCATTACCGTAAACGTCGTCCGCACAGGTGATTATGCCGGCCGCTTGGGCTGCTATGTCCCCCACAGTCGCGGACCGCGCCAACAGAATGCGGTCCTGTATCTCATGCACTCCAGCAAACACGTCGTCCATGCGGTCATAGAAGGCGTCTTTCCCTGGCCCTGCCGGCGCGGCGAGCCACGCCACGTCGAGCTGGTGATGTTGGCGTTGCAGCGCCTTCAGGCGCAGACTGAGGGCCAGGACCTCGCCAGCGGCATCATCGCCAGCCGGTGCGGCAGCGGCCACCACGGGCACGGCAGCGACGGGCAGGGCGCCGGCGAGCGCAAAGCAGGAGCCGCCGGCTGGGATGGGGTGAAGAATTTGACGATTGCATGGGTGTCCTCCTGGTCGCGCAGGGGGACGCGGTGGCATATATGCCAGTGCAGTCATTGGCGCGTCACCTCGCGCTGGTGATCAGGGCCGGGCTCGGTGTTGTAAGCACTGGCTCGGCCCGCCTCGCGGCGCGAGGCAACGGCAGGTTGCGCCCCCGAGACGGCGGCCGTCAAGCGGAACTAGGTTCACGCTGAACCGAATTTCGGTCCTGCGAACGGCCGATCCGGGTCGTCTTGGACGAAGCCAGCGATCCTTGGTTCGTGGCGCAGGATGTGTGCCGGGAGCTCGGGCTGAGCGAAAAGCACGGAGCGCGCGGTCTAGCGGCAGATGAGAAGGTTCCCCACATTGTGGAGACCCTTGGCGGCCCGCAGGAAATGGCCACCGTTTCGGAGTCGGAGCCAAATCTGGCTCGATCTTGAGGACGGCCCCGAACCAACGCAATTCTGCGTTCGTTGGACCGGTCATGTCGTGCGACCGGTCCAGTATAATCAGCGGTCGCAGCGTGCGACCTCTGACGGTCAGGCGCCCCGATTGTGCGGTCGCATGGCGCCACCGCACAGGAAGGGCCGGAGACTCCCCGGCCCTCCGTCGCTACCCTGCGGTTGCCACACCAGCGGGGAGAATTCGCTGATATGCCGAAGCCCAGTGGCGAGCCGTTCCAGGACATGTGTACAATGGTCGGGCTAATGACCATAACGTGGGCATGGGCCGAAAATGCGCTAGCGCTCTCGATCGGCGCAATCGACGAAAAATTCGGGCCAATGCATGGTCACTCTCAGCTTCCGATTGCGCTACAGAAGCGACTTTCCTACCTCCGCGCCGCATTAAGGGACGTATCGGCTCTCGAAACTTTTAAGCAGGACGGTGCGGCGCTTATCAAACTCTTCGTCGAGCTCCGAGAACGCCGCAACGATCTTGTGCATGGTTCCATTTGGCTGATGCCACATGACGCTTTCGAGTCGCTCCGCATGACTATCAAGGGGCGGCAGCACTCGGGCCAGCAGAAGTCGATTCAAATAGGGGACGTGGTTCGCTTCAACGGACAGGTCGAGAACCTTGCCCATGCCGCCGCTATGTTCCTGCGACGCATCGACGAAGCCTTCTTCTGATGCTGGTCTGTCACCCATCGTTTGGCTATCCATCAACTGGCTTCCAGCCGCCGCAGATACCGTCGCGCCTGCATCCGCTGGCTCGGCCGCAATAGCGGGTCCTCCGCAATCAGCATCAGTATGCCGATCGCCACGTCCCGCGCATTCGGCGCACCATCGTCCTCGGCTTCCGGTGCTGGTTCCGGGCGCCAGTCATGAGCGGCCCGGAACGCAGTATCGATCGATGCGCTCATGGTCAGGCGAGCCCATAATTGGTAGCCGCATTAAACTGATAGCGGTCCAGCCGTTTCTTCAACGCCATCGCGATCTGGTTCGCGTCGCCGGTCGGAGCGGTGATCGTGATCGGCCCGATGGACGTGGTGTTCTCAACGTTCGTGCCAGCCCCCGGCCCGGCGGAGGCGAGCGGAGATGGCGGGACGGGAGGCGGCAACGCGACCGGTGGCACGGCGAACGCCCGCTGATACTGCTCGGCCCAGCCCATGCGTTGCGGGCCAGACTGTTCCTGTTCAGCAGCGGACGGCCGCTCGTAGCTCTGCATCATGACGAAGGCAGCATCGCTCGGCGACTGTGCCGCCCGGAGTGCCGCGCCGGCCGTGGCTTGGCTGTTTTGCAACTCCCACATGATGAATTGCAGTTGCTGTTGAAAGTTCACAGCGGGATCGATCGTCTTGTCGTTTGGGTCGTGGCCGAACAGTTGGCGGAATCGCGCAAGTCGCGGTCCAAGCCACTGAGCGATGCCCTGTGCGCCGCTTGTCGGGTTCGTGATGGTCGGATCGAAGCCACTCTCCGCACGCAGATTCGCCAGGATGCCGTCAACCTGTGCTTCGGTATAGCCGTTCCATCTGAAATAATCGTGCGCCATCTTCACGCGGTCGTCGATCGTCACGGCGCTGCCCGCCGGCGCGGGAGGGAAATTGGGCCGGAGTCGCTGAAACCAGCCCCACCAGCTTTGCCCCCCGGCGCCCTCGGGTGCGGCGCCCGGCGTATAGCCTTGGGGGTATGCTCCGGTCGGCGTGTCAGGCGATACCGGCGTCCCTTGCGGGCCGTTAGGTGTGTCTTGCTGTTGGCCTTCGGTGGGCGAGGGATGCAAGGTCTCGTACAAAAAGACGCCAAGCGGCCCCAGCCGCGACAGCAGCCCCCCTCCTGCGACGGCAGCCGTCCCGACGCCAGCGGCGTCTGCCTCAGCAGCGGCCAGTCCCTTGATCAGACTCGTCAGCGTCTTCAGCGTGGCGATGACCGGCGCAACAGTGCCCACGGCGAACACGCCAAGCAACGCATAGCCCATATCCTTTGCACCGCCGAGCGCGTCACGCACCTCGTCGAGATACTTGGGAATATCTTGCGCGATAAGTTGCTGGTGCGACCGATACCACTTGTCCCAACTGTTGAACACCGCTGTCAGCGCCGGCTCAAGCTTGGACAAGATCACGCGGCCGATCGACTCGATGTCATCGCGGATGTTCTGCAAGCTGTTCTGGAAATCGATTGCTGCCTGCGATTGCTCCGGCGTGATAAGCCCGCGCTGCTGAGCCTGCGACAGAAGTTCGTTGACCTTCCCCGGCCCCATCTCGATAAGATTTGCCATCGCCTGGCCGCCGCCCAGCATCGAGATAAGTTGGGTGGCTTGCGCGTTCGTCGCGCGATGCGACTGCACGGCCGCGATGATGTCCTTCAGGATGTCGCCCAGCGCCTTCGCACGTCCATTCTCGTCGGTGATCGACACGCCCATGCGGCCGAGCAGCGTCACGACAGCATCCGGTTGGCCGGTGATCGCGACCGACTGAATGTGGGCATTGAGCGATTTGAAAAACGAGTCCGCATCCGACGCGGACCCACCGGCGCGTCGGATCGCAGACTCCCAGGCCGACAACGCTTGCGTGCTCATGCCGAGCGACGACGCAACGCGCCCGACCGAAGCGTCGACGGCATCGACGTGCTGCGCAAAGTCCTTCAAGCCAAGGCCGCCGAGGAAGATCGCAGCGACGCCAAGCAGATCGCGCTTCAAATTCAAGATCGTTTGCGCAACCGGCTTGAACCGGTCGTTGATGTCGTCGGCGCCCTTTTTAACCGCATCGCGCGTCTGCGCGAGACCGCGTTGCATCTCTTGCGTGCCAGACTTGAAGCCGCTGGCGTCCAGCCCAAGGGTGACTAGGAAACTGTCGAGGACCGTTGCCATTTCTCTTATCCCCAAGTTGCGATCGTGCCAGGTGTCACGACGACAAGTTCGCTTTGCCACCGGCCGCCGGGCTGCATTGACTCGAGATCGTGCACTGCGCTGGTGACTTGCCACACGCCATTCGCCATCGGCAACTGGCTCTGCACCTGAATCTTGCCGAAGATTTGGATCGAGGGGTTATACAAGGTGCGCACAATCAGCCCGCTGGGCTGCAAGGTCGGATAGCCGATCATCCCGGTGTCGGCTGAAACGATCGGCACCGAGCCGCCACGCGTCCCGTTCGTCGGCCAGATCGCCAGCGTATTGCTCGCCGGATCGAGGCAAACCCCGACGTTCGCCGCCTTCGCGCACGCCTCGATTTGCTGCATCGCCGTCCCCGGGAAATACGGGTTGGACAGCGTCGTCGTGACGCCATTGTTCTCGAACGTCGCGCCGATCTGCCCGGCGAGGTTCGCCATGATGTTGGAGACGGCGGCATTCCCGGCGTAACCGCTCGGCGGCACGGGCTTAAGCTGTGGCAGGAAAGTGCCATTTGCAAGCACGTAGAACGTGGTCTCAGGCATCTGCGAGCCGTCGAAGAATGCGTTAAAAATCGTGCCCTGGAAAACCGTCGCCATGCCGCTCGCATTACCGGCCTGTATCGTGATTAAGTTCCGCCGCGCGGTGCCGGTCTGCGGTTGCACGCCCATCGTCATGAGCTGCGCCATCATCTGAAACGTCATGCCCGAGATGCGCACCTGCGCGGCGTTGCTCGTCAGGCCGCCGATCGTGATCTCGCATGACGTGCGCAGCGCGCTCAGCGTGACGGTGTCGAAACCCGTGTTTCCGAAGGTGCCAGTGCCAAGGCTGAACTGCACGTTGATCAGGCGTTGGACGAAGCTCGTGTTCGGCGTCGTGGTGACTACCGGTGCCGGCGGTGTAGGCGCCTTAGCGGTAGCCACGACCTCCGGCAGCACTGTCGGAGAATCGCTCATTGCATCATTCCGTTCGGCTGAAACCAGTTGCGGCGCGCCGGCATCGGGCGCACACCGAACCGCCGCAATGCTTCGTCGGAAATCCGCATGGGCGCGGCGCCCCCGCACAACAGCAATGCCGAGCACGCCACTACGGCAACATCGTCGTGTCCGCCCGGCGGATGGCTGATCAGATCCCGGCCACCGCGCGACGTGCGCCGTTCCAGCGCGGCAAGCTGCGATGCCAGTCGCGGAATATCGAGTAGTTGCGCTCGTGCCGATGTAAGAAGAGAAAGGCTGTCGCGAAATATGTCGCTCGCCGTCCGCTCGGCAAGCACGTACTCGATGCCATGCCGGCGAAAGGGCTCGCGGCACCATTCGCCGCCGTATCTGTCGCCCGTCACCGTGCGAACGCGATAGCTCCGCAGTAGTGCGGCGAATTCCGCAACCACGTTCTCCGGCGAGAATGGCGGCCGCACCTCGCGGATCGCATCCAACACCGGCGCCTTAGCCTCTGAATGTCCAATCGCCAACGTCATGCTATCGCTACTGCCGCCAGATGGATCGATCGCCGCCACGTAGCGGATTGAGGGAACCGGCAGCAGCTCGCGCCGGCCCGGAACCGTCACCGCGTCTATCACCTCGCGTGGGACAAACTGCCCGATGTCGTCTCGAAACTCTGCATCATATTCGGCCGCCGCCGCGGGCGCGTCTTCCTCACGCGCCGCTTCGACCACACCAGGATCGAGCGCCGGGTTCATCTCCAGCGATGTCCCGCGCCATACCAGCGTGCGCGAGCCGTCACGGCCCCAATGCCGGCGAAATGCTTGATACAACGCACCGCGCTTGGCGTACGGCGACGACGCAAGCAACAGCATGGATCCCGGTATCGTCGCCAAGCCAGGCCGCACGCTGGCGATCACCTGCATGTCCGGGTTGGCGCTAGCCTCATCCGTGGTCCAGAACGCGATTTCATCCGCAAGCACAGCAACGAAAGTGCGACCACGCGGCGCCCCAATGCTGCCCGTATGAACCTCGATCACAACGCCGTTCCGCAGCGTGATGGACTCGATCAGCTCGTCATCAAGCAACGGCGACAGGAACGGAACCGCCGACAGGAGGCCCCGGCAATATCCCAGGATGACCCGCGCCTGCTTGCGATCGGCCGCCAGGACAGCGACGGTCGGAACCTCGCCCGGCGCGATGTACGCGCTGTAATCGCGAAACGTCGCCAGATACACCGCAATCAACGCCAGCACTCTGCTCTTGCCGCCGCGCCGGCCGATGACCAGGGCGGCCTCGGCGAATGCCTGCGTTGGCGCCTCCGTCCTGCCGGTGTGATGCCGGTAAACAGCCAGATCGTCCGCACTCATGGGCAGCGCGAACAACGCCCGCAGGAACACGCGCCACGGCGCCCAGGTCGGGGCGCCGAACATGCCGCCAAAGAGCGACGGATCGGAACAGGCGGCGAGGATGTCCAAGGCTCAGCCCGGCAGCGTCGCCGTCGCGTCGGTGCGCAGCCGCGCCAGCGCTTCGTCCCATGCGCTAACCGTCGCCGACGGCCCGACCGCCCAATACGCCGGCACGAGGCTGAACCGATTGGCAATCTCGATCGAACCGACGAGCGAGCCGGGGCCAAAGTCCGGCACAATGCGATGGTCGCAAACCCATTGCCATGCTCGCGCCAGATCCGCGTATCGGCGCGACGCAGCGTCGAGCTCGGCCAGCAGCGTGACAGCTCGCTCGCGCATCTCGACCGGCAGCAACTCGCGGAGCGCGGCGTCAATCTGCTGATCCGCCAGCCGCGCGTCAGCCTCGGCACCAGCTACATCCCGGTCGAGCCGCTCACGCACCTTGCGCTGGAAGTCCAGCCGGTCATTCGCACGCCCCGCCGCGTCGCGAGCCTCGGCGATTGACAGCGGCGCATCCGGCCCCGCCGTGCCCATAAGCCGGGCTGCCTCATACGCGATCGAGGCTTCGGCAGCGGCGTCGATTGCTGCCTCGGCGCTGTCGGCAGCCGCCGCAGCCTCCAGCACTGCTGCGTCCGCTTTCGTCAACGCGGACTGAGCCTCCGACAAGCGGCGCGACGCCTCAGCGCGCGTCGACACCGCCTCGGTCAACGCAGCACGCCCAGCCGAGGGCGGCGCCGCACGCCGCAGCGGCATGATGCTGGCCATGGTCAGACCGTCCGAACAGCGGCGACGGTCGGGAACCGACGGGCGAAATCGCTCGCGCCGCGTCCACCGTCCTGCGCGATGGTGGTCGCCCTGACGCTGGCCACGACATGGTTCCCGTCAGCCGCCATGACCGACCGGTTCCGCGCATGCGCCTCAATGATGGCCTGCCACCCGCTGCTCGGCACGTGAGCGACGCCCAGCTTCCTGGCAGCGAGATGTAGAACATCCTTGGTCGAGTCCATCGCCAGCGCGCGGTTCCGATCGACACCGACACGCTCGACCAAAGCGACCGCGCGAAGGAACGCGCCAGGCGACGTGCTGTCGAGCGCGATGGCGCGGTCTTCGGCCTGCTCACGCTGCCGACGCGCCTCCGCGCGCTCCTGCTCTTCCGCCTCAGCGGGAGTCCGGGGATTGTCGAGTTGCCCCTCGTCATCCTCGCCCAGCAGCCGACATGCCAACTCGCGCTCGTCGGCGTTCAGCGGCTCGCCGTTGCGAATCTTCTCCCGCAGCCGCTCGCGGTCGTCTTCATCGCGGCCGAGCCGCCGGCGCGCATCGTATCCGAATGCCATGGGGGTCAATCTCCTGTTGGCAATGATGCCGGCGAGGCGCCACCGGCGGCGTTTCGATTGTCGGGAAGCAACCAAGCGGGGAGCGGAACATCGGCAGCAACCCCGTTTTCCGGCTCGCCAGCGGCTTCGTCGGGCACCGGGGTCCGTCGTGCCGCCCCCCGTCAGCAGCGCCGTCAGCGCCAGCCACAGCAGCGCCGTGGCCCCGCAGCGCCTCGGGGTAGGCGCGCAAGATCGCGTGGAAGACAGCGTGCGCGAAACGGGTGTAGCTCCGCGTCGTGTCGAACCAAAGGAGCGTGCGCGGCAGCAGCACCCGGACGCCGCCCGCATCACGCCGGCAGATCCTCACAGCCGGCATTAGCAAGCCGCCGGGCAGCAACAGCGACGCGTGGCCGACCAGGTTTTCAAACCGAGCTGCGATGCTCGGCGTGGCCGAGGCCGGGATCCATCCGGTGCATCGGATCGACCAGTGAAAGCCGTCGCCCCCCTCCGTCATGGCGTCCGCGCCTCCATGACTAAGCGAGTCTCGGCGTCGTCGAGGCGGTCGAGCAGCGCCCACACGCGACGCAGCGCCGCGTCGCACCGGTGCCCGTCCTCGGCGGCCGTGGGGAGCAGCGGGTCGGTGACCGCGATACGCACGCCGACCACGTCGCGACGCAGCATGTGCAAGCCGGAACGCAACTCGTCGAGCAACCCCAGCGTGAGATAGACCCGCGGCGCCGTCACGGCGCACCACCGGCGGCAGCCGCGGCGCGCGTGGCCTCAAGTGCGTCGGCGAATTGGTCTATCACCCCCACCATCTTCTCGAATTCGTCGAGTTGTTCCAGCAGCCCCTCGAAATGACGCCGCTTCTCCTGAAGCTCAGCGCGCCGGGCCCCGCGCGTCCCCCGAAGATCAGCCGATACGGCTTGCTGATCCGCGACGAGGCTTGCGCGCACCAAGGCAATCTTGGCCCAGATCGGGTCCGGCGTTTCGCTCATCTCGTGATACCCCCGGCAGCCAGCGCCGCTTTCATCCGCTCGCGCTCCTCCGGCGTGCCGTCGCGATAAGCGACGAAATCGGCCGGCGTGAGCTTCTGCGGGCCGGCCGGCGCGGCCGTGCGTTTCAAATGGCGGAGCACTCGGAGATACGTCTTGCGTTGGTCGAGCAGCAGCCGCCGGTCGTCGAGCGACAGCCCAACGCGATCCGCGTGTAACTCAAGCTCCACGATGGCAACTTTCAGCCGGGCGCCCTGCTCTGCCAACTCAATCTCGGTCGCGCCGGGATTGCCGCACCGCGCCAGCAACTCGGCTCGGTGCGCCTGGTACAACCGCCATTGCCACGTGCGCCGATCCGGCGCGGTCACAAGCCGCGGAGGCCGGCGCCGCTTGAGGGGGCCTGCTGGACGGGTAGTGGCGGCCGAGGCGGTAATCACAGCACTGGACATGCGACAGATATTGGACACGAGCAGCCCGCGCCGCAAGAGGAATGTAGGGATTTCAGTAACTTGACCAGGGCTGACTACGTGTGTTTACCGCTGTGTGTGAGCGGTAAGCCGCTGGCCCAAACCCACGACGGAAGCCTCCGTCACAGGCAGCTGCCGGAAGAAAAACGGCGCTGGGGAAGACGAAGCGGGGGGAAGCATGGTCTTCTTTTCGTGTCGGCAATGGGGGACAAACGGGACATTGCACAGGGACATGGCGGGACAAACGGGACAGCCGGACAGACGGGGGAGGGGGACAAACGGGACACACTCCTATAAGGAGTGTCCCGTGTCCCCCCCTCGTGTCCCGCCCTGTCCGTGTCCCGGTGCCGCTGTTCCGTGTCGCTGCTTCGTGCTGAAGCGCTGGTGAATTTGGAAAGCCTCGAACGCCACCAGAAAGCCGAGAGCGAAAACCTGCGCCGCGCGAGCGCCCCGCACCTCGTCCACGTATTGGATGCCGGCGCCCTTGAGAGCATTGAAGGTGCGCGGGGTGATGTCTCTCACCGAGAGTTCGTCGAAGCGCAAACGCGGGGGGGTGTTCACCATGTGTCGGGTCTCCATACGAAGTCGTTCTCAGCCGCGATGCGCTGCTTGGCGAGCAAGGAGTCGAGTGCTCGGCGGAACGCCTTCTTCTTCGTGTCGGCTGTCTCGCCTGGCTTGCCTTCAGCGTAGAACCGGGCGCGCCAGTCGGCTTCGCGGACGACGGGGCGCTCCGTGTTTTTGTCGCCGACGGTGGCGACGATGGCGTTGGCCTTGAGCACGGTATCGAGACACCGTAGGGCGATCGTCTCATTGGGCGAGAGGGGCGGCGACTTGGGAGGGGATTGCTTGGCGGCTGGCGGCTCGGCCGGCTCGATCGCGCAGCTTGTGATAGGCTCGCCGTCTTCGTCCCAGTCTAGGTCGATCACGGCGAGGGTGCTGGCGATGGTGGCGCCGGCCTCGCCATCCTTCATGTATTCGACGGCTGCGGAGATGACGTCGCCGGCCTTGGTCACGGCAATCTGAGCATCGGCTGCGCCGGTCAGGCTGGTATGGCCGCGGGGGCGCGTGTCGTTGGTGCCGCAGTGGTGAATGACGATGACTAGGCAGTTGAACGCGGCGCGGATCGCATCGGCGCCTCGGATGTATGCGCCCATGTCTTCGTCTTTCGATTCGCTGCCGCTGATTGAGCGGTTCAAGGTGTCGATCACGACGATGCCGGGGGGCGTGGGGACTTGGGCGCGGATGTCCGCGACCAGCGTCTCGTGCTCGGCGGCCAAATCGAGCCGGGTTGGCAGCAGCCAGAATGGAAGATCGGCAGGCGCATCGGCGTTATAGTTGCGCCATGCCAGGATCCGGTTGTTAAGCCCTCGCTCGCCCTCGCAGGCGACGTAAACGACGGGCGCTTGAGCGACGCGCCGGTCGCGGTATTCGCGGCCCATCGCGACGTGCAGCGCGAGGTCCAATGTCCAGAAGCTCTTGCCGCACTTTGGCGGTCCCCAGACGACGGCGAGACCTTCGCGCGGCAGGATGCCGCGGACGAAATAGGGGGCGGAACGGTTGATCTCGATCTTGTTGAAGGGGATCAGCGGGAAGCGGCGCGGCTCTGTGTCATCACCCGGTACCCAGCCGGTGCGATCGGAGAAGGCGTCCATGGTTATGCCCTCCACGCCGATCGGATCGTGCGGCGGGCCTCCAGCTCGGGGAGGCCGCTGGCGAGAGCGGCACGCAATAGCTCCCGCTCGGCGTCACGCTGGCCGAAGCCGGCATCGCGCATTCGATTCGCGGCCCAGTACAACTTGCCGTTCCTGCATCCCTCGACGGCCTGGGCGACGGTTTGGATCAGTCCGTTGATTGAGCGCGGCGACGCATCGTTGCGGGCCGGCGGCGGTGCTGGTCGAGGCGGCCAGATCGCAGTGCGAAGCCAATTGGGGAACGGTGCTGGCGGTGCGTCGTCGAGGCATGGAAGGCCCGCGGCGTGCCAACTGATGACGAAGCCGCCATCGCCCCGAACATCGACGCCCAGGACCGGGCTGCCCTGTTTATTCCTGATGCCGTCAGCGTGTTCGAAATAGAGGTGCAGGCCTTGACGGCGCGTGCGATAGGCGGCCGTCTGCGGCAGTCGATATAGGTTCGCGTGCCACCACGTCCGGGCGGGTTGATGGTCGGGGTCAATATCAAGTACGGAGATGCCGGAGGCCGTGCCGGTGGCGATGCCAACCAAAGAGCCCGGCCAGTGCTGCCAGAGCCACGCGATAACATCTGGATCATTCGAAGCGTCGTGGCAGCCGCGACCACCTTCTCGTGCGGGGCGCACGGGAGTCTTGTCATCCCATCGGCACGGGAAACAAGCGTAACCATGATTGCGGGCGAGGGCCTGGGCGGCACGACATGCGTCGGCCGCATGCGGTTGGGCAATCATCTTGCGCCCTCCAGCACGCCAAGTCGCTCGGCAATGGCGTGCAGAACGTCACGTTGCTTTTGCGAGATGCGCGGAAAGCCCCGCAGGCTGCGGAGGAAATCCATCTCCCAGGTTCGCAACGGGCACCGCAGGCAGGTCTCGCACAGATCACGCCAACCCGGTGCTACGGGCGCGCGCGGGAGCGCTGGCGCAGTGAGGATTGCGCGGAATGCGGAGGAGTTGGCCAGGACCAGCCTACCGAGCGCGTAGCATGCGGCCTCGGCCTCGCCCGGTGTGCCGGGACGTTCGGCCAGGTCGAGCACGGCCAGAAGGCGCTCGCGGACTGGCAGGGCGACGGCGCTCATCGTCCCGACTCCCAGCACCGCCAGCACCGCCCGTCGTCAGGCTGCTGGCCGCTTCGATAGCCGCGCGGCTGCTGGCATGACGGGCAGACCGCAGTGCTGTTCCAGCCGCACCGCGGCGGCTCGTGCCAGGTCATGCAGTCGGTGCAGATGATCGGCTCGGCGCCGTCACAGACTGGCGCTTGCCTTCGCGGGGCCGGTCGGGTAAGAGGCTGCTCGTCGCTTGGCCGCGAAACAGAGCAAGCCCCGGAGAGACCGTGCCCCGGTTTCCCGGGGCTTCGCATGTCAGGCGGCCGTTGCTTGTGCCGCAGCCTCGCGCTCGCGGTGCCAATCGGCTTCGGCCTGGCTGGAGATCAGCCGGCGGCTGCCCACCTGCATGTACCTCGGGCCTTCGCCGCGCTTCCATAGGTTGTAGAGCGTGGCTTTGCAGATCGAATTTCGTGCGCAGAAGCCTTCAACGCTATCAGCGCTCTTTGCGTAACCGCTCATTTTTCACCGTCGGGTCTATGGTGGACGACGGCAGTCCATCTAGAGCGCCGATCCGCGCTTGTCGTATGGAGTTATTTTATCGGGGAATTTGTAATATTTCCATAGACTTTGATCGCGCGCCGCGCGGCTGCCTCGGGGCTGGCCTTGAGGCCCAGCGCGTCGAAGACTGAGGCTATGAGCTCAAAGAAGCGGCCATTGGCCTTCCCGCCGTTCACTGACAGGGTTGGCGGTCGACCTGTGAGCCGCTCGTACTCCTGGGCCAGTGCCAGCCCGACCGCATCAGCGCTCGCCTTGCGCGGTGCTCCTTTGCCGTGATTCGGCGCGATGGCCTTCCTTGTCGCGGGGGAAAGTTCTCGTAGCTCGCTAGCCAGGTGAATCACACGCAGCCGGGTTGGCAGGTCGAGCATCGCCATCGCCGCGTTGTCTTCCCTCAGCTCATGACATGCCGCTGCCAGTGCCTCCACCATGGTGCGGGTGCGCGTCACTTTCTTTACCGCTTCCGTCCTAGCGGCCGCAGACGGGTCTGCCCTTTGCATCTTCACCAGCTCCCGAGCAATGCCGGGAATAACCGCACGATATGGGATGCCGGCTGCAGCGGGTTCAGGTGTAGGCAGCGCTTCCAGCGCCGCGATGACGCGGGCGAGCGGGTCGACGATACTCATATCGACACCACATTGCTTTCCGAGCCGAACCCGAACCGCGGCGCGTATTCCCGGATCGTTTTCGAGACAAAGTCTGGCGCGAGGTGCCCATAGTGCTTCTCGACCATGCGGGTATCGGTATGACCCAAGTTACGTGCTACCACCATGAGCGGCATCCCGTTCATGACAGATAGGCTCGCCCAGGTGTGACGTAGCGTATGAAACGATGCCGGCGGTTCGATCTTAGCTCGCTCACAGGCATCCTTCATCGGCCTGCTTTGGTGCGACTTCAGCCACTTGCTGCCATCCGCCTTCGGCAACAGCAGGGCTTGACCGGATCGCCCGGCGGCGAGTTGCTCGAAGAACTGCGCACCATCTTCTGTCAGGACAACATGGCGCGCCTTGCCGCTCTTGCTCTTGCCAATGCGCAATGTCCGGCTGTCCCGGTTGAAATCAGTCGCCACCAGCCCGGCCAGTTCCGCGTAGCGGCAGCCGGTATGCAACGCGGCGTGGATCATCTTGCGGAGATCAGGATCGGCTGCATTGGCAAGTCGGCGGCATTCATCAATGGTCAGCCACCGGAGCCGGGCGGTATCGGTCTCCCGAAACGGCTTGACAGGCCGCCAAGCGTCATCGCTGGGGATTTTCTTGTCGTTCCATGCGCGATTGAGTGCCGCTTTCAGGATCACCAGCTTACGGTTTGCCGTGGCTTGCCGGCGGCGCTTTTCCTCTTCGTCGTCCTCCGGCTTCAAATCGCGATAGTTCTGTGGCGCGCCCTTCTTTGTGCGGAGCCGGGCCGGTTCGTTCGCTTGGACTTCATGCCACTTGCGGAGCTCGTCCGTGGTGAGTTTGGCGCAAAGCCGGTCGCCAAGAGCGGGCAGGATCGCCGCTTCCGCGGTCCAGCGGATCACCTTGGCCGACTTCCGATGCATCTCTAGCCACGCTAGATAATCGGCAATGCACTGGCGCACGGTGTAGGGGCCGGCCTTGGCCGGCAAGCCAACGGCGACGCGCTTGGCCGCAGTGAACCGCTCCCGCGCGTTCGCCTGCGCCTGCGCAAATGTGAGAATGGCAGCGCCGTCGGCATCGAGCGTGTCATCGGCAGTGCCGATCGCTTCCACGCGATAGGGCTGTTTCCCGCCGACGTGCACTCGCATGACCCATGTCCCGGTGGTCTTGCCCTTGCGATACCCGACGTGAAGCCCCTGCTCGATCGCCCGCCAGTACGGCTTTCCGCTTGGCTTGAGCCGGGCTCGCGCCGTCCGGGTTTCGAGATTTGCGTCCCGCACCGTCCGAGCCATCCGCCGCCTCCGTGTCCAACTCTTGGCCAATATATGCCGCTGGACGCGGTTAGACAAGCGTAAACAGGAATGCTACGCATTGGCCTTATCCCCGCCTTTGCTCTGGACGATATTGGACACACGTGGTCGGAAAATTCCGGACCTGCCGCTCTTTCACGTTGGTAACACGGGTTCGAATCCCGTACGGGACGCCATTTCGGAACAGAACTGCGAACGCCGAAAGCTGCCGATTTTACGCTCGAAGCGGCAGCAAGCGTTCTCAGCAAATCATTCTTCGATCCCATGATGCGGACCTCGCTGTCCGCGACCTCGACGCGCTGCGCAAGCGCGCGAAGATGCTCGCGGCGGTAACCGCTGCCAGCAATCCGTATCCGTTCGCGGGCCGTGGCAGCAAACGTCCGAACCATGGCCGGCGTGATAGTCTGTTGCCCAGCGCTTTGGAGGGCGGCTGCTGCCCGCCCCGCATCGGTGTGCGCCTGATCGCGCGTCGATTTCAGGCCGGCAATGCGGTCCCTGAGCGCCGGGTCGTCCAGATCGGCCACGCCGCTTTCGATGGCGTCGTAAAGCCGCTTGAGCCGCAAATCGGCCTCCGCAGCCCGCTGGTTCAACTCGGCAATATGCTCACGGCGACGCTCGGCTCGTTCCTGCCGCCGATCGAGCACCGAAGCCAATACCTCTTCGAGACGTTCCGGCTGAAGCAGCCTGTCTGCGATATGGCCGGCGACGAGATCGTCCAGCTTCTCCATCGGGATCGACCGACCCTTGCAGCCGGTCGCGCCCTGACGAGCCTTGATGGAGCAGGTGTAGTAGCGATAGCGCCCGCCCTTTCCGGTCCTGAGCGTCATGGCGCCCCCGCACGCCGCACAGAAGCAGATGCCGGTAAGGAGGGTGGGACCGCTGACGACGCGCGCCGGCGTGACCCTCGGGTTGCGGGCGCGCAGATGCGCCTGCACGGCGTCGAAGGTCGCCTGGTCGATCAGCGGCGGCACCTCGGCCGTCACGACTTCGCCAGCCGGCTTCTGCCCGCTCTTGGGGCTGCTCTTGTTGAACTCGTGATGGCCGATGTAGGTCGTTCGGGTCAGCACGCGATGCAACTGCCCGATGCCCCAGCGCCCGCCGTCGCGGGTGAAGATGCGGCGGGCGTTGAGATAGGTCGTGATGTTCTTGACGCCCATCGGACCAGACGTGCCGTCTCCTTCCAGGGCAAGCCGATAGATCAGCCGCACCGTGTCCGCATGCAGCGGATCGATTTCGAGCTTCTTCTTGACCTTCGCCCCGCGCTGCTCGGCCGCGACGACGCGATAGCCGATCGGCGGGCGGGAGCCGTTCCAGAAGCCCTGGCGGGCATTTTCCTTCATGGCCCTCAGCGTGTGCTTGCCGTTCTCCTTGGACTGATACTCGTCGAACAGCGCCATCATCTGGCGCATCATGACGTGCATCGGATCGTCGCCGATTTCCTGCGTGATCGAGACCAGCTTGATGCCGTTTTTCGCGAGCTTGCGGACATAGAATTCGAGCTCGAAGTGGTCGCGGAAGAACCGGCTGAACGAATGGACGAGCACGATATCGAACGGAGCAGGCTTCACCGTTCCGGCTTCGATCATCCGCTGGAACTCCGGCCGGCGGTCGTTCGTAGCCGTCGAACCCGGCTCGACATAGGTCTCAACAAGCTGGTAGCCGCGCGCGGTGCAATAGGCTTCGCCCTGGCGGCGCTGGTCGGGAATGGAGATGTCGTGCTCGGCCTGCCGCACCGTCGAGACGCGCAGGTAGAGGGCGGCGCGCAACGGCACGGTCATGGCAGGTGCCTCCTCACCTCATAGGCGTGGCCCGAATAGTTCGTCGAAAAGATCGCCGAACCACGCCTCGAATACATCGATCTCGGCCTGCGTAACCGGAACGCGCTCGGGCCGATCGTCCACCACACGCCACGTCTCGACATCAATTTTGACGGGTCGGCCGACGCGCGGCCACGGACCGGGAACGATATAAAGGTCGTCGGGCAAGGTGCCAGCTTCGGCTCGGGCACGACGCTGTGGGCCAAGGTGGGACATGCCTTCAGGATCGCGCCAACCCGGCCCCGGCGGAACGACCCATGTCTACGCCATAGCCCGCCTTGCACAGATAGCGACAAAAACCGCTTCGGCGCCTTCGTCGGAAAGGGAGCGGTCCCGCTCACTTTGAGCCTTGATCGCTTGCGGGCCACTTGCTGGGCCGGCGACAGGCGGTCAAGGCCGCAGCCGCACAGCGGTGGCGCGGAACGCGCCAGCCTTGACGGCCTGGCGACGGTCCGGCCCTCTGGCCGCCAAGCGGTCATGGCTCAGCTCGCCTTCCGCGACAGTGCGAGCGGCAGGTCCAGTTCCACCCGGTCGTGCATGACCTTGGGCGTGATCCGGCCCCGCTCGCCACGTTCCAGGCGGACCAGGCCGTAGCCGGCCATCGTCTTCAGCGTGCGCGACAGGTTCGACTTCGCCTTGCCGGTGATCCGCGCCAGTTCGTCGAGCGAACCGGGCGCCTGCTCCACGATCACCCGCAACAGGTCGCGGTTGCCCGCCGAAAGAACCTTGGCGAAAGATTCCGTCGAAGTGAACCAGACCTTCGGTTCCTCTGGCGCGATGCGCTGCTCGCCGCGCGCCACCGCCATGGTGCGGGCCTTCATGTCCTCGTAGCTGGCGATGCCCACCTTCAACGTCGTCATGGGATCACTCCTCTCTCTCGCAACACCGCGTCCACCGTCTCCCAGAAATCGGCGAGCAAGGTTGCCGCGTCCTGGTACTCGTAAGGCCTGATCGTCCGCAGCCGGTGGCGATGGTCCTGCGGCTCGCCGCGCTTCTGCCGCGCCACCGGATGGGCATTGTCGAAGCCGACCAGCCGCTCGCCGTCCGGCCCGTGCAGCGTCAGCGAGTAGTCCAGCCCGTGCGGCTTCTCCGGCGACGCTGGCACTCGCGTCACCCCGAACCGGACCCAGTGGCCGCCCTCCGGGTCCACAACGAGCACCTGTCCGTCGAGGTCCAGCAGCACATCGAGGGTCGGGTCGCGTGGCTCCGTCACGACAAAGAGTTATCAGATTGAAGTAACTCGATCAAGCAAAATGGCCAGCCCGGGAGTGGACGGCGCTTTGTCCGTTGAAATCGCTCGCGTTCTGGGAAAAACGGCTGGCAGGGCCTCCCTGCCGGGTCGCTGAAAATCTCAACTATCCCAATCATATACGCGCCCCGGACAGCCAAGCTTTTCCCTTGCCGTCCAGCTTTCGCCCATAACGAACCGCCGAAAGCAAAGATGGATGGCGCAAATGGCTTTGATATCATTGGTGAATTCTCATAAAGCGCCAGCAGCCCCCTTCTGGGGAGAACGCCATAAACCGTTGATCGGACGAACAAAAACCGCCCAACGACCGCGACGCTTTTATCTTGCCGTCCGCCACTACCGAAGCGATCCTGTGCCGCATCTACCCTACAGCGCGATTGCGACGGCGAATCGGCAGGGGCGTGAAGGCCGATTTTCATCGCGAATTTCGAGCAGGAGAAGAGGACTGGATTCGGGGGCAACCTGTGCGTGATAAATATGCCGGCGATGTCAGCGACGTGCTTAAGTTCGCATTTCTACGTGCTCTGGCTGGCACGGATCGGACGTTCGGTATCGCCTGGTACTACGCGCCGGGGGACGACGGACGCGCGGACGGACGGCATCTCGAATGGCGCGACGAAGCGGCGTGGCGTCTGCTCGATGAAGAGCTTCATGCCGGCCTTGCTGCGCTGCCAGAACGCAGCATAGCGGCGCTGGAACGGGCGGCGATTTGGCCGAAGGGAGCGCTGTTCCATCGCGAGCCAATGCCGTCGCGCCTTGAGCGAAGCGCCTGGGGAATGAAAAAGCGCAGCGCGCTCGACGGCGCGAATATTGTCTTCCTCGATCCTGACAATGGCATCGGCGCAGAGACAGGGAAGCACGCGACCTTCACAGAAATCCGCCTGCTACGTAAACCCGGACGCGCGATCGTCTTTATCACCTTCCCCGGTCGGAACCTGAGGCATGACGCCCTTCTGCGGCAACTGCACGAGAGATTGGCCGTCGAGGGAGGTGCCGAATCTGTGATCACGCTGCGCACCAACGTTTCCGTGCCCCGTGCAGCCGGATCGCGCTCGTACGTGCAACGCCAACGCTGGTTCACAGTCGTCGAACCCGATGCCGAACTGACGGCCAGAGCACAAGCGTTCGCCACCGCTCTCGCATCGGTGCCTCGCGTTCGGGCGCGGCTGGAGCGCACCGCATGAGCGTCTCCGATAATATCCGGGCGCTCGCCCGTGAGGGGCATGGCACCGCCGAAATCGCGCGCCGGCTCGGAATTCGATATCAGCACGCATATAATGTCTTGAAGGCTGATGGTGCGCTGCCTCCAGGGTCGACGGTCAGACCCTTGTCGGCTCCTGGCGGGTCACCAATCGCTTCCACGCCTTCGAAGCCACCGCTCCTAGTCGAGGAACTCGTCAAGGGCGGTTTTGCATTTTCCGGCCGGTGGATCCTGTCGGAAGCGGGCGATCTCTCGGTGGACCGACCCCTTCCCAAGACCATAGGGGTTTACGCGTTCGCCAGGGACGGCGTTGCTCTATACGTCGGTGTGGCGACTATGGGGCTGGCTAAGCGATTGTATTTCTACGCGAAGCCAGGAATCACACAGCGCACGAGCCAGCGGCTCAACGGCATAATTAAGAGCGAGCTGCAGCAGGTGTCATTCATCGACATCTATACCGGCATTCCTCCGGACCTTGAATGGAACGGCCTACCGATCCACGGAAGCGCCGGCCTTGAACTTGGCCTCATCAAGAGATTCGCGCTTCCGTGGAACATGCGCAGCACTGGATGATAACGTGCCACCCTAGCCGTGATCGAACGATAACATTCCTACGGAGGATAAAATGGCTCTGTACTTCCTCAAACCCGTGGTCTGGAACGATCAGGCTTATCAACGTCCCAGCGGAGCGAAATTTACGTCTGGATACCCCGCGGAGCACGGGTTTGGGCACGAAGAGTGGAATAACTCCGACCGTCTCAGTTTTTCGGAGAGTGGCCAACAGTTTCGAGTTTTTCATACCGAAGGATTCGGGAATCAGCCACTTTCGAAGTATAATGGAAGAATATTTGTCTTTATGATCGCGTCGCTTAATGGAAAGCAATATCTCGTTGGCATTGCTGGTCAGGCAACAAGCCTGTTTGGAGATGAGAACGAACGGCGCCGGCTGGCTGGGAAGCTGCGATTGGATGATTTTTGGGAGGACGCATGGCGACTCCCGGCTGTTCAGCAAACACATGAAAGCAAATCTGAATTCCGCCGCCTGTGGAAGAAGGAATACGAGTGGCTACCGACCTGGATATGTCCGGCAAATTCTTACCTACCGCTGAAGAAGACCCTCCTCCTCGATCCGAAGAGTCTAACAGGCCGCAAAAGGCTAATTACTATGTACGGTTCTTACCAAGAGATCGACAGAGCCGTCGCGCTTCGCATTCTTGATCTTATCCCGGTAAGCGAAAACTCGGACGTCACATCCAGTCTGAGGGTCTTATGCGGGAGTAGCTCGCAAGATGCACCCGACGACATAGCCCAAATCGAAGAGGACGTGCCGCGCGAGACCACGAAGAGGGCGCTAATCGATGCCCGCCTTGGGCAGGGGAAATTCCGTGAATATCTCATGCAAGATTGGGGCGGTCGCTGCGCCGTGACGGGATGTTCGGTTGTCGAGGTACTGCGTGCTTCGCATGTCAAACCCTGGCGTCGGTCCAGCAACAAGGAGCGACTCGATCCGCACAACGGCCTATTACTCGGGGCTCACTTGGACGCACTTTTCGACGCCGGCCTTATCAGCTTCGGTGACGACGGCTCAATGCTCATATCGAAGCGAGTTCGCCAGAAGGATCGAGAGCAACTGCGCCTGGGCGGCGGACTCAGGAGAGCCCCCTCCGAAGAGGGGAAGCGATACCTCGCGTATCACCGGCTTTACGTCGCCAGGGACACAGCCGGACAAACTGAGGAGACCGGGAAGGTCCGCGCCTGAGGTGATGATGACAAATGGTTCATAGGGCTATGGCGTAGACATAGTGCTCATCATCGTCGGCCCCGGCACGCCACTGCTGTCCCCTCGCGCGCGCAAGCGGAAGTCCGGAATGAAGGAGGGGCCGCTGCCCGAGGCCGGGAAGCAGGAGATCGTCACCACGCGTCACTGCAAGCCCTCCGGCGTGCTGATCGGCTTCGCATCGGAAGACGGTCGGTTCGAGTACCGGCTGGGTTCCTTCGATGGATCGAAGCTGCGCGTGCTGGCCTCTGCGCCCGGCGACGTACCCACCGCCAGGATGTCGGGTTCCAAGTAACCGCGCGGGCTCTCCGTCCACGGCAGCGAAATCGCCGTTTCCCGGCGCCTCGGCGCTCCGTCACGGAGCATCGGCTCGGCAAGTGGGGAGCAGGCTCGGATCGGCGGACGTGCCACGGGGAACCGGAAGGGGGCGTGCCTTGCGGCAAACCAGACACGCCCCGATCACCTGTTCCCTGCCCGCGCTATCGCGATTGTTGTCGGCAGGTTTGGCACAGCTAACGGAGCGTGCCGAGACCCCATCTTGCAATTATGAGTTGACTCACGGGCTTGTGATACGCCATAGTCCCGCTCGCCGCCGTCAGTGTACGGCGTCTCCTCCCCTATCTAACAACCTTGGCGCGCGCCCTAACCGGCGCGCGTCTCTTTGCGCCGGCTTAGGGCTTCGGGCGACAGCGCATCGCTGAGCGGACCGCCCGCGAGATGGCCAATCTCCGCGCCCGGCTGCCCGACACCATAAACCTTTCGCCGAAGGAACCAGCAATGTACACTACCAACCCCGCCGGGCTCGCCCTTATCGAGCGTTTTGAAGGCCTGCGGCTCGATGCATACCAGGACGTTGCCGGCATCTGGACGATCGGATATGGCCACACTGGCGACGTCTGTTCCGGAATGATCATTACCCTCGAGCAGGCGCAACAGTTCCTGCAGGCCGACCTGAGCATAGCCGAGGACGCAGTGGGCCAAGCCACGTCCGACGCGCCCACCAACGCCAACCAATACTCCGCCATGGTCTCGCTCTGTTACAACATCGGCTCGGAAAATTTTCGTAGCTCCACCGCGCTGCGCGAGCACCTGCTTGGCGATTACCAGGCAGCCGCCGACGCGTTCCTGCTGTGGAACAAGGCGACCATCAATGGCGTTCTCGAGACGGTCCGCGGCCTGACGGCCCGGCGCACCGCCGAGCGCCAGCTCTACCTGCAGCCGACCTCGTGAAACCGGCCGCCTTGACGGCCTGCGTCCTGCTCGCGGCCGCTCCTGCCGTTGCCGCCCCCTGCCGGGACACGGTCAGCCCGGCGCGCGCCGAGACCTACGTGCGTCAATGCCTCGAAGTCTCCCCGGCGACGCGTCCACCCTGTAACGCAGCGAACTCATGCGGGCTGATCGTGAGCGAAATCCGGCGCGGCTGCCGCTTGATCGCGCCATCGGACCGCCCACCCTTCTGCGCCCCCTATATGCGCTGAGAGTCCATCCGCCCGGTCGGATGACCCGTCGACGAAGCCACCCCAGACCATCACGCCACCCCAGCACCGCCGTGCCCCTACGCCCGTGCGACCGGCCCACTCGCCCATCGTGGCAGAGCCGCTTGCACGCATTCTTAACTGATTCTGCCTAACGCTGAGCCGGGGGTACGCTATCCCGAGTTTCCCCCATCCGCGCCAGAACAGCGCAGCGTCTGGCTCGTCCAATGGACTCCGCGCGACGATGAACGATCAGCAACGCCCCCTCGTGGTGCCGGGACAGCGAGTGCCATTCTGCTATGGGATAGGAGCGGACCGGCGTTTCTACTCGTTCGAGGTTCAGGCGGGCCGCCCCGCGGCCATGATCCTTGCCCATCAGGTGGCCCGGACCGACCTGCTCCCGCTCATCCAGGCGTTTGCCCGCCAGTCCGAGGCCTTCGCGTCACGCCAGGCGGATATCCTCGTCCTGGGCACCGAGGACGTGGTACGCGGGCTCGCCGCCGACCCGGCCGGCGTCCCTGCCATCCGGGTGATCGACTGCGGCATCGGCTTTCTCGCTCACTGTGGCGTCCGGCCCGGCGCCACGCTGGTGCTGGTGACAGACCGCAATCTGCGCCTGGCCCGGTGCTTCGCGCCGGGGCAGACGGCGGACGTCGCGGCAGCGTCCCTTGATTGCCTAGATCAGCTTCCGCGCGAGGCGCCGCGCGACATATCACTGCCCGCCCCCGTCCTGGTGCTGCCCAACCTCATGCCGCGCGATCTGTGCCGGGCGATGATCGAGACATTCGAGGCAGGCATCAGCATCGACGGCGGGGTCGCATCGATCGACGCCGCCGGGATGCCGCAAGGCCGCGTCGATCATGAAAGGAAGCGGCGGCGCGACTTTCTCGTCCCCCCGGGCGACGCACTGGAGCGGGGCTTGCAGAACCTGTTGCTGGATCGCTGCGCGCCGGAGATCGCCAAGGCGTTTCAGGTGCGCATCGCCCACACCGATCGGCTGCTGATCGCGCGCTATGACGAAGCCGAAAGCTGGTTTCGTCGGCATCGGGACAATACTGCGGAGAATGTCGCGTTCCGGGAATTCGCGATCTCGGTCAATCTGAACGCGGAGGACTACGAGGGCGGATATCTGCTGTTCCCGGAGTACAACGATCATCGTTATCGACCACCCACAGGTGGGGGGCTGATTTTCTCGTCCTCGCTCCTGCATGAGGCCATGCCGGTCACTCGCGGCCGCCGCTATGTGCTGCTGACGTTCTTCCACAGCGAGGCGGCCGAGGCGCGCCGGCAGGCTTATTTGGCACGGACCAAGGTGCCGTCCGAGGCGGAGGTGGCGGTTGGGAGCTGAGAGGGGCTACCGGAGCCCCAAAAGTACGGAACGATCAGGTGGACACTGACTGGACAGAGTTCGCGCGGACTGTCCTGGCGCAGGCATCGGCCGCAACCCAACACGGCTGCGAAGCGTTGTCTTCTCAGGCGCTTCGCACATGAACGCCCCGCCTGCGCGAAGCGCACAAATTTTTCTCTGTGAAACTCACTGCACTCAGTGTCCACCAAACTATTTCGCGGGATCACGGCAGCCGCAAGGGGAGTTCACGCGTGTCCACCAGCCCTCCCCGCAATCGACGAATCCATTGTCCCGATAAAGATTCCGCACCGGTGCGTTGCGCCCGGTCGCCACGATGCGCGCCCGAAGCGCCCCATCCAGTGTCCCCGCGTCCTTGATGACCCGCGCCAGCAGCGCGCGTTCCCCTCCCAGCCCGATCACCCGGCAGCTCATGACGAAATTCAAGATCTCGCCGCCCAGGACAACGGCTGCGCCAACCAGGCCATGGTCGGCAAATCGATCGCGCATCCGCAATGTAAAGACCCTGTCATCCGAAGCCTCCATTATCCGCTGCAACTCGCCAGCCGCGAACTTGCTTCCGGTCGCATTGAACTGCGTGGTGCGCTCGAACAGCTCCCGCACGCGCGCCAATGCTCCGCCATCCGCCGTGTCCGGTGCCAACCGCTCGACCGTGCAGACGATCTCCAGCGACGCCAGGAACGCGCTCTCGTCCGGCGCCTCCGCCCGCAGCCGGGAGCGTTCGAGCTGCGCCTTCACCAACTCGCTGCGCATCGCCGATTCCGGCGTCAGCCGCGCCGGCTGCAGCCGAGGGTCCGTCAGCAGCGTACGGCGCAGCGAGAACAGGTCCTCGCCCAGTACGACGACCTCGGGCAGGCTTCGCCGCACCCGCTCCCGTTCCAGCGGGTTGTCGTCGATAAAAACGAAAGCATCCAGCGCAAACCCGAGCTCCTCGGCGATCGAGCGGATATTCGCCGGCTTGTCCTGCCAATTGATGCGGCTGGCAACGAAGCTGTCCAGCGTGAGCAGACGCTGCCGCGGATAATGCTCGGGATAGCGCCAAAGCTCCCGCACCGTTGCCTCATCGTTCTTGCTGACGCAGGCCAGCACGACGCCACGTTGCCGCAGCGCACGCAGTGCGTCGTGGATGCCCACATAGAGCCCGATATAGGAGTTGAGGCTGCTGATTTCGGGCGCCCACGCAAACGGGCTGCCGGTCTCCGCCAGCACGCCCGGCCACAGCACGCCGTCAAGATCGACGATCACGCATTTCCGCCGATCGAGCCCGAGCACCACGGCGATCGCATCCATATGCGCCCGCGCCATCACTGCTTCCCTGCGATAGGGATCGCCACCGACACAGTCCGCCAGCTTCCCCATATCCGGGAACAGATGATGCACTGCCGCCAGCTCGCTCTCCGGCCGCTGCAGCATCCAGCCCGGCGAGCCGAAATGGGTAAATGAAACCAGCGCGTCATCCAGCAGCGTCGCCGCCCCCACCGCCCCCAGCGCCGACGCGACATCGACAACATGCACGTCGGCAAAATCCTCGGCCAACTGCTCGAGCGCCAGATTGGCCTTACGGAAGCGGTTGCGATGGCTGTAGATGCCCCGGTCGGCAAGCCCTAGCGGCTGCACCGTGGGTTCAGGCAACGCGTCCATCAGGATCGGTGCCGACGTGATGGCGCGAAGCTTGCCCAGCACAGTTCGGGCCGCGTCGATATAAACCCGCGCCGGATCGCCGCCGTGGTGGCGCGCATCGCCCAGCACGATCGCGTGCCTCGCGTGCAGCGCGCCAATGACGATCGCATCGTGCCGTCGTTCGCCGGCGAGTTGCAGATCGTCGATGAACGAGGCCACTACCCGCAGGTCGATGCCGCGCCCCGCCGCCTCGCGCCGCAGGAAGTCGGTCTCCATCTGCACGTCGCAGTCGCCGAACAGCAGCAGGTCCAGCCGGTGGCGAAGGCTGCTGGCCTCGTCGATCCCGCGCGGGGCTTGCACCGACCAGTAGGGATGCGATCCCTCGGCGTGCGCGCGCCGGTAGCGGTCCAGCGCCTCGGCCGGATCGCGGCCGTGCAGCGCGGTCAGTTCCCGTGCGATCGCCGCGCGTTCGTCCTCCGCGCTGCGATCGGTCAGCACACCGCGATCAAGCAGCATCAGGGCGCAGGCGCGCACGGTCGCCTGATCGTGGCCAAGCTCCGCCGCGAGGCGGGGAAGAGCCATGTCGAGGTCGACTGGGGCCTCGAAGCAGCGGATGAGTTGGGCGACGTCGGCGGTGACGGGGAGACGGTGTTGGGTGATGGCATGGATGGCGAGCGTCGTCTTGCCGCCGAGGGGGAGGAGGTGGACGAATTGGGATCTGCGGAGGGGCATGGAGGCTCTGGCACCAGCGTGTCGGGGTGGCGACGCCGGCATGGTGGGGTGAGAAGGGTAAAGAGAGGTGAAGATTCTTGGCTGTCTGGCGGCGCGCATTGCCGTTAGAGCGACTCGTGGCAACTATCGTATTGTCGGATTGACCCTTTCCGGGCCAATGCATCATAGATTTACTCCAGGAGCCCGTAACCAATGACCTGCTCCGAAAGCCGATTGACCCGAGTTTCATCTGCGTTCATCGGCGGGTGACATTCTTTATGGTGCCCCGTGCATCTCCAGCCTCGCTGCCAGCAGACCAATTACGCGAACCCATGGTTGATTTCGGAAGCAGCGCGATCTGCCTGGGGCGGCGGCCTTCGTCAAAGGCTTGGACCGTCTGGCACCACGCCGCCTTTTGCGGATCGTTGATCTCGCCTGGATACAGCACGTGCCGCTGCGCGGTGCGGCCGCCGCCCACCCGACGGGTTTCGACGATGCTCCAGTAGCGGTGCTGCTTGCGGTCTTTGTCGCGCGTCTTGTGCCGCAGAAACATCCCGGCAGGGTTCCAAACCGGCTGCGCATCGCGTAAGATGCTTGGTCGGCACCGCACCCGCGCCTCGCCGAATCGCTCCGGCAAAACCCACCCTTTCCGCGCTTTTCAGCGCCGTGCTCCAGCACAAAATTCCTGTGAATCGGGGCGAGTTACGAATCTGGGTTAAGAAGACCCCGCTCGCGAGCTTGCGGCGAGTTGAGACGGCGGCCGCTGAAATTAAACCGGAGAGCCGCGGACTTGGCCCGGCGGGTAGGAGCGGGGGCTGCCGGAGAGCCGACCGTCTGGCATACTTATATTGTACGAAACATAACTTTCAGGCGCGAGGCGAATCAGGACGGCAGGGCCTGCCTCGGACGCGCGTGTTCTTCGTTTGCGCGAGATGTGCGTTATGGGCCTGGCCCCCTCCTACATCGATCCGCTTCGCGCGGTGTCCGACCGGCAACATGGGCAACACTTTCCATTCGTCAACGAATCAGATCTTCCTGTCGTGGCGGCATCGTCCGCCGCCGCCGCGGTTGTCGCAGCCGGCCCTGCTTGTCCAATACGGCCAGCTCGATCGGACCATGCATCACGCGCTATTCGTCGCCCGCGGTCGGGCTCATACCGGCGGCACACTCCGACATCGAAACCTCGTCCTCCCGAGGCGCCGGCTATGGGGGGATATGCGATGATCGGCTGACCGGCGACGGGAGGGCCGCGGGTGCCAGTGGCGGAATGCGCTTCGCTTTTCCGCCCTACGGCGGCGGCGGGATCGGCAGCGTCCACACCGCGGGCGGAAGCCCGCCCATGATGGTGGTGGGGGCCATATGCACGTCGCGGTTCAGCTCTTTCACCCGATAGCCGACGGTCAGCTTCCCGACTGCGTGCGCCCGAGTTCGCTGCGCACGCAATCGAACCACTCCCGACCGGCCACGTCGGAATCAGGAAGGCGCAGCACCGGAACATCAGCCGTGCCGACCTCGGTGCGCAGATGGCCACCACCCAGCAGCGCCAGCACGTGGCTCGCCGTCGTCGCGCCCAGAGGCACGACCGCCACGACGGTGCGATCAGAGGTGCTTCGCGCCGCCACGGTCCATGACCCCGCGGCGCCTTCGAACCTCAATCGCGCTCGCCTGCGGCGGCGGGTTACGGCCGATCGCACCTTTCGTCCCGCCACGTTCAACTCGACTTTGTCGTCACGGCCGATCCGAAGCGCCAGCGATACGTCGGGGTTCGATGCATGGGCGATGCAGGCGGCGCCGGTTATGGCGAACGACCATCTGCCGCTCACCACCTCGGGCGGGGGTCGCGCGAAAGGCGGCGGTGCGGGTAGCGGGGGCGGCGCGGGCGGAGAGGGCGCGTGACAGCCGGCCAAGCCACCCGTCAGGAGCGCCGCCGCCGCGACGGCCGGCAGAACCCGTCGTGCGATCATTTGGCGGACTGTAACGAGAACCGTTCCCAGCCGCTCAGTGCGTAAGCGGCGACATCACGACCCACGGTATAGACGCGCCACGCGTAGTCTGCCGTCCCGCCAGCCAAAGCGACGTCCACCGGCGGCTGATCGACATAGGCGGCGAATATCTCCCGCGGCCCGCCTTCTTCGATCGCCACCACCTCGACGAAGAAGCGGACGGGCACAGGCTCATGCGGGGTGGTCCAGGCCAACTTAACTTCGAGCGGGTCGGTCTCGGCCGCGATCACCGCGCGGTCTGCCGGCGTGGTCGGGTGGACGGGAAGCAACTCAGGCTCCGCGGCGGGATAAGGGGGCGCCGGCGGCGCAGCGGTTCCGGCAAGCGCCAGCAGGACCGGCGCGAGGCGCCTCAGGTTGGGCACGGCACACTCGCCTCAGTCACCCAGGGCGATCTCGATTGTGCCGGGCCGAGGCAGCCCGGCGCTCGGCGGCAGCCGGACCAGCCTGCCACTGCCGTATTGGCCGCCGATGCGGCGCCCGATCTCGGCCGCGGTGCCCTCGTCCTGGGCGAAGTAGTAGCTGATGCCGCGTCTCGATTCGCGCGGCGGGACGGGAAACGGGTCGCCGACAGCGAACCCGTCCGACCGCAGCAGGCGCGCCAGATCGAGCCCCCGTTGCTCCGCGGCTTGGTTGCCGCGCGGGTAGATCAGCACCACGTGGACCACAGCGCCCGAAGGTAGCTCCAGCGCCACGTCGTTTACCGCGGCAGGGGCCGGCGTGGGCGGCGCGGCGGCACCATTCCGCGCGGCCGCCGGCGCGACAGGAAGGGAAGCGGGTGCGGGTGGGATCACCCGACCGGCCGGTAATGTCGGCGCCGAGCCGACCTCCTTCGGCGGATGAGGCGCGCTTCGTCCATTCGCGGCGATGGATGCCGCGTTCTCCGTGCCGACGGTCGGCGGGGCTGCGGACCCCAACGACGCCGTCCGGTCCACCGCCCGCTGTGGGCCTCCGGTCAGCAGCAACCCTCCCGCGGCGAACAGGCAGATCGCTACCAGCCCCGCAGCAGCCTGGGTGCGCCTCCGCCTTTCCCTCTCTCTGCGGCCCGTGCGGTCCGTGGCCCGGTCGCCGCTGAGGAAGGCAGGCACACGTCCGGCAGGATCGGCGTTCGCCCGAACAGGCCCGATCTTGTCCGAAGCTACGCCCCCGCTTCGCACGGCGACGGCCCGTTCCACATGGGTGCCGGTCACTTGGCTGGCACCGCCCTCGCCGGCGATGAAGAGAGAGAGACCGAGCAGGGCAATCAGCAGACGAGGCACCCCCCGTGCATGTGCGACAAGTCCCGTCCATGCGGCCTCGGTCAGACATGCCATCGGCAATCCGAGCTGCGCCAGCCGTTCCGCGAGGAACGTGCAGGCCTGATCGGCCGACAGTGACGCAAGCCGGACGGTGGTCACGTCGGGGTAGTGGCAAAACCGCTCGCCCGAGGCAGGCAGCACGGCGAGAACGACGGTGCGTCCGCCGCGTCGCGAAAGCTCGTCGAGCCGAACCGCGCTGATCCGATCCGCTTCGTCCACCAGCACGACATCAGCGCGCGCGAGCTCGAATCGACTGTCGTCGAAATCCAGCAGGCACACGGCCCGACGGCGCTCGCGGAGCGTGGTCGCCAGATCGCGCAGCAGCGTGGTCTTGCCGCTTCCTGGCGGTCCGAGCAGGACGATCAGGCGCGGTCCGGCGGTGGCCAGGGCCAGAGCCGTCTCGCGCGCTGTGGTCCAGCTCGGGTGTCCGATGACCTGCGCCGGGCGGCGGGCCAGTTCCAGCAGATCGCTCGCCTTTGGCAGGACGGACTGCTCCTGCGCCATCGGTGAATCCCCATGGCCGTCTCAAGGCACTTCGTGGCCATACGGTAACAGGAGAATTCCGGCCAGAGGAATGAGTGTCGCGATTCGTGTTGACGCGGCCGTGCCCGATGGGGAACGTTCCGCCCGAGTTGGGTCGGAGAGATACCATGCCGCTGGAGGTTCTGCGCCTCGACGGAGGGCTGACAAAGGTCATGCTGCGCGGGCGGATCGACATTGCCGGCGCGCAGGAGATCGACATGCCGCTGAGTGTGGTCGGCGGGGTGGAGCGCGCGGTCATCGTCGATATCTCGGGGGTCGATTTCCTGGCCTCACTCGGCCTGCGCAGCCTGGTAATGGCAGCCAAGGCCATCGCCCGCAATAATGGGCGCATGGTGCTGCTGTCGCCGATCCCCGACGTCGAGCAGGTGATCCGCACTGCCGGCATCGACGCGCTGATCCCGATCTTCCACGAGGAACATCTGGCGGCGGAGGCGGTGAAGCTGCCCTGACCACGGTGTCGCGGGAGTTTCGTTGCGCATTCCGGCGAGACGAGCTGGATCGGCTGCATCCGTGGTTCGATGCCGTCGCCGCCGAGCTTCGCCTGGCCGCGCCGCTTGCGTTCGCCGCGCAGGTTGCGCTCGAGGAGGCGGCGGGCAACGTCGCGCGGCATGGGCTTCGGCCGGGCGACCTGCGGCCGATCGTGATGAGGGTGACGGGCGGCCTGGAGTATCTCGTTCTGGTGGTCGAGGACGAAGGACCGCCGTTCGATCCGACGAGTGCGCCAGTGTCTCCTCGCGCGGCCGACATGGCGACTGCGGAACCCGGCGGACACGGGCTGCGGTTGCTAAGACACTACTGTCCGGACCTGCGCTACCAGCGTCGCGACGGTCGTAACGTGTTGACGATGCGGTTTCGGTTGCATCCCGCTTCTGGTTGAGCCGTTCAGTCGAACGCGATCGCCACGGCGGAGAAATCATCGGCCAGCGGACCTGGCGGTGCAGCAGCGCGGACGGCCCGATAAAGCCGCTCGGGTTCCGGCAGGCCGGCGCCCGGGCCTTCGGCGACCAACCAAGCGACGTCGTCCGGCCGCCAACGTCTTCCATCGGCGCCGACGAGGTCGAAGGCGCCATCGCTGAACACGTAAAGTCGGCTGCCGGGGGGAACCGTCACTTGCTCGAACTGCCACTGATGGGTCGCCAGCATGCCGATCGCTGGATTGCGGCCACCGATCGGAAGGGGCGCCGCCTGTCCCGGGACGGCCAGCAACGAAGGATGATGGCCGGCGCAGCAGAAGCGCAGCAGGCGCGGGCCGGGATCGTACGCCCAGCACCACAGCGTCAGCATCAGTCCGTGGTGGTCCTCCATTTGGAACAGCGCGTTGAGTGCGGCTGCCACTGCCGCGGGGTCGTGCAGGTCGGCGCCCGGTAGCGCGCGGCGCCGTACGGCATTGCCGACGGCGACGGCGTGCATCGCAGCGCCGATTCCGTGTCCCGACACGTCCAGCAGGAAGCCGACGAAGCAGCCGTCGTCGAGGAACTGATAGCCGAACATGTCGCCGCCCAGCTTGGTGCAAGGGGCGAAATACCAGTCTGCCCGCACAGGGCCGTTCTCGATCGGGGCGGGCAGGATCGCCCGCGCGTACTCCACCGCGCGTTGGATATCGCGCCCGAGCTCAGCCTCGGCGTCGACTTCGTGCGGATCGCGCCGCTCGTATTTCAACGACGCCGTGCCGAGCCTGAGTCGGACGCCGTTGCGCAGCCGCGCCGGGCCAACGATCGGCGCATCGTTGACAAAGGTACCATTGGAAGAGCCGAGGTCGGTCAGCACGGCCCAGTCGTCCTCGATCTCGATTCGGCAATGGCGGCGGGAGATATCGGTGGCGGTCAGCATCAGATCGCAGCCGGTGGCCCGGCCGATGGTCAGGCCCGCGGCATGGATCCGGATGCGCTGCTCGGCGCCGATCTCGCCGGTGACGAGGTAATGCCCCATCGCGGCCGGCGACGGAGCGAGCCGCGCGACATCATCCGGCTTGAGAATAAATGTGCGTTCGCCTGAATCGGCCATGGCCCTGCCATGCATTGAAGTGCATCGGTGGAACGAATGCGCGGAGGGGCGTCCGGCGTCAACAGCACTGTCATCTGGGCGGGGCGGGGGTTGGCGGATAGGATGACGCCGGCAGGGTCAGTCCAAGGAAAGCAGCCAATGAGCGGACGTCAGCAGGCGGCGTGTGTGATTGGACAGGGAGCGTATCGCTACCGGTTCGAGCGTGAGTGGGCGAAGCTGCCGCGCGGCTGGTCATTCGACGCTCCGTCCAAGGAGGGCCGGCCACCGCGGACCTGTGTGCGGGGCGCGGCGACAAACAACGGAGACGTGCTGGTGCTGGCGCGCAGCGCGCATCCGGTGA
>Ga0335075_10001340_pt1 | contig 40742 bp, 24 predicted proteins | sample Lox_Sample_24_FD_206723 | JGI IMG/M metagenome (GOLD analysis project Ga0335075, IMG submission 206723) | Soil microbial communities from Loxahatchee National Wildlife Refuge, Florida, United States - Lox_Sample_2.4 | ecosystem: Environmental > Terrestrial > Soil > Wetlands | place: USA...
GTACGCGGGTGCAACTCCCGCTTACTCCGGGGCGCTGGGTCCGCGGCTCGGAAAAACGCGCTGCGTGCGCGGCACGGGTTGAATCATGGTACGCAAACTCATCGAGTGGGCGGTCGGCAGCGCCCTGATTGTGGTTCTCCTGGCGATTGCCCTCACCGGAGTGGGGATTTACTCGTTCAATCACGTGAACGTGGAAGCCTATCCCGATCCGGCGCCGGCCATCATCGAAGTCATCGCGCAGTATCCGGGCTTCTCGGCCGAGGAAGTGGAGCGGCGCGTAACGGTCCCTCTGGAAGTGACGCTGGCCGGCATGCCGGGGCTGAAATATACGCGCAGTAAATCGCTGGCCGGCCTGGCCCATCTGCGCAACCAGTTCGATTACGGCATCGATTACTACGCCGCACGTCAGGAAGTCATCAATCGGCTACAATTCGTGCAGAACCTGCCGGCCAACGTCACGCCGCAGCTGTCACCCTTTACCCCGACCGGCGAGCTGATCCGCTATACCCTCGACGGACCCGATAATCGTCGCGGCGAGGAAATCTACTCTCTTATCGATCTGAAATCGCTGCAAGACTGGGTACTGCAACGCGAGTTTCGCCGCATCCCGCGCATCGCCGACGTGTCAAGCTTCGGCGGCATGGTCAAGCGCTACGAGATCCGGCCCGATCCGGACCGCCTCAAGCGTTACGGCGTCAGCATGCAGCAGTTTCAGAGCGCGGTCAGCAACAGCAACGCCAACATCGGCGCCGGCTATCTTCGCCAAGGACCGAACGCCCTGAATGTCCGCAGTATTGGTCTGCTTGGCCGCGGCGAGGATCCGATGGTGCGGGCGATGGCGATGAACAGTCCTTATCTGGCGGTGCGTCATCTGCGCCGCGAAGAGCAGCGCCGCGTCCGCGAGATCCGCGACATTGTCGTCGTCTCCGTCAACAATGTGCCGATTCGCGTCGAGGATCTGGCAGCCGGCGGTCCGGCCCATGCCCAGGGCGTAGTGGTCGGTTATCAGCCGCGGCTCGGCAAGGTCAGCGTGTGCCGGCCCAAGCTCGATGAGCAGGGCAACGTCGTCCGCGACGAGGCCGGAAACATGGTGTGGATCGATGAAGAAGACAAGGTGCAGGGCATCGTGCTTAAGCGCAAGAACGAGGACACTCTACCCGCTCTCACCCAGGTCAAGGAAAAAGTCGAGGAGCTGAATGAGGGCGGCCTGCTGCCCGGCGTCAAGGTCGTGCCGCACTTCGACCTCACCGGCCTGATCCACGTCACCACCGAAACGGTGCGCGAGAACCTGTTCCTCGGCATGGTGCTGGTGACGGCGATTCTGCTCATGTTCCTCAGCAACGTCCGCAGCGCCCTGATCGTGGCCGTCAACATTCCGCTGGCCTTGCTGTTCGCCTTCACGGTGTTGTTCGTGCGCGGCAAGTCGGCGAACCTGCTGTCGATCGGGGCCGTCGATTTCGGCATCATCGTCGATTCGTCGGTCATCATGGTCGAGAACATTTATCGTCATTTAAGCTCCGGAGAGTACGCGGAATTGTCCTTGAAGGAGCGCATCATCCGCGCCTGTTACGAGGTAGAGCGGCCGTTGTTCTATTCGACGGCAATCATGGTGTGCGCCTTCATCCCGCTATTTACCATGCAGGGACCGGAGGGGCAGATCTTCGGCCCGATGGCCGACACCTATGCCTTCGCCCTGGCCGGGGGTCTGCTGCTGGCCCTGACGGTGGCGCCCGTGATGTGCTTTCTGTTCTTCAAAAACCTGAAGCCCACTCGGGACAACCGGCTGGTGCGCTGGCTGAAGCGGAGTTATCTACGGCAGCTGGAGCGCTGCCTGAATCACCGCTATCTGACCCTCGGCCTGTTCGTGCTGCTGACTGTCGGCACCATCGCTTTGCTCCCCTTGCTGGGCCGCGAGTTCATGCCCGAATTGGAAGAAGGCAATCTGTACATCCGCGGAACGTTTCCCATCAACGCCGCGCTGGAGGAGGTCGCCGACAAGACGCGGCGGGCACGGCAGATCTTGCGCTCCTATCCGGAGGTTGCTCTCGTCGCCTCGCAGGTGGGCCGGCCCGATGACGGCACCGATCCGACCGGCTTCTACAACGCCGAATTCTCCATTCCGCTACGTCCGGAGAAGGAATGGCCGGCCCTGGTCGAGCGCGGGTGGGACCGGCGTCTCTCCGGTCGGTTTGGCCGCTGGCTGGGGCCGCGCTCACGCACCAAGCCGGAATTGATCGCCGCCATGAACGAACAGATGCACCGCGAATTGATCGGCGTCGATTGGAACTTCTCGCAGTACATTCGCGACAACGTCATGGAATCGCTGTCCGGCGTGAAGGGCGACAACTCGGTGAAAATTTTTGGCCCCGATCTTGACGAATTGGAAAAACTGGCCGACCAAACGAAGGCCGTGCTCGACACGGTGCCGGGCCTGGAGAACGTGGCGGTGTTTCGCATCAAAGGGCAGCCGAACCTGGAATTCACTGTCGATCGCGCACGCTGCAAATACTGGAACATCAGCGTCGCCGAGGTGGAGAACGCCATCGCCATCGCCGTCGGCGGCCAGTCGCTGACGCAGATGGTCGAGGGCGAAAAAACCTTCGACATCGCCTTGCGCTGGCCGGAGCATCTGCGCGGCAACGAGCAGGCCATCCTCGACATCCCCATTGAGGTGGCGAACAACGCGGTGACGCCGGGCTACGTCCCCAGCACGCCGCAAACGCCGGTGACGGGAGCGAGCATCGGCGTCAATCCCCTCGGCACCAATCTTCCCATGCCGTCCTTGTGGGGCACCGTCTTCGGCGCGGCGGTCAACAATATCTCCAACGTGCCGCGGCTGCGTTTGGGACAGCTGGTGACGCCGGTCAACGACAAGGGCGAGCCAGACTCGCACGGCAAATTCCTGCGCTCGGGCGCTTCGACGATTTACCGCGAACAGGGCAAACGCTTCATTGCCGTCAAGTTCAGTGTGCGCGGCCGCGACCTCGCGGGCGGCGTCGCCGAGGCGCAGGAAAAGACATCTCACCTCTTCCACGGAGCCTATCGTGCGGAATGGAGCGGCGAGTTTCAGGAAATGCAGGAGGCGGAACATCGCTTGATGTTCATCGTTCCGCTCTCGTTGGGGGCGATCTTCGTGCTGCTTTATCTGGCCTTCCACGACCTGATTGATGCGCTCCTGGTGTTCTCGAACGTGGTGGCCCTGTGCCTGGGCGGCGTGTGGGCGCTCTTGCTGACGGGCACGAATTTCAGCATCTCGGCAGCGGTCGGCTTCATCTCCATTTTCGGAGTGGCGATCATGGATGGCCTGCTGCTGGTGTCGTACTTCAATCACCTTCGCGCCACGGGGCGACCGCTGCGCGAGGCCGTCATGCAGGGCGCGGAGAAGCGGGTGCGGCCGGTGATGATGACGGCGTTGACGGCCATCTTCGGTCTGCTGCCGGCGGCGGTCTCGACGCGCATCGGCGCGCAGACACAGCGGCCGTTGGCCATCGTGGTTGTCGGCGGTATGGTGACGACATTGTTTTTGACGCGTTACCTGATGCCGGTGTTGTACAGCTTCTATGGCCATCGCGAGCCGCCTTCCGGCAGCGGCAGCCTGGCGCATTGAGGAATAAAACGCCGACTTCAAAACCTGCAAAAAAATGAGCCACAGATGAACACAGATGAACACGGATAAAAACAAGAAGAAAAGCGATGCCGATAAACGCTCTCTTCCTCTTTCTTTTGTCTTTCTCTCTTATTTGCCTTTTATCCGTGTTCATCTGTGTTCATCTGTGGCTCATTTTTGCTGGCTCACGCCGCGAGGGGCTGCAATTGCGGCACCGAGCGCGCCTCCGTGATCGCGATACACTCGGCCAGGCGATTCAGTCCTTCTTGCAATCGGCCGGCGTCGATCGCGCAGCTGATGCGGATGTAACCCTTGCCGCTCGGCCCGAAGAGATCGCCGGGCGAAACGCGTACCTGGCGCTCGTGCAGCAAACACTCGGCGAAGCGGCGGCCGCTGACGCCCCGTTCCCACACCGGCACCCACAGGAAGTAGCCTCCCGCCGGCCAGGTCGGGTTCAGCTCCATGCCGCGCAAGCGCTCGTAGCCATACCGGCGGCGCGAGGCGATCTCGGCGCGAGCGGGCGCAAGCTCGCCGGGATCGCTGCGAAGGGCGGCGAGAGCGACCTGCTGACTGAGCGTGGGCACGAACGGTGAGCGGAGGGCGGCGGTGAGCCGGCACGGCTGTAATAAATGGCGATAAGCCGCCAGCCAGCCGACCCGGGCTGACGCCAGCGCGTAACCCTGGCTGACACTGCCCGTCGTCAGCGTGCGCTGCCGCGCCCGCGGCAGCGTACCAATGCTCACCGCCGAGCCATCGGGTAAGTAACGCTCAAAGCTCTCATCGCTGAGCAGGAGCACGTCGTAACGCGCGGCCCACCAGGCGATCTCTTCCAGGTCTTCCGCGGCAATGACGCCGCCGGTCGGATTGACCGGCAAGCTGAGCACGAGCAAGCGCGCGCCGCGCAGCGCGCGGGCCAGATGATCCATCCGGAAACGCGTCCGCCCCTCGTCCATCCATGTCGGCAGCCAGTGCAGCCGCGCTTGACGCGTACCGGCCAGCAACGAGAACAACGGCGAGCTGGGATCGAACAGGACAACACGGTCGCCGCGGTTGACGAAGGCATCCAGCACCGTCTGCACGGCCCCCAGCACACCGGCCGTGATGAGAATTTCTCCCGCCGGGTTGAAGGCCAGGTCATTTTCGCGGAGGAGCTTTTCGGCCACCGCGCCGCACAGCTCGCTCAGGCCGGCGAAGGGCGGCCAGCCGCGCCGATCCGCCGGCAATTTCGTACTGCCCGACGGCAGAACGTCGAACGACGGCGAGCCGCGCGTCAGATCGATCACTTCGACGCCAGGGGGTTGCAGGCTCGCCGCCGTGTCTTCCAGCTGCCGCAGCGGGGAGGACAGCAGGCGATTGCTGTAATAGCGCAGGAAATTCGCTCCGCCGCCCAGTCGCCGCTGCACGCCGGGAAGCCAGCGGGCCGCGCCCGATTGAATGAGGAGCTTGAGCAAAAAGAGAGGTTCTCGCACGGCATCGCCTCGTGAAACGCAAGGGAAGTGTCCTCCCGTCCGGTAGGAGGAAGCGGCATCTTACTCGCTCGGGGCAATGCGCTACAACGCGAACCTATTGCGGCTCGCCGAATACTCGGAAACCGCCACGTTTGGCGCGGCAATTGCACTCAATAACAACGGAGAAAACAACATGCGGAAATGGGCGAAATTGCCCAGCCCGCACCGAATTAGAAAAGGAGTGAGCCGTTATGACACGCACACTTGTTCTCAGCCTCGCCGTCCTGCTGGTCGCGACGAGCCTGGCCTCGGCCCAATCGTATTCCTATCGCCCCGCGACGCCGGGCGATCCGGCGACCTTGAACCGTTCCAACATCAAGGGCTATTTGCGTCGGGAGCCGACGCCCCGTGAGACCTCTTCGATGCAGGATTTACGCGGCGGCTCGCCGGAGTATGTCAAGTCTGCCGTCCTCGCCGGCGACGAGTACTTCGAGCGAGCTGGGGGCACTCGGCCCGCCTACGTTCGGCAGCTTTATGTCGACGTGCTCGGCCGCGAGCCGTTGCCCGCGGAGATCAACTACTGGGTTGGTCGTTTGCGCTATGAGCCTCGCCGAGACGTGGCGTATCGGTTGCTAAGACTTCATCCCCAGAACGCGTCCGGCATGACGCCGGTACGGCCCAGCTACAATCCGGGATTCTTCCCCGATCCGGCCAGTCCGGCTTTCCCCGACCCGAGCGGCCCGTACTTCCACACACCCTATTTCTTCAACTACGAAAAAAGCCGCGAGATCCGCGCGTTCCCGCTCAGCGCCCAGGGATGACCACGTCAAGCCGCTTGCGGCTTAGCGTTCTTCCGCTAAGCCGTAAGCGGTAAACGTCGGATGGCGAAGCACACGGCAGGCATCCGTATGCAGCTGTCGCCGTTCCTCGCGGCTCATTTCCGTCGTCAGAGGCGGATAGCGGCCCGGCTCCAGCGGCACCTGCTCCCCCATCATCATGCCGAGATAATTCGCCTTGGCCAGTATCTCTACATGCACGAACGCACCGTCGGACTGCAAGGGGATGCGCGCGAAGATTTCGCGCCGCAACAGCCGAAACGGGCAAGCGACATCGTGATAGCGCACGCCGAAAAGCACGCGGACGAGGAAGCTCAAGGCATGGCGCTTCCATCCCAGCCAGCCCGGCAGGGGCTGGGGGAAATAAGCGAACAGCACGCGGTTGAGAAGACGCCACCACACACCCAGAGCTTGCCACGCCCACGGCACCGACTGCCCGCCGCGCGACGCCGACAGAAGGTGAACGTGATCGATCTCCAGGTCCGGCTTGCTCGAGTCCGTGCGCTTCCGCAGTAATTTGCCGAGGTCGGCCGGCACATAGTGTGGATCGCCGAGCGTGTAACACAACAGCGGATGCTGGGCCAGCGTTAGCGCGGTCCGCAGTGCCGCGCCCTCGCCCTGTGCTCGCTCGTGCCGCCGCACCAGGACGCGACGATAGCCGGCAGCCAGCTTCTCCGCCAGCTCGCTCGTGCCGTCCGTGCTGCCGTCGTCCACCACAATCAGCTCATACTCGCGATCCAGACCATTGAGGTACGTGACCCATGCGGCGAGCAGCGCTTCGAGATGGCCGGCCTGGTTGCGCGTGAGCAGCACCACACTGAGCGGCTGCGAGGCGATCGGTGTCAGCTCTGGAAGTTCCGGCATAACGGTTATCGGTTAGCGACGCTTCGCAGAAGCGTCACTGCTCCTCGTGACGCTTCTGCGAACCGTCGCTAATCGGGCGCGGAGCAGGACAAGCGGACGTTCATGCTCGCCGCCGGACAGATCCCAGTTGCCCAGGACGCGTTCCAGGCGAAGCCCTTGCAGATAGAAGAAGCTTTCCTCGGCGTATTGCGGCGGCGTCACGAAATAATGCGTCCCTGGTTGCATCAGTCGAGAGTTCAGCTCCCCCCATTGTACGACAATGCTAAGTGGCCGACCCAGGCGAAACGCCAGCGGATGCGCCTCGGTGCGGAAAAGGATAACTTGCTCGGGCCGCGGAGCGAGCTGCCGGACCCGCCCGGCAAAGGCACGATAATCGCGGTACGGCTCCCGCGCGGCCAAGTGCCACTCTACCCACACCAGCCATCCCGCAACCATGCTCGCGGCCAGGGCGGCGAGACCCGCGATGGCGATTTGACGCCGCCTGGGGTCCATCTCGCGCAGCCATTGCTGGCCGGCGCAGCCGAGGAACACGGCCGCACCGGGATACGCCGGCAACAGGTAATCGGCACGTTTGAAACGCGAGCAGGACAGCACCAGCAACACGCTGCTGAACCAAATCAGACCGAATCGCGCGTCGGCATCGGTGCGCCACAATCCACGTCGATAGCTCCACCAAACGGCCGGCGGCAACAGCAGGCTCCAGGGCAAGAAGTCGCCGAGGAACATCGGCACATAGAACCACCAGGGATTGCTCCGCAGCTGCGAGCCTCCCCAGCCGCGCTCAATGTTGTGGTGCCAGATGAAGACGCGGAAAAGCTCGCCGTCGGTGGCGCGGTTGGCCCACACAAACCAGGGCAGCGTCAACACCGCGACGACAGGCACGCCCCACCATACACCCAGCTCGCCGAGCGCCGCGGTCCAGCTGCGCCAGCGTCGCGGCGTCGGCGGCCCCAGCTCCAGGAGCAGGTACGTACACATCGTCGCGGCCGGCAACACGACACCGATCGGCCCCTTGAGCAGTACCCCGGCGGCCAGGGCCAGATACGCCGTTATCAACAGCGGCCAGCGTGTCCGGCGCGGCCGTCCGCGCGCCAGGTATAGTCCTCCCAGCGCCAGCGTGACACTCAGTGTCAACGGCATATCAATGCGTCCGATGCGCGCCAGCCAGGTGAAGTGCAGCGCCGTGGCCAAGGCCGCGGCCGCCATCAGCCCCGCTGCCGGACGTTTGCGGCCGATGCCAAGTCCGATGCCGGCGAGCAGGACACACAGCGTCGCTGCACCAGCGGCGGGCAGACGCACGGCCCAGGCATCGACTGTGCCGCCGCGAAGCCAGGCCAGCGAGGCGACCAGCCAGTAATAGAGGGGAGGCTTTTGCAGCTCCAGCCGGCCATCGTAGAGGCGAGGCAAGCCCCAGATGCCGTCGTCGAGGATCGTCTGCGCGTCCATCGCCGCGCGCGCCTCGTGGCTGCTCCACAGATCGCGATCCGCCAGACGATGGAAGAAGAGAAGGTAAACCACCAGAACGATGGTACAGATGACGGCAAGCGTTTGTTTAGCCGCGACGCGCAGCGGAGCGCGACATCCCGCGCTCCGCTGCGCGTCGCGGCTGAACAACATGCTCGGAGGATTCACGACGTTCACGCGCACAAGCGTTGGTTGTACGCCTCTTGCAGGCGCTGATAAGCCGGGCAGCTGCCGAGCAGCTCGGCATGCGTGCCCACGGCGGCGATACGGCCCTTGTCCAGAACGACTATCCGATCGGCGATCTCCAGTGTGTGCAAGCGATGCGTGATGACGAAGGTGGTGCGGCCGACCATGAAGGATTTCATGGCCCGATGGATCAAAGCCTCGCTCTCGCTATCGGCGGCGCTGGTGAACTCATCAAGGATGAGAACGCTCGGATTGCGAAGGATGGCGCGGGCCAGGGCCAGGCGCTGTTTCTGACCCCCCGACAGCTTGCCGCCAATCTCGCCGACGCGCGTCTGATAGCCCTTGGGCTGCGCCAGGATGAAGTCGTGCGCGAAAGCCTTCTGCGCCGCGGCCTCGATTTCTTCTTGCTTGGCGCCGCGCGAGCCGTAGGCGATGTTGTTGTAAATAGTGTCGTCGAACAGGATGGTATCCTGGGTGACGATGCCGACCAGCTGGCGCAGACTTCGCAGGTTGACCTTTCGGAGATCATGGCCGTCGACAAACACGCTGCCGTGATCGGGATCGTAGAACCGAGGCAGCAGGCCCAGCAGCGTGGACTTGCCACTGCCGTTGGAACCGACCAGGGCGATCGACTCCCCGGCGCGAACGCTGAGATGAATGCCGTAGAGGATCGGATGGCCTGGCTGATAAGAAAAGCACACATCGCGGAACTCAATGTAATAGGACAAGCCCGGAGCGCCGCCGACGGGTTGAGCGGCATCTCGGCGCCGAAGCCGCGGGCCGTCGCTATTCACTTTGACGCGCGGCCGGCGATCGATGAAGTCGAAGATGCGGTCGGAGGCCGCACACGCCGATTGAATGCGCGTGAACACGCTGGACAGCTTGCGCACCGGATCGGCGATGGCCGCCAAGAAAATGTACAGCTGCAATAGCTCGGCGGCGTCCAGCGGCTGCTCCGTCATGCGCATGGTGAACAGATGCGTTTCTTCCTGGAGGACGAGGCGCGCCCCGGCCAGCAGCGCCGCCGCCACCGCGGCGACGGCAAGAACCTCAATGACCGGATCGGACAGGGCGTCGATGTTCACCACCAGCATCGCCTTGTGGTAGTAATCGCGCGTCGCCGTGCGGAAACGGCGGCGCTCATACGGCTCCATCGTGAACGCCTTGACGACGCGAATGCCCTGGAAGGACTCTTGCAGGATCTTATAAATGCTCGACATGCGTTCCAGCAGACGCCGCGTCGCCTGTTTCATGATACGGCCGACCCGAGCCAGGATAAACACGGCGATCGGGACGAGAATGAGAAACATCAAGGTCAATTGCCAGCTGATGCAGCACGCCGCGAAGACGCAGGCCAGGGCTTTGAGCGGCTCGGCCACCACCTTGCCAAACAGCGTTTTGATGCCGGCGCCCAGCGATTCCATGTCGTTGGTAAAGCGCGCCATCAGCTCGCTGCTGCCCTGCTCGCCGAACTGATCGACATCCAGGTGAATGGTGTTGCGATAGAAGCGATTGCGCAAATCGAAAAGGGACAGGTTGACCACGCTGCCGACCAGCGATTCCTGGGCGAACTCGAAGAAGCATTTGATAACGACGCCGATGACGACGAAGAGGATCACCCAGGCGAGGGTGAGGAAACAATCGGGGGGCAGGAAGCGATAGATGTACTTGCGCTCGACCTGATGCCAGTACAAGCTACGGTGGAGAGGACTCAGCTTGGCGTCTAACTTCACCAGATCGCGATTGTCGTCGCGAATTTGCTGTTCCAGGACCGCCGGCGCTCCTGGCTGCGCCTGCCGCCGTTTGTGTTCTTCCAGCTCCGCGTTTTTCGACTTAATTTGCTGCTGATATCCCTCGACCTTCTCTTGAATGGCCTTGATTTCCTCATCGACCCACTCATGCGGGCTTTGCCTATCCTGAAGCAGCTTGAGGACGGGGTAAATGGAGGAGAGGTTGGCTCCCCAGAAAGCGGCGGCGCACATGGCACAAAAGATGGAAAGAATAAGTCGCCGGCGGTAGGGCAAGGCATGACGGAGAGCGCGGAGGAAATTTTTCATGGTTGTCCCGAATAACCTGGTCCAGCAGGAATGCTCGCCATCTCATCTCGATCTCATCTCGGCGCGGCTTCGGGTTGTAGCACACCCATCCAGGACGAACAAGGGCGAGTCGCCGCTTGCGGCTTAGCGCCAAGCCGCAAGCGGCCCAAGGAAATTGGCATCATCGCGCCGGCTGCCGCGCTGGTAAAATAGAGAAGGGTGCGATGTTGCCACAACAGGGTGAGCCATCGCTGGGTACCAGGAGGCGTTCGTCATGCGCCGCGCTGTCTTTCTCGTGCTGGGTGTGTTGGAGCTGCTGTCGGCCGTCGTTCTGGTGTATTTCGCCTGGCTGGTGCCCGGCAATCGCCAGGTCGAGGAAACGGAGGTTCGGGCGGATCGCGTCACCCAGAACACCGGCGAACAGGTACGGCGACTGCGCAATCAATTTCGTCTGCTGCGGGAGCGCCGGCCTCAGATGCAGGCGCTGGCCCGACGCTTGCAGTCAGAGATGCGCGTTATCAACGACCAGTTAAAGACCCAAAAGATCGATTACGACACCGTCAAGACGCTGAGCGACTCCCTGGGCGACGCGGCCAGCGGCCTCGATGGGCTATCGGAGACGCTGGACGCCAAGGGACTGGAGCAGCTCGGCGAGGGCATGACGGCAGCAGCGGACTTCCTGGAAAATCAGGTCGGCCCGGCCGCCGGCAAGGCGGCTGACGATCTCGACAAAACGAGCGAGTCCCTTCGCGGCGACGCCAAGCGGCTCAGCGACTTGTTGCGCGCCGCTCCTCCCGACTTGAAGGCCGCTCGCGAGATTCACGACAGCCTCGGCAAGTTCGACCAGGGGCTGGAGCGCATGCATCAGCTTCTCAAGGTGGAGCGCATTAACACCATGCGGGAAGGTTTTGCGGGGCTGGAGCAATCGCTGAACACAGGCGCCGAGCAGGTGGAGCGGCTTTCGGGATACACGTATCCGGTTGTGACCATCAATCGCTTTCGTCCGTCCGTCGAGCAGCGCGCCTTCTGGCCGGAGGGCGACAAGATCGCCGAGGGCATGCGCAAGGCGGCCAAGGGAGCGTCGGCGGCGACCGAGGAATTGAAGCTGCTGTCGAAGGATTTGCCCAAGCTCCGGCAAAGCCTGGAGGAGAGCCGCAAGGCCGCCGGCGCAACACGCGAGGCGCTGGCCGCCGCCCTCAAGCAGCAGGACAAGGTTGAGGCGCTGCTCAAGAGCGTGCCCGAGCATGCCGCTCGCCTCAGCGAGCAGCTGCCGCAGCTGGCCAGCTCGTTGTCGAAAATCCTTCGCGATACCTCGCGGCTGAAGGAAGTCGGCAAGCTGTTGCGCCACACGCAGAAGGCCATCGAGACGGCCATGCAACACTGGCCGGAGCTGCGCAAGAACCTGGGCCGATCCGCTGTCCTGCTCCGCGAGACGCAGGCGCAGCTCAAGCACGTCCTGACGCATCGCAGCGAGTATGACGCATCGTTACAGCACACCCTGGTGCTAAGCCGGACCATCACCGCGGCGCTGCCGCTATTGACCGAACAGCTGGAAATGGAGCTGGACGATCAGGAACAAGCGCTGTCGAACCTCGATGACAGCATCGACGACATTCGCGAGGCCTTGCCCGGCTGCGCCCGCAACGCGTCGAACATTTTGCAAACAACCCGGCTGCTGTTGCTGCTGATGTCCGGCATCTTCGGGCTGCACGGCGGATACCTGATCGTGGATGTGTGGCTGGGGCGGCGCTTCTCGATCTAAAAGCCGCTTGCGGCTTAGCAGCCGCGCTAAGCCGCAAGCGGCTTGTGCATCTAGATATGAAGGAACGCAGCATGTCGATCCTCTCTATCTCCGCCGAGCCAATCTTCGGGCACATCCGCCCCGACATCGCCATCGTCAGCTCACTGGGAGCGCACATCGTCGGCCAGTACGTCCTGGTGCGCATCGGCGACGACGAGGGCCGCGTCGGACTCGGCGAGGCCAGCGTCACCAGTGTCTGGAGCGGCGAAACGCAGGCGGGAACCATCGCCCTTGTCCGGGATGTGCTGGCCCCGCTGGTGATCGGCGCCGATCCGTTCGACACGGAGTGGATTGAGCGGCGCTTGGAACGTGCGGCGTTCGGCAACAGCTTCGCCCGCGCCGCCGTCGAGATGGCCCTGCTCGATCTGCAAGGCCGCATCCTGGCTGTGCCGGTCTACAAGCTGCTCGGCGGCCGCGATGGATCAACCCCAGGCGGCGAGCGCGGGATTCGCCTGAAATTCGTGGTCGGCGCCGTCGAGTCGTCCCTGGCAGCCGAGCGCGCCCGCCGCATGGTCGAGCGCGGCTGGCGCGCCATCAAGGTCAAGGTGGGCCGGCATGATCATCCCCGCGTCGATGTCGAGCGGCTGCGGGCGGTGCGCGAGGCCATCGGCCCTGACGTATTTCTCTCGGTGGACGCCAACGGCGGATACACGGTCGAACAGGCGATCTGGGCCGCTCGTCGCTTCGAGTCGCTGGACGTGGCATTGTTCGAGCAGCCGACGCGTCGCGGCGACCATGCGGCGATGGCCGAGGTGCGCCGCCGCAGCGGCCTACCGATCATGGCCGACGAGAGCGTGTTCACGCTGCGCGACGCCCTCGAGGTGATCCGCGCCGGCGCGGCGGACGTACTGAGCTTGTATCCGGGCAAGCACGGCGGCATGCGTCCGATGCAGGCCATCGCCCGCCTGGCCGAGGCGGCGAGCATCCCATGTACGATCGGCAGCAACCTGGAACGCGAAGTAGCCACCGCCGCGATGGCCCATGTGACGCTGGCAACGCCGAACGTCCAGTGCGAGCGCTTTCCCGGCGATCTCATCGGCCCGGTGTACTTCGAGCAATCGCTGTCGCGTCAAGCCCTACGCTACGAGGCGGATCGCGTGTTTGTGCCGGAGGGGTCGGGGTTGGGTGTGTCAGTCAATCCACCGATGTCGGAGCTGGAATTGCCGGCGGAAAAGCCATCAGAGGCCGAAGCGTAAGCGAGGGATGCTCTGCCCTCGCTTACGCTTCGGGCTCTGACTTGCGTCGTGTCCGCCATTGTCGGATGGCCTCGGCATCGATCTCGCTATCGTGATGGAGCTGGCGTTTCAGCTCGGTGAGCCGGGCCGGCGGCGCCATCTGCAAGAGACGCTGAAATCTCAACGGCGGCGCAAAAGCCGTGACGCCGGCCTGCACGACCTCGGCCAGGTAAACGGTGCGGTCGCCGGTATCCAGTCGGTCCTCGACTCGGCAATCGAGCCAGCCGATCGCGTCCTCCAGCACCGGACTCCCGGTGCTTACCTGCCGCACGCGCAGATCGTGCAGCTTGTCCTGCCCGCGTCCCGATTCCAGACCAAAGCGCCAGACCCAATCCAGATGCCTTTCGCCGAGCAGGTGCAGGGCGAAGGCGTTGCTTTGCTCGACCAGCTCCCAGGTGTGGTGTTTCCGCGACAGGCCAACGAGCACACGCGGCAGGTCCGGGACGATACTGGCCTGGCTGACGAAGGTGGCGATGAGACCGCCGCGGCGTGCGCCGGCCTGGGCGGTGACGAGCCAGATCTCGCGATCCAGCCAGGCAAAGAGTGTTGAAGCATCGGTAGAATCCATGACCAATCCGAAATCCGAGACCTGAAATCTGAAAGCCAACTAGCATCGTAAACACCGAAGCGGAAAAACTCAAACCGTATTCGTAGTTTGCATGGGGGGAATAGAGATGGGATCCGGGTTTCGGCGTCCGGGTTCCAGATTTGCGGCGCAGCCGAGATGGCGCGTCATCGGCCTCGCCAGCCCTGGAGCGAGCGCTAACAGACGAATGACGCTTCGCGTCAACCAGGGCGAGCGCAGCACGGCGGCGACAGCTCGACAGACAAACTGCCGCGGCGCGATCAGTCGGTGATAAATCGCGTCCCATTCGCGTGCTAGTCCCGGCTGCCAGCGCTGCACAGACCGTGCCGCGACGGGGACGACTGCTCTCCCCGCCGCCAGCGCCCAGGCCATGCCCTCGCCAGTGAACGGCTCGATGTAACCGGCGGCATCGCCGATCAGAAACAGGCGTTCGCCAGCATGGTGTCGTGGTTGGCGCGTCAGCGCCGCGGTGCCGCGCCAGCTCAGCTCGGCCAGGCTCGGAACGGCCGGCCAGCCCACCTCGGCAAGCAGTGCCTCGGCTGCCGGTCCCGGTCCTCCACAGAGACGGACCCAACCGGGATCAAGCGCGGCCGCCAGGTTGAGCCGCCCATCTTCCAGCCGAACCAGTCCCAGATAGCCGTCGCGGCCGCAGGCCATGAAAATCAGACCGGGCGCATAGAAGTCCGGAGCCGTCGCCGCGACCACACCCGCGCCAATGCGTGCCCCAGGTGCCGCTCTCTCCTCGTCGCCTCCGGCGCGAGCCACTAGCTTGCCGCCCAATCCATCCGCCGCCAGCACCACCCGCGCCGCCACATGCTCGCGAATCGGCCCTTGCCGCAGCTCCAGCCAGTGTACTTCGGATGTCTCGGATCCTTTCACGAGCGCCGCCCAGGTTTGCGGCAAAAAGGCAGCGCCGATCTCAATGGCGGATCGGAGCAGCGCGGCATCGAACGCTTCGCGAGACAGCGAGACGCCGCCGGAAAGCGAGATTTCGGCAACACGCCCCGCGGCCGCCAGGCGGATACCGCGTAGAGGCACGGCGCCGCTGCGCGCCATCATCGGACCCAATCCCACCTCGCGAAGAGTAGCGAGCGCATGACCATTCAAACAGCAGCCGCACACCTTCCAGCGCGGAAACGCGGCGCGATCGATCAGGAGAACGTCCTGGCCGCGACGAGCCAGCTCCCGCGCCGCCATCGCTCCCGACGGGCCGGCGCCCACGACGGCCGCGTCCCAGGTTCGTCGGGATGCTTCCTGGAGATCGAGGGTGGCGGCAATGGTCATGAGCGCCTCCAGGTCAACAGCCAACGGAACGGCCAACGCCGATCCACCCGCGCACCGCTCAGGCCCGCGCGATCGGCCAACGCGAGCGCTTCGCAAGGCGTGAATGCTGCCGCAACGGAAAGCGGACCATCCACATGCACGACGTACGAGGTCGTAAGCACACGGCTGACCACGTGCGCCGCCAGCCATCCTATCCACCTGCGTTCCAGATCGTTGACCAGAACAAGCCGGCCCGCCATGTCGGCCATGCGGCGCAGCAATGCGATCGCCTGACCTTCGTCCTGGTGATGCAGGAAGAGCGAGCACATGATCGCATCGTAGCCGGTCAAGGTCGGCCCCGACCGGGCATCGTACTCGAAGAAGCGGATGGGCGCCCCGGTGGAGGCGGCGCACTTGCGGGCGTGCTCCAGGGCGACCGGGCGGAGATCGCATCCTTCCAGATGCAAATCGATGCCGGCTCGCTGCGCCCGACGCCATAGGCGAATCGGCACATCGCCGCCGCCGGTCGCTATGTCGAGCACGCGCGGCACACGCGGAGCCATCGTTCGCGCCAGCTCGGCGAGATTCGGCCAGAGAATACCGGCGCTATTACTGAAGTAATTGATGCGGGCCAGCGCTCGCAAGGCTTCGATGTGCGGCTCCGCCTTCAAGTCCGGCTGATCCATGATTTCCGGACAACATTGACGTTGACGGAGGAAGCTCATGTTTGCAATCCTCGGGGAGGCCGACCCATGCGCGAGCCGGGAGCCTACTTCTGTTGTAGCAAATTTGGCTATCGGCTGTCAGTCATCGGCCGGAGAAGAGGGCCGATGACCGAAAGGATTGTTCGCGATGTAGCTCTTATTTCGACGTGACTACCCTCGGTCTTCGGGGCGAGGGCGATTCCGATCCCACAGTCCTTGTCAGGCGAGGAAAAGAAGGAATAAAATGAATGGGAGATGCCGCGTGGGCCTTCTTCTTAAACGGCCCCCCCTCCCGCCGGAGCAGAGCATGAGACCGTTTCAGGTGCGCGTGGGTAGCCGCAGCGCCCAGGGCTTACGTCCCAACAACGAAGATCGCTACCTCGCCGATGCCGAACAGGATGTTTTCCTCGTGGCCGATGGTATGGGCGGCCAGGACCAGGGGGAAATCGCCAGCAGCATGGCGGTGGAGATCATCCCGCGCGCCGTTCGGGTTTACCTGGACTCCCACGTCGATCCCAGTCAGGCGGTGATACAGGCACTGCTGGAAGCCAATCGCGCCATCCTCGACGCCAGCCGCCATCAGGCCACTGGGCGCCGCATGGGCACCACCGCCGTCCTCGCCGTGCGTCAGGACGACCGCGTCTATGTGGCCGGCTTCGGCGACAGCCGTGCTTATCTCATCCGCGGCAACCGTGTTGAGCAGCTCACCATCGATCATACCGTGGCCGACGCCTTGCTCCGCAACGGCGCCCTGACGCCGGAACAGGCCCGGCAAAGTCCCTATCGTCACGTCCTTTACAAATTTCTCGGCTGTGCCGATCTCTCCGATTCGGCCGAGGTGCGTCCGTTCACGCCCGAGCCGGGCGACCGCCTTGTTCTGGCCAGCGACGGACTGACGAACTACGTCACGCCGGATGACTTGCACGCCGGTGCCGCCCGGCACAGCGATCCCCAGGAATGGGCCAACGAGCTGGTGAATCTGGCCCTCGAACGCGGCTCTAACGACAACGTCACCTGTGTCGTCATCGCCTTCTCGTGATGCGCCACCGCTTCTCCGCTGGCTCCTGGGCGCAAGAATCCCGCAGAGCCGCGACCGTAAGGGAGCGGAGCAAAATCGCTCCCTTACGGTCGCGGCTCTTCTTTCAGGCGTAAGAATTGCTCTAATATCTCAACGGGCATCGAGAAAGCATCCAGGGACGCGGTCCAGCAGTGAATAGCCGCGGTCGCCCTACTCAAGGGGAACGCACATGAGCTTAGCCATTGTAGGCATGGGAACCGCGGTGCCGAGCACCGAGATATCGCAGGAGGACAGCGCCGGCATCGCTCGCCGTTTGTGCTGCCGGACCCCCGAACAGCAGACCTGGCTGCCGCTGATGTACGAAAACACGGGCATTCAGACGCGTCATATGGCAGTCGATGTCCAGGTCCTGGAGGATCTCCTCCAGAACACGACCTACTCTCACTCTCCCTTCCTTCCCAGCGGCCGCGGCGACGACCGGGGACCGACCACCGGGGAACGCCTGCGCTATTACGCTGACCATGCGGGAGTGTTGGCCGTGCAGCCCGCCAGCGAGGCACTGACTCAGTCACGCCTGGATCCCAGCGAGATTACCCATCTGGTTACTGTTTCCTGCACCGGCATGCGAGCCCCCGGCGTGGATTATGACATCATCGACGGTCTGGGGCTGGCTCCGACCGTGCAGCGAACGCATGTGGGATTCATGGGCTGTCACGGCGCTATCAATGGCCTGCGCGTGGCGCAGGCGTTTGTGGATGCCGATCCCGATGCCTGTGTGCTCGTATGCGCCGTCGAGCTGTGCGTGCTGCATTACTTCTACGGGTGGGAGCCGCAGAAGGTCATCGCCAATGCTCTGTTCTCGGATGGGGCCGCAGCAGTCGTCGGCGTTCCGGACCGAATGACGCCACCGGGCACCTGGCGTGTGACGACGACCGGCTCGTGCATCATTCCCAATTCGCGCGAAGTCATGAGCTGGACGGTCGGCGATCACGGTTTCGAGATGACGTTGTCCAAGCGCGTGCCGGGGCTGATTCAAGAACATCTGCGGCCGTGGATGAAGAGCTGGCTCGGACGCCGCGGATTGAGCATCGAGCTGATCGGTTCCTGGGCGATCCATCCGGGCGGGCCGGCCATTCTCGATGCCGCTGCGGAAGCTCTGGATTTGGACGATGAGCAGCTCGCCGCCGCGCGCGCGGTCTTTGCCGCGAACGGCAACATGTCCTCGCCAACCGTGCTGTTTATCATCGACCTTTTGCGCAGTCAGGATGCGCCTCTGCCGTGCGTCGCTCTCGGCTTCGGTCCTGGGCTTATTGCCGAGGCGGCGCTGATACAGTGAGGCGGAGCAAGAGAATCCGCGCAGCGATTGCTTGACATCTCCCGGCACCACGATAGACTCGCGGAATGTGGCTCTCCTTCCTACCCGCAGCCGGAGAACAACCATGTCCGCACTCGATCGCCGCCGCTTCCTGCAAACATCTGCCGCTTCCGTCGCCGCCCTGTCGGCCGTCACCGCCGCCGGGGCCGCTGATAAGCCCAGTGAGAAAATCGTCATGGCGGTGCTGGGCGTTCACGGCCGCGGCCGCGGTCTGCTCAGCGGCTTTTCCTCCTTCGAGGATGTCGAAATCGCCGCCGTCTGCGACCCGGACGAGAACGTCATTGCCAAAGCTCTGAAAAGCATCAATCAACGACAAAAAAGACAGCCGAAAGTTCTCAAAGACCTTCGCCGCGTCTTCGAGGACCGCGACATTCACGCCGTCGCCATCGCCGCGCCGGACCACTGGCACGCCCTGGCGACCATCTGGGCGTGTCAGGCCGGCAAGCACGTTTACGTCGAGAAGCCCATCTCGCACAACCTGAACGAGGGACGCCGCATGATCGAGGCCGCTCGCAAGCACGATCGCATCGTGCAGGTCGGCACGCAGCGGCGCAGCGGGGCGCACTTTCAAAGCGCCGCCGAATTCGTGCGCTCCGGCAAGCTCGGCAAGGTGCCGTTCGTGCGCACCTGGATCGCCGGTAATCGACCCAGCATCGGCCACAAGAAGGATGGGCCGGTGCCCGTCGGCGTCGATTACGATTTGTGGCTCGGACCGGCGCCGCAGCGAGCCTTCAATCCCAATCGCTTCCATTACAACTGGCACTGGAATTGGGACTATGGCACCGGCGAGCTGGGCAACAACGGCATTCACATGCTCGACGTGGCCCGCATGGTAGTCGGGCTTGAGGCGCCGAAAACCATCTCCTGCGGCGGCGGCAAGCTGTATTACGACGACGATCAGCGGACTCCCGACACGCAGGTCGTCGTTTACGATTTCCCAGGCACGACGGTAATCTGGGAGCATCGCATCTGGTCGAAGACCGGCGTCGAGGGCGAAGGCTCCGGCGTCATCCTCTACGGTGAAAAGGGCACACTCGTCTTCGACCGTAAAGGCTGGCACGTTCACGACGGGATCGAAGCGTCGGACAAGGCGTCGCCGATCGAGACGCCCCATCTGCGCAACTTCATCGATTGCGTTCGCAGTCACAAGCGTCCCAATGCCGACCTCGAAGAAGGCCACAAAAGCACTCGCCTTTGTCACCTGGGCAACATCGCCTATCGCGTCGGCCGCCGGCTGGCGTTCGACGCCTCAACGGAAACGCTGCCCAACGACGCGGCGGCCAATCAGCTGCTCGGCCGCACCTATCGCGCGCCCTTCGTGGTGCCGGAGAAGGTGTGAGCCGCTTGCGGCTTAGCGTTGGTCGCGCTAAGCCGCAAGCGGCCGATCAATTGCCGTTGTTGAGAGTGCTTGTCTCTGTTTATAATCTGAGAGACTTGCATGAACTCGCGCACCCGGCGTTTTCCGGCGTGCCTCGCTGAAGAGGGGCGGATCATGGAACCGGGAAAAATCGAACGACTCTGCCTCACGGCTCGTCAAGCCATTGCGGATCGCGATTGGGATAAGGCCAAGCAAGCCTATCTCATGGCGCTGGGCCTGCGCTCCGACGCTCCGGACATTCACATGGGACTGGCCACGGTTTACTTTCAGCTCCGCGAGCTGACCAGCGCTGCCCATCACTTCCGCGAAGTCACGCGCCTCGATCCTCTTCGCGCCGGCGCCTATATCAACCTGGGCGCGGTCCTCAACCTGCTGCAAGAGCTTGAGGACGCCGTCGCCGCCCTGCGCCGCGGCATTCAGCTCGATCCGCAGCGCGTCGAGGGTTACTACAATCTCGGCCTCGTCTATCGCCGCAAGGGCCAGCTCGATCTGGCCCTTCAGGCGTACCGCGAAGCGATCCGCCTCAACCCGCGCATGGCCGACGCCTACCTCAACCTGGCCAATTTGTACGTCGAAAAGAAGCAATATCGCCAGGCCATTCAGAACTACGAGGAATCCTTGAAGATCCGCCCCAACTGGGAAAAGGCGCTGGAAGGGCGCGATCATGCCCAGGCACTGCTGTCGGGAGATCGGCCCGTCCCAGTGAGCGTCCCGGCAAAAGGTCAGCCCAACGCCCGGCGGTCGAACGCGGTCGAGGAGAAAACGGTCGATCCCAACATCCACGGCGACCTCCTGAGCTCGCTGCACACGGGAGCCGAGGCTGCCGAGGAGTTGGGCCGCCGCTTTCAAAAAGTGCTCGGCGACGAGATGGAAGGGGCGATCAAGGAGCTGTCCAGCTGTCTACTCTACGCCAATGGACCGACAACCGAGCTGGGTAGCTGCGTCAGCCGCTTCGAGCAAGCACTGGAGCACATACTCGCCGCCCAGAAGACCCTGGAGATGGGCGTCACGCACATCGAGCACCTCAACCAGCATTTCCCCAGCCACTAACGCTCAAACCGTGAGCTATAGTTGTGCGGAGCCGCGACGACACCCTATCGTCGCCGGCCAGAGGGAGCACAACCGATGCGCACGGAACAGAAGCTCGGCGAAATCCTGGTCCGCTTGAAGGTCCTCAACCGCATCGACTTTGATCGCGTAATGGAAGCGTTGCGGCGATCCGAGCGACGGCAGAAATTCGGTCAGATGGCCCGCGCCATGGGCCTTGTTAGCGAAGAGCACATCCTTGCCGCGCTGGCCGTGCAGATGGATCTCTTCCCCGGCATTCAACGGATGACCCTGCAACAAATCCTCGAATACCTGCATGCGGAGGCGCCGCGCTGACCCAAATAGCAACACGAAAACACGAAAGTGCGAAATCTCGAAAGAAGAACGAGAAGAATGTAGCACCAGCAGCCAAGCATGTCTCTGTCTGCCTCCTCGTTGTCGTTTTCGTGTTTTCTTACTTTCGTGTTTTCGTGATTGAATTTAGGGCGAGACGGAGAAGAGCTTGGCGATCGACCACAAATGCACGACGCCATCGTGACTCACGGAAAGCGTCTGGCGGCCGCCGGCCAGGAATGCCGCGGCGACGAGCGGCTGGTGGTGTTTGCGGAACGTCTTGATTTCCTTGCCCTCTGCCGCGTCCCACAAACGCAGCGTGGCGTCGCTGCCGCCCGAAAGAGCGTACCGGCCGTCGGAGCTTAAGACCACGCTTTTCACGCCGCTGTCGTGTCCCCGGAAGACGCGCACCAGCTTGCCGGTCGATACTTCCCACAGTCGCATCGTTCCGTCGTCACCGGCCGAAAGAATGTGCCGGCCATCCGGGGAAAAAACGGCGTGTACCACCGCTTGCGTGTGGCCTTGCAGCGCTCGCAGTACTTTGCCGCTGCCGGCGTCGAGCAGGTAGACCCGTCGATCCGCGCAGACGAGTGCTCGTTTGCCGTCCGCCCCGAAGGCGACGTGATGAACGCGCTTAACCGCGCCGTCGAAATGGAAATCGGACACTCGCTCGCCGTTTTCGAGATCCCACAAGTAGACTTTGCCGTCGAAGCCTCCTGACAGAGCGCGCTTGCCGTTCGGAGCAAAGGCGACCGTGGTGACGAGGTCCTCGTGCCCGTCGAGCTTGCGTAATTCGCGGGCGGCTTCGACATCCCACAGCCGCACCGTGGCGTCCTTGCCGCCGGACAGCAGGCGAGTACCGTCGGGCGAGAAGGCGACGCACCACAGCGAGGCGGTGTGGCCGATGCAGCGGCGTAGATCGCGGCTGCCCTCCACGTCCCACAGGCGCACCGTCTTATCGGCGCTGGCGAAAGCGACGAGTCGGCCGTCGGCGCGTATGGCGGCGGCGTTGGCGGGGTTGCTCTGCGCTTCGAGCGGATCGACCTCGCCGGTGTTGTCAGGCAGCGCTTGTCCGGCGACGCCGGCCTGGAAGGAATTGCCCAACCGCAGCTCGCGCACCAGGTCGGCGAACGACTGGACCACGACCTGACGGGCCACCGTCGCGCCGTCTACCTTCAAGGCCCCAAGGTTGCGCGCCAGTGTCTCCGAGGCGGCCAGGCGCGGCAGCAGCTGATCCGCTTTCAGGCCGACCTCGGCGGCCAGCTCGGGAAGATCGACGTCGGTCTCATAGCGCAGAGTCATGCTCATGACCACTTCCGCGCCCTCGACCTGGTTGCCCGTCTTCTCAACGGCCTTGCGAAAGCGCTCGGCATCCTCCTCCATCAAGCTCCGCATCTTCTCCTTCGGCACGTACAGGGCACGGATCAGCTCGGCGTCCTTGCGGCTGAAAGCCTTGCGATTCTTGGCGACGTGGTCGCGGATCTGATCGTCCTTGAAGTTGATGCCGCGCGCGTGGCAGGCCATGCACGAGATGCCGGCCTCAACGGCGCGATCGGGACGCTTGGGATCGCTGACGATGGCGGTCGCGCCCTTGTCCTGTCGCACGTTGTTGGCGTTGACCAGCATGTAGCCATGCAGGCCGTTTGGTAGATTGAAGATGATCTCGCCGGCGGCGTGCTGAAAACTCACGTCGCCGAAGCCGGGGCCGAGCGGATGAGCGAACAGATTGCGGCGATCGGGCAAGAGAATGTCGCGTTCGATCAGGTTCTGCGGCACCGCCTCGAAATCATAGGTTCGCCAGTAGGCGCCGGTTTGGGCATCGTGGCGTTCCAGGACGCGGTTGTTTTTGGATATTCCGGAGCCGTTGAATCCGGCACGGGCGACGCGCTCTTGTTGAATGTTTTGGGCCACATCGACGCGGAGCTGGCGTTCCAGCTCCGAGACGTTAGTGGGGATCTGTAAGAGATCGTAGTAAAGCGGCGCACGCGAGGCGTTGGCGATGAACCAGTCGGCCCGGACGCACGGCATACGCGTGGCGATGCCGACCAGGACCGCGCGTGCCGTTGCCGAGCTGAGCACGACGCCGTAGGGATAATCGGCGACCAGTCGATTCCAGAGATTGGCATCCCACAGAAAATCGCGCAGGTCGATGCGCAGCACGAGACCGCCCGGATCGATCGGTTTAGGCAGTGTGATCCGCGGATGCCATGAAAGGCTGTTGAGGAGCTTGCCCAGGGCGCGGCGATAAGTGGCCAGCTCATCCTCGCCGGCACCCGCGTTCGCCAGGGGTGCCAGGCTGAAATATCGCGAAAAACGGCGGGTACGTTTCTCCTGTTTGTCGAGGTCGGCCAGGATCCGCTCTTGCACGTCGGCCTCGGTGACAATCGCACGCTGTACTGCCGGCTTGTCGGAGGGAGCGCCGGCATCGATCCATTGCTTGATGATGGCGAGCTCGGCGGCGCTGGGGCGCGGCTGCTCGCCGGGCGGCGGCATCTTGGCGGCGGCCATGCGCTTGAAGAGCGGCGACTGCTCGGCCTTGCCCGGCAGTACTTTCTTGCGGGCAACGAGCTTGTCGCGGTCGAGGATGTAATTCAGGCCGCCCTCGACGGCGCCGTCGCGGCCGTGACAGCGATGGCAGTTGGCCTTGAGGATCGCTTGGGCCTTGTGAGCCAGCTCGGCCGGCTTCTGACCCGCCGACGATCGCCCGCCGCTTGCGAGCAGGCCGAGGAGGGCAAGGAGAAACCAACGCTTAAACTTGGTGTGACGCATGTGAGCTTCTCGCTTCCTCAACGCACCGAGCTTCCTTCCGCCCGACCCGCCCACGCAGCTCCGATCTCTCAGCTTATCACGGCCGCATGCTACCCGGCCAGCCCCGGCGATGAACCGAACCCGTCGCCGGCGCTCTGGGCTTGCCGAGAACCCATTTCTAAGACGATCCACCCTGGCTATGCGCTTGTCGCGCTAACCAATCCCCTCTCTTGCCCATCTTCGCTTTCCCGCACTACCTGTCTGTTTTCCGGACAAAAAATTCATTCAAGAAAGATTTATTCAAGATCCGATCCCCTTTCTTAGTTAGCGCATTGGCGGCAAGCACCTGACAGGATTCTCATCTCGTTTGCGGCGTCCGTCCATTTCTTCGCTTCTATCCGCGTTACCGCGCCAGCGTTAAGCGGCGGGGAGGTTGGTATGTTTTTGTTCGGCTCAAGGAAGAATAAACCGTCGGCTCACAAGGCGCCTCCGCGCGTGCGGCTGTCCTTGGAGACGTTGGAAGAGCGTTTAGTGCCGACGACGACGGACGCCACCGTCGTGGTGCCGCCGACGACGACCTACAATGTGGCGGCCGGCGACACGGCCACGTTGATCGCCGATATCGAGGCCGCCAACGCTTCCGGCCTCGCCACCACCATCAACTTGACCCAAAGCACCTACGATTTCACCTCGGCGAACAATAACACCCTTGGGCCAAACGCCCTGCCTGCCATCACCGGCAACATCACCATCAACGGCAACGGCGCGGTGCTGGAGCGCGATCCGTCTCTGGGCCAGAATAATGCTTTCCGCCTCTTGTACGTCTCTGGAGGCGAAGTAGCAACTACCAAGGGCGGTCAATCGACGGGGCAGCCGGTGGGCAGCTTGACGTTGAACAACTTGACGCTGGAGGGCGGGTTGGCGGAAGGCGGCAGCAGCGGCACGGGCGGCGGCGGGCTGGGCGCCGGCGGCGCCATATTCAATCAGGGCATCCTGTCGCTCAACGGAGTGACAGTGGACCAAAACACCGCCAAGGGCGGCAGCAGCGGCAACGGCCTGTCAACCAACGGCGGCACCGTCGCGGCGACGGCCGCCTTGCCCGCCTCGACCGCCTCGATTGGCACGTTCGGCGCGGGCGGCAACGGCGTCACCGCCACTACCAACAAGGAAGGCGTCACCTACGCTAACGGCAACGGCGGCGCGGGTGGTTTCGGCGGCGGCGGCGGCGGCGGCGGCGGCGGTACCAGCTACACCAGCGAAGGCGGCACCCAAACCATCAAGCCGGGATCGGGAGGTTTCGGCGCCGGCTCGGGCACGACCAAGGCTGGCGGCGGCGGTCTCGGCGCGGGCGGCGGCATCTTCAACATGTACGGTACGCTCACGATCACCAACAGCACCATCGCCGAGAACATCGCCGAAGGCGGCGGCAACGGCGCCACGGGGGACGGCGGCGCCATTTTCAACCTCGACGGCGTCGTCAACGTCATCAGCAGCACCCTGGCCGAAAACGAAGCCGTCAACGGCGGCGCCGTCTACAACCTCGCCTACGGTACCACGACCACCACCTCCAGCTCCGGCAGCAGCACCACGCAGGGCGTCTCTTCAACCGTCACGCTAACTAATAGCATTCTCGCCGATTCCATAGGCGGCGACGACCTCGTCAACGATCAAAAGTACAGCACGACCGGCTCGGCCGTGGTCAACGCCACCGAGCCGAACATCGTCATGACCTCCAGTACCATCGACGACGCCACGACCAACGGCACGCCGCTGACGGGCAATCCCGAGCTTGGCCCGCTCACGAACAACGGCGGCCCCACGCCGACGATGGCATTGCTGTCCGGCAGCGCCGCGCTCGGGGTCGGCGGGGCCGCCCCCGTTGTTCCCACCTCCGATCAGCGCGGCGTGTCGCGCGGCAACGTCGTCGATCTCGGCGCCTACCAGGGCACGCCGCCGGAGACGGCCACCACCACCACGACTGTGGCCATCACCGACAGCACCACCACCTCGTCCGGCAATCCGGAGGATACCATAACCGCCACCATCACCGCCTCGGACGGCGCGGCGGCGCAAGGGACCGTCGACTTCGTTGATACCACCACCAACGAGGATCTCGGCAGCGCCACCGTCACCGTGGTCGACGGCGTGGCCGAGGCCTCGATTACAACGTCCAATTTCTCGCCGGGCGGCGATACCATCGTCGCCACCTATACCAGCTCGAACGACCTAGCCGGCAGCAGCGGCAGCGTGGTCGCCTCCGCCGGGACGCCGACGCAACAATGGTTGAATGACGTGTACATGAAGCTGCTGGGACGGCCCATCGATTCCACGGGCTTGACGCAGTGGGGCAACGATCTCGCCGGCGGCCAATCGAAAACCCAGGTAGCCTACGACATCGAGACCAGCAACGAAGCGGAAGACTATCAAATCAACGCCCTCTTCAAGGATCTGTTCGGCGTCTCCGCCCCCTCGACAGCCTTGGATTATCTTCAAGGTCTGATGAGCGACGGATTGACGTTACAAAACATCGAGGCGATCGTTGCCGGCTCCACCGAGTACTACGCCGCTGCCGGCGGCACCAACCAGGATTGGCTCAACGCCGTCTACGAGAACTTCCTCCTGATTCCGGCTAATGATTTGGCCACGGTATCGACCAGCGAGAACACTTGGCTGGCCATGTTGAATGCCGGCTACACCCCCACGCAGGTCCTCACGGACATCATGGACACCGAGGAATATCAAACCGTGATGGTGACGGCGGATTACTTGACTTATTTGGGCGTCGAACCCGATTCGACCAGCCTGAGCTCGTTCGTCTCCCAGCTGCAATCGAACAACACAACGAACGCCCAGATCATCGCCACGCTGCTCGGCTCCGGCACGTACGCCGCGGAAACCGGGACGGCTTGAGGTCGCTTTACCGGCGGCTTATTGAGTCCAGCCATGCGAATGTCACGGGCGAGCAGGGTTGCGTAAGCGCCCCGAGAGAGCAGTAAGCAGTAGGCAGTAAGCAGTAGGCAGAAGAAGCCGTTTGTTGACTGCTTACTGCTCTCTCGGGGCGCTTACGCAACCCCGCTCGCCCATGTTTCATTTTGTCCGGGCCGCTCGTTGGGCCGGCTCGTCTTGACCGCAATCCCGCATGAGTCACAATGAAAATAGCTCCAGGAATCCGGCGAGGATTGGAACATGGCCATGCCGCTGACCTGTCCGCGGGGCCATCAGTGGGACCCCAACGGACATCAAACTTTAAGTGCGCCCCCAGCCTGTCCCATCTGCGGCCTCGCTCCGGTTTCGCCATCCGCCGCCTTCCCGCCAACGCTCGAATTGCAGCCGGATCCGCGTGAGCTGGATCCGTCGTCGAGCGACACGCCGTCCGAGCGGCCAACGATTCCAGCCACGCTACAAGACACCAGAGAACGCGCCGCTCCTCTTCTGTCGCAGCACGTCCCCGGTTACGAGATCCTGGGCGAATTGGGCCGCGGCGGTATGGGCGTTGTTTACAAGGCGCGACAAATCAAGCTCGATCGCATCGTCGCCCTCAAGATGATCCTGGCCGGCGCCCAGGCCGATCCGCAGCAGCTGGAACGCTTCCTCGCCGAGGCCGCGGCCGTCGCTCGCTTGCAGCATCCGTACATCGTGCAAATCCACGAGATCAGCGACCACAACGGCTGCCCGTTCTTCTCGCTGGAATACGTGGACGGCGGCACCCTGGCGGAAAAGCTCAACGGCGCGCCCCAGCCGCCGCGTCTGGCCGCTCATCTGATCCGCCTGCTCGCCCAGGCTATCCACAGCGCCCATCAGAAGGGAATCATTCACCGCGATCTCAAGCCCGGCAACATTCTGCTGGCCGCTTCGACCGATCAGACTTCCGGCTCGGACAACTTTGACTCCGAAATCCAGGCGGCGTATCGCCTCTACGGTATCCCCAAAATCAGCGATTTCGGCCTGGCCAAGCATCTCGACATCCAATCGCAAACGCGCACTGGCGCCATCCTGGGCACTCCCAGCTACATGGCCCCCGAGCAGGCCGAGGGTCACACGCACGCCATCGGCCCGGCCACCGATGTCTACGGTCTCGGCGCCATCCTCTACGAGCTGCTGACCGGCCGGCCCCCTTTCGAGAGCGAAAGCTCGCTGACCACTATCCGCCAGCTGCTGGGGCAAGATCCCGTTCCGCCGTCGCATTTGCACCGCAAAGTGCCGCGCGATCTGGAGACGATCTGCCTGAAGTGCCTGGAAAAAGACCCGGTTCGCCGCTACCACAGTGCCGAGGAGCTGGCCGAGGACCTGCACCGCTTTCTGAGCAATCAAACTATCGAAGCACGGCCGGCGGGCTGGTCGGGCCGAACCCTCAAGTGGATTCGCCGCCATCCGACCAAAACTACCGCGGGCGTGGTCGTAGTGTGCGCCATCTTCACGCTGCTGATGATGGGGCTGGTTTACCATTTGCGGATGGAAAAGGCGTTTGAACAAACGCAGCGCTATGCGGAAGAAAGCCGGCAAAACCTCATTCGTCTGCACGTTACCCAGGGCACCAGCGCCATGAACTCCGGCGACGGCTTCACGGCGCTGCTTTGGTTCACCGAGGCGCTGCGGCTCGATGCCGGCCCGCCGGAGCATGAGAGGCCGCACCGCCAGCGCATCGCCGCTCTGGAACAGGGACTTCCCCGGCCGGAGCTGCTGTGGGTCCACGAAGGCGCCGTCAATGAGATCCGCTTCAGTCCCGACGGCCGCCGCGTGCTCACGGCCGGCGAGGACGGCAAGGTCCACTTGTGGGATAGCGAATCGGGACAAGCCGTGTTTCCCCCCTGGAATGAGGGCGGAGCGGTGACGCAGGCGCTGTTTAGCTCCGACGGCCGCCGCATCGCCGCCGCCGGCCGAAATGGGGCAGTACATATCTGGGACGCGGCCAGCGGTCAGCCGCTGATGCCGGCGCTGAGCCATCGCGGCGCGGTGCGCGGGATCGACTTCAGCCCCGATGACCGGCAGATCGTGACCGCCTCTGGGAAAGCAGCTCGCGTTTGGGACGTGGCGGAGGGCGCTAAGCCGCTAGCGGCCTGGGAGCTGAAGCACGACGATGCAGTGAATGTCGCGCTTTTCAGCCCTGACGGCCGCTGGCTGGCGACCGCCGGCGACGATGGCGTGGTCCGCATCTGGGACGCCGCCAACCATCAGCCTACCCCCATCGTTCTTTCGCACGAAAGGGCCGTATTGTGTCTCGCCTTCAGCCCCGACAGCAAGCAGATCGCCAGCGGCAGCTCCGATCACACCGCCCAGGTCTGGAACCTCGCCGACGGCGCTCCTGTCGGGGGACGCTTGCACCATCGCGGCCGCGTCCTCCATGTCCGGTTCAGTCCGTTCGGTCATCGTCTGCTGACCGCCAGCGAGGACGGCACCGCCTTGCTGTGGCGCGTCGGCGACGATGAGCCTGTAGTAGAGCCGCTGCGACACACAAGCATCGTCCGCTGGGCCGAGTTCTCCCCGGACGGCTGCCGTATCGCGACGGCCAGCGACGACAACACCTCCCGCCTCTGGAGCGCTACCAAGGGGATCCAGCTGACAACGCCGCTGCGCTCCAACGGCAGTGTAAATCATGTTGCATTCAGTCCCGACGGCCGCCGCCTGGCGATGGCCAGCGACGACGGCACCGCACGCGTCTGGGACATTGCTTGCCGGCTTCAAGCGCATGTGGTCAATGAAGCCGATGTATTCCGCCACCAGGCCGACCGCGATTTGCGCCTGGGCGACCTGTCAGCTCCTCGGCGCGCGGATGCCCTGCGGCTCGCCGAACGAACCAGCCCTGACGGCCGGCTTGTTCTCCAAATCGACAACCACGACACGGTGCGCATTTGCGATGCCCACAACGGCGAGCCGGTCGCGCCGCCCTTGACCCATCGCGGGCAGATCCTCTACGCCGCCTTCAGCCCCGACGGGCAACGGGTTGTCACTACCAGCGCTGACCAGACGGCCCGCGTCTGGAACACGGCTAACGGCGCTCCAGCAAGTCCGCCCCTGATGCACGCCAGCGCCGTCGAGTTTGCCGATTTCAGCCCGCACGGCCAGCGCCTGGTAACGGCCAGCGACGATAACACGGCTCGTATCTGGGACATCGCCAGCGGCGCGATGCTGGTGCCGCCGCTCAAACACGACGGCACGGTGGTGCAAGCGATCTTCAGCTCCGACGGCCGCCGCGTGGCTACGGGCGGCCTCGATCAGACGGCCCGCGTCTGGGACGCCGCTACCGGCCAGTCGCTAACGCCCCCTTTTCAGCACCCCTGGTCCGTGCGACACGTGCGCTTCAGCCCGGACGGCCAACACCTCCTCACGAGCGGATCGAGCGACATCGTCTGGTCCTGGGGCCTGCCCTGCACCGCCTGCCCTACCGACGATCTGGTTCGCCTCGCTCAGCTGCTCTCCGGCAGCCGCATCGACGAGCACCGCGGCGTCATGCCCTTGGTCCCGGTTCAGCTGAAAGATTTGTGGACTTCGCTGCATCGAACGCAAAGCGGCTTGTTTCGCTTCTCCGCCGAGGAGGTGACGGTTTGGCATCGCCAGACCGCCGACGAGTGCATGCGCGCCCGGCACTGGAGCGCCGCTCTTTGGCACCTGGATCGACTGCTCCAACACGAGCCGGACAACTGGTTGTATCACGCGCGGCGCGGGCGGGTGCGGGCCGAATTAGGAAAGTGGACGGAAGCCAGTGCCGATTTCGCTGAAGTCGTGCGCCGCGCTCCGGAGCAGGCCGAGGCTTGGTGTCTGTATGCTGCGCTGCGTCTGCACGAGGGCGACGCCGCCGGCTATCGCCGCGCCTGCGCGGCCCTCCTGAGACAAGAGGAGAAAAGCCACGATCCTCGGATGGCCTATCTGGCTGCCTGGATCTGTGTGCTGTCGGCGGACACGGAGGTTAAGGGCAAACAGCTCGTGGAGCTGGCAAAGCAGGCCGTCGAGCGTGAGCCGCGCGAACCGGATTATCTCGGCACGCTGGGAGCGGCGGAATTCCGCGCGGGCAACCTGGAAGCCGCCTCTCGTCGATTGAAGAAGGCGCTTGCGATCCGTGGCCGCCGGCCGAGCTCGCGTGAGTGGCTGTGGTTAGCGCTGGTACACCAGCAGATGGGCCAGCCAAGCGAGGCGCGGACATGGCTTGAGAAAGCGGTTGCTACGCTTAGCGCGTCCGATGCCAACGCCTTGCCGTGGGTGCAGCGGCTTCAGCTGGAGCTGCTGCGCCGCGAGGCCGAGAAGTTGTTGAAGTAATCCGCTTGCGGCTTAGCGTTCGCCCGCTAAGCCGCAAGCGGCGTCTTACTCCCCAGTGTCACTGCTGGATTCGCTGCGATTGCGAACGCTGTCCGGCAGGACGTAATCGCCGTCCTGGAGATCCTTGGTCGCCTCGGACCGCAAATGCTCCAGCACCTTGCGGGCATATTTACGCTGCCGATCGGCCATCATCTTGGACCACAGCGGCTCCGCCTGGCTGGGAGCCAGGAAGTCGCGATCGTCCAGGCTCGGCTGACTGTAAACGTCGTAAAACTCCTGTCGCTCCGGCGGCTGCGGATCCTCCATCAGCACGGCGACGTAGAAATGCTTGGCGGGCCTGTCCGCGATCACCAGCGAATCGCCGCGCTTCTTGAGCTTCAACAGCTGCTCGACGAAGTCGGCCGGCGGATACGGGATGAATTCCTTGGGCGGCGCATAGGGGTTATAATTGGCAGCAATGGATTTGATTCCGGGGTGGCGGAATTCCGGCGCCGTCAGCTGCGATACCTTGGTCAATTGGAAAACCGTGCCCAGGTGCTGCTCGATCAGGAGCTGACGGGCGGCCTCGGGAGCGAGGTTCTGCTTTTTCAGCTCGGCGTTGATCTGTTCCGCCTTCGCGCGGGCCAGCTTGCGGGCTTGCTCCGTGTACCAGGCGTCCTTGACCTCGTCGCGAACGTCGTCGAACGGACGGACCTTCGCCTGGAGATCCTCGGACTTCCACAGCACCCAGACGACATCGCCGGAGGCCGACGGGAATTGCGCCGAGCGGAAGGGAGGCTCCTGCTGGCGCTGCTGGCTGTCGAAGGGAAAGAACATGTCCTTGGCAAAGCTCTTGAGGTCCGGGTTCCTGGTCGGATCCTCGAAAGGCTTGGAGCGTGTTTTCTCCCAGGCCGATTGCAGCTCCTTCAGCTCCGGATCGGGGTGATCGAGCATCTCCTGCTGCGTTTGCGGATCCCGCATCGCGTGGAAGTTTTCCAGACCGTATTCGGGGATGGCTTTTTTCAAAAACTCCTTGAGCTTCTGATCGCGCTGCTCCGGAAGAGCGGCCAGCACCTTGTCCAGCTCCTTGCGGAAGGCGAGCACCTTGTTGTCCATCAACGTCTTGGCCAATGTCTTCTCGAATCGCTCCATCATCTCTTCCCGAACCGCCTCGAACGGCTGCGTGCTGTAGAGATAGCGCATGGGCAGCGTCATGGCGGGCAACGGCGACGCGCCGGCGCCGGCTAACACGGCGGCGGCGTAGGGCGTCAGGGTAGCTCGTGCGTGATACTCCCGGGCGGCCAGCCAGCCGGTCGGCGCGGCCAGCGGCGTGGCTCCGGTTCCGAGGTCGCCTAGCAGCTCGCCCACAAGCGCCGTCGAGGCTTGCAGATCCACGCCGCGCTGCCCCTGTAGCTCCAGCGGCAGACCAAAGTTGTCGGTGTCGAAAGGATCGTACTTGACGGAGCGTCGCTGGCGTTCCTCCTCGCGATACTTGTCGTACTGGGCGCGGACGGCCGTATCGATGTCGGCGTAGCCGGCGATGCTGGCGGCCCAGGCGAGACCGCCGCCGGCAGCGAACGTCGAGGCCGGCTGACCGACGCGGAAGACCGGCAGCAGCTCGGTCGCCTTCGCCGCCAGCTTTCGGGCGTCTGGACCTTCGGGACGATAGCTCAGGTATTCCAGCTTGATGCGTCGCGGCTGCTTGAAGCCCGGCTGCCGCCGCGTCGGCGACGGCTCGTCGTTCTTGTAGCGCTCGTAGAGATTGCGCAGGTCCGTCTCCGTCGGGCTGACTGGCACCTTGTCCACAAAGCTCTTGACCGCGATCGGTAACATACTCACGGACAACGTCGTCCGCTGCTCCACGAAATAGCGGTAGAATTCATCGGGCGTTGCCACCGACGAGCTGTAATGGACGCCATCTACCTCCTGACGATAGGAACGCACGCCCGACGACGAGCCGAGCACCGCTTCCTTGGCCATGGCCACGCGATATTCATCGGTCAGGGCGCTGAGCAGATCGCGGGCCGTCAGGCGCTTGTGGATTTTTTGGTTCGAGCGGAAGAAGATGGAGACCCACTCATTGGCATCGAATCTGCTATCTGGTTGAATGTAGCCCCTGTCCGGCTCGCCGTAGCCCCAGGCGCGGTTGATCTCGCGGCAAACGTCGGCCTGCGTCAAGACGATGCCGAGGCGATCGGCCTCATGCTTCCAGATGAGGAAGTCGAGCAGCTCGTCGGGGCGGAGCGAGCCGCCGAAGTACGAATCGCTCGGCTGTCGTTGCGGATCCGAGGCCCAGGCATGAAAGGCCAGGATCGTCGCCAGGGTGTCCAGGGCGCGATACTGGTCGGCATTGTTCTGCGCTTCGGGTAAGCTGAGCTGCTTCTGAATATCCCGCAACTGTTTTTGAAGCGGCTGAAGACGCAGCTCAGGAGGCGAGAACCGGGCCATCACTAGGGCGATATTGACCTGTTGGAGGGGTTTTTCCAGCGGCGTGGGCAGGTCGTTCTTGCCCTTTTTCGGTCCATATTTCGCCTGGATGTCGAAGAACGATTTTTCCAGGGGGGTGCCCACGTGTACCCCCGGCTGCATCACGGAGCCGAAGACGAGAAACTCGCTGGCCAATTGGCGTTGCCAGCGGAGCTTCTCCAGCTCATCCGTGCGGATCGTCTTGCCGTACAGGCTCACCACCTTCTCGCCTCGCGGCGTGGAGAGAGCGACATAGCGCTGAAGCGTGCTGAACAGATCGCCGGCTCCGAAGGAGAAGACGAAGATAATCATCGTCAGGATGGTCAAGCCGGCCAGATAGGCTTTCTGGTGCTTGCGAAAGTGTTTGAACGGATGAAAGGCCATTGGCATTCCTCGCTTTATGGCGACCTGTCGGCCCGCCATTTTGCTGCCGGACTTGACACCCGGCGCAAAGCTATAGTATGGGTGAAAGGCGGACTTCGCCCAAAGTGGTGATTGTAGCGAGTCTGGTCCGCAACACAACAGCAACAGGGAGACGGCAGTGCCCGCACGCAAGAAGCAACCGACCGACGAGGGAGCGCCGCGGACGGTCAGCCGCAAGAAGACGGCGACGTCGAAAAGCCGCTTGCGGCTAAGCGCTAAGCCGCAAGCGACCAACGGCAGCAAACACAAACAGGACCTGGTCATCGTCGAGTCGCCGGCCAAGGCCAAGACCATCAACAAGTATCTCGGCGGCAATTTCAAGGTGCTGGCCAGCTACGGCCACGTCCGCGATTTGCCGCGCCGCAAGAAGCCCGGCGAGAAGGTCGCCGGCATCGACATCGAGGGCGGCTGGCTGCCGACCTACGTGGTCGTCGATCGCGCCGAGAGCAACGGCAAGGGGCCTTCGCGCCGCCGCACCGCCAAGGAGATTTTGGCCGAGCTGAAGCGCGAGGCGGCCAAGTCGAACCACATCTACCTGGCCACCGACCCCGACCGCGAGGGTGAGGCCATCGCCTGGCACATCGAGGATGCTCTGGGTCTGGATGACGATCCGCGCGTCTTCCGCATCACCTTCAACGAGATCACTCGCTCGGCGGTACAGAACGCCCTGGCCCAACCGGGCAAGATCGACATGGATCGCGTCCATGCCCAGGAGGCGCGGCGCATTCTCGATCGCGTCGTCGGTTTTCCGCTGAGCGGTCTGCTGAGCAAGAAGGTGGCCAAACGGTCGAGCGCCGGCCGGGTGCAATCCGTCGCGCTGCGGCTGGTCGTTGACCGCGAACGCGAGATCGAGGCGTTCGTGCCGTCGGAATACTGGAAGATCGCGGCTTTGCTGGCGCCAACGGGGACCGTCGCGCTGGAGCCGAAGCCACTGTCGGTGATCCTTGCGCGAGCCAAGGGCGTGGCGGCGGAGAGCAAGACAGAGGAAGCGGCCGAAGGGCAGCAGAAGAGTGCGAAGCCGGACGTCCCGCCCGGTTCCTTCCTCGCCGAGCTGGCAGAGTGGGACGGCAAGAAGTTCGAAGCCGCCAACGAGGCGACGGCCACCGCTATTGCGAAGCTGCTCGAACAGGCCGCGTACAGCGTCGCCAAGCTGGAGCAAAAGGACCGCACCGAGAAGCCGCAAGCGCCATTTACCACCAGCACGTTGCAACAGCAAGCGTTTTTGCGGCTGCGTTTCAGCGGCGATCGCACCATGAAGACGGCACAGCGGCTCTATGAGGGCGTCGATCTGGGCAGCGAGGGATCCGTGGCCCTCATCACCTACATGCGTACCGACAGCACGCGGGTCTCCGCCGACGCTCTGCAAGCGGTACGTGCCCACATCGACAGCAAGTATGGTCCCAGCTATCTGCCAAACAATCCACACACCTACGTTTCCGGCAAGAGCGCGCAGGAAGCTCACGAGGCGATTCGCCCAACCGATCTATCGTACACGCCGGAGCGCGTTGCTCAGCTTGGTTTGCACGGCGATCAGCTGAAGTTGTACACGCTTATCTATCAGCGTTTCGTCGCCAGCCAGATGGCCTCCGCGATCTTTGCCATCACCAACGTCGAAGCTCTGGCGACACCGACCGGCGGGGACGCTGGTCCCACCGGGTTGTTCAAGGCGCAGGGCAAGGTACTGAAGTTTGACGGCTATCGCAGAGTGCTGGCGCCGGCCGGCAAGCAGGAGGACGCCACGCTGCCGTCTTTGAGCGAGCAGCAAAAGCTCGACCGGCTCGACCTGACCGCCAGCCAGCACTTCACGCAGCCGCCGCCGCGCTACAATGAGGCATCGCTGGTCAAGGCGCTGGAGAAAGAGGGCATCGGTCGGCCAAGCACCTACGCCACCATCATTCACAAGATCACCTCGCCGGAGCGCGCCTACATCGAGGTGAAAGACCGCCGCTTTTACGCCACCCAGATCGGCAAGGACGTGACGGACCTGCTCATCGAGCATTTCCCGAAGGTCATGGACCTGAAATTCACCAGCCAGATGGAGGAGGAGCTGGATCAGATCGAGACGAAGCAGACCCAGTACAACGAAGTGCTGAACGAGTTCTGGGGTCCGTTCTCGCAAGCGTTGAAGGTTGCCGAGGACAAGATGCCGTCGCAGCGCGGCGTCGAAACCGGCGAGATGTGTCCGCGGTGCGGCAAGCCGCTGGTCCGCAACTACAGCAAGAAAACGCATCGCTATTTCATCGGCTGCTCCGGCTTCAAGGACGATCCTCCTTGCAAGTTCATCAAGCCGGAGGAGGGCGAGGAAGCTCGGCCGCAGCCGGTCGAGACGGAATACACCTGTCCGACCTGCGGCAAGACCATGCTGGAGCGCATGGGCAAGACTGGCCCATTCCTCGGTTGCAGCGGCTATCCGGAGTGCAAGACGACGATGAACTTCGGGCCGGACGGCAAGCCGGTACTGTCGGCCGTGCCGACCCAGCACACCTGCGAAAAGTGCGGCCAGCCGATGGTGATTCGTCAGGGGCGTCGCGGTCCGTTTTTGGCCTGCACCGGCTATCCCAAGTGCAAGAACGCCAAGGACGTGGACGCGCAAGGCAATCCCGTCCAGCCGATCGACACCGGCATCGCCTGTGAGAAGTGCGGCTCACCGATGACGGTCAAGAAAGGCTTCCGCGGCCCCTTCCTCGGTTGCAGCAATTATCCCAAGTGCCGCAGCACGAAACCGCTGCCGCCGGAGATGAAGGAAAAGCTGAAGGATATGCTGCCGGCCGCGCCGAAGAAGACCGTGCCGACCGTCCAGGTCGATGAGACGTGTCCGGAGTGCGGCGGCGCGATGAAGGTGCGTTCGGCGCGGAAGGGCTATTTCCTCGGCTGTGCCAAGTATCCCAAGTGCAAGGGCACGCGCGAGGCGTCGCCGGAATTGCTCGAACAATTGCAGGAATCCGGCGCGGCGCCCTGAGAGGAGCTGCTTGCGGCTGGGCGCACGCATCGCCAAGCCGCGAACAGCTCATGTTCCCGGATAGAGGTTGTTGACCGTCAGCTCGACTTGTTCGCGGTCGCCGTGAAACGTGGCGGTGAAGTATTGGAGGAAGCCGGCGAAGCCGAGCAGGGAGCGCGGGATTGCCGGCGAGAAACCTACCCACGCGGGCCACTCACGGCGCTCCACGCCATCCGTGAGCCGTAAAGCGACCTGGGCGTAGCGAACCGTTAAAGGAGTCCGATCGGCGGTCGTACACGAACCGATAGGAGCATTCGTGAGGTCTACACCTATTGCTGCCGCCAGGCGCTCAGGAAATACCGTATCCTCCGCTCCTGTATCGAGAAGCCCGTCGAGCGGATAGGTGCTGCTCGGTCCAATCACCGAAACAGTAATCAACGGCCGTGGACGCGACCATCGGCCCCCAAGCGGTACGACCGAGTGATGGACCGGAATCACTCGGTAACGGAAAGAGAGAGTCATTAAATCCAGCTCACATCGGGGGGATCGATATAGCAGTGGACGACCTGGCTAAAATGAATGCCCGCCGCCTCCAAGGCCGCATCGACTTCTTCAAGCGTATCGCCGCTGGCGACGATGCGCGTGCCATCCGGACTGACTGCCACCTGTTTGCCCCAGTACTTGGCCAGCTCCTGTTGCGGGAACTGGTGCCAATTGTCATGGAAATGACTCAGATCGGGCGGTTCCTGTCTTTCGCCGTTGCTATTCATGGTTTTCACTCCAGAGAGGGTTGTTGCGGAATCACACACACTTCTGGCCATTGTAACCGCAATTTTGTCCTCCGGGACGTAGTCAAGGCTACAATATACAAGCAGAGATAGCCGTATCGAGCGGAATGCGGGCCGAAATCATGGTTTCAGCAACGGATTCCTTGCAAGCACCCTGGACGCTGAGCGCACGCTGGGTCTTTCCGGTGAGCACTCCGCCAATCGCCGATGGCCTTCTCACCATCGCCGGCGAGCGAATCGTCTCGGTCGAGCCGCGCGGACGGCGAAGCGCCGACCTCGATCTCGGCGAGGTCGCCATCCTGCCCGGATTGGTCAATGCCCATACCCATCTCGATCTATCGGGCTTGCGAGGTCGGTGTCCGCCAAGCAGCAACTTCACGGGCTGGCTACGGCAGGTCATCGCCCATCGCCGCGGCATGACAGTGGAGCAAATTGAGGCTGACGTGTGCGCGGGACTGGCCGAAAGCTTGCGGCATGGTACGACGCTGCTCGGCGACATCTCGGCGGGAGGGTGCAGCTGGGACGTCCTGATGGACGCTCCGATCCGCAGCGTGGTCTTTTACGAGCTGATTGGTCTGACACAAGAGCGCGGGGCGGCGGCCCTCGAAGCCGCCCTTGACTGGCTGATGGTGGATCCGACAACCCGGACGTGCCGGCCCGGATTGAGTCCGCACGCGCCTTACAGCGTCCGCCGGGATCTTTTTCGTGGCGCCGCGTTACTGGCGTCCCGAATGCGCTGCCCCACGGCGGTCCATCTCGCTGAGAGCCTGGACGAGTTAGAACTATTGCACCACCGCCGCGGCTCGTTTGTCCCCTTCTTGAAAGACCTCGGCGTTTGGGACGCCCAGGATTTGGCGACGAGCACCGACGAGGTGATGCAATGCTGCAACTGGCTCACACCTAAACTGTTCATCCACGGCAACTACCTGGCGCCGTCCGCATCCATCCCGCGCAACAGCACCATCGTCTATTGTCCCCGAACTCATGCCGCATTCGGGCACTCACTGCATCCGTTTCGGCACTTTCTCGAACGCCGCGTCCGTGTTGCGCTGGGCACAGATAGCCTCGCTTCCAATCCGGATCTCAGCATCCTGGCCGAGATACGCCATCTGTATCGACACGATCCCAACGTGCCCGGCGACATCCTGTTACGCATGGCCACACTCTCCGGCGCCGAGGCGCTGGGCTGGGCGAACGAAACCGGCAGCCTCGAAGCCGGCAAGTCCGCCGATCTCGTCGTCGTGCCGCTGGCGCCCGGCGGCGACCGCGAGCCCCATGAGCGATTTATAGACTCCAATTTATCCGTACAGCAAGTCCTCTATCAGGGCCGATGGATTCAACATCTCGTTTAGCCGCGACCCGAAGGGGAGCGCGTTTACATTTCGCACGAAACGTAAACGCGCTCCCCTTCGGGTCGCGGCTAAACTTGAACTTGCGATGGAAATGTCATACCCCTAACGATACCAGCATCTTTGTGGTGAACATCGAGAAGGGGATCCACACAATGCCGCTCGGCTATCTCAGCCTCGTCCTCCATGCGCATCTGCCGTTCGTCCGCCATCCCGAATACGAGGACTTCCTCGAAGAAGATTGGCTCTACGAAGCGATCACCGAAACCTACATTCCCCTTCTCGAAGTCTTCGCCGGCCTGGAGCGCGACAACGTCGATTGGCGTCTGACCATGTCGGTGACGCCGACGCTGGCGGCCATGCTCAGCGATCCGCTGTTGCAATACCGCTACGTCCGCCATCTCGATAATCTCATCGCCCTGGCCTGCAAGGAAGTCGAGCGCACGAGCTTCGAGCCGGAGTTTCACCATCTCGCCCAGATGTATCATCAGCGCTTCACGCGCTGCCGCGAGATCTTTATCAACCAGTACGGCAACAATCTGCTGCGCGGCTTCAAGCACTTCTTCGACACCGGCAAGCTGGAGTTGATCACCTGCGGCGCGACGCACGGTTTCTTGCCGCTGATGACCTGCAACGAGAACGCCCGGCGGGCGCAGATCGAGATTGGCTGCCGCGAGTTCGAGCGCCACTTCGGCCGCCGACCGCTCGGCATCTGGCTGCCGGAGTGCGGCTACGCGCCCGGCATCGAAAAGCTGCTGGAAGACGCCGGCATTCGCTACTTTTTCGCCGACACGCATTCCGTCTTGTTCGCCGAGCCGCGGCCGCGCTTCGGCGTCTATGCTCCGCTCCTGGTGCCCGGCAGCAACGTCGCCTGCCTGGCCCGCGACAGCGAGTCGTCCAAGCAAGTCTGGAGCGCCATCGAGGGCTATCCGGGCGATTACAACTACCGCGATTTCTATCGCGACGTCGGCTTCGATCTCGATTATGAGTACCTCAAGCCGCACCTGCACAAGACCGGCATACGCAGCCTGCTCGGCATCAAGTATTACAAGATCACCGGCCGCACCGATCACAAGCTGCCGTACAATCCGACGGCGGCGCTGGAGAAGGCCGCCGAGCACGCCGGCAATTTCATGTTCAACCGCGAGAAACAGGTGGAGTGGCTGTCCGGCTCGATGGACGGCCGGCCCGCGCTCATCGTCGCTCCGTACGACGCCGAGCTATTCGGCCATTGGTGGTTCGAGGGGCCGGACTGGATTAACTTCTTGCTGCGCAAAATGCATTTCGATCAGCAGACGGTGAAGACCATCACCGTGCCCGAGTATCTCGAACGCCATCCGCGCCTTCAGGTGGCGCAGCCGACGCTCTCCAGCTGGGGCTACAAGGGCTATTGCGAGGTATGGCTGGAAGGCTCCAACGACTGGATTTATCGCCATCTCCACGAGGGAGCGGATCGCATGGTCGAGCTGGCGCGCGAGAACCCCGAGCCGTCGCCGCTGCGCCGCCGAGCTCTCAACCAGGCCGCTCGCGAGCTGCTGCTGGCACAGTCGAGCGATTGGGCCTTCATCCTCAAGACCGGCACGATGGTCGAGTACGCCAAGGAGCGGACACGCGTTCAC
>Ga0335075_10001341_pt1 | contig 40739 bp, 41 predicted proteins | sample Lox_Sample_24_FD_206723 | JGI IMG/M metagenome (GOLD analysis project Ga0335075, IMG submission 206723) | Soil microbial communities from Loxahatchee National Wildlife Refuge, Florida, United States - Lox_Sample_2.4 | ecosystem: Environmental > Terrestrial > Soil > Wetlands | place: USA...
GCATGGGAACCCTGCAGGTGTCATTCGTAGCGTTCGTGTTCGCACTGCTGCTGATCGGCTACACCATCTGGGACCTCGACCAGCTCTCCGGCCCCGGCGCCAGCGGTCACTACAGCCTGGCCGCCGCCCGCACGGCCCTGACTAGGCCGGTCCTGGTTGGGGCCGCAGCCGGGCCAGGCCCGGCAGTCGCCGTGCCCCCTTCGGCCAGCGGCTCGGTCGGCTCCTTCGTGGCGACCGAGGTCCAGCCAGCCGACGCGAGCGCTCCGTCAACCCACGCCGGCCGCGGTGTCCGCGCCCCGTCGGTGGCCACCAGCTGCCGGATTGCGATGGGCGTCACCATGGCTTTCATGCTCCTGATCATGATCTAGCGGCAGGCTAGCCCGACGCGGCACGCGATTGCGAGCAGCTAGTCCAGTTCCCGCGACTCGCAGCGGCGAGCTCATCAAACGGGCGCAGGGCTCCTGGAATAGGCCGTCACCGGCTCTGGGTCGACGAGGCGCGGCGTACGTCCGCCACCAGGCCGGGGTTGGCAGCAGACGTCAGGTCCGTCGTGCCTGGCGCGCCTTCGGCCTACGTGAGCTCACGGTAATCCGCGGTTCCGCTCGCCCGAATTGGCGTGCCCGACGAGTCAGACATTTGATCGCGGACAGACCAGAGTCCGGGATGACCCTGCACACGCTGATGGTGGTGACGCGGTACCTGTCGTTCAAGGGCTCCACGTCGGGGGGCCCGATGAGATTAATGTCATGTGAGCAGCGCGGTGCGCAGCGCAGCATCGATTCGGCAGACATGATCTACGGTGGTGGGGAAGCTGCTAAATCCCCACCCCGGCATAACGAGAAACTGGCGGAGCCGGTATTCATAAACCGGTTCGAGTTCCATTTACGTCCGTTGGAGGTACCGCTGTCGGGCGCACCGGGGGTTGGGTGACCTGGGTGCTGGCGTGGCACAGTACTGAGGTGGGACTCCGCCGAAGTGGCACCATGGTGAGTGCTCGCGCGGACTAGCGTAAGGAGGAACGCGGCTGTGAGTGTGAGCCCGCCAATCCGGCTGCTCGCGTTCTGCCTGCTGCTCATCGCCTTGTTCCTGTGCGCATGGGTCGTTGGCGGACGGCTCGGCCCCGTCACTACGACGTATTCCCGCGCCCCGCTGACGGGAAGGGGCGGCACCGGGCAGATGAACATGGGCGCCAGAGCGCCCGCGCCGCTTGGCCCGGCAACACGCTGATGGCCATTGGCGCGAGTGAGCAAGCACCAGCCGAGCTCGCGATCGGCGGGATGAGCTGCGCAGCGTGCGCAACCCGCATCGAAAAACGGCTGAACCAGCTCGACGGCGTCATTGCGACCGTGAACTACGCCACCGAACGGGCCTATGTCACCGCGACCGGTGGTCGCGACCTTAGCGAGCTCGTGACGGCCGTCGAGGCGGCCGGTTACACCGCGGCCGTGCCAAGCCCGGCGACTCCAGGTAATGCCGCGTTCCCGCGCCGTTCTGATGCCTTTCGGTTGCGCGCGCTGGTCTGCGCGCCGCTCGCACTGACTGTCATCGTGCTGGCGATGGTTCCGTCGCTGCAGTTCACCGGTTGGCAGTGGGTTAGCCTGGTGCTCGCAGGCGCCGTGGCCGGCTGGGGCGCCTGGCCGTTGCACCGCGCGGCCTGGGCGAGCCTTGAACACGCGACCGCGACCATGGACACCCTGGTGAGCCTGGGCATCACCGCGTCTTTCACCTGGTCGGTCTACGCCTTGCTGTTCGGCGGCGCCGGGATGACCGGGATGCGCATGCCGTTCGAGCTGGCCTTCGGCCCAGTCGGGCAGCACACGCTGTACCTAGACGTGGCGGCCGGCGTCACGGTTACCGTGCTGACCGGCCGGTACCTGGAAGCGCGGGCCAAGGACCGCGCCGGGTCGGCGCTGTTCGCCCTCGCTGAGCTCGGTGCGAAGACAGTCGCGGTGGTGCGCGACGGAGTCGAGCAGCGGGTGAGCGCTGACGCGCTGGTGCCCGGTGACAAGTTCGTTGTCCGGCCAGGCGAGAAGATCGCTACTGACGGCATCGTGCTTGAGGGCCACTCGGCGGTTGACGCGTCGCTGCTGACCGGTGAGCCGGTGCCGGTCGAAACCGCGCCTGGCGACGAGGTGACAGGCGGCACGCTCAACCGCGGCGGCCGCCTGCTCGTGCAAGCCAGCCGGGTTGGCTCACAGACAACGCTCGGCCAGATCATCAGCCTCGTCACGGCAGCCCAAACCGGCAAGGCCGCCGCGCAGCGGCTGGCTGACCGGCTCGCGGCCGTATTCGTGCCGTGCGTGGTGAGCTTGGCGGTCGTTACCCTTGGCTTCTGGCTCGGCGTCGGGCTGCCGTCGCAAGACGCATGGGGCGCCGGGTTCGCGGTGCTGGTCGTCGCTTGCCCGTGCGCGCTGGGCCTGGCGACTCCGACGGCGCTGCTGGCAGGGACTGGGCGCGGCGCGCAACTCGGCATCCTGGTCAAGAACATGCAGGCGCTCGAGTCAGCCCGGCGAATCGACACGGTTGTGTTCGACAAGACCGGTACCCTCACTGCCGGCGCGATGACCGTGCTGCAGGTCATCCCCGCGGCCGGCCAGGACGAGACGGAGTTGCTGTCGCTGGCCGGGGCGGTCGAGGACTGCTCGGAGCACCCGATCGGCCAGGCGATCGCCAGGGACGCGACCAGGCTCGGGCCCCTGCCCGCAGTGACCGGCTTTGACAGTGTCGCGGGGCTTGGCGTGCTTGGTCAGGCTGGCGGCTACGCAGTCGTGTGCGGCAGTCTCCAGTTCCTCGCCGAGCATGGCTTGGAGGTCCCGGACGAACTCGTGGCAGCGGTGGGCCACGCCGTCCTGGCCAGCCGGGGCATGGCCAGCCAGGGCATGGGCGGCCAGGACATGGGTGGCGGCAGTGCGGCTAACAACAATGCGGCTAACAACAATGCGGCCGGAGCGGGCAGCAACGCGACTGCTGTCCTGGCGGGCTGGGACGGACGGGCCCGCGGCGCGTTCATCATCGCGGACGCGCTCCGGCCGACCGCGCCGGACGCAGTGCGCCGGGTTGCACGGCTAGGCGCTCGCGTGCTGATGGTGACTGGCGACAACGCCGCGGCCGCAGGCGCCGTCGCGACCCAGGCTGGCATCGCCGCCGAGGATGTGTACGCCGGCCGGCGGCCCGTCGGCAAGGTGGACCTGGTGCGCGAGCTACAGGCGGCCGGCCGCCGGGTTGCAGTGGTCGGCGACGGAGTCAACGACGCCGCTGCCCTGGCGCAGGCCGACCTCGGTATTGCGATCAGCACCGGCGCCGACGCGGCGATCGGAGCGGCTGACCTGACGCTGGTCACCGGTGATCTGGGCAGCATCGCCGAAGCGATCGGCCTGGCTAGGGCGACGCTGCGGACGATCCACCGCAACCTGGGCTGGGCCTTCGGCTACAACCTGATCGCCATCCCGCTGGCTGCGCTCGGCTACCTCAATCCGCTGTTTGCAGGGATCGCCATGTCGGCGAGTTCGCTCATTGTCGTCGCCAACAGCCTGCGGTTGCGCGGTTACGCCCGGCGAGGTCACCAGCCGCTCAGGCCGGATGCCTCCAGCACCGGCGCCCTGGAGACACGGGCGGCGCAAGAGGCAGCGGTATGACTGGCCTCGCAGCGGACGCCCGGGCCAGCCGGAATGCCCGCGGGCAGTTGCTGCGGGCCGGGCTGGCCCCGGTTGTCTGCGCCCTGGTGCTGCTGGGCCTGCTCACCGGATGGGTAGCTAGCGGTGGTGCCGGCACGATCGCACGGGTCAGGATCAAGATCACCTCGGCGTCGCTCGCCATGCCAGTGACTCCGGACGGACCGGTTTATGCGTACCTGGTCGTGGAGAACCTCGGCGCTGCCGACACACTCGAGTCAGCGACTGTGCCGGGGGCCCGCCAAGTACGAATAGTGCGGCACGACGGAAGCGCGGCCGGATCCGGACGTATCCTGGCGAACCTTGCTATTCCGGCGAACGGGTCGCTAAGCCTCAACCCGATGGGACCCGATATTGAGCTGATCGGCGCGCATCTGGTCTACGGGCAGGAGGTTTCGCTGACGCTCACGTTCGCCAGCGCGGGCCGGGTGAGCGTCGAGGCCACGGTGACGCCGCCGGGTACGCCCTGACCGCACCTGTTTGCTCCATTGGCGGAACACTGGCTAATGATCGGCGGCACCCGCCCGGCATAGGATCACATTGTTGCCATCGTCCGCGGGAGTGGCCTTGAGTACCGCTAAACCCACGTCGCTGCCTAACCTGCGGCTCGACGACTTGCTCGCCGAACTGCAGGTCCGGCTGCAGGCGGTGCTGGCCACCAGAGACCGGGTTAATGCCCTGTTCGAGGCTGTTGTAACCGTTGGCACCAATCTCGACATCGAGGTGGTCCTGCGCGGCATAGTCGAGTCAGCGGTCACCCTCGTCGACGCGCGCTATGGGGCAATGGGGGTGATCGGAGAGGACCGGCGGCTAGTCGAATTCATCCCGGTAGGCCTGACCGAGGAGGAGATCCACCGGATTCATCACTGGCCCGAGGGCCGCGGCCTGCTCGGTGCGCTGATCACCGACCCCAAGCCTCTCCGGCTGGCAGACCTCGGCAGTAACGCCAGGTCCTCGGGATTCCCGGCCGGTCACCCGCCGATGACGTCCTTCCTTGGCGTGCCGATCCGGATCAGGGACGAGGTCTACGGGAATCTCTACCTGACCGAGAAGCGGGGCGGCGGCGAGTTCGACGAGGAAGACGAGGCAGTCCTGGTCGCGCTGGCGGCCGCCGCGGGCGTGGCAATCGAGAACGCCAGGCTGTACGACGAGGCGCGCCGGCAGCAGCGCTGGCTGACCGCCAGCGCGGAAGTGACCAGGTCGCTGCTCTCCGGCGCGGATGTCAGCCACGCGCTGGCGCTGATCACCACCAGGGCGCTGGAGATGTCGGGCGCTGACCTGGTCGCCCTGGCGCTGCCGAGCGCCGACAGCAGCCAGTTGCGATACGAGCACGCGGCAGGCGAGGGGGCATCGCAAGCGCTCGGCCTGACTCTGCCGGCCGCCGGGTCAGCGTCCGGCCAGGTTCTCGTCAGCGGCGAGATCATGAGCCTCGATGACTTCAGCCATGACGAGCGGGTCGCTGAAGTCGCGAGAAAGCACATGAACCTGGGCCCGGCGATCTTCGTGCCGCTGGGCGAGGCCGGGAACGTCCGCGGCGTCCTGACCGCCGGCCGCCGCCCGGGCGCGATGCCGCTGGCGCCTGCCGCCGCAGACATGCTGGTTACTTTTGCCATCCAGGCCGGGATCGCGCTGGAGCTAGCCGAGCACCGCCGCCAGGCTGAGCGGGTAGCGGTCTTCGAAGACCGCGACCGCATTGCGCGCGACTTGCACGACCTGGTCATCCAGCGGTTGTACGCGACCGGCATGTCATTGCAGGGTTCCGTCGGGCTCATCGGCTCGCCTGAGGTGGCGCAGCGGGTTAGCACCGCTGTCGATGCGCTCGACGAGACGATCAGGGAAATCAGGTCATCGATTTTCGCCCTGCAGACCAGGCAACCGGAGCGGCCTCCTAGCCTCCGATCGCGGATCCTTCAGATCGCCGACGAGATGACCGGTCTGCTGGGGTTCCCGCCGGTGCTGGAACTCCAGGGACGGCTCGATGACGACGTGCCCGGCGACGTTGGCGACCAGCTGCTGCGAGCGCTGCGCGAGGCGCTGTCCAACGCCGCGAGGCACTCTGGCGCCAGCAAGGTCGAGGTACAGGTGCGCGCCGCCGAAGAGTTGTCGCTGACCGTTCGCGACAACGGGTCCGGTATCAAGGACACCGGCCGCCGCAGCGGCTTGAGCAACCTCGAGGAGCGGGCGGTCAAGCTCGGCGGCTCGTTCGAGGCCGGGCCGGCCACCGGCGGGGGAACCAAACTTCACTGGCGAGTGCCGCTGGCAAGCGCGCCCGGGCAAGCGGCCGCGCGCAGCTAGCACCCGCGTGAAACACAGCTAACGCTGGTCGAAGATCCGGGACGCGTACGCGGCCGCCTGCGTCCGCCGCTCCATGCCTAGCTTGGCGAACAGTGCCGACACGTAGTTCTTCACGGTCTTCTCGGCCAGGTACATCCGCTCGCCGATCTGCCTGTTGGTCAGGCCCTCGCCGATCAGCTCGAGGATCTTGCGCTCCTGCGGGGTCAGCCCGGCTAGCGGGTCGGACTTCGTCGCCTGGTCGCGCATGCGGGCCATCACCTTGCTGGCTGCCTCCGGGTCGAGCATCGACTCGCCCGAAGCGACCGTCCGCACCGCGCCGACCAGGTCGGTGCCCCTGATCTGCTTGAGCACGTATCCCGCCGCGCCGGCCATGATCGCGTCGAACAGCGCTTCGTCATCCCCGAACGAGGTCAGCATCAGGCAGGCGACCTCCGGGTGCCGCGAGCGGATCTCCCGGCAGACGGTCACCCCGTCGCCGTCGGGCAGCCGCACGTCTAGCACGGCGACGTCGGGCATCAGCGCCGGAATCCGGGCCAGTGCGGACTCGGCCGTGCCTGCCTCGCCGATCACGGTGATGCCTGGCTCGGCCTCCAGCATGTCCTTAACCCCGCGGCGGACGATCTCGTGGTCGTCGAGCAAGAAGACCTTGATGCCTGCCTTGGCTTGCGCCTCGTCCGCCATCAGCCGTCGCCTTTCACGCGTGATTACTACCGGGAACGCGCCCCTCAGGGCCGGTCACCCCACTCTAGCCGCGGCCGCCTGGCCCAGTGCAGGACCAAAGTCCCGCTGATCACCGGCCGAAAGGCTCAGATTTGCTCGGGCAACATGTCGATGGCGCCGCACGGGCACTCGGCGGCGCAGATGCCGCAACCCTTGCAGTAACCCAGGTCAATCTCGTACCGGCGACCGGGCCCTAGGTTGATCACCGCGTTGTCCGGGCAGACGCCATAGCAGTTGTCGCATTCGAAGCAGTTGCCGCAGGACATGCACCGGCGTGCCTCGAACAGCGCGGTCGACTCGTCCAGCCCGCCGGTGACCTCGTCGAACGTGGAGATACGCCGCGCTGCGTCCAGGTACGGCCTGACGGTGGCCGGCGCGTCGGAGTAGTACCAGGTATTCAGCCTGGAGAAGTCGGCGAGCCGCGGCGCCAAGGCGGTACTTCCTGGCTGGGCAGCCGTGGCCATGCTCTCGGCCGGGGGCGCGAGGTACTCGTTCCCAGGATTATTGCGGAGGAACGCGTCGATACTGCGCGCCGCCTTCTTGCCGTGACCGATCGCGACGGTGACGGTTCGCTCGGCGGGCACCATGTCCCCGCCGGCGAAGATGCCCGGATGGCCAGTCATCAGGTCCGGCCCGACGTGCACGACGCCGCCGGAGATGGTCACGCCGGCGACCCTGTCGAGCAGGGATAGCTCGGCTTCCTGGCCAAGGGCCAGCACGACGGTGTCCGCTTCGAGTTCGGTGTACTCGCCGGTCGGCTGCGGGAAGCCAGTCTCGTCGAGCTTCATCTTCTCGATGGTGAGCTTGCCTTCGTCTGCGCGGGCGATGGTGGACAGCCACATCATCCGGACGCCTTCGTCGGCAGCCTCCTCGACCTCGATGGCGTGCGCGGGCATCCGGTCTCTGGTCCGCCGGTAGACGACAACGGCATCGGTGGCGCCGAGCCGGCGCGCGGTCCGTGCCGCGTCCATGGCGGTGTTGCCGCCACCGTAGACGGCGACGCGCCGCCCGAGCTGCGGTCGCTCCGCGCCCTCCATTGAGTGCAGCAGCGTGACCGCGTCCAGGATCCGTGCCGAGTCGCCGGCCGGGATGTAGGCGCGCTTGCCGCGCTGCGCGCCGACGGCGATGAAGGCTGCGTCGAACCCACCGTCGGCGATAGCCGCCTCGAGATCGGTGACTTGCTGGCCGCCTTCCCAGGTAACGCCCATCGCAAGGATGCGGCCGATCTCGGCGTCCAGGATGTCGCGGGGCAGCCGGTAGGCCGGGATGCCGAAGCGCATCATCCCGCCGGCCCACACAGCTGAGTCGCGCAGCGTGACCTGATGGCCCAGCAGCCGCAGGTGGTAGGCGGCGGACAGGCCGGACGGCCCGGCGCCCACGATCAGCACCCGCTTGCCGCTGTCCGGTGCGGTCACCGGTACTGTCCAGCCCTGCTTGATGGCTTCGTCGCCGAGGAAGCGCTCGACCGAGTTGATGCCGACGGGTGCGTCGACTTGCGCTCGGTTGCAGGCGGTCTCGCAGGGCCGATAGCAGACCCGGCCCATGATTGCCGGCAGCGGGTTGTCCTGCATGATCTGGCGCCACGCCGCCTCGTAGCCGCCCTGGCCAGTGTCCGGGTCGGTGCTTTGTTCGGCGCCTTCCTCGGCGTGATACAGCCATTGCTGGATGTTCTCCCCGGCCGGGCAGGCGTGGTTGCACGGCGGCAGCAGGTCGACGTAGACGGGTCGCTCAGTGCGCCAGGATCCGGTCTTGTTGGCGAGGCTGGAGCCAGGATCCAGGGTGATCGCGAACGGCTTGTCCATCACGAGGTCTCCTTAACTGGCTCGAGCAGGCCGAACCTCGCGATGTTGGCGTCGGCTAGCTGCTGGAGGCGGGCAATGGTCGCCGCCCCGTCGGCGGTCTTGAACAAGTGCGCGTACCTGGTCTGCAGCCTGAGGTAGTCCTCGACAGGCGCTTGCCGGCGGATCTTCGACACGCTGATGACTTCGCCGCCGGCCGCCTCGAAGACCGGGAACAGGCCGGTTTGCTCGGCGAGCCTGGCGATCCTGATCGTGTCGCCGGAGGCGCTGCCCCACCCGAGCGGGCAGGGCACCAGGATGTGCAGGTATCTGGCGCCCCGGAACTCCATTGCCCGCTGGACCTTGTACTCCAGGTCCCGCAGGCCGGCGACGGTCGCCGTGGCCACATACGGGATCTGGTGTGCCATCGCGATCAGCGGGGCGTTCTTGCCCTGGCCGAACGGGTTACCCGGGTGCGGCCCGACGGCTGGCGTCGTGGCCGTGCGGGCGGCCGGGGGAGTGGCGCCCGAGCGCTGCACCCCCGTGTTCATGTAGGCCTCGTTGTCGTAGCAGATGAACAGCACGTCGTCGTTCCGCTCGAACATGCCGGACAGGCAGGCGAAACCGATGTCGACGGTGCCGCCGTCGCCGCCCTGCCCGACTACGCGGACGTCCTGGCGGCCCTTAGCGCGCATGGCCGCGGCGACGCCGGTCGCTACCGCGGGCGCGTTGCCGAACAGCGAGTGGATCCACGCGATTTGCCAGGACGTCTCCGGGTAGGGCGTGGAGAACACCTCAAGGCAGCCGGTGGAGTTGACCGCGATCAGCTTCCGGTTCGCTGCCCGCATCGCCGCGTCCAGTGCGTACCTGGCCCCGAGCGCCTCGCCGCAGCCCTGGCAGGCGCGGTGCCCGCAGTTGAGCGAGTTGGTCCGGCCGGGCTCGGCCTGAACGGACTGCAGATCTTCGGTGAGCAGCCTGTTGCCAGCGGCGAAGCTGCCGACTTGGTAGAACTTCACGTGCTGAGCTGGCATGACTGTGTTCTCCTCACGAGCTCGCTTTCGCTTCGCTCATCCGATCCTTGATGCGACTGCGCCGAGGTCGCGCAGGATGTTCTCGGCGGCGGGCCCGGACCGGCGGGAAGCCGCCACGCGGCTCAGCTCGCGGTCGATGAGGGCGGTGTTCAGGTCGAGGAAGGTCAGTGGCTCAAGGCCGCCGGCGGCCGCCCTGGTGAATAGATCGCGCAGCGAGGCCTTGGTGATGGCGCGGCCGCCGAGGCCCGCGATCACCGTGTAGCAGTGCGGCTGCGAAGGTGCTGGCTCGGACAGTGCTGGCTCGGACAGTGCCGGTTCCGACAGGGCCATCCGGACGTTCGCCGAGACGATGCCGCCGATACCGACGGCGAAGGCTCGCTCGAGCACGACAACCCGGTGCGCAGCCGTGAGGGCCGCGCGAACCGCCGCCAGCGGGAACGGCCGGAACGAGGTGATGCCCAGCGCGCCGATCTTCGTGCCGCCGCTGCGAAGCTCGTCGATCGTGTCCTTGATCGTGCCGAGCACCGAGCCAAGCGCGATCACGATGGTGTCGGCGTCCTGGGTGCGGTAGTGGCGCACCAGGCCGCCCGAGTCGCGGCCGAACTCGCCGGCGAACGCGGCCGCGACGGCGGGGATAAGCTCCAGGGCCTGACTCTGCCTGGCGTGCGCGAGATACCGCACTTCGGTGAACGCCTCCGGGCCGACCATTGCGCCAATGGAGACCGGATCATCCGGATCGAGCACTTGCCGCGGCTCGTAGCCGGGCAGGAACCTGTCCACCTGCTCCTGGCTGGGGATTTCCAGCCGCTCGTGCGCATGCGTGAGCACGAACCCGTCCATGCACACCATGACCGGCAGCGATACTTCCTCGGCGATCCTGAAGGCCTGGATCTGCAGGTCGAGGGCTTCCTGGTTGGTCTCCGCGTACAACTGGATCCAGCCGCAGTCCCGCTGGGACATGGCATCGCTGTGGTCGTTCCAGATGTTGATCGGCGCGCCGATAGCTCGGTTGGCAACCGTCATGACGATCGGCAAGCCGAGTCCGGACGCGTTGTAGAGAGCCTCTGCCATGTACAGCAGGCCCTGGCTGGCAGTCGCGGTATAGGCGCGGGCGCCGGCTGCCGACGCGCCGATGGCCACTGACATGGCCGCGAACTCCGACTCGACGTTGACGAACTCGCACGGCGCCAGCTCGCCTGACTTCACTTTGGTGGCGAGCGCCTCCACGATGTGCGTCTGAGGCGAGATCGGGTAAGCGCAGATGACCTCGGGACGGCACAGCGCGACCGCGTCGGCCACGCCGCGCGATCCTTCGATCTGGCCGACGCGCCCGCCTGCCGAGCCGACATTGATCGCGATTGCGGTTGCAGCGCGGGGCGGGCCAGCCTGGCTGACCCGGCCGAGTTGGCTCTGCTGGCTGAGGTGCGTGGCCGCGCTGTCATAGGCTGCGCGGGCTGCGGCCGCGTTGCCCTCGCCGACCTTGCCAGGGAACCGGTCGCGAATGGCCGCCACCACGGACTCGATAGACACCGCGCCGCTGAGGGCCGCGAACCCGCCGAGCAGGGCGGCATTCGGAACGGGTCGGCCGACATGCTGCTGAGCGAGTTCGGTTGCGGGCACGGACAGCACCGCGCCGGGGGCGAGCTGATCGGTGAACTCACTGATGCCGAGCTCGGCCGCCGGTCGGCCCGAGTTAATCAGGAGTAGTGCGTCCTGGTCAGCTCCCTCGAAGACGTTGACCTGGTGCAACAGCGTAGGGTCCTGAATGATCAGCACGTCCGGATGCATCACCGGCTCGCGGACCCTGATCGGCTTGTCGTCGAGGCGGCAGAAGGACACGACCGGGGCCCCGGTCCGCTCCGAACCGAAGCTCGGGAACGCCTGGGCATACTTGCCCTCTGCGAAAGCCGCGGCCGACAGTAGCTCGGCCGCGGTCACCACGCCCTGGCCGCCGCGGCCGTGAATCCGGACCTCGAACATAACTGCGGTGCCTCCTGAATGCCGCTGCGCCGGTGCTGCTGCGAAGCCGACGCGCGCGGCGTCTCCCTGCTGCGGTGCACCGGTCCACATGCAGGCCCCCCGTTGCCGCCGCGCGCCGGCTTCCAAGTCGAGCCTGCCAGCCCGCTGGTTTCCGTGGCGGAGGCATCTGACCTGCGATCTGAGGACCTATGGCCCTCCCCGCGCCGGACGGATGAAAGGACGCAGCGGCGGCATCGGCTGTCATCCGTTGCCGCCGCTGACTATCTCCCGGCTAGCGCTGCGGTGCTAAGCCGGACGTGGGGCGTCAGGTTGGCTTGATGTGCTGGTTCTGCCGGACGGGGATCTTCCGGCCGCCGGTCTCGGCGCCCTTCTCGGCCAGCTTGACTGTCACTTCCAGGACGCCGTGACTGCTAGTGGCCTCGATATGGTCCTCGTCGGTGCCGGCCGGCAGTGTCACGCTCCGGCTGAAGGTGCCGTAGTGGAACTCGGAGTGGTGCTTGCCGATTGTTTCCTCGCGCCGCTCGGCCCTGATGGTCAGGATGCCGCCGGCAATGGTGACGGTGACGTCCTTCTCCGGGTCGATGCCGGGAAGTTCCGCCCGGATGATGTATTTGCCGTCCTGGACGAAGTCCTCCACCCGCATCGGGTGCCCGGTCACCGGCCGAAGCACTGCCCATGGTGCTTCTAGCCAGTCGACCATCTCGCCGAGCGACCCCCGGTAGTCCCTGCGTGTCAGCGTGGTCATGCTCACGCCCCCTCTCGCTCCTGTCGTACGGTGTTCATTCCAGGGCGCTGAGCGCGGGGTGCCCAGGGCCGGACGTGCCAGCCTGCCGGGACCTTGGTGCTTTCTTTCCGGCCAGAGGTCCCATGTCGCGATGTGGCCACGGGATCGGAGGGTTTGCGATGTCCGGACATCATGGCAAGGGCAATAAGTCGACTGACCCCGCAGAGGGTTCAGCTGAGCGGATGCCAGGCAAGCTCTACCGGGCGGAGTTGCTCCGGTTGCAGGCCGAGTTGGTGAAGCTGCAGGAATGGGTGCGAGCGGAGTCAGCGCGCGTAATCGTAGTGTTCGAGGGCCGGGATGCCGCCGGCAAAGGCAGCACTATCAAGCGGGTCACTGAGTACCTCAACCCCCGTGTCGCGAGGATCGCGGCCTTGCCAGCGCCTAGCGAACGCGAGCGCACCAGCTGGTACTTCCAGCGATATATCAGTCATCTGCCTGCCGGTGGAGAGATCGTGCTGTTTGATCGCAGCTGGTATAACCGCGCAGGGGTGGAGCGGGTCATGGGCTTTTGCACGAAGGCCGAGTACGGCAGGTTCTTGCATCAGTGCCCGATCTTCGAGCGGTTGCTCGTGGAGGACGGCATCCTGCTTCGCAAGTACTGGTTCTCGGTCAGCGACGATGAGCAAGAACGGCGCTTCAGGGCGCGACTCGATGATCCGATGCGGCGGTGGAAGCTGTCGACCATGGACCTGAACTCGATCACTGCATGGGAGGACTACTCGCGTGCGAAGGACGAGATGTTCGTTCACACCGACATTCCCGAGGCCCCGTGGTACGTGGTCGACAGCACGGACAAGCGACGGGCGCGGATCAACATGATCGCGCACTTGCTCAGCACGATTCCCAGTTACGAAGTGGAGCGGCCGCCGCTGGAACTGCCGCCGCGGCCTAAGTCAACGGGGTACGTCCGGGCGCCGCGCGAGTCACAGTCCTTCGTCCCCGATCACGTGGCAACGCTGCTCGAGCCCAGGTCAGCCGCCGGTCGCCGGCACTGATTGGCCGCCAAGGGCTGACGGCCCGGCTGGCACGACGCGGGCGAAGTCGCCGGGCCAGACCATGGCGATGTGGCCATCTGACTGCCATTTGACGATGTAGGGCGGCGAGCCGTCCTCGTGCGGCACGCCGATGATAAGGCCGCTCCTGGCCGCATCGCCCTCGGCTATGAGCCGGTCGCCCACGTGTGCGTACATGACGGCTCTCCTTGCCTGCGCGTCGTTTGCCGTTCCAGACTGCCTGCGGGAGTCCGCGGAAGACACCGGGCATTCGGCCTCGCAGGCCGGGACGTTCGCCACCTCGGGATGCGCCTCCCGACTCCAGGACTAAAGTCCCCTCGGCACGGGCCTAGTGGCACTGACCGGCCCGACTCGCGACTACTGGGCTTGGACCGGGCCCAATGCCGCGGCGTGGAGAGGGAACCGTGACCGACGAGCGATCGCTGGGCGAATTGTCCCGCACTGAAGCGCTATGTCTGCTCGCGAGCGTGCCTGTCGGCCGCCTGGTGTTCACTCATCAGGCGCTGCCCGCAATCAGGCCGGTGAACGGCCTGGTCGAGGACGACATGGTCGTGATCGGGCTGACGGCTGGCTCGGCGATCGCCGCGTCGTCCGGAGCGGGCGGAACCGTCGTCGCGTACGAGGCCGACTCCCTGGACCCTGCGCAGAGATCCGGATGGACTGTGATCGTAGTCGGGCTCGCCCGGCTTGAGACCGATCCGGATGCGGTGCTGGGTTACCGGGCCCGGCTGCGGCCGTGGCTCGCTGGCGCGATGACGGACGTCCTCACGATCAGCTCGGAGATCGTGACCGGCTACCGGCTTGTCCCGGCTGTGCCAGCAGACGAGATCGCCCGGGCCGCTGAAAAGTGGTCCGGGCGATCTCGTTGCTGAGTCTCTGACGGATGCCCGTCAGGTCACCGACTAGCCATGATCATGTGGCAGTCTCCTGCTGCTGCTCAGGGCTGGCGGGTGCGGGGGTGGGCTCAGGGCCTGCCGCTGCCTGGTTCCAGTTGCCGCGCCAGATAATCCGGTGCACCGGAATCAGCCGCGGGATATCCCGCAGGCCAGGGATGAACGGGACCAGGAGCAGCAGCAGGGTTGCCAGGCCGGTCAGGTAGATGGCGATCATGTCGACGTTCGCCGAGTTGGCGAAGTGCGGCACCTGGTACCACAGCGTGTACAACCACAGCCACGGCTGACCGGGGTAGCTCCCGGTCTCGTTCATGACGCCCCACTGGCCGCCGCCCAGATTCAGCGCGTTGCCCTTGTTGATGAAGTAGCTGCCGTCTTCGATGAACAGAAGAGGCTTAGTGAAGTTTGTGCCGTAGAACGTACGCCCGGCGAGCAAGTCGGTGTCCAGCGCACCGCTGCGGGCCATGCTCAGCTCCGCGGTCAGCATTACCGGAACCGGACCGTCCTTCGCGGCGGGTATGGCCGGCATCGCACTAGTCGCGGTTACCTTGGCCGCAGAGACCTTGGCGTAGGCATTCGCCCAGGCGAGTTGCTGCGCCGGCGAGGCGCTCTTGTAGGTGGCCAGCGCGTGCGCCAGGGTGGGGTCGGTGGGCGCCAGGGACGCTAGCGGCTGGAGCACGAACGTCTGTGCCGCGTTGACCGGCTGGGTTACCCCGAACCAGGTCTGCGGCGAGAACGCTAGCCGCTGCACGCTGCCGGTGCCGTTGTTATACGGCGGTCCGTAGTTAGCAGTTTCGCTGGTTGCGTTCAGTTCGGTCGCTGCCGTGGCCAGGAAGTCCGACGGGTCCAGGTGTGACCAGGTCTGAATGGTGATCGCAGGCACGTCGGGGGATGACAGCAGCCCGGCGAGGCCGAGGGTCAGAGCGAGCGTGATGACGAACGCGATGGTTCCCTCTTTGATGATGTCGTAGCGCCGGGTCGGGCCTCGCCACGGTGCCGCGTCAGCAGCGGCTGCCGCCTTCCGTGCGGCGCGGTCGCGCCAACTGATGCGCCTTGCGGGCAGCGGATGGCTGACCCCGCGGACCCGGACCAGCAGCACGTGCGCGCCCACGAGCGCGATCAGCATGATCGGGATCAGCACCACATGCCACAGCAGCATCTGCCCGAAGTTCATGAGGTTGAAGAAGGCGCCCACGCCAACAGAGTTGAATGCGTCTTTGCCGCTGGTGGAGATCCACTGGGAGTCAAAATTCTGCTGCGACAGGTAGCCGGTGAAGCACTCGACGATGCAGGCGAGGAAAGCGACTACGCCGGTGATCCAGGTGAGCGCGCGCCGGCCGCGCCAGGCAGCCATCCAGAACTTGCCCCACAAGTGGATGACGATCAGTGCCATGAATAGCTCGACGCTCCACAAGTGCATGCTGTTAAAGAAATGGCCGACCGGGTTGATGTGCCACCAGTCGACCCCTCCGATCGCGATGATGAAGCCGGACACGATTGCCATCGCGAGTGCGGCGAGCGACGCCACGCCGAACACGTAAATCCAGGAGGCGACATAGGCAGGCTGGCGGTCCGGCAGCAGCTTGCCCGGCGGCAGCAGCCGCAGCGCCTGGTTCCTGACGCGTGAGGTCCACATGCCGGGCTCGCCCTGGTCGGGCGCCGCGGCAGGTGGCTCCGCGCCCAGGCCCGCGCCGGCGTCGGTTGGCGCGCCACGGTGTCCCTTCGGGAACGGCAGCAGCAGCGCCCCGCCGAAGATGACTACCATCACGGCAATGAGCACGAGGTTGGCGAGCGAGACGTAGAAGATATTCCAGTGCAGGTAGGTTCCGGGATTGTCGAGATTAACGACCGAGCCGGGCAGCGCCAATATGTGCTTGGCCATCAGTAGCTCCTCGGATTAGCAACGGGACAGTCAATCTCGCTGCGTATTATGCGCGCCGAAAAACCGCAGAGCCACCCTCGCAGTGCCTGGTCCCGTCGTTGCAGGGATATCGGTCACGCTCGTACGGGACTTTGGTCCTGCCTTCGTAGCGATCCGCCAGCAGGCACAGATGGAACTTCCCGCCCGCGGAGACCCGCGGGCGGGAAGCTAGTGGCCGGGTTGGGTACCGACTGCGGCTGGTTGGGTCAGGTGACGTTCACCTGGACGCGGGTGGCGAGCTTTGGCAGGATCTCCGCCTCCGGAGCTGTGCGCCGCAAGTGCACGAATCCGAAGATGGACAGGACCAGCATCAAGCCGGCCGCGATGTAGGAGACGATGGCTGCGATCAGCGCGATCTGACCGAACTGCCAGAATCCGTATGCCTCAAGCAGCATGCTGCGCAGTGTGGTGCCGCGGAACACGGTCTGCACCTGGGACTTTCGGCCCTGCTGGCGCGCGAAGCGGTCCGCTAGCCTGCCAATCCGGAGCCATTCCGGAGGGGAAAAGAAATGAGCAAGACAATTGTGCTCGCCGTCGACACGGCGAGAGGTGAGCTGGCCGAGCATGTCGCGGCAGCCGTGGAGATGACCAGGGACGTGGCACATGCTGACGACAAGGTGATCGTGCTGCACGTGCACGAGTTCGCTGTCGGCAGGTTCGGCCGGATTCAAGTCGACTGCGCGGCCGGTCAAGGAGAGTCGCTGGTCACGAGCATCGCCCGGGACCTGGCCATGGCTGGCCTGTCCGCCGAAGGGGTTATCAAGGAAGCGGACTTCGGCCATGTGGCGCGCGCCATTGTGGCGGCAGCTGGTCAGTACCAGGCCCGGCTGCTGGTGCTCGGCTCGAGCAGCCGGACGGATCTGCCCTGGGTTCCCTTCGGCAGCGTGGCCAACCGGCTGCTGCACATCGCGTCCGTGCCCGTCCTCATCGTGCCGATGCGCAGTGACGCGACGCGCACAGTCCCAGCAGGAGTAACTGAGCCGAGAGAACAGCCTGCAGTTGGCTCGTGACAAGATGTGAGGGCATGACGCACAAGCATGAGCGGACGCTGGCTACGGCTGGCATAGCGAGGGTGGAGGGCGAGGGCTCTCTGTACCTCCGGCTGACCGGCGACCAGGTCGAAGAGGTTCGGCTCGACATATACGAGCCCCCGCGATTCTTCGAGGCATTCCTTCGCGGGCGTTCCTATCATGAGCCGCCGGACATCACCGCACGCATCTGCGGCATCTGCCCGGTCGCGTACCAGACCAGCGCGGCGATCGCCATCGAGGCAGCCTGCGGCGTCCGGATCGATGGTCCGCTCGCCGATCTGCGCAGGCTGCTGTACTGCGGGGAATGGATCGCCAGCCACTCGCTGCACATCTATCTGCTGCACGCGCCAGATTTCCTTGGCTACCCCGGCGGCATCGAGCTGGCCCGCGATCAGCGGGCCATCGTCGAGCGCGGCCTCGCGCTACGGCGAGCCGGTACTGCGATCATGGAGACAATCGGCGGCCGGGCAATTCATCCGGTCAACTTCCGGATCGGCGGGTTCTACTCGACGCCGACGCAGTCAGACCTGAGCCGCCTCGTTGATCAGCTGCAAGCGGCGCTGGAGGACGCGCTCGAGACCGTGCGATGGGTCGCCGGATTCGACTTCCCTGAGCTGACTATGGAGCACGAAATGCTGGCGCTCAGCCAGCCCGGCAGCTATCCGATCGAAAATGGCAGCCTGGTCAGCACGGACGGCCGCGCGTTTGGTGCCGCCGAGTTCGAGGAGCAGGTCATCGAAGAGCAGGTGCCACATTCCACTGCGTTGCACGCGCGACTGGCCGGCAGTGATAGCACCTACCTCACCGGGCCGTTGGCTCGCTACACACTCAACTCCCAATGGCTCCCGCCGAGGGCAGCGGCTGCTGCCGCCGCGGCGGGCCTCGGCGACAGCTGCCGCAATCCGTTCCGCAGTATCGTCGTGCGTGCGGTGGAGGTGGTCTGCGCGATAGAGGAAGCGATCCGCCTCATCGGGGCATACCGGCAGCCGCCAGTCCCGAATGTTCACATAGAGCCGACGGCTGCCGTCGGCCATGGAGTGTCTGAGGCCCCTCGTGGCGTGCTGTACCACCGCTATGAACTAGATGAAGCAGGGACAGTCGTGAGCGCCCGGATCATCCCGCCGACATCACAGAACCAGGCCGCGATCGAACGTGATCTGCGCCAGTTCGTGCAGGTACAGCTGGGGCTGACCGATGAGCAGCTTGCACATCAGTGCGAGCAGGCGATTCGCAGCTATGACCCGTGCATTTCCTGCGCCACGCACTTCCTCGACCTGCAGGTAGACCGGACATGACCGCGAGAGTCGGCGAACACGTCATGGTGATCGGCGTCGGCTCCGAGTTCCGGCGTGATGACGGTGCGGGGCCGGCGGTCATCGATCGGCTGCGCGGAACCGTACCGGCGAGCATTGAACTTCTGTGCAGCGACGGAGAGCCGACCCGGCTAATGGAGACGTGGACGCACGCTGCGGTCGCGATCGTCGTCGACACGGTGAGCGGAGGCGACTCGGCGCCAGGGACATTGCACCGCTTCGTCGTGCCGGAGCCGGCAGGGGATCAAGGTAACCCGCTGGCGCCGGGTCAGCAGCAATCGGCAGCTGCTCCGGCCAGCTCCCACGGCCTAGGGCTGGGCGCGGCGATCGAACTGAGCCGCGTGCTCTCCCGGCTGCCCGCCCTGCTGATTCTGCACGGTGTGCAGGGCGAAGCTTTCGGCTTTGGGCAGCGCTTCAGCCCAGCGGTTTCGGCAGCCATCGACGATCTCACCGCGAGGGTGCGCGCCGACGTTCTCAGCGTGTCAGCCAGCTGAGCCAGCGCCGGGAGTTCCGGGCGTTGCCTGTTCGGCTGCCGCGCGGAACCCGGCAGTGGCGACGTGGAATGTGCGGAATACCCGCTGGATGTCGGCGTCTGGCATGCCTAGGCGGCGCAGCCATCCGACGAGCGATTCGACGTTGGGTGTCGCCATCGGGCCGAAGCAGCCGTAGCAGCCGCGGCCGAACGCCGGGCAGATCGCTCCGCAACCAGCTTGCGTGACAGGGCCCAGGCACGGCGTACCACGGGCGACCATGACGCAGGCGGTGCCGCGCAGCTTGCATTGCTCGCACACACTGTGACCTGGAATGCGCGGCTCGCGGCCGGCTAGCAGCGCCGTCAGCAGGCCGATCAGCTGGCGCTTGTCGATCGGGCAGCCCGGCAGCTCGAAGTCGACCGCGACATGGCTCGAGATCGGGGTGGACGTGGCCAGCGTACTGATGTAATCCGGCCGGGCATATACCGTAGCGGCAAACTCCGCGACGTCGCCGAAATTCCGCAGCGCCTGCACGCCGCCTGCTGTCGCGCAGGCTCCGATAGTCACCAGAATCCGGGAGTTCGCCCTGACCTGCTTGATCCGGACGGCATCGTCGGGCGTGCTGACCGAGCCTTCGACTAGGGATACGTCAAATGGCCCTGGCAGCTCGGTGCTGGTGGCCTCGGTGAAGTGAGCGATATCCACCTCGCCTGCCAGCGCAAGGAGGTCATCCTCGCAGTCAAGCACGGTCAGCTGGCAGCCGTCACAGGAGGCAAACTTCCACACCGCGAGCCTCGGCCGACTAGATTCAGCTGGCATCTAGAGCTCCCTCACTGTCAGAAGCGGCTCAGCTACCTGGAAATTCACGACCGGACCGTCCCGGCACAGCAGCAGCGGCCCGAGCTGGCAGTGGCCGCATTCGGCGATCCCGCACTGCATGTTCCGCTCCAGGGAGAGCCAGACGCTGGCGGCGGGCAAGCCAGCGGCCGTCAGGGCGCGGGCGGTGATGCGCATCATGACCTCGGGCCCGCAGATCAGGGCCGTCGTCCGCGTCGGGTCAAGATGCGCACGGCCGATCAGCTGGGTGACTACGCCCACCTGTCCTGGCCAGCTCGCGTCGGCCTTGTCGACGGTGATTTCAACCTCGGCACCATGCTCACGCCACTCGCCGTACTCGGCGGCGAAGACCAGCTCGGCAGGAGAGCGCGCGCCAGCCAGGACGATAACCCGCCGGTAGCGGCCGGGCTGTGCGAGCGCGGCCAGCAGGGCGGGTCGCACCGGCGCGAGCCCGATCCCGCCAGCGACCAGGAGCAGATCACCGCCCGCCGCGTCGGCATCGTCCCAGCTAGTGCCGAACGGTCCCCGGACTCCGATGACCTCGCCCGGCTGCGCCGCGCACAGCGCTGCGCTGACCGCTCCCACGGAGCGGATCGTATGCGTCAGCGCGGGCTGGCCCGGCAGGCCGCTGACCGAGATCGGGATCTCCCCGATGCCGAACGAGTAGAGCATCGTGAACTGCCCGGGCCGGAACGCAGCGATCGGGTCTTCGGCTGGCTCGAGCGTGAGCGTGACGGTGTCATGCGTCTCCGCAAGGCGCGAGCTGACCCGGTACCTGACCGGATACCGGCAGTCGTTCATGACGAGCCGCCAGCGATGCGTGACGGAGCCGCATACAGGTCGAGTATCCTGATCCGCGCGGCCTGGAGTCGGCCGATGGCAGTGCCGAGTAGCCGCCGCGTCAGCTCGTAGCCGAGTTCGTGATCAGCTTCGCACAAGCCGGTCACCGCTGCGGAACTCAGTTGGAACGCAGACACACCGACCTGCGCCACAGCCCCGAATTGCCATTGAGCCGGTGGCAGCAGCCAGGACAGGCCAAGCTCGTCCCCTGGACCGAGAGTTTCGACGATCAGCCTGTCGCGTCCGGGCACGTCCAGGTCAAGCGCGATCCGGCCGGCCCTGACCAACCACAAGGACGAAGCTTGGCCACCCTCGTCGAACAATCGCGAGCCGGCCGTCAACTCGATGCTGCTCGCGATCGCGGCCAGCCGGTCGAGCTGGCTCTGGGTGAGGCCGGCCACGAACCGGTGGCTAGCTAGATCTGAGCTGGTGACGCTCATTCCGGCTCCGCGAGCTCGGTCGCAGTGTCGCGCTCTGCGCGCAGCGCTGCCACCTCTTCGGTCAGGTCAATGCCGACCGGGCACCACACGATGCACCGGCCGCAGCCCACGCATCCGGACGAGCCGAACTGATCGTGCCAGGTACCTAGCTTGTGAGTGAGCCACTGGCGGTACCGGCTGACCCCAGATGACCGCACCGGACCGCCGTGCAAATAGGAAAAGTCCAGTTCGAAGCAGGACGACCAGCTCTGCCACCGCTCCGCGTGGTCGCCGCTGAAATCGGTCACATCCTCGACGGTGGTGCAGAAGCACGTCGGGCACGCCATCGTGCAGTTGCCGCAGGTAAGGCATCGGGACGCGACGTCCTCCCAGCGCTCCGCCTGGTGACTCGCGGCTAGCAGCTCACGTATGTCGTCAGTTTCCATCGAGCGGCCCATCCGGCCGGCTGCGTCGGCGACTGCAGCGTCGGCGCGCTCCACGCAGCCGCGGTCGGCCGCTTGAACGGGCAGAACACTCAGAATCTCCTGGCCGCCTTGCGAGCCGGCCTCGATGATGAAACTGTGATCCGCCTCGGTGACAAGTTCGGTCAGCAGCAGGTCGTAGCCTGGTCCGGATTTGGGCCCAGTGTCCATGGATGCGCAGAAGCACGTTTCGCCTGGTTCGGTGCAGTTGACCACCACGATGAACACCGGGGCCCGCCGGCGGGCGTAGGCCGAGTGGCGGCCGGCTCCAGCGCCGAGTACGCGGTCCTGGATCTGAATGGCCCGCAGGTCGCACGGTCGCACACCGAGAAAGGCGAGCTTTTCAGCCGGCTCTGCGTCTGCGTCGGCGTCAAGGGCCAGCCCGTCGGCGGTGCGGCTGACCGACCAGAGCTTTTCCCGCGGCGGGTGGAGGAACTGCTTCCAGGATCCGGGGCCAGCAGAGTGACCGAAAGCGGCGCGGTCGTCGCGCTTGCGCAGGCGGTAACCGCCCGGTGAGAGCGACACTCCCCAGCCGAACGGCAACTCGCCGGCTGACGTCAGCTCGCCAAGAATGATGGCGTCACCGGCCACCCTAGGGCCGATCACCCGGTAACCAGCCGAGGCCAGTGCCCGGTATAGATCCTCCAGGCCCGCAGCGGCGAGCTCATAACGATCTGAATAGTCAGCTGCCGTAGCCATGATTACTCCACCCTCTGGTGTAACAGGATCGCCGCGCAGACGGCTGACAGGTAGGGCCCAAGGTCGGTTAGCGCCGACCAGACAGCAGGCGATAGGTCCTGGCCAGGTATGGACCTAAGGCCCTATGTACCCAGCACGCAGAGCCGGTCACGGACAGCGACGACGCCCTGTACGTGGCGGGTCGCAGCGATGATCGCATCGCGCTGGCGGTCAGCCGGCAGCTCGCCAGAGATCGTCACGATCCCATCGCGGACCGCGACCGTGACGCCCTTTGGGTCAGCCAGAAGGCCGGGCAGTACCTGGTGCATGATCTCGCCGCGTATATCAGCGTCGGGACGGTCGAATACAGCCAGTATGTCGACCCGGCTGACGATTCCGAGCAACTTGCCGGCTGGGTTGACCACCGGCAGCCGCTTGACCCGCCGGTCATACATGAGCCTTGCCGCCTCCGCCACGGACGCCTCTGGCCTGATCGTGATGGCGGGCCGCGTCATCAGGTCACCTGCGGTGATCCCGGTCGCTTTGTCATCGTCCTTCAGATGCCGCAGAGCGGCGAGCACGCTCGTGCCGTCAGCCTGAACAGCCTCTTTGACCAGCAGGTCGCCCTCGGAAACTACGCCGATGACCCGCCCGGCATCGTCAACCACGGGGAACGCGCTGATCCGGCGCTCGCGGAGCATGTCCGCCATCTCCCTGAACGATGCGCCTTTCCGGACGGCCACGACCGAAGTCGTCATGATGTCCCTGACAGTTGCGCTGATGGCAAACACCTCCCGCGTCTGTAGTGCAGGATGCCGCCGCGGAGAGCGGGCCGGTACGGCCTAAAGTCACCAGTCGCTGACTGCGAGCACGGGACTCCAGCGACGGCCTTCATTCGCTCAGGACTTTCGGCCCTGCTCTGCGGGTCCATTGGCTCTTGAGAATGACATTCGGTCGGCCCAGCATGAGAGCGCCATTCGCGAGTGATTGGCTCGTAAGCCGTAAGGAGCTCCAATGTCCGGAATCACAGTGGGGGTCGACGGATCCGCAAACGCAAGGGGCGCGCTCGAATGGGCGATGAAGGAAGCCGCGATGCGGAACGCCCACTTGACGGTGCTCACCGTCAACGAGGTTGCGGCCAGTTTCTGGAGCGGCAATCCGGTCACGGTGCCAGCCGATCAAACGCTGCTTGAAGCCGCGCGCAAAGCCGCAACCGAGCTCGCGGACAAGGCATCGAGCGAGCTAGGTGTGTCGCAGCCGGCCTCGGTCGCCATCAAGGCCGTCAACGGCTTTGCAGCCGACGAACTCGTCAGCGCGTCAAAGGAAGCCGACCTACTGGTCGTCGGCGCACGCGGCGGCGCGCACTCCGGCGGCCTGGCGAGTCACTCGCCTATCGGGTCCATCAGCAACAAGGTGCTTCATCACGCTTGGTGCCCGGTCGTGGTCGTGCCGGCCGCTGGGTAGGCCGGAGCGTCCTGTTACTTGCATGCTTGTTGTGCTGACCCGCTCGATCCTGATCCCGGTTCTTGACGCAATCGCTCACCCGTTAAGTGCGACTGTGGCGCGGCCACCGCGGCCGACCGAGGCCGCATCGCACACGTCCGCCAGGTCGTCGGAATCCCCGCCGGACGGGCCCTCAGGACCGACGACTACCACGGGGCAATGGGCGCGGGTCAGGCACGTCCTGACCACGGGGCCGATCGACCGCTCCGCGAGCCGTCTCGACGCTGCGCCGAGTACGAGCAGATCAGCTCCGGCCGACAAATCAACGAGGGCACGCTCGGGACTGCCCTCGATGACTTCCGTCGTGACCCTTGCCGCCGCTTCGGGGCCGAGTACCGCACGAACGGTCGCGGCCAGCGCGTCCACGGCTTGCTGGTGTCGAACTGCCAGCTGCTGGTGGGTCACCACTGGCGCATAGAAGGCTCGCGGCTGGGTCTGCCACGCCAGCACGACCTTAAGGCGGCCGTGACGGCGGCTCGCTTCGTCGGCCGCCCATCGCAAAGCCCGGGCTGACGCGGGCGAACCGCTAACCCCGGTGACGATTGCCGGATTGATGGCTCTGCTCTCCATGAGGCCCTCCGGTCCCCGACCGCTGCTAGTGCTACCTGCGCAGCCATGTCCCTGATGTGGCCTAGCGCAAGATCTCGACGTCGGCCACATCTCCCGCCGGTTTGCGAGCCGGCTCCATGCCGATGCGGACCGTCAGTATCCCGTCGCGGTAAGTCGCCGAGATATCGCCAGCGTCAGCTCCAGGTGGCAGCAGGATATGCCGTGCGAACCGGCCGTACCGGAACTCGCTCTGATGCTCCTGCGGCGCGGAGTCCGTGCGCTGTGCCCGCACGACCAGAGAGCCGGCCTGAACTGAGACAGCCAGGTCGGTAGCCGGGTCAACACCGGGCATCTCGAGCCGGATCAGGTAGGCCGAGCCGTCTTGATATTGCTCGACTGCGATCAGCCCTGGCCGCTCGGCGAGACGATGGATAGTAGACAGCGGGGATCCGGCCCAGTCCGAGATGCCTGGGTCGGTACCGTCTACCCGTTGTGTCATTGCGCTTACCATGTCGGCCCTCCTCTTCCCTCGTTTCCCACTGTGCAGGCGAGCCGACCTGACACGTAGGGCCGAAGGCAGGGACCACCGGGGACCTCGGTCCCCGCCGCTGCGACCAGCATTCCGGTAAACGGCCGTGGGCACGCCGCTGACGCCGATCAGGACGGCCGCCGGAATCCGGTTCCGGCGGCCGTCGTCGTTTGCTAGCGGGCCGCGCCGACGAGCCTTGCGAGATCGACGAGCCTGCAGGTGTAGCCCCACTCGTTGTCGTACCAGCCGAACGCCTTCACCAGGTCGCCTGCGGCCTGAGTCAGGCCGGAGTCGAATACGCAGGACGCCGGGTCGCCGATGATGTCCCGCGACACGAGCGGGTAGGTGCTGTACCGCAGGATTCCGGCCAGTGGCCCGTCGGCTGCCTGCCGGAACGCGTCATTGACTTTTTCGGCGGTCACTTCGCAGCCGACGACAGCGGTGAGATCGGTGAGAGAGCCGTCCTCGACCGGCACCCGGACGGCCACGCCGTCGAGTCTGCCTGCCAGCTCTGGTATGACGACGCCAGTGGTCCGCGCCGCTCCGGTCGTGGTCGGCACGATGCTCACGGCGGCGCTGCGGGCCCGCCGCAGGTCCTTATGCGGCCCGTCTAGCAGCATCTGATCGCCGGTGTAAGCGTGCACTGTCGTCATGAGGGCCTTGGCGAGGCCGAAGGCGTCGTTGAGTACCTTCGCCATCGGCGCGACGCAGTTGGTCGTGCACGAGGCGCAGGAGATCACATCGTGCCGGCCAGGATCGTAATCGCAGTCGTTAACTCCCATCACTACCGTCAAATCGGCGTTCTTGCCGGGAGCCGAGATGAGCACCTTGCGGGCACCACCCTTAAGGTGCAGCGCGGCGTCGTCCCGATTACGGAACTTGCCGGTCGATTCGATCACGATGTCGGCTCCTAGGTCGCCCCAGCCGATTGCGGCCGGCTCACGGATGTTGAGGGCGGCGATGGGCTTGCCGTTGACGATTATCGAGTCAGCTGAGTGCTCGATGTGAGCCGCGAACTTGCCGTACGTTGAGTCGAACTCCAGCAAGTGAGCTAGCGTCCGTGAGTCGGTGATGTCGTTGACGGCGACGACTTCGAGGTCGCTGCTGTCAGCACACCGGCGGGCGAACGCGCGGCCAATCCGGCCAAAGCCGTTGATGCCGATGCGCGTAGTCACAGTTCGATTTCCTTCCCCGCCGCTTCGGGCCGGCACGGTCGGCCGGAGCCCGGGCGCATCATGACCGGATCGGTTACTTGTTCGCGGGAACTACCACGACTGGGCAGCTAGCGTGATGAACCACCTGGTTGCTGACCGAGCCAAGGATGAGCGAGGCGAATCCGCCGCCACCACGGGTGCCAACGACGAGCAAGTCGCTATCCTTCGACGCGTTGATGAGAGTCTCCGCAGGGAAGCCGCCCACCGCGGCGACGGTCACCGATTCTGGCTTGCTCCCTCCGAGCTTTGCCGCGGTCGCCTCGACCGCCGCCTCGGCGGACTTGCGGGTCTCTGCGAGTCTTTCGGCGTCACCACCGAGCGGCGCCGGGCGGCCGGTCCACTGGCTGGCTGGCTCCGGCAGGACCGTGATGACGGTCAGTTGCGTCTTCCGCATCGCGGCCTCGGTCATCGCCCACTCAAGGGCGCGACTGGCATTGTGCGATCCGTCGATGCCTACCACTATGCCTGACATCTGAATCTCTCTTTCCGGGCGGTCACCGCGGCAGCCCTATCCGTTTTCAGCCTGCCGGGCCGAATAGCCCAGCGTCAGGGTCCAAGGCTGTGCTGTGGTGGGCCCTTCGGCCCTAGCCGCCATAGCCAAGCCGGTGGCGAATGGGGCTAGAGGGAGGCACACGATGATTAGTTATGGCGAGGTCGAGAAGCTCCGCAGCAGTCGGGCCCCCGACCAGTCAGTCCTGTCGCTCTATGTGTACGTGCCGCCGGACGGTGCTGGCCTAGGCGAACTGCAAGTTCGCGCCGCCGACCTTATCGAGGCTGCGACCGGGCTCACGCGGGAAGCGCTGCGCCGCGAAGATGAGATGCTGGCTCGGCGGACGCTCGGGCAGCGTGCGAGGGAGTCGCCAGGCCACACGCTCGGCATTTTCGTGTCCGAGCAGCTAGGCCTGCTTGATGTGGTCGCGCTACCAGGCAGGTTCGCCGAACGTGCCATAGTCGCAACTCGCCCGCACCTCCGCCCGGTGCTCGCGGCAGTGGAGCGGTACCCAGACCACCGGATCGTGGTCGTCGACCACCGGCATGCCTGGCTGTTCACGGTGGCTGGCGACCGCATTGAGGTCGTGGCTCGGGTGGTCGGCTCCACGATGGGTGAGGCTATTGCGCAGCTATCCGCGCGGCTGCGAATCCGGCTCGAACGCGCCTGGCCGGACGAGCGAGAGCAGGGCGGGCGCAGAGTTGCGAAACGACGTCCGTGTCCATCTCGGTGAATCAATGAGCATGAGGAGACCTTCCGATGCGAGTTGTGACTGAGTCGATGCTGGGGTCAGTCCTTGCCGGGCTGGCAGGAAACCCCAGGGTTGTGGTCAGCGGCAACTTCGCCACCCCGTGGCAGGCCGTCAAAGTTCTCGACGCCTCGCTGCCTGAGTACCACCTCTTCGCGCTCAACGCCCAGGCTGGCATCCCGGACCGTGACGGGGTGACGCTCGAATCGCCCTTCGTCGGCCCCGGCATGCGGGCAAGCACCAGACTGCGTTACCTGCCGTGCCGGCTTTCGCTCGTGCCGAATCTGCTCAAGAGCGCGCTCCCGCCGGATGTTGTCCTCGTCCACACCTCGGCACCGGCCAACGGGACGGTGTCGCTGGGCACCGAAGTTAACGTACTGCCCGCCGCCATAGAAGCGGCGCGTGCTCGCGGCGGGCTCGTGATAGCGCAACTCAACCGGCACATGCCCTACACCGGCGGTGACGCCGTGCTCGCCGAGTCCGAGATCGACCTGGCCCTGGAAACAGATGCGCCGCTTACCTCGCCAGCGCCCAGAACGACCGCGGACGTTCATCTGGCGATAGGCGAGCGCGTAGCGCAGCTAGTGCCCGCAGCGGCGACGCTTCAGCTCGGCATCGGGGCGGTTCCTGATGCGGTGCTGGGAGCGCTCCGCGGCCGCCGCAGCCTGACCGTGTGGTCGGAGATGTTCAGCGACGGGGTCCTCGCACTCGAGCAGGCTGGCGCGCTCGACACGGGTGTCCCGGTTACCGCGTCATTCGCGTTCGGCAGCGCTGAGCTGTACAGCTGGATCGATCGCAATCCGCGCGTGCGGATGCTGCGGACGGAAAAGACCAACGATCCGGGTCTGATCGCGAGGCAGCCGGCGATGACATCCATCAACGGAGCTCTAGAGGTTGACCTGTTTGCCCAGGCGAACGCCGCGCGGGTTAAAGGCATGATTTACTCCGGGTTCGGCGGACAGACCGACTTCGTCGTCGGCGCGCTGCACTCGGCGGGCGGGCGCGCGATCATCGCGCTGCCGTCCTGGCACCCGAAGGCGAACGTGTCGACGGTGGTGCCGCGCCTTGCCGGACCTGTCACCTCCTTCCAGCACAGTTACTTCGTGAGCGAACAAGGGACCGCCACCATCTGGGGGAACGACGCCAGCGAGCAAGCGGCTCAGATTATCGCTCACGTAGCCCACCCAGCAGCGCGCGATGAACTTCGCGAAGCTGGCCGGGCCCTGGGATTCCGCTTGACCTGACGCTAGGCAGAAGGGCCGTTCGGGCCAGCAGCCGGCCAGTTGTCCCAAGCGTGCGCGGGATCAGGCTAACTGCTTCGCCTGGTCCAGGAAGGACCGACCATCGACCATGATTGGCCCCACGCGGCCAGCCGGTGCCGGTCGAGCAGCCACCGCAGCCCGGACCACGCCAGTAGCATGCCGAGTGCTACAGCTATGGGCGCCCCGACCCCCGCCAGCACGACGCGAGCCGATAGCTGGCTCGATGTCAGCGGCGGTTGCTGTACCTTTCCGGCGGCATCGACCCAGATTTGGACGGTTGTCCCGGCCTTCGTGCCGGGAGCCACCGGGACGGCTCCGGTGTGCCGCACGCCGCGGACCGTCCAGCGCGCTGGCTCCGGCAGCAGGATCGATACAGACGCGATCGTGTTTACGGCTGGGACGTCCCGCACCAAGGTCGCGGTTACTTGCGTTAGCCGCAGCTTTGCGGCTATCTCGCAAGTGCCATCTGCCTGCACCCAGCGCGCTGCGGTTATGGCCGCGACCACGGCAAGCGGAATGAACGTGATCATGAGCCCGAGGAGGAACCATGCCTCGATCCGGTCCGACCGTCGGCGTAGCTCGTTTCGGTCCAGCGCGAAGGTATGGACCAGCCATGCTCGCTTGGCGTGCGGCTTGCGCATCACGTCCTCCTGAGATCTCCACCTTGAGGCTGCCGTCACCCGCGGGGACGAGGCAGGGTCGCGGGTCCCGGCCTCGCGCGACTTTTGTCCCGAAGGCTCGCAGCAGGGCTGGGCGACCGCAGGGGGCGCACAACCGCGCCGGCCAACCGTGCATAGTCGTCACGCGCGGGAAGGATGACCGGCGTCAGGGCGGCATCGCAGGGGGTAACAAGTAGATATGACGCAGCAGCCGTTTGCCGAAGTGGCGGAGACGCACTCGGCAGTCGTTTACTTTGCCGGCGACCGGGCGTTCAAGCTGAAGAAGCCAGTGAAGCTCGGATTTCTTGATTTCAGCACCCGGCAGGCGCGCGCTGCGGCCTGCGCGCGAGAGAGCGAGCTCAACCGGAGGTTCGCCCCCGATGTCTATCTGGGCGTGGCAGAGGTGCGTGCGCCGGACGGTCAGATTTGCGATCACCTGGTCGTGATGCGCCGGATGCCGCCCGGCCGGCGGCTATCGGCCCTCATCAAGGCCGGCGAGCAGACCGGGCCCGCAGTACGGCAGGTTGCCCGGATGCTGGCAGCCCAGCACGCTACCGCCGATCGGGGATCGCAGATCAGTCAACAGGGCAGCCGCGACACTGTCCGGCAGCGGTGGCACGACAACCTCGACGAGGTCCGGGCGACCGCCCGCGGTGACCTAGTATCCGACGCTGACATCGACGAGGCGGCCCGGCTCGCGGACCGCTTCCTGGCCGGCCGCCAGCCGCTGTTCGACGCGCGGATGCAGTCGGGGCACATCGTGGACGGCCACGGCGACCTGCTAGCAGGCGACATCTTCTGCCTCGACGACGGTCCCCGGATCCTGGACTGCCTGGACTTCGACGACCAGCTGCGCTGGCTGGACGGCATTGACGACGCGGCGTTCCTGGCCATGGACTTGGAACAGCTCGGTGCGGGTGATCTCGCCGAGCAGTTCACCCGCTGGTATAGCGAGTATTCCGGTGACCAGGCGCCGGCCGCTCTTCGCCACCATTACGTGGCCTATCGCGCGATCGTCCGGGCCAAGGTCGCCTGCATCCGGGCTCGCCAGGGCGACATCCCCGCGGCAGGCGAGGCCCGCCACCTGGTCGCCACAGCCCTCCGGCACCTGCGCGCGGGCTCTGTCACCTTGGTCATGGTCGGCGGGCCACCCGGAACGGGGAAATCCACGCTGGCCGGTGCCATCGCCGACCGGCTCGGGTTCACAGTGCTGAGCAGTGACCGGGTCCGGGCGGAACTGGCCGGCCTGGCGCCAGGAGAGCACGGTGCTGTCGCCTATGGCACCGGCATCTACACCCAGTCGTGGACCGAACAGACCTACGCCACGATGGTCGCCCGAGCCGCCGATCTGCTGGCGCTGGGCGAATCGGTCATCCTCGACGCGACCTGGAGGTCTGCTCAGCACCGGGCGGCGGCGGCCGAAGCCGCTGACCGAGCCGCCGCCGACCTCGTGCAACTGCGCTGCACCACCCCGTCTCGGGTAGCCGCCGGCCGAGTCGGCAGCAGGGCGGCCGGCGTCTCCGACGCGACCCCGGAAATCGCCGTGCGGCTGGCCGCGGAGGAGGCGCCGTGGCCGGGGGCGGTCGCTATCGACACGAGCGCGTCTCAAGAGGCCGGCGTCCCAAATCCCGATCCAGTCCACTTGGCGCTCGCGGCCATCCGCCCGCACGGGCCCGAGCACGTGTGGCGTCCGGTGCGGCCGTACATGGCGCCCGACTAAACACGGCGAGCGGCACGCAAGCCATGAGGCGAATGCGGACCTGAACGAGTCAGCCGGTAAATGCCGCATTTGGCTGGGGTCAGCGACGACCCGACTCAGGCTTGGCGGACGACCATCACCGGACAGGGCGCGTGGTGCAGCAAGGCCAGGCTGACCGATCCGAGCGCCATCTCGGCGAGCCCGCCGCGGCCGCGGGCACCCACCACGAGCAGTTGACCCTGGGCAGCGGCCGTCAGCAGCGCCGAGCGCGGCGCCCCCGGATCTACTCGGCGTTGCACGACGACGTCGGAGTGAGCGCTCTGGAGGTGGTCGATCGCAGCTCCGAACGCGGCCTCGACGCTGCGGGCTGCGCCTACCACGCTGGCGCAGTCACACAAGGCGCATACCGCGACGAGCGGCACGTTGCGCAGTGCTGCTTCCGCTATTGCGAACTCCAGGGCGGCCCGCGACTCCGCCGAACCGTCTGCGCCGACTACGACCGGTGCCGGTTCGTGTGCCCGGACTGGCCTCCAGCGGCCTCGAACCACCGTCACCGCGGCCAGCGCGTGTGCTGCGACCTGGAGGCCGACAGAGCCCAGCAGCAACTCTGGCAGACCGCCGACGCCACGAGAGCCGACGACCACCATCCCGGCCTGAGCGCTCCGCTCGCACAGCACACGCGCCGCCGGCCCGCAGGCCAGCAGCGCTTGCACGGAACCAACCGCCTCAGTGGCCTCCGCGTGGCGGACGCCGCTGGCGAGGACCCGCTCAGCCTGCTCGCGCACCGGATCCGGTGCTTTCGTTTCCGGGTACATCGACGTCCAGGCGTGACATACGGCGAGCGGGGCGCCACGAAGCAATGCTTCTGCTACGGCCCAGTCCACGGCATCGATGCTGGCCGGCGACCCGTCGAACCCGACGATGATCTCGGTTCCGCGCGTTTCCATCACGACCTCCCCGTTGGCGCGGTGCTTGCGCAGAGGCTTGGCGCTACGCCTTCGCGATGGGTACTTAGCCAGGACTTCCCGAAGCTGCCCGGCGAAGCGCAGCGACTCGCGCGCTCCGACCTCGGACGCTGCATGCACGACATTTCGTCCAGCTTGTCTGGCTTGACGACGGCTGTCACCAGTTTCATGTCGTTGCTCTCCTTCGGACGCCACGCTGCCGCCGCGCTGCCGGCACGGACAGGGCCGAAGGTCCGTAAGACAGTCCCTGAAAGAGGTCGGGAGCCCCCCGCAGGGCCGCGCGGGAGGTGAGCGCACTAGCTGGCACGACCCCGTTCCCGTTCCGGAAGGCCGTTTTCTTCGCCGCGGATCACGACGACGGGGCACGTGGCGTGCCCCGTTACCTAGCCATTACCAGGCAGAAAGGAGAGGCCTTATGTCCTGGGCTTCCGGGGGCCTTCGGCAGTGACGGAGCCGGCCGGGCGGGCGACAAACTCGCATTGTCAGTCGAACAGCATTGCCGGCCCGGCAGGGCAAAGGCGCCAGGAAAGGACGAGACAATGCGCCGCAACACATTCGACAAGCTTCTGGGAACCGCCGGGGTCGTCCTCGGCGTGATTCTGCTCGCCGTCGGCGGGCTGATGTTGTGGGGGTCTACATACATCCACAACCAGGTGACCAGCCAACTGGCCGCGCAGAAGGTGTACTTCCCGCCGGCATCGGCCTTCGCCCACCCCAAGGCCGGCACCGAGATCACCCCGTCGATGATCCCGTCGGTGTCGCAGTACGCCGGGCAGCAGCTGCTGACCGGGCAGCAGGCCGAGGCCTACGCCAACAACTTCATCGCCGTCCACCTTCAGGAGATCGGTGCCGGCAAGACCTACGCCCAGCTGTCAGCGCTGTCGATGGCCCACCCCACCAACACCGCGCTGGCCGGCCAGGTCCAGACCGTCTTCCGCGGCGACACGCTGCGCAGCATGCTGCTGAACGCGTTCAGCTGGTGGAAGGTCTCCCAGATCGCCTTCATCGCCTCGCTGGTCAGCTTCGGCCTGGGCACCATCGCCTTCCTGGCCGGGATCTTCGGCCTCCTCTACTCCGGGTTCGCAACGGAAGCGGAGTCGAAAGTCTTTGAGCACGCCGCTCGCCAGACTGCCAAGGCGGCATGACGACAGCCCGGCATGACCATCACAACACCATCCCACTCCCTACACCCCGGCCGGCGGCCCTCCTCGCGACCGCCGGCCGGACCGCTGAACGCCACAGCACGGCAGAACTCCCGCCTTGCGGCGCAGGCGGGCACAGGCGGGCGCTGACACCCAGCCGCCAGGCCACACCGGGCCGGCGACCACCGTCAGCGCCCGCTCCGGCACTCCCTGCCGCCCGCCTGCTCGCTGGCGTGGCTGGCATGGCGGATCCCAGGGACTATTACTCCTCTGGCGAGCGGACCTTCGGCCCTGCCAAACGGCATCCCGCGGCCGTACACAGGACGTGTCAGGCACACGCCACGCCGCGTGCCGCAGGGAGGCCACGATGACTCGCCAGGACGTTCATCTCGACGCGATGCTGCGCCATCTCGGTGCTGCTTACTACGACTCGCTGCACGACCGGGCGGCGCCGGACGACGTGAACCGCGCTGTCGCGCAGGTCGCGTCGACGCTGGGGGAGAAGGCGGCTGGCCGGCATCAGCAGCCGCCACCGCCTGCAGGGCAGAGGCAGCATCAGCCGCCGAGGCACCACGGACGGTGGCACAGCAGGGTGCGCGACATCATGACGACATCGGTGGTGACTGTCGACCGCATCACACCGTACAAAGAGATCGCCCAGCTTCTCGTAGACCATCAGATCAGCGGCGTCCCCGTGCTCACTCTTGGCCGCCATGTCGCAGGAGTCGTCTCTGAAGCCGACCTGATCGCAGCCAGGGACAAGGACGTGGCAAAGCGCAGGCTGTGGAGCGGTGTGCTGCGGTACGGGACCGACCGCAGCCGGCACACCAGGCTTACCGCCGAGAACCTGATGACAGCCCCGGCAGTGACCATCTATCCGGAGGCGACGGTCGCGGCCGCAGCCAGATCGATGACCGGGCATCACGTCAGGCGGCTACCGGTCATCGACGGCGACGGAAAGCTAGTCGGCCTGGTCAGCCGCCGTGACCTCCTCGGCGTCTTCATCGTCCCGGACGCCGAGATCGAGCGCCAGGTGCGTGAGCTGTTCGCGGACGTGGCTCCGGAAGAACAAATCAAGGTGCATGTGCAAGGCGGCATCGTAACCCTCACCGGGCATGTCTCCCGGGCGGCGTTGCACGGGGCGGTCCGTACCGCCGTGGACTTGGCCTGGGACATCGACGGCGTGGTGGACATCATCGAGCACGCCGAGAGCGTGGCGTAGCGCCGCGGAGACGGGAGAACAAGAAGATGAGAACCGTTGACGATTTCGAGGTAGCCGGCCGTCGGGTGCTGGTGCGACTCGACCTCAACGTGCCGATGGACGGATCATCGATCTCAGACGACGGCAAGATCCGTGCTTGCCTGCCGACATTGCGGGCACTGATCGGCCGCGGCGCGGCTGTTATCGCGTGCTCACATCTCGGCAGGCCGGCGGGCGCGCCTGACCCGCGGTACACGCTGGCGCCGGTGGCTGGCCGGCTTGCACGGCTGCTCGGCCACCGGGTCGTATTCGCTGCTGACGTCGTCGGGCCTTGCGCCCGGTCGGCCGTGACCGCGCTGCGCCGTGGCGATGTCGTGCTGCTGGAGAACCTGCGCTTCGAGTCAGGCGAGACGAGCAAAGACGACGAGGTACGCGGCGCGTTCGCTGATCAGCTCGCGTCACTTGCCGACGCCTACGTCGGCGACGGATTCGGTTCGGTGCACCGCAAGCATGCCAGCGTTTACGACGTCCCGGCGAGGCTGCCGCACGCGGCTGGCTACCTGATCCAGGCCGAGACGGCAGCACTGCGCCGGCTGACGAGCAGCGTCCGCAGGCCATACGCCGTCGTGATGGGCGGCGCGAAGGTCGCCGACAAGCTTCCGGTTGTCGACTCGATGCTCGGCATTGCAGACCAGATCCTGATCGGCGGGGCCATCGCTGTGCCGTTCCTGGCCGCCCAGGGACACTCCGTCGGCGCGTCGCTGCTCAAGGGAGACCAGGAAGCAGCCCGTAGTTACCTGGCGAAGGCCGCTGTGGGTGGTGTCGACCTGGTGCTGCCGACGGATGTGACGGTCGCCGCGGAGTGTTCCGGTGACGCGCCATGCACGGTCGTCAGCGCGGCCGACATCCAGCCGGGCCAGATGGTGCTGGATATCGGGCCGCAGACGGCCGCGCTGTTCGCCGGCAAGCTGGCCGGGGCCGGCACCGTCTTCTGGAACGGCCCGATGGGCGTGTCCGAGATCGCCAGCTTCGCGGCCGGGACCCGCGCCGTGGCGGCGGCGCTGGCCGGCAGTGCGGGCTTCACGGTGATCGGCGGCGGCGACACAGCGGCCGCGATCCGCAGGCTCGGCTTCTTCGACAATCAGTTCGGTCACGTCTCCACAGGTGGCGGAGCCAGCCTGGAGTATCTCGAGGGCAAGACGCTGCCGGGCCTGGCCGCGCTGGAAGCCGAGTGCACGGTCTCGGCGGCTGCGTCGTCGTGAGCCCGATCGTCAGCCAGCCCCGCAGAACGCTATGATCCGTCATCCGGCCTTTCCCATAGACGCCTGGTGCGTCCGGGAAACGTGCCTTGACCTCGATATGCTCGCGCAAACCGAGTCGCTGTTTGCCTTGTCCAACGGTCACCTGGGCTGGCGCGGCAACCTCGACGAGGGCGAGCCGCATGGCCTGCCCGGGTCGTATCTCAACGGCTGCCATGAGCGGCGGCCGCTGCCCTACACCGAGTTCGGCTACGGCTTACCCGATTACGGGCAGACGGTCATCAACGTCACGAACGGGAAACTCATCCGCCTGCTGGTCGATGACGAGCCGTTCGACGTGCGCTACGGCCAGCTCCGATCGCACGAACGTGTTCTCGACTTCCGCGCAGGCACGCTGGCGCGGACGGCTGAGTGGGTATCGTCCGCTGGCCGGGCTGTACGTGTCCGGTCTACCAGGCTGGTATCGCTGACACACCGGGCCGTGGCCGCGATCTGCTACGAGGTGGAACCGCTCGACTCGCCCGCCGAGTTCGTCGTGCAGTCGGAACTGGTGGCCAATGAGCAGCTGCCCGAGGAAGGATTCGCATCGGCCGATCCCCGCGGCGGGACTGTCCTCCAGTCGGTGTTGCACAGCGAAGCGCACACTGCGCGTGATGGTAGCGCCCTGCTCGTGCACCGAACCCGGTTCAGCAATCTGGGGGTGGCGGCAGCGATGGCGCATGTCGTGGACGGCCCGCCCGGGATCGGGCAACAGACGGAGAGCTCGGCGGACAGCGCCCGGCTGACAGTGTCCGCGACGCTGTGTCCCGGCCAGCCGCTCAAGCTCGTGAAGTTCGTAGGGTACGGCTGGTCGTCAGTCAGGTCGCTATCGGCGCTGCGCGACCAGGTCGAAGCCGCGCTGGCGGCCGCGGCGCAGACTGGCTGGTCCGGCCTGCTCGAGCAGCAGCGCGCCTTCCTCGCCGACTTCTGGCACCGCGCCGACGTCGAGCTCGACGGCGATCCGGAGCTGCAGCAGGCGATCAGGTTCGGTCTGTTCCACGTACTCCAGGCCGGCGCGAGAGCGGAGGCGCAGGCAATACCGGCCAAAGGTCTTACCGGCCCCGGATACGACGGTCACGCGTTCTGGGACACAGAAATGTTCGTCCTCCCTATGCTCACCTTCACTTACCCCGACGCAGCAGCCGACGAGCTGCGCTGGCGGCACAGCACGCTGCCCATGGCAAGAGCGCGAGCCGGGCAGCTCGGCCTGCGCGGCGCTGCGTTCCCGTGGCGCACTATCGACGGCGCCGAGTGCTCTGGCTACTGGCCTGCCGGGACAGCCGCGTTCCATGTCAATGCCGATATCGCCGACGCTGTGATCCGCTACGCAGACGTCACCGGGAACGCCAGCTTCGAAGCCAGCCCCGGGCTAGAGCTTCTCGTGGAGACGGCCAGGCTCTGGCAGTCGCTTGGCCACCACACGACCAGCGGCGAGTTCCGCATCGACGGCGTCACCGGGCCGGACGAATACAGCGCCCTGGCCGACAACAACGTGTACACGAATCTGATGGCCCAGCACAACCTGCGCGCTGCCGCCGACGCAGCGCAGCGCCACCCCGCGGAAGCCCGCGCGCTGGCCGTGTCCAGCGGCGAAACAGACGCCTGGCAGCGGGCAGCGGACGCGATGTCCATCCCGTACGACGACGAACTCGAGATACACCCTCAGGCGGAGGGCTTCACCGCACACGCGGTCTGGGACTTCGCCGGCACGAGCGAGGCGGAGTACCCGCTACTGCGGCACTTCCCCTACTTTGACCTCTACCGCAAGCAAGTCGTCAAGCAGGCAGACCTCGTTCTGGCCATGCAGCAACGGCCCGATGCGTTCAGCGCCGAGCAGAAGGCGAGGAACTTCGCGTACTACGAGCGGCTCACGGTCCGGGATTCCTCCCTCTCAGCCGCGACCCAGTCCGTCATCGCCGCCGAGGTCGGCCAGCTCGATCTGGCATACGACTACCTTGCCGAGTCGGCGCTCATCGACCTGGACGACACCGAGCTCAACGTAGCCGACGGCCTGCACCTGGCGGCCCTGGCAGGCGCGTGGACGGCAGCGGTGGCAGGCCTCGGCGGCCTGCGCAGCCGGTACGGCAAGCTCACGTTTGCCCCGCGGCTGCCAGCGCTGATCACGCGGCTTGCCTTCACCATCAGATTTCGCGGTCAGCCGCTGCGGACCGAGATCACCGGAGCGACTGCTACTTATGAGCTAGGAGCCGGCGCGCCAGCCACCATCTGTCATCATGGCCGCGAGCTCACGCTAACCGCAGGCAAGCCGCTAACGCTGGATATACCGCCGATCGCCCGCCCGAAGAAGCTGAGCCAGCCTCACGGCCGCGAGCCAGCGAGACGCTCGGAGCGCCGCGCCACCATCCCGGATAGTGGTCTAGCCGTTCTCGTTGCGCAAGGCGGCCGCGCCGATGAATCCGGCGGCTTCTCACCGAACGACTACAACCGGCCGGTCCGAGAGGTGGATGACCTTGTGAGCTGTGCTCCCGACGAGCAAGCCTGCTAGATCGCTCCGCCCGCGAGAACCCATCACGATGACTCCCGCGTCGCGCTGACGCGCCAGGCTGATGATCTCTGCTGCCGCGTAGCCGTACACGGTGTGCGCGACCTCTCCGTGGACGGCGATGCCAGCGCTCGCCAGCTTCTGAACGGCTTTGTCGACAAGCGCGTGGGCATCCGCCATGTCCGGTGCCGGCACCGCGAATTTCGACGCCTCCCGCTCGGCTACGTTGAGGACCCACACCTCAGCCCCAGATAGCGTCGCTAGCTCCTGGGCCGCAGCAACCACCCGCTCGGCAACTTCCGACTCGTCCACCGCAACAACGATTCTCTCGAACATCGGCGCATTCCTTCCGTGCTCGGAGGCCGAAATCCCCACCGTCAAATCTGCCCTGTTGACGTCAGCTAAGTAATGGTCGTTAGTCCCGAATTCAGAGCGCCAGGACTAAGAGCTGCGCGTATGAGGGCCCAATGGCCCTGGCCACAGGGACGTTTGCTCGCTGCGAAGGCCGGCACGGCTGGGACACCATGCAATGCACAGCAGGTGGCCGATGGACCAATCACCGGCCGGAGTCGCCGCTGGAGGTGTGTTATGGCTGGATACCCCACTGACCACGCAGGGCTCGCGGTCCTTCCGCTAGAAGATTGCCTCCGCCTTCTCGGCTCTGTCCCAGTAGGACGCGTTGGCTTCCAATCCGACGGCGAAGTTGTCGTCCTGCCCGTCAACCACGTCGTCGACGGGCACGGCGTCGCCTTCCGGACGGCAACCGGGTCGAAGCTATCGGCAGCAGAGGGCCAGTCGCTCGTCGTGTTCGAAGCCGACGACTACGATGTCGGACGCCGCACTGGCTGGAGAGTGGTGGTCAACGGCTACGCCCAGGCGGTGTACGAGGACGCCGAGATCGACGCCCTAGACCAGCTTGGCCTGGATCCATGGGCGGACGAGGCACAACGGCCGTTCTGGATTCGCATTCGGCCCGAGTCCGTGTCGGGCCGAATCATCACCAGCCACGCGTCACGTGAGTGCAACGAAGTAGCGCTGTCGCATGGCTCGGCAGCGCGCGACGACACCGCACTGCAGGTGTTCAACATATTGCGGGGCGAAGCGAATCACGTTAGGTCCACCCCGTTCGGAGACGTGGGAACGGTGTTTTCGGGTCGCACCATGGAACTGGTATGGGTGAGCAAGCAGGGCGAACCCGTCGACGACAGCTGGTTCCGGATGAAGGCAGTCGACCTGATCATGGTCGTGCAGGGCCAGCTCAAGTGCGAGTTCGAGTCCCCGGATCATGACGACCGCGTGCTCGGCGCAGGCGAGCTTCTAGTCCTGCCGGCCGAGGCGCGATGCCGGGCTTACCGGTGGCCGCGTGATGCCAGCCAAACCACGATCTTCGTGGCCGCCTACCCGACCGTTGATTGCCTGTCCGGCTTGGGTAAGCCGAAGTAGGCGTTTCGCCCCCGCGCGGGGCGAAACGCGGCGCCGGCACGCGCTCATGCTTCTTCCATTGCCCTGCCGATCGGCTTGCCGACCGCGAGCCGGTCCCGTACCGCGACAACGCCCTCCACGTGCCTGATGCGGGCCGCTAGCTCGGGCGCCATCTCCTGCAGCGGCACTGAGCCGGATAGCGTCACGATGCCGGACGACACGCTCGCCTCGACATCGTCCGGGCTGATCGCGAACTCGCTGGCGGCAATGTCCCTTACCTCGGCGAGAATGGCAGCATCGAGCCGGTCGTAGATACCCAGCACGTCCGTGCGGGTGACGATGCCGATCAACTCGCCGCCGGTGCCGACGACCGGCAGCCGCTTGACCCGACGGTCCCTCATCACCCTGGCCGCGATCTGGACGGGCACGTCGGCGTGCACGGTCACGGCCGGCGATGTCATCAACTCCCTGGCGGTCACTGCGGTGGTCTTGGATGCCTCCCCGAGCTTCCAGCGCAGCCTGATCAGGCCGGCAGGCAGCTGGCAGTCAGCCGCCTTGTACAGCAGGTCGGCTTCTGACACCACGCCGACCACCCGGCCGGCGTCGTCGATAACCGGGCAGGCACTGACCCGGTACCGCCGGAGCACTTGAGCGATCTGCTTGAAGTCCGCATTTCTCTTGACCGCGATGACCGTGGTGGTCATCACGTCCCCTACGGTCGTAGCCATCGGGCTCCCCTTTCCCCGTATTCGCCATCTGGCGGCCTCAGCCGGCTTTCGGTTCCCGCACAATGACGACAGGGCACTGCGCGTGATGGACACACGCCTGGCCGACCGAGCCGAGCATGGCTTCCGCGAAGCCGCGGTGCCCGCGGCTGCCGACCACCAGCAGGTCCGCTCCGTTGGCCGCTTCAAGCAGCACCTGCGCGGTGTTGCCCTCGCGCACAGTCGCGCTGACCCGCACCGGCCCGTCGGGATCCACTGTCTGCTCGATGACGCGGGAAAGCGCGTTCGCGGCCCACGCGCCGTAGTCCCAGTCGTCCAGCACCCCCGGTCCGAACGGCGCAGCGCCGGACATCGCCGGGGCGTGCCAAGCGATGACCGCTTCCACACAGGCGCCGGTCAGCCCGGCCTGACGTACCGCCCAGGCGAGAGCGGCACTCGATGACGGCGAGCCGTCCACGCCAACCACGATGCGGCCGGGCGTCTGATCTCTGCTGCTCATCGCCTCGTCCCTTCTCTTGTCCTACCTGCAGCGTTGCGAATATCTGCACGTGGTTGCAGGGCCCGTTGGAGTGGGGAACGGGGACGTTGGTCCCGGTCAGGTGCGATCGCTACAACCTCCCGCGTCACAGCATCGCGGGCACAGACGGGGGGTAGATAGGGTCCGAGGTCGC